>JAABUP010000184.1_pt1:0-57500 | contig 142148 bp, 163 predicted proteins | sample 5559201 | NCBI WGS metagenome assembly JAABUP01 (sample SAMN10711887, study PRJNA513373) | rock metagenome | isolation source: Antarctica rocks | place: Antarctica | reverse complement strand
GTTGCGGGATTGAAAAGAGCATCCCGTTCCCATGCCTTGGATGGGCATGTGTTCTTGGTGCAATGATTATCATAGAACAGTTGTAACAGGTCCTGGAATGCCCTTATTGGTGCAGAGATTATCATAGAACAACTGTGACAGGTTCTGGAATGCCCCTATCGTGTGTGAAACGGACAGTATGTGGGTATGGGAAGCTTTCAGCAGGCTTGCATGCTTGAACCACAGAGCTACAGTTGGCCAAAAATTGCAGGTTTGGTGTTGTTACGTCAAGGGTTTCTAGCAGGCTGCTTTGGAGAGACAAGACATGTCCCGCATGTACCTAGCTCATCATGAGCTAGAAGGTGTTTGTGTCATCATTGTTATTATTATTCTTATCAATGCCACTATTGCTAATACTATTAATATTCTTATTGTTGTTGTTATCATCATCATCATCATTATTAGTATTATTATTATTATTATTATTATTATTATTACTATTATTATGTTGGTTTGATTATTGTTGTTATCATCTCTAGCAGCCGCAGATATGATAACCTAAATGCATGTGCAGGTGCGGTCGCCCATGCCACCAACCTACATCTTCCTCATCGACGTTTCCTACCGAGCAGTGGGTGCCGGCATCCTGCCCACCATAGCAGAGTCCATAAAGAACTGCCTACACAAGCTGCCAGGGGGGGAGAGGACGCATGTGGGCTTCATCACCTTCGATTCCAGCCTACACTTCTACAAACTGTCCCCTGGCGCTTCTGCACCTCAAATGATGGTAGGTTCTCTTGAATATAGGCTGAGCTCATGTGCTGTGACTAAAGTCACCTTCTTCAGCTGTGCTGTTGTTTGCACTGCTGCTCCACTGCTGAGCAGAGTGCGCGGCTCTTTTTGCTGAAGCTTGTGGCTGCTTGCTGCTGCAGTTTGCTTTAATTGCTTCAATTTGCTGCTGGCAATTTTCATGGCTGCAGCGTGTGTGTGCCTTTGGAGCCCTGTGTGTTAAGCCGTCAAATAGTAAACAGGAGTCCAGCTTCAAGGCCCCATTCAACCACATCAAATTGAAAGCAGCAGCTACAGACAAGCATCTGAATCAGCTGCAGAAGACGCAACCAGCCCTGATCAGCAGTCATACACAATAAACCAAATGTTGGTTGCGGATTTTGGTACAGGTTTCGATTGGATTTTCGCTTGCACACATTACTCAAGTCAGTTGGTATTCCCAAACAGTTGCAACAGATTTGTACCTTAGCAGCAGCAGTCATAAAAACATCACAGGTATATATTAAGTAAATGCTATAAATGTTTAAACAGCTCAACACTGTGTTTCTAGGTTGCAACAGCCAACAGATGATCCCTTGGTACACTCCACTTCAAAAGCAAAGTGGTGCTCACAAACAGCGCAAAAAGCGCCACTCCTGTAAAGCAACGGCAGCCAGAACACAGCTCAAATAAAGCAAGTCCTGATGTGCAGGTTGTGGCAGAGACAGACGAGCCGTTTGTGCCGGTACCAGATGAGCTCATTGTGAATCTGAAGGAGAGCAGAGAAGCAGTGGAGGCCTTGCTAGACAACCTGGCCAACACCTTTGCTGCCACTACATCTGTAAGCACCAGCAATGTCCTCTCTGTGCATGTTGCATCGCTTGCTTCATCCTTCAAACACATGTCCCCACTTCCATGGCCAGGTAGTGCAAACTTGATGTAGCTCTCTGTACGATTCCTGTTACAGCGGCCACTGTACCATCAAAATCATGTTTTGGGTTGCTCTGACTGATCGACCTTCGGCCAGTATTGCAATAGCAAGCTGCTGGAGAGGATGTTGCATCGCTTGCTCCATTCATCCTGTGAACGCTAAAATTTTTTCCCCCCCCCCCCCCCCCCCCATAACCAGGTGGAGCATAGCAAAAAACAGTTTTGATGATACTGTGAGTGTTGTAACCGGACCTGGTACAGAGAGCTGCCACCTGCCATCTTGATATAGCTCTCAGGACCAGGTCCTGTTACAACAGTCAGAGTGTCATCATAGTTGTCTTTTGCTGTGCTCTGACTGGTCAACTGTCCGCCAGTATTGCAATTGTTTAGCTGCACTGGTCTATGACTTGTGCAGTGCTGCCTCTTCAAAACTGTCATATCTCCCCCTTTGGGACACTGCTGTGCATGTCATGACTGAGGTGGCTTGCTGCCTATCATGTGGTGCGAGCAACAGGCAGCAAGCCACCACTATTCCAGACCTCAGTGCCCGATGTGCATGTCAGCAAACAAACAAGGCCTCCTCACGAAATCTTATTACTGTACCATTAACAATGGACTTTGATCCTTTTACAGGCCGTGCTGCTAGGCCTTACTGTTGGCCCTCACGATCAGTAGCCCTGTTGACTGCAGTCAGACAGTGCACTGACACCTGCGCCACAAGCTGCCTGTCTAATGGTGCAGCATATCGGCGGCAAGCTGCTGCTCTCACAAACCTCAACGCCCAATGTGCATGTTGGGCAACATGGCCCATACCGTAGTCTCTTACTGGTGATAGCTTTGTGTGCTGCAGCCAGACAGTGCCAGACATTGCAATGGGAACCTGCCATTCAAGCTGCCTATCTCACAGTAGAAGCAATTGGCAAGCTGCTGCTCTTCCAAACCTCTTTGCCCAATGCGCATGTGGCCATATGCCCATATTATCGGCCCGTACTGATTGGAGCCTTCTTTGCTGCAGCCAGACAGTGCAATGGGACCTGCCCTTCAAGCTGCCTATCTCATGATGGAAGCCATTGGCGGCAAGCTGCTGCTCTTCCAGACCTCTGTGCCCAATGTGGGGGTGGGCAAGATCACCCAGCGGGATAACCCCACGCTGTACAATACCGACAGCGAGCACCGGCTGCGAGTGCCCGAGGACATCTTCTTCAAGAAGTTTGCTGCAGAGGCCAGCAAGGCTCAGATCAGCATCGATGTCTTCTCCTTCAGGTGCTGTTCTGTTTGCCCAAAAAAATCGCTTGAGAACAAGAGGAAGTACGAGAAAGTATTTGTGCATATATGCCCAGACTGATTGCACAGAGCCTGACAGGTTTTCTGTGGTTCATTCCTGCTTTTTTCTGCTGTTTTATGAAGCATTTTGCAACATTTTATGCCCAACTCTCAGGTCACTCCTGTTTGGTACACAGATACCTGTATAAGATATTGCAAGCACCCTTTCAACAAGCAGCACAACACATGCACTGATTTTGCCCAATCGTACAAGGCAACAACCCATCCGCCTCAACTAACCTCAAAACAGCAACAGCTGGCGCTGCAGTGTAGTTGCCTCCATGCTCTACTTGCTGACGTGAAACATCTCCAACTGATGGCTGCCATGAAAACCCTCAACTGATTGCTAAACATGAAACGTCTCAACTGATTGCTGACATGAAACGTCTCTAACTGATTGCACTTGCACATGTATTTTTTAATGGAAGAGCTTTTTGTTGTAAAACTATCCAAAGAAGAGGCAGCTCAAAAGAAGAAAGCTCCATACAGTACAAACACAATATATACATATTTAAAGGAAAGAAACTCTGAAAAGGCTTATGTTATAAACACGTTTCGTACATCTTGGAGTGTGAATAAAACAATGATCTTTGCTTGTGGATGATGTGCAGTCAGCAGTTCACAGACTTGGCATCCCTGTCGGCTCTGGCCAAGTACACCACGGGTGGGGTGTACTGCTACCCAGGCTACGACCCCGCCCGAGATGCCATCAAGCTGCAAACAGAGATCACGCACAACCTGACGCGGCAGACAGGTATGCGCTGCAGTCCTTTCCTTGCTCAAATGCGTCAACTTTTGGTCAATGCACCAACTCACGGATCATGTGGCAGCTGGAAGGATGTGATGCTTAGGGTTTAGGGATATACGTATGTATACAAAATCTGTAAAATTGCAGCAAGGGCGTGCATGGGCCCTGCTTTGGCTTTGCAAGAACACCAGTTTGGCTCTGCATGACCCCCAGTCTGCACTGCATGCCTATATGTGTGCTGCGATCACTGCACACTTCTTCAACATGAATGTCATGGCTGTGACAGGGTGGGAGGGTGTGATGCGGGTACGATGCAGCAAGGGGCTCAGCATATCACAGTTCCACGGTCACTTCTTTGTGCGGTCCATAGATCTGCTGTCCCTGCCACAGGTACCTGGTTCTTTTGCCTACTGCTTGATAATAATAATAGTTCACAGGCGTTCCAGCTAACCATTCCTGACAGGTACCTAGTGGGTGTGCTTAAACCCTCGTCCTGTGAGCCAACATGCACTAAGAAGAACTACTGCTTGCTGCTCTTCAAAGCCTTCGGACTCATCACAGAAGCCTGCTCACGGCTGAGCTGAGTGTTGCTGTGACGCTTGGTCTCATCAAACCTGCTGTGCTCCAGAGGGGCGTCTGGATCTTTGCAGCTGGGTACCCCCACGATTGCGTTGTATTTGGATCTCAAAATAACATCCACAAGAAGAAAGAACCCGGGAACTTTAGATCCTGTATCAAATCCACCTCCCCTAACAAAGGTCAAACTTTGGCATAGGCCATGAGCTGGTATTGTGCATGACCATCAGAAGCTGTCAGGTTTCAATTCCTGTCACTGGCGCGGTGCAGAGACGAACAAGAAAAAAATTAAAAAACAGTCACTGTCACGGCCCATTGAAAAGACATATCCTGTCACTGGCACGGTGCAGTTCTGTATGCTGACTTATGTGTCGCTGCTGTTGAGGAAGTGACACTCAGCAGAAAATGCAGCCAACAGCAAAGTGCTGCTGTAGCGTCCGGTGTCATCTCACCAAAAGGTCAACAAGCGTTCAAAACGGTGGCAAAGCTATGTTTGCATAGATGTGATCGCAGCAGCTGGCACTGGGGTTGCACATCTTGCAGCATTCAAGCAGCAGCTCATGACAGCGGCTTTTACCTGTGTGACAGGAAAGCAAGCTAACTGTCCTACTGATGCTGAACGTTTACGCAGTCGCTTGGTACAGCAACACGCCTGTACTAAATCGTCAAGATGTCAATATAGGGATACACAAGACAGGCTGCTCTGGTGGGACAAGACTTGTCCTGCACGTACCTTGCTCATCATCAGCTGGAAAGCACTGTTATTATCATTATTACTATTATCATTATTGATATTGCTATTATTATCATTCTGCTCATTCTGATTCTTATTTTTACTATCATTAAGGCGTCAATGGGCGTGCAGGTGGATCCTGACAAAGCCTTTGCGGTCCAGATCAAGCATGAGGAGAGCGTGCTCACAGGCAATGTGGCCTACATGCAGTGCGCTGTCCTTTTCTCATCATCCAATGGAGAGAGGAGGATCAGGTGCATTGATGTATTTTCATCATTCTCTTCTTGAACATATCTTTTAAACATCTCCCCGTCGCAAAAAAGTGCTTCTACTGTCCCCAGGCGCTTCTCAATATAGATTTCCAGTGTAGGGATGACGTTTCTGAACTAAAATATACATTTTGGGGTTGAGAAGAGCCAACAGGCACCCAAGAGTTTTTCTCGAATGGAGGGTGGTGCCTCAGTGTGCCTCAGTATGGGCAGCCTAGTACAACCTTGCATGGTTGCACACTGTGTCAACAAGTCTATGTTCTGCAGATCAGTGCATCATTGGGGATATGCAAAACCTGAAAGGTCAATCTGTCAAGGGAATAGACTGTTGTGATTTGTCTGTATACACATCTAAATGCTCATCTGGGCAACTGGCATGATGCCCCAGTCTGCGTCTCCAGCTTTGCACTTCTGCTTTAGCTCAGATTTTGACGCTGATTCCTTCAGCTCAGAATTCAATGTCAGATGCATCTGCTCAAAATTCTCAATGGCACATACTTCTGCACTGCACAGTACCTGCATTGCAGCTTACGCCCACCAGCCATGCCAGCTGTGCAACACTGAGATGAATGCAGCAAGATCACGCCTGACTGCCAGATGTGCATTTTCCTGAGTCAGACAGTCTCTGCTTTATGTCTTGCTGCAAGTGGTTGTCAATGCCTGCCTTGGTGGCTGGTCTGGAGCCAGCAGTCATGATACTGTCATGTCTGTCTGTGCCTAGAGGGTCACAGACATCTGCACTGATGTGTATGCGCTGTCGTCAAGCTACAAGCTGGCTGGACTTTTGAGAACCAATAAGACATGCTTACAATGGAACCGCATGTACCTAGCTCATCTTTAGCTGGAAAGCATCAAACAATCATTATCATTATCATCATCATCATCCTTCCTATTTCTAACATCATTATTAGCATCATTAATGTCAATGTTCAAATCATATCAGTATCAAAGCAACATCATTATTAATATTGTTGTTTTGATGTGCAGGGTGCATACGCTGGCGATGCCAGTGGTGCAAGACCTGGCAGACATGTACAAAGCTGTAGATGCTCCAGCCACCGTCAACCTGCTGGCTAAGCTTGCAGTGGAGAAGAGCTACCACGCCAAGCTGGACGACACCAGGAGCTCCCTTGCAGTAAGTATTCCTGGACCATCTCCACAATCTAGGAACGCAGTTTTGCTGTCCCCAGACATTTCTGAGTTTAGATTTCCGGTGTAAAGATGACGTTTCTGAGGTAAAACAGGCATTTCGGGGTTGAAAAGAGCTACTGCTTGTGCTGGGCTGTGGCGGTCTTGATCCGGGCTGTTGCCTAATTAGGCTCCTGTTATGATCGCTGTAAGGGGTAGACTTGTTGTTTACTGCTTGCAAGCTTGCAGTGTTGCTGCTGTGGTGCTCGCGCCTGCTTGTCGTTTGGTTGCAATGCTCCCACATTGCAGAATTTCAGCAGACTGCCAAACACAGACCTCCTGCAAGGAGCTACTCAGGACTGTGTGTAATTGTCTCAAGAGGAAAGCACAGTGAATGAATGAAAGAACGCAAATCGTGTCTGGGGAAAGACGCACTTGAAGAACAAACGAATATGAGCATGCATGATGAATGCATGAGTTTTCTTGCTGATCAGTCTTGCAACAGCTTTGTTGGTGGTCTGCTGCAGCACTCAAGGAGCGAATGGTGCATGCGTGATAAACACATGCATGAGTTTGCCTGCTAATCAGCATCACAACATCTTTGTCAATGGTTTGGTGCAGCACAAGCTGAACCTGACGCTGCAAGAGTACCGGGGCATGCACAAGCAGAGCTCACGAGGGCAGCTGCCACACAACAAGCTCATCTACCCTGAGACCTTGCGCTACCTCTCCCTCTGGGTGCTAGGTGATGCCACCTCCTTTGTCACCTTTTAAGTACTTATTTCTGCTTTGTATCAGTACTGAATAAAAAGCTGTGATTGGCCTATTGTACATGGCATACCCCAATGGGTGCTGGCATATTACAGCACTGGGAGCTGTGCTGTGCTGTGCTGTGCTTTGTTGTGCTGTGCTGTGCTTTGTTGTGCTGACAGGCAGGCATCATGGCTATGTTGCCCTTGCTGACGTCTGTCACACTGAGGGGTCTGAGCAATTCATGTGCTGTCTGAGCATAGCCTGGCAGGGTCATATGTCATAATCTGGTCTGCTGTATTGCACCAGCCAGATCATTACTGATTGTTACTGTTAATTGGTGACTCTTGAGTGCTAACTGATGATTATTTTGTCAACAGTGACCTGCTTCGTTGGCGAAAACTGACTGGGTTAACAGGAATTTGGTGCTTTTGAACAAAACTTACAGTATCATTCTGTTTAGTTATCGATGCACAGTTACATTGAAAAGTAACTGAGTATTGATATCAAAACAGAATGATGCTGTTAGCTTTGTTCTAGCATGCCCAATGTCTTGCTGCAAGCAGCGTGTGAACAGTGGATAATAAGGCTCCAAACTGCATATGATTTTGCTGCTGCAGCTTCAATGCAGGTGTGCTAGTGTTTAGAAAGGCAGTGCTTGTCATGTACTATCAAAGCTGATTCTGCCACTCCACCAAGCTGCAGCAGCAAGACTGTAACACCATGCTCAGCAGCTGTGATGTGTTTCTGATGTGATGTATGTCCGATGTGATGTGTGTCTGATGTAATGTGTCTGATGTAATGTGTCTGATGTGATGTATGTCTGATGTGATGTGTGTGCGATGCAGGTCTGCTGAAGTCCAGCGCGTTGAGAGGAGGAGCGCGCGACGTGCTGCCAGACGAGCGTATCCTGGCTGGATTTGAGATCATGGCTGCCCCAACCACAGAGCTGCTGCGCTACCTCTACCCCCAGCTGTATACTGTCAGCGACCCTGGGGGAGACTGGGGTCGACCCACCACCAGTGGCAGGTACACCCCACATCGCATGTGCTGATTATTGACTACATGGCTGACTCTGTCAGGCAAGGCCCTTCAGCAAAAGCAATTGCATGGGTTGTCTTCGTCAGCTTTTGTACCATTATTATAGACGACTTTACTATAATTGTTGTTATTGTTATTATTATCATTATTATCAATATTGTTGTATTGCTGTTAATTAGTGTCATTGTTTGGATGGTGCAGGATAGGGCGACCAGAGTGTATACCTCTTACCACCATGGTTATGAGGGACAATGCAGCCTACCTGCTGGACAATGGCCGCATCCTGGTGCTCTGGCTGGGACGTAACATACCTCAACCCTTTCTCAAACAGGTACACTGCGCTTGTCTCTAGCAACGCCAACTTGAGGATATGCATAGCTCTTCACATCACAGAAACATCCCTTTCACATGCAGCAGCTCCGGGCTGCCGCCTCAGGATGCCCTTGTTATGATTGCTGAAAAGCATAAACCCTTCTTGTCTTCTCTGTTTTCTTCCCATGCAGGAAGTCAAGCTCTGTTGCAGTAGAAACTTTTTGCTCTCTCTTCTGTTTCATGCTACTCTAAGAGGTGTTGATATCAGTGTGTGTTGTCATAGGTGTTTGAGTGCGAGCAGGTGCCTCCCCAGGACGCTATTTTGTCCATTGAGCCGGTGCGCAAGGGCCGCGAGCTGTCAGAGCGCATCAATGCCCTGGTCTCAGACCTACGCAAGGGCAGACCAGTGTACCCACAATGCTTTGTGGTGCGGCAAGGTAGGAGCTTTACATGCAAGACCTTTGTGAACGAGTGTCTGTGGCATGCCATCTGATCCAACAGCTCTCAAGCTGTGTTGCAACACCGGTAGCATGAGCATTGACCTGCGCACACTGGCTGCAGGATTTTGACCTGTGCTGCAAAGCATCTTCTGGCACTTTTGCTCACATTTGGAGTCAACATATACATTTTCCCCCACAGACATCACATTTGAGGCTGACCTCGCTGTTCTGTTTGTCAATGTGCTTGATAAGATGTTAAGCTCTATTACCTTGGAGTCATATCATCATTATGTGCTTTTTTGCCCAATCATGTTATGGTTGATAGCAATTACTTGTTATGTCTTGCACCAATTCCGAGCAGCTGTTGAGGCAATCAATCAATGATGTGCAGGGTCTGTACCTGAACAGCACATACACCCCTTGCTGGTGGAGGACAAGCTGGCACAGACACAGAGCTACGTTGACTGGATGACGCAATTGCACAAGACGGTTCTGTCTAAAACATAGCTGATTGCCCTTGGCAGCGTATTGCTTGCTTGGGTGCAAATGTCTTTAGCGTACCTTGTTTGTTTTACTGAAGTATAAGCCAATCAATAGTGGACTTGCAGACTATGCGTGAATGCTGGGCCCAGGCAATCGAGCTTTCTGCAGCTGCTTATTATTCTCTCAAGTTATTGTGCCTGTTCTGTGTCTGTGGAGTCTGCATGCATGGCACGAAGGGACATCAGCAGAAGCGGTTGAGGTTCTAACACTGTGGTCCGACAGTACCATGCTGCACACCAGATTTGTTCATGGCCAGATGCGTCAGCTACTGTCTAATCGTTCATCTGATTTGATTTGCATCGGAATGCGTCCATATTCATTTGCGGGCCACAAAATGTAACATGCAGCACTCATTGCTCATACAACCCCAAGCCTATGCATTGTTGGCATGCACTAATTATCTGTGCAAAACTTGACAGCATAATCAGCAACGGCATATATGCATCAAACCCTATCAGGTCTGTTCTAGCTACCCCTGGTAAGACTCAGTCTTCGAAGCTGCTGCAAACTCTGTCTCCCTAGTGCATTTGAACGACCAGGCCTGCTTTCATTGGCCTCATCTTGCGCTTTCTCTGCCTCTTGTGGTGACAATGAGCTATTCATCCTGAGCTGTACACCGGTTTCTGAGCTGTCAGCCTGCATTCCTGGTTGGCCACTGCTTGGAGGATTTGTCTGCTGCTGCTGCTGTGCACTAGCACTGTGCAAACCTGGTCTTTGCCGAGTGACCTTTTGCTCAGCTGCTCCTTGGCCTGACCTGCTGCTACTTGGTCTGCTTCCAACACTGGATTTGCTCTTCTGTTCAGCAGTGACTCCAGTGCGGAGCTGTTGCTGCTGATCAGCGGTCTGCCCTGTGCTTTGCCGGTGCCCTAGAGGGGCAGCTGCCCTCGAGAAGCTGCCTTGCCTGTCTGTGTTGGGCTCAGCACACTGTTGCCCTTTTATGCTTCGCCCTGCCCTTGCGCCAGTTGCCTCCTGAACATTCTGTTTGCCAGGAGTCCTTGATCCTGCCCTCCCATGGCCTTCTGCTAGTACTCCTGTGCCCTGTTGGCTTTCTGCCCTCAGCCCTGCCTGCTTTATACTCTGCTGAGGGCCAGTGCGACCATTGCCCCTCAGCTCTGCTTTCTGCTGACTCTGCTGAGGGCCATTGCGGCTAGCTGCCCCCAGTCCTCCCCTGCCCTGACTAGTACATTGCAGGGGAGGATCCAGTCTGCTAGATCCAGCATGCATGCTACTTGCAGGTTGTGTAGTCATGCTAGAAGCTGACTGAGAAGCCGCTCCAGCTTGCGCTGCTGCAGCTGCTTGCCTTTGCCTGATCTCCTTGACAGTCTGCTGCCGCCGCTGCTGCAGCACCCTCTTCTCCTCTTCTTGCCGCCGCTGCTCTTGCTCTTCAGCCAATCTCTGCCTGCGCTTCTCCGTAGCCTTACTAACCGGCCGCTTGCCATCCGGTGTCAGTGCGTTGGCAATATCTGCATCGGGCTGTGTATTACTTGCATCCCACAGAACGCTGAAACCCATGGATTGTGACTGATCACCAGGGGAATCTAAAGTGGTGATGTGGGCCAAGCCCTCCTTGACATCTGCAGCTAAGCGCTGTCGCTGATCCAATGGAAGGGACACCTTGTACGTGCGCGTACGCTGCAGTAAGTGCCAATTACGCAGTATGTACTTCCAGCAGTGGTCCTGCAATCACAGCTGGGGTGAGCATGACACATCATGGACAGACAGCTTTAGCAAGGCTCAGGCCTGCAGTGCATGCCAATGCACAGCATGCTTTGTTCATCTGGCATAGCACAAGGACACAGTTTGTGAGAACCACAAAACTACGGGTCTTTTGTGCCAGCAAGAACATACAGATGTCTAAGGCAGTCATGTGCGACTTCATCAGCATATGGGGAAACTGATGTAGCACCTTGAGGCTGTCCAGCAGCTCCTTCACCTCTTCTGCTTCACTGAAACTACCATTCTCAGTGCTGGCCTGCAACCTCTGCAGGCCCAAGTACACTTCTAGGGCATAGCCAGCCCTAGACGACCCATACTCCAGCTTGACGGCCTCAGCTATCTGCTGTATGTGTTCCAGGGACCACTCACTCTGAAGACGCTCCACAAAGGCAGACGTCAGTGCTATCTTGGGAATATTCTCAGCTATAAACTGCAGCACTTCAGCCCTCCATGCCTCTGCAAAACATGCCAAATTGCTTAGGGCCTGCAGGGTATCAACAATTTGCTAGGCAATTTATGATGTGACAAGTTCTGCTCATGTCTACGGCGTCATCCCTACGATTCTCGTGGCGCAAGAAGACATGCATAACACCACTTGAACTCTGCATGTGGTGCCAACCATGCGCCAAGATGTCACGAGCTTGCCAAGGATCTGAGGCAGTTGTGCTAAGAAATAGAAATGTCAACCTATAGTCATTCTTGTGTGAGGAGCAGCACCAACAGCATTGTCAGATTTAGAATGAATCGTGCAAACAAGCAGCAGCACCATCTGCAAGTGACTGCCACATGTTCACAGTTTTAGACCAGAAGAACAAACAGAGTGATTCTGGACTCACTTGTAATGGTGTGCATGTCTGCAGCCCATTTGGCTTGTGGCAAGCGTGTCAGCAGCTTGTCTGCCTGTTCCAGCTGAGGCAACGCATTCACGGCATTCAGCATTGCTTTTGCCTGCAAGCCAGCAGGCCACCCTCAAGGTCATGCAGATGTGCTACAGCCATGTATAGAGCAGACCAGTGAAGTGATGAAAGTGTTCTTGAGTGTTTAGAGTGCAAGGACCATGCATTTGCGCCTACATGCTACAATGTTTCATGCCAAACAAACAGATCTGCACATGGGGACAGCTTCCCAATTGGTCTCAACATTGTGTTTATGCTGTCCTGGAGACCAGCTGGAGCCCTGAACAGACTTCTCAGTTAGGAAGTCAGTCAGACAGAATACCTTTCTCACAAACATCTGAAAAAATTGACCAGGCAAGTACTTGACACGATGCCAGCTTCTGAACAATAGGCAATGCCAGTCACAGCAGCGCATAACAGGTCTGACAACACATGCAGTGTTGCAGCACTACAGCGTCTTTCACGACAGCTAACATTGTACACTGCTGTGTCATAACATTGGCAAAGATGGTAGACCTTAGCTCTGACGTCAAGCGGGATCTTGGCTGGGAGGAGGGCATACGGCTTGGTAGGCCAAGCCAACAGAGCATGCTTTGCAAGCCAGGCCACACACGACTGCAAGGAGAAAAACAGCGTGCTGAAGCAAACCGAGATTGAGTCTTTGTGCGGCAACTCAGGTGTGTGTTACATGAATTCATGCTGCCAGGGTTCACTGCATGTACTAAGCATGCAGGAGGCCCTGTAGGTCATTACAACAACAAGCTGCTTACAGCATCATCATCTGGCATTGTGTTGTGCGAGAAGTGCGGCACATTGTTGAGGCAAAATAGGCAACAGTTGGTTGATCTGAAGTCACTTTCAGGTGTGGTTTGCAACTCTCCTGGATGCATTGGACGATGCAAGAAGGCAATGACTAGTGTATCTGTCCGCATGGGGTGCCACATTACAGTTTCGTCATATTGCCTAGACCCATCCACTCATGGTAGGTGAGTAAGGTAAGGTAAACAGTACAAGCTGAGGGTATAGCTGTTTTCACAGGGTAAAGCTGTTGTCACAGTAGACTTAGTTACCTGGTATAGGGATGCAACTTTTTCACAGGGTAAAGCTGTTGTCACAGTAGACTTTGTTACCTGGTATAGGGATGCAACTGTTTTCACAGGGTAAAGCTGTTTTCACAGTAGACTTAGTCACCTGGTATAGGGATGCAACTGCATCATGCTCGATGCCGCCATCACTTGCTGCTTTTGCAAAGGCAGCCATAGGAGGCATGTCTGCCACAAGGCTGTCTGAAGGGCCGGTTGGGCGTTTGAAGCCCTGGCATGTAACCTCACTCAGTTGCTGCACAACCAGGTTGATCAAGCCTAGCATGGAAACACATCATGGTTGCACTGGGTCCTTGGTTTTGTTGTTTTGGTCTGTGGTCAACAAGAACAGCTGAATGCTGTTTGCACACATTCTTGTCAGCATGTCAAAGCTGCATCACATGTGCATGATGAGATGTATTGGGAATTTTGAAGCAGCGCATGAGTGTACGTCAAAGAGATTTTGCTCAGACGACTGAGCTGTGACTGCATTGGTTGACACGTGGCTCTCTGTGAGAGTCGTGGCTGAGCCTACAAGCATTGTGTACTGCATGCATGCAAACAAACAAATATGAAAAGTGACAGTGGCAATCATCAGCTACCTGGCAGCTGCCACAAGTTAGCCAGACTGATGACTTCTGCAGCAGTGCTGACGTCTACTTCAATGCTGCCGGTGTAGAGATAGCCAATGACTGCTACGGCTTGCTCACCGCAACACTGTAGTACAGCCAAAGCTCAGAACAGTATCAGGGGCTTGCTAGCCAAAACCACATGCACTATTGTTACCTCTTCTGTGGAAACTGCAATGTTTTCAGAGCTTGGTTCAGTCCATGTTTGGGAGAACAAGGCCTGGAAGAAGGGAGAGCGTGCACCTAGCACACACCTGCCAAGCCACACAAAGGTAAACAGCCGGCTGCTTTCCCAAGTAACGGTATATAACGGCGAGAAGCACACCTGTGTACTTGCATAAGTACAGCCGCGTGATCCGCCAGCCCCTTCACAGCGAGGGTTGTGTCTGAAGTGGTGCACGTCATCTGCTGACACTGTTCGAATAGGGTTCTTGCGGAACACAGCAGATCGTCTGGAGGAGCTGCCTGCTCAGAATCGTCTGGAGCTTTGTCATCGGGAAGTTCCCTAAATTGTTGGGGGTAGTAAGCGGTGTGAGATTTTTGGATTGAGCGGATCAGTGTGCAGACGGCAGAGCTTGTACTTAGTTCCCGGAACAGCAGTTCTAGCTCTGGGGCATCCATTACAACGCCGACGTAGAATGGGGACGGTCTGGATGCCTCGCAGAGTTGTAGCGGCGAGGTCAGCAAGCGAATCGAACTCTGTGTGTGTGTCAAACCAAGGCAAAACGTTGAAGGCTGCTCCGGAACCATCATTGTGCTGCAGAACAGCTGTACATGTGCAATGCGCAACTTAGTAGATTGTCAGATACATCTACGTACGCATGCTGAGCCGTACGATCCAGCTGATGTTTCTCTTGCTGTCGTCGTAAAGTCAGCTCTGGATTTGTGACTAAATACCAAGCAAGCTTCAGTTTGTAGTGACAGCATGATGATAATGCAGCACTTGGCCTGTACAAATCTGCTCGCTTCCAGGCATAAATGTGCGTGCATTGCAAAACCCCTTTGAGTGATGCTCTTAACCTGCAAAATGACCAAAACTCCTTGTGCCAAAATTTCTGCCTATTCACACCATAACCAGAACTGTTACAACTGGAAACAAATTGCCTGGTGTTGTGAGGCAGGAATGTCAAAACCGTTCAAATCCTTTCTCTATCTGCTGCTCTACTAGCAAAATAGCTGGTGGCTGCATGCCACTGCTTTATTGGGAGAAACATATCGTATGTAATGCAGATCAAAATTGGCGCAAGCACAAACAAGCAAAAGTCAGTCTCATCAAAGAGACCAGCGCAGTACTAGGAAAAACACTGTCAGCCACTTGCCTGTCACACTGCAGCTGATCACACAGTACCACAACATCGTTAGTACATATCCCTCACATCCCATCTTGCACTACATGCATAAAATCTCTCAATACACACCATAACAGCTCCAGGATTCATGATTGTTATTGATCACTTTCCTCTGGTTTCCAACAGTTGATCCACCACCGATGGGTCTGCCAGGGTTGAAGTGTCACCCATCTCAGATTCCTGCTTGCTGGCAATCTTCCTCAAAATGCGGCGCATGATCTTGCCGGATCGGGTCTTGGGCACACCTGCATCATGCTTTGTCGGCTGAGACCCAAAGAACAGACCACAACACATGTGCCTCATGCATGTGCTGCACAATCCTCATAGTCAGATCAAAGCCATGTGATGTCACTTCTGTCCCTGCTCTGGCTGATTTAGATTCAAGGGCCATTTCTGCTTTTTGAGACCAAGCAGCCTGATGATGCTCTTTCATATGCACTTGATGGCAGCGCATGGTGGCAGACTCGTCAGAAATCTGGAACACATTGGTGGCGATCATTACTATGTTGCATGGTTATGTTTTGTGAAATTCAGATGGGGGTATGAAGCAGCTATCTGTCAAGCGTTATCAACCAAAACAACCATAAAGCATACAGCAGACACCAGAAGGCCTACCTGGAGCCCAATGGATGGTGTCAGGGACAGCAAAGGAGCCAATCTGGTTCCTGACCACATCATTCAGCTTCTTCTTCAGCTCCGGTGTGGCCTTGGTGCCCTGGGCCAGGACCACGTAGGCATAGATGCCCTGCCCCTTGATGTTATGGTCAACCCTGTAGTGAACAATAATAACAATAAGAATAATGATAACAGTAATAATAATAATAATAATGATGACAACAACAATAACAATAATGACAATGGTCAACCCTGTATGCCCTTGCAACTGTGAGGCCATTGCAAGCTGGCATGAGATGAGGTGTGACTGTTATAGTAGTTCACGGTCAATGTCTTTTGGTATCACCTTTTCTTTGTTGAAAAGTGAACTGCAAACAAAACCCAAGGAAGAAAAAGGACTCTGAACAAGACAAAATGCGTTTGTAACAGGTCAGCCATAGTAAAGGCTGCCAATGGGAGGGCACCCAAGATGCGACAATGTGGGCAAAGATTGGGCTCCAAATGAAGCAGAACAGTTGACAATTGGTGGTTTGCCTAAGCCTGTCTTGACTGTGCCCAGTGTTACTAATTGAAAAGTTCCCTCTGCACCTCATCATGAAAACGACCCTGTACTGCAATCGCAAAAAGTTGCAACTAGCCTGACACTCCAGTCACCTGCTCAGTGTTTGTAAAACCTGAGTTCTAACCTAGATAAGCAGGTAATCTCAGATTGCCTCCAGGTCAGAACTCCAGTATTAGACAGATAAGTAGGTCTAATTAGTGTCAGGCCAGTGACAGACTCCTGCACCCGTCCCAGCAGAAAAGATAAAGTCACTATCAACTGCGCATATAAGGCTGGACACCTGTCAGCTGGTACAGTATCACTAGCATGGCACACAACACATGTCAAGTAGGCTGATGTTCAGCCACAGACAGCAGCCTCATCAACAGCATCATGAGATCACTAGCATGGCACACAACACATGCGAAGTAGGCTGATGCTCACCCACAGACAGCAGCCTCATCAACGACATCATGAGAGACAAGGGCGCCCTCCACCTCTGCCGTGCCCACTCTGTGTCCACTCACATTGATCACGTCGTCCACTCGCCCTGAGCAGCAGCAACCTCCAAATCAGACTTGATGTGTTGCTGTGCAGCAGCAGTACCACTACTAGGAGAGGTGATCTTAGCTTGTGGCTTGTAGAATCATGAGGCTTGCAAATGAGACAAACGCAACAGGCTTGGCAAAATTTGAGCTGCTGAGGAACGGAGGAATGGAACATTGTTTGTATAAACATATACAGATGTGTCACAGCAATCAATGGTAAATGAACTCGACCAAGACACAATACAAGATGGATAGACGGACAGACATATGGATGGCTGAACAGATGGATGAATGACAAAGGTATCAAATTCCTCCGGGTGGTTGTCTTTGTGCTCTGAGCCCTGGAGTGCTGAATACACTGAGAGGCAGACATGCCATTCATGCTGGACTGTGCACTGCCCTGCTAGCTGTGCATGGATTGCTTACCGGTGATCCAGAAGTAGCCGTCCTCATCACGCTTGCAACCATCCCCTGTGAAGTAGTACCCCTGCAAAAGGTGACAGACAGAAGTCTTTGCCTTCAGCACACATTGAACGTCGTTGATTGAAGCTTGAGGGAGGCTTCTCTGTGAACTGTGCTTTAGTGTTTTGTCGACATGTGCAAGCCTGAGTTCTTAGCTCGATTGCTGCCTGAACATCACTCAGTCTGGCTAGTGGCAGGGTCAAAAGGTTGCAGTCCTGAGAATACTATCCAGCGCTTTGCTAGAGAGACCTATCAACACCTGCAAGCGTCCTTACAGGGCCAAGAAGAGAAACAGCGCGCTCCCAAAGGCGCTGTTGCTCTTCTTGCCTCTGTAACAATACCCACCAGAGTCACTATATCTGCACACAAAGTGCTGAGTACTACACGCACAGGTCCTGTCCTTGACTCTGCCATTAGCCAGACCATTGACCAACCAACATTGATGTTGATTATCATGATGATGACAGTATTGACCAGAAGTATAGAAAAGCTCACCTTGTATGCAGAGAAGTAGGTCTCCTCGTATCTCTTGTGATCACCATACAGGGTCCTCATGATGGAGGGCCAGGACTGCTTCATGGCCAGAATGCCCTCCACCTCGCCCTGCAGCTCCTTGCCCTGCACACACCAAGCACCCATGCAAACTCTACTCGCCAGATACCACAAACATTGCAGATGTTGCAGATGTAACCAAAGTTGTTGAAGTTAATCTGGACAAATCTGGTGACCACAACTGAGTCATGTAGGCGCCAAGACAAGAAAGGGCTGTAACTGATGGAATCACTTGTCTTTATGGTTCAGGCCTACATTCAGAGGCAAACATGACAAAGATGCTGCTTGAGGCAACATGTGACCGGCATACATTACTGGCAACAACTTGCTGCCAGAATGCAGCTTGCACACAACAGGCACCTCAAAGGCAGCCGCAATGAACAAGCTCCATACCTCATCAGATGCAACTGTCATGCAACAGTGTGTCCCACCAAGCTGCAGCACGTTCAGCAGAAAATACAATTTGGCAATGGAAGGTGTTGCAGAAAGCCAGATGACTGCTAGCTATTGCAGTTTGCACTTTGTGTTTTGAATGGAGAACACACTAAAGTTTAAGTAAATATGATTTTTGACGCACGCCATGAGCTGTGCAACACGCACCTTGTCATCAAGCAACACAGGCTCAACGCCGAAGAAGGGCAAAGTGGCAGAGCCTGGCTTCAGATTCCAGGCTCCCGGAAGTGGCGTCAACAAAATGGCGCCAGTCTCGGTCTGCCACCATGTGTCCACAATCGGGCATTTCCCGCCACCAATGACTTTGTTGTACCAATTCCAGGCTTTGGCGTTGATTGGCTCTCCCACAGTCCCCAGGATTCTCAGGCTTGAGAGGTCGCTCTTGGTGACAAACTTGTCCCCAGCTGCCTCCAAGGCCCTGATGAGGGTGGGAGCTGTGTAGAAGGTGCGCACCTGCAATGACACAGTCTGGTTCAAATTTGATCAATAACGTTTCTGTGGAAACTTTAACAAGTACCGCCAGCTGCTCATTGCACACCTGCAGTGTCAGCTTGCCTGGTACTGTGGTGCTTAGCGGTGAGTTGCAAAGCACAGTCAGCACAACACAGCGAGCAGCACAGCAAAGCACAGCAAAGCACAGCGCAGCACAGCGCAGCACAGCTCGGCACAGCACAGCAAGCATCACGTCTGCATCAGCACATATATGCACAGCTGACAAACATCAGTGTTTGATGGTCAGTCTGCTCCCAGTCACATACAACCCTGACCACAATTCACAGACCAGAAGGTGAAGAGTCCAGCCCTACCTTGTGCTTCTCCACAATCTGCCAGCACCTGCTGGGGTCGGGGTAGGTGGGCACCCCCTCAAAGATCACATTCTGCGCCCCATTCAGCAGGGGGCCGTAGGTGAGATAGGTGTGGCCGGTGATCCAGCCACAGTCTGCTGTGCACCAGTAGACATCGCCCGGCTGGAGGTCAAACACATACTTGGTGGTCACTCCTGCCATCACCATGTAACCGCCTGCAGCCAACAGAGTAATTAACTCCTGCCATACTATGTAACCGCGTGCCAACAGAATAGTTGAATCCTGCCATCACCATGTAACCGCCTGCAGCCAACAGCATGACACAATTCAAGCATCATTGAACTCACTTGTAGACATCATCTGAATGTCACTATAGGATGACCACATAGCCGCCTGGAGCCAACAGCGTGATGAAATCGACATATCATCAAACACACTTGTGTACATCATCCAAATATCATGATACAAAGCCATAGGTCTAAGTTCTCAAGCTATAAAACCAAGAGTGGGTGGAGTTTGATAATGGGAGAGCCAGGCTAGCTGAATGCAGCTGCCATACAAACACAGGCTGAGAATTGATGCTTGACGTTAGGTGTGAGTGGGTCACACATCATGAGATGGAGGCTTGACTTTAGCTGTGAATACATCTAAGCAGGAACTTGAAGGATGAAGGGTGTGTGAAAAGTCTGAAGCTGTTGAAAATTGTGAGCTGAGCTGGTGCAGGCTCTATTCAGTTTGCAGCCAGCAATAATGGCTTCTGCTGACTCAAGGCACAGGCAAGCTGCAAATTGGCAAGCTGCGAATTGGCAAGCTGCAAATTGGCAAGCTGCGAATTGGCAAGCTGCGAATTGGCGAGCTGCCAATTGGCCTGAGGCATGATGTCAACATGCCCCAGATGCAGGATACACTGGAAGTACAAAAGCGCGGCGCACTTTGAAGTACAAGATATTTGGAGTTATATCATACACAATAAATAGCAGCTGACTTTTAAATATTGGTTGTTGTCCAATAACAGACCGAGGGAACGAACGCCGCCTCTGGTCAACATCACAGCCTACAGGCTTGCTTTGCAGACAAAATGGAAAAGAACTTGAGGCTGCTGCACAAGCATTTGACAATAAGCTCAGCAGTAGCAGAAACGCCACCTGTGGTGTGGAGCACTCCCTTAGGATTACCAGTGCTGCCTGAAGTGTACAGCAGGAAGAGTGGGTCCTCAGAGTTCATCCACTCAACCTGCATCACACAGCTGCATGTGACAAATGCAAGTTACAAGTTTGACACTGCTATGCTGAGGATAACAGACATAAGGGTCGTGCACATGGCCTTGAGCTGCAGGCAAGAAGCAAAAGATTGCCCATGCCTGTTCAAGAGGGGCTTTGTCCCACAGGCAAGAGAGCAATCTCAGCAGCTGATGCACAGACAGCGGGGCTGAGATCTGTGAGCAAAGAATGTGATTCTGCCATGTGACAAGCATCTTGCAGCACTGCTGTTACAGCAGGCATTGTAGGTGAGGCCCAATGGGCCAATACAAAACAAGCACTGGAAAATAATAACAATAATACTTGAAAGCTTTCCAGCTCATGATGAGGTAGGTACATGCAGGACAAGTCTGGTCTCTCCAGAGCAGCCTGTCTTGTGCGTCCCTGTAAGGCCTGCTAATATGACAACGTTGACAATCACATAATTCGAATAGTGCATTCAAGGCAAAAGTGCCTTGCGTACCTTGCAGTCAGTGCCCTGCTTGCCCACTTGCTCCTGCCACCACACATCCCTGCCCTTCACCCATGGGCACTCCCCCTTGGCCACAGAGGGGGTGTCCAACACCAGACACACCTCCACCTTGAACCCCCTAACCTCCTTCGTCATACCCACCGCCCTGTCTACAATCTGCTTCAAGCCCAGCTTCTTGGCTCCACGCTTGGTGCCGGCCGCAGTCAGGACCACACGTGCTTTGCAGTCCTGTATCCTCTGGGCCAGTGCCTCTGCTGAGAAGCCCCCGAAGACCACTGAGTGGACTGCGCCAATGCGTGCGCATGCCAACATGGCAATGGGCAGCTCGCAGACCAGTGGCATGTAGATTGCCACTGCATCTCCCTTCCTGATTCCAACAGATCGCAACCAGTTGCCCTGCACTCCATTGGCAGCAGTCAGGGGCATTATGGGGCATACTGTTGGTACTAGCACAATGCAAGCTGTTTGCTACGGTCAGTTCACATGGAGAATTGCATTGTCTCGAGCGAGGTGAACTCTGAGTCAGTTGTGAAGCAGCAGGCTTGTTTGGCCGTGAACAGGCAGAAGGGGCACAGGACTTCAACCAAGTCAACCTTGGAAATGTGTAACAGACTACACGATGTGCAGTAGAGTGAGTGCAGATTGTCAGGCATGCCTTGCTTGAACAGACATTGCTCCGCCTGCTTTCTCTCAGACAGTTGAATTATGATAACAGGCACAATCCCTTGGGCACAACCAAGCTTGCAGAAAAGTCATAAGCATCTGTTATGTAGCTTGCAAGGGTTTCAAGACGAGCGTTGTAAGGACTAATGCAATGTCAGAATTGCAATGACACTTAGACACCAATTGCAGTAATGAAAGACAGAAACAGTTCACAGCAGCCCCAAGTGTAAGACTTCATCACCCAATGACGATAGCAAAGTGGCTCACCAGCCTGCTGACTTCCTCAAGAACCTGCTTGTATGTCATTGTGCGTGACTGATCCAGCTCGTTTCCCTCCCACAAGAAGCAGGGCTGGTCACCTCTGCCATCCTTGACATGCCTGTCAAGGCAATTGTATGCAATGTTGGTTTTGCCCCCTCTGAAGAACTCCATCTCAATCTTACCATTGTCCCTGTTGAAGTTGGACTTGACGTGCTGCTTCTCAAACTGGACACACAGGATGTACACAGTGAGTGCTTTGTGAAACACCTTGTAAGAATGAAGAGCGAAGCATGCATTGCATGCTACTCGGATGCAAACCAGCATGATTTGTGCAAGCCATCCACATGCTGTTGCACTCTCAAGCATCATGCTCAATAACACACAAAGTGAGTGTCACTGAAACGATGTCAGAGTGACAGACTGCATGCATTATCAAGCGGCCCTCATGTACAGAGTCCAGAGTCATCAATATTGGCTGCTTTCAAGCAGAGTTGTAATTTACTCAAAGGTGATACGCATTAGCAAGGCATCATGTGTGTCCATTACTCTGGGTACCTTTTGTTGCCAGTGGTAATCTTGAGCAAACTTGCCCCAAAATGCAGCAGGGTCAGCTAACGATTGCTTATATAGTTGCTCATACTCCTCCCTAGAATTGACTCCTGTCCTGGCCTTGTACTGACCTCCAGGTAGCTGTACACAAATGCATCTTTCAGCCACCATTCACGCTTGCCATGGCTACATGCACTGATGGCAGAGAGATTGACACCAGCTATGCACTACCTGGGATGAGGTGGGGTTAGCAGTGATCCCGTTCTGTTGTGACAGGTCTGCAGGCGCAGACGCAATGTCATCACATGTCCCAGCTGATGTAAACTGCTTGAGGGACTTGCTGCAAAAGGCAGACCTCCACAGACGGTCGGTGTGTCACCGATAGCAGTGTGTATTGTGAAGGTGTCCTACCTACGAAGTGTCCTGCCAATACTTGTACACGCTTCATCTTAACACTGGCGCACAACGTTTCACAAAATGAAATATGCTTGTGGGCGGTCAAATGAAGCAGCAACGCGCCGGTCCCTACAGCTGTGTGTTTATGTGCAAGACGTCTAACGAAGACAGCCAGCACTGTTGATCCGAGCCTTCACCGCAGGCAGCGGGCAAGCACGTTAGCGTATCAGCCTGCGGTAATGTACGCGTCAGCAACGATGAGGCATGCTCCGTCAGCAACGCGGAGCACTTGAAGATAAGTCAACGTCGGCGCTCACTCGGCAAAGCCTTCACGGGTGACTAATGAGTGACTAATGCAAATCCTGTGCGGAAAACCCTGTGCGTAGGTGTCCTTAAGCAGCATTGTAGAGGTTACAGAAACTGCTTGTTGGACTGCGCGGGAATAAATCAACTGCCCGGGCCCGGGCCGTTTGCACCTGCCCGGGCCCGGGCCGTTTGCACCTGCATCGTTGCTCAGTAGCTGCAGCCCCGTCTGTGAAGGCAGTGTGTCATGCAAGCTTGCTGTGCAATTTGTGATCACAACCCGATGCAAGTGGAGTCGGTGAAGTCAAAAGAGGTATGGCTTACATCGGTGAATTACATCGGTGAATTTAAAGGAGGTATGGCTTCGAAGGAGGTATGGTTTACATCGTTGGACATGCAAATTTCAGTGCAGCTCCTTGACGTTCAGTATTACGTCCAGCAATGTGACATGCATTGCTGGCTGGCTATAGCTTGCGATTGCCATTATCACGATGAAAAAGCGCAAATCCACAACAACCTGCGGTATGCACTCATGTAAAGCCTTGTTGTTGCAACAAATGCTTGCAAGCATGCTTCATATTCCTACAACATGTAGGCACTCGAGCTGCAGCCTCCAGACTTCATCAGCACAACCGGTAGCAAACACTGTGTTGGTATCAGCAACCTACAGATCATAGAATATCAGGCATGCATGCAATTTGTACAAAATATGAGTGCCAGAGCTCAGCTTATGCCATAAATATCCCTTGCATACATGGGGTCCTGTACAAAAGGTCACTGCAGCGGGTATCGGTACCATATGGAGATTCCTAAACAATTGTCCAGATAGCCATTGTATGAGCTTACATGGGTGATAACACGAGGTGGGTGATGACCCGCAGAGTATGCATACTCTGAATGATTCATATGAACGCCAAAGCACCCCAGATAGTCCAACTAAAAGTGGTTGTGTGCTTGCGCAAATTGCACTCAAGCCCTTGCTTGCTCTTACAAGCATAAACTCTTAGTCAAAGAGTTTCTGCTTGTAGCATAACTTAGCCTTGGCAAACGAACATTCAAATCAGGCAGGATGCACAGGCTAGGATGCACATGACAAGCGGCAAGCCTAGGCCTGTACTGTTACGATGAAGTACAGCTTGCTGCTTCCTGCAATTCACTCCCTGATGATTGGCCTGTAATAGGGCTGCTTCTCACCAAGTTCTTGACCAGGTTGATGGAGGTTCGCTGATGTATGGAACTTACCCCACGGGTGTGCAACTTGCCCTTGGTGCATGCTGCAAGCCTGATTAAACCGGTGTCACAAGTGTAGCTCGGTCAAGCTGAGTGACTGTGACCTCTGACCTGTGGCAGGAGGTGAGCTACAAACTGCTTGGCTTGTTTTACAGCAGGTCGGTGTGTATCGAGGTCGCCAGCTGGCTGGTCATGCTGTGCTGCTGCATGGCGTGTTGTCGGTGACGACAGAACTATTTGGAAAGTTTGCAATACTGCCTGTCAAAATATGCTCCGATCTGCCGTCAATCGGTTTCACTATCAGTGTTTGCGTACGCCAGCGAGAAACGTTCTGAGGAAAAGCCTTCTGGGCCTCGAAGGTCAACTGCAGCACAGTTCGATTTTGAAGTCGGTGTCGGGTGATCATCATGCAATGAGCTCTTGGCTGTCATAGCCGCCCCGCGTGTCCGAGCACTCAAGCTGCGCTTGACAAATTGACAGAATTGCCTGGTTCGTGCGGGTCAGAAGAAGAAGAAGGATTTCACACCGCGGGCCCCTGAGCCACATAATGACAACAATCCTTCTTCTTCTTCTTCTGGCAACGTCATATTGCCTAACAATGTCGCGTCACGTGGCGGCCATGAGCTCAATGCAATCAGTTTCGATGAAATGCAAGCGTTACAGATTTTGCAATTTGTGGCGCATTTGCCAATACATAGCTGAACATATACCCCTCAAACTTATGAAATTGGACGGGTCGTGTAATCTAAAAGGTGCAATGACCTTTGCATTGGACGGCGACTGCCTTCTAGCTTCGATTTGTCATCACTAAGTTCGGTTGTGACCGAGTGAATGAACTCATCCCAGCTGCCTTTGTCTGCTGAACGCTGCCAACAGCTCCCTTGCAAGATCGATACAGACCACGGCCGTTGCTTTGAGACGCCCTTGAGCGCTCTGTACACCTCGTTCCAGAGCTATCTGGGTTTGCGAAACTTAAATTGACCCTCAACGTTTCGGCAACTGAGCAGCATGGCTCCTCGCGTGCTAACAATAAGTGACATTCGAGTCACCAACTTCAACAGTCCACAGCAGAGCTCTCAGCAAATGCCATGCTGCAGTTTTGAACTGGGCATGGCAAGAGTGAGCACTACCACCGTCAGGTATGCCTGCCTCGTCAGGTGCAAGACATCAGCTTCACGCGGGACAAACTTCGTTCTGGAGTGCGGCAATGTGTGAGTCGGCACAAGGAGAGTGTTTTTTTGCAGTCCCCCTTCCGAAGGACCCAGCATCGACACTGTTTTCGGCAAGCACGGAGCTTTGTACATCGCCTTTGATCCACAAGTGCAAGGTTCAGCGCACCTCCGCGTACACCTGTACAGTGGCCCCAACCCCAGACCAGGCAACATTATGGGATTGGGAAGCGTTTCACTCGTAGCTGCTGTACAAGCAGGCGCGGTCAGTGTTCACTTGCTGGACAGGTTTGGGCAGGTGAATACTCGGCGCTGCAGCTTCCCGATACCTGAGCGGGCCCCGGCAGTACTGACTGTCCCACGCGCGTTTGCAGGATGCCGGGGATGTTGAGTTTGTTGTTCATTCAGACACACCTGGGGAGGCTCCACGAAGTGCAGCAGCACACCTCACAGCAGCTGACAGTGCAGCAGCTGACGGCATTCCAGCTGCTGAAAAGGGGCAGCAAACCTCACCCATGGACGAAGCTTTACCAATCACGCCTCCTCAGATTCAAACCAACCGCATGGTGCCCAGCAGCAGATCTAGCACTGCAGGCTCAGACAACGGTGACATACCTGTAACTTTCACAGCCAACAGATTAGGTCATGTAACCTCACAAGACAGCTATGAGCGGGGCACATTTCAGAATGGTGTTGCAACTCCAGCTTTCCAGGACTCGTATGGTGCCAGCCGTCAGGTCTCAGAATCAACAGGACGAGAGGATCCTTGGGTCAGTCTGCAACTCTGCAAATGATCCACCTGCGGGCTTTTCCTGTGCAATTGTGTATCACTCAGCATATGCTGCACAACCTCGTCTCACACTCTTCTACTCACAGGCAGTCTGCTCCGACTTGGGCATTGCTGTTGCATGCAATCTACCTGCTGCAAGCTGTATGACCTGTATCCTACATTTTGAGTGCATCATACTCAAAAAAACAAGCAACTCATTGCGCAGCTGGGATTGCAGGCACGGTCAATGACAGACAAGGCTAGGGTTGCAGCAGCTGGGGCCATGAGCAATGTGCGGACAGCTATAGACAGTGCAAAAAGGATTGGGTTTACAGGCAATTCGGTAAGTTCGATTGTGTGCAGCCAGTTGTGTCTGCATCATGTGTAAGCTGGCTTGGCATACATTTGATGCGCATTGTGTAGACTTGCATGGTCAAACAATGATACGTTTCAACATGGCATGGTTATACTGCAGGGCAACAACTATGAAAATGGTTTGCAAGGGGGAAATGAGCAGTACAGGGGTCCTCAACACCCTCCAAATCAGATGTGGCGGCAGTGATGAGCTCGTGCATTTTTGTACTGTCTTTTCTGAGCATGGTTTCATGCGTACTGGAGTCTGTCTTTGAAACCTCCGATGGATGTCTTGAGGCTATGTGTGTGTACTCAGAATCTCTAGCTGTACAATGCTTCTGGTTTCGTTCATTTCGAGGCGCAAGTTTATTACTAATAAGTGTGCTGACATTGTGCCTTGTGTTGTGATTGGGCTAGTACAGTATTGCCCTTGAGTTTGGGGCTCCGTACCAGCAGTATTTTGGATGGATGTGAATGTTGTCAATCACCGCTTGCAGTTCATTAATTGCTGGCTGTCTCTGGTTAGGCGTAACATTGTTACCTGACTGGACCTAGAATTCTAAGTATACGCTTCTTCATAAATCTTCTTTATGTTAAAACAGGCAGACAGCTTGACACCTGATTGTGCTGCTGATATTCACCGAATTTAAGCTTGTTTGAGTGTGCTTGCCTGTCTTGTTAATTGAAATGGTCTGTTTGCTAGATATTTCGCATCCACCGCTGCAACTCAAATGACAGGAGGTTCATGTCGTGTGCTTGATCGTGACTGTGACGTTCCAATGACGGTCAGCATCAACAGCTTCTTATGGTCGACATATCTGTCAGCAAAGCAGGCTTCTGGCCAGCTATGCAACATGTTAAGGCAGAGGGCTGATTCAGCTCTTGTCATGCTGTGATCACAAAACTCCTCACTTCCTATCAAGTGATGCAGCATGCAATCAGGCAAAAGTTTGGTGCAAATGAAGGCGCTAATTATGTTGTAACGTTGAAATTGTCGCAGCAGGAGCCTACCGTGATGATTTGAGAGTGCATTCCAGTGTTGTACTGTTTGCAATACAAAGAATGATTTGGCCCACCGTGATGCGCAAGACAGACTGCGTTGGAAAGACAAGACTTGTCCTGCACGTACCTAGCTCATCATGAGCTGGAAAGCGTTTTTATTATTATTATTATTATCACCGTGGCACAGGGTGGGGGTAGCCGAGTTCGGGTCCAGCAACATCAGTACTCAGCACAGGAGAAGAATGGACTGTCTGTAAGTTCGCAGAATGGTCTCTGAGTTGCACATGTTCTGATTTTGCCTGATTGTGTCTCATTTTGCAATACTTCGATACATGCTGCAATCAAAGATTCTGAACGGAAATGCAATGTTGTGTAGCTCAGCAAAACGGTTCAGAACCAGCAGCACATCCTGGATGGTCTTACTATGTCACAACAGCAGGCCAGCTGCCTCGGGGAATGCATGTAGGATTCATGCATGCCCTATGGGTTTGCCCATCTCTACGGTCGCTGACACATCACCAGCGTTTGTCGCTGCAACAAAAGACCTAAACAGAAGTAAAACACAACCATCACCATGACAGACATCAGACATGCAAAATGATATAGTTCTTCACAGCAGCAGCAACCATGACAGTCTGAAGCTGTCATGTTCAGCATGCCAGGATGACGCCAGCAAGCAAACATGACCCTGATCCTGCCAGGTTGTCAACAGAGGTTCTAAACAAAAGATCTGAACAGGCGGCCTGAACAGAGGATCTGAACAGAGGATCTGGATAAAAATCAGATGATGTACTAGACAGCCCAATACAAGTTGTAATCATCATCAACAGCGCGCAGGACTTAGCCTACATTGCGCTGCTGGGGCTGTGCAAGTCAGCCAGTGTCTGCCTATCAAGCAGCAGCCCACATGACTTGGCAAGACCCTGCTGCTGCTGAACAGGCTCTGCATGAAGCCAGACTGCTTCAAGCTGCCGCCACACTACCAGTGCCATGCTGCTGTTGTCGAACAAAGCTTTGCCTTGCATCTCTGTCCATGCGCCAGACCAGCGTGCCAGCACACAGGTACGTGATGACAATGTGACTGGCAAACACCAGGGACACACACAGCTGCTCAGACAGACCGGAATCTGAAGGCAGAGCGCACAGTGCGCCCGACCTTGTGGCTACAATGACCAGATCCAGAGCTTGGACCCAGACAAAGGTACTGAAGCGAGCCTGCAGACACCAAGGGGGGCAAGGCTCACACCCATGCTGGGAACGCACACACAGCATGTGCAGGCGCAAGTGTATACACACAACAACATGCCTTGCCAAATGTGCGCAGACATAAGTGCATGCACACCACAGCACCTCTTCTAAAATGCTAACAGCAGAGCTCCCACACATGTGTAAAAGCTTCTTGACTGCATGCAGCAATATTGAAGCACAGGTCTTGGCGGACATAGAGCTACATCTGCATCCAGGTGGCGGCTGACTTGAGACGGTGAGCGAAAACAGAAACACAGCAGTTTAGGCTAATGCTGTGCTTGTCAGTGACCTCAAGATGGGAATCAAGTCTTCAACTTTGGCAGGCAGTTTTGTCCGTACAAAGCTGCAGACGTTGGACTCACCAACTCGCCCAGGCCAGAAACCATGAGACAATCCAGACCAAACTTCCAGGACCAAACTTCCATGCAATGGCAAGGCGCCTCCCCGGGGTCCAGAAGGGCCCAAGCCGGGGTACCCCAAAGCAAACAGCCCATATTGTCTTAGTGATGTTCAGCAGGATGTGCATCACTTCGCTGTTCCTGTAGTACCTGTGCTTGTGCAAGCACAGAGAAATGCACTTTGGCCAAGGTTGAGCAACATTAGCTTCCTTCTGAGGCACCGGGCTCTCAGGTGCTGATAGCATAAGGGCCGCAAGGCAAAAGTGAAAAGGCTGATAGAAGGCAAAATCCAGAAAGGGTTGCAGCAGCACGCAGAACAGAGAGTGAAGGCAGATGGGCCTATTGGCAAAGGCAGACAGGATGCACAGCAGTCAGCAGTCAAGCAATCAACACTGAATACAAACAGCTGTGCGAAAGGAAACAGGCAGGGGCCAAAGGCAAAGGCAATGGCAATTCAGCATCGCATCAAGGCCTATCAAGGTACCTATTGGGGTTGAAGGACAGGGAAACGAGCGGCAGCAGCTGAAGGAAGGGGGGCCAGATGAGCAGCAGACCCCTCTCCTGACTTGGGGTCAGGTACCCCACACAAGTGGCAGTGGCAATGATCACCAATGTGTACAACAGCTGAACCTGCAAGGCATGCCCTGATCTATCACGCACAGCTTGTTGGACTAGACACAATAGGTGCAGTGTGAATTTGACCCCCTGGTGGTGACATCATAGGATGCACTGTGCTTTCTAGGCATGGCTGCGCAGATACAAACTGGTCTGTCCAGTCAACAATGCCAGAACACAGTGGATGAAGTCACACAAATGGGATCATCAGCTGCCACACCAAAGTGCCTTGCTTGACTGAGACACAGCATACTGCATGCATAATGGTACAGGCTTATAAGTCAGCAATAAGGCGTACTGACTTAAGGAAAATCCAGCTGCAGTCACTAATATCCATAGTCTAATAACAACAATAATCATAACAATGCTTTCCAGGCTCATGATTGTTGCTGACAAACTTTTAGTCTGATCAAGATGAAAAGTACCTTGGTGCGTTGCTGTGCCTGCCAAAGGCAGTAACTCTTCTCAACTGATTTGTCTTTGAAGTTCAGCAGCAGCTTCTGCTGCTTGTAGCTGACAGCATGACTTGCCTGAGCAGGACCTGCCCTCCTGCCCTTGAGCTTAGGGCTGCTCGTAGCACTGCCCTGTGACCCAGAAACCCTTTCCTGACCCTCATGTGCACTATCATCTGATCTTGACCTTTTGGGCTTGATCCAGGAAAGAGGAAGAGTGAAGGAGAAGGAGGAGCGCTGATCCTCACCCTGACTGAAATGCCTGCTTACTTCTTCACTGCTTTCAGCCACATGACGCTGAGCTGTGCTGAGATTCCGTTTCCTGAGCTTGGACGCTGCGTCAAAGCTGGGTTTGGTGAGGCTGTGTGTGTGTGGTGAAGCCCCCCCCTTCTGGTGAGTGGGTCTGTCTAGGGGTACAGAAGAAGTGCTACAGTCAGCTTGGCAAGGAGAGTGTTGGCTGCTGTTCAACGAAATCTGGTCTGAAGCACTGGCCATGCTGTGCTGAGACTCTGGCACACTGAAGGGTGCTGTCAGACTGGAAGCAAGAGTGGCAACAGACTGGGAGTCTACTCTGGACAGGCTGAATGGCGATGTGTTATCTTCTGCTGAGTCGCTGCTGGCATTGTCAGCTTCTGTCACAGGCACAGCTTGACTACCAGATGACTCATCATCAGGGTGATCTGAGTCATCGAGCCAGCAGCCGTCCTGGATGGTTGCTCTGGGTTTGGGGAGGGGTCTCTTTGAAAGAGTGGGGTAGGGGTGACCATGCATGGGTCCAAGTACGTAGTCCGTGATGTTGTTATACATGCTGCTGGTGGAATCTGCAAAGTTTGGAGCCATGGATGCTGCCACAAACTCTGCAAGCCTCCTGTGCCTGCAAATATGCACCAGATGGTGGCTTCCAACAAATATCCATTGTTGCTCATGCAGTGCTCATGCAATCATGCCATTTGACACTTGGCACATATTCAACGACAAGATGACTGCTGGAAGTGTGGCAGGCAGTCACATGGGGTGCTCAGACAACACCGCCATTCAACAGTTGGCACACGCACTCAGTGACAAAATGAAACCGCTGCTGGAACTGTGGCAGGCATTCACCAGCTGCAGAAGGCAGTGAAATCAAACCTGTTTGAAGGTTGCATTTGTAGTTTTGAATCACATGTTATATTTATATGATGATATCTAGTAAAGTATGTCAGATGTTGTGACATTATGTGAGCACGTACTCTTGAGTGACGCCATTGAGCTTGCAACTGCCAAGCATGAGGGTGCCTAACACATGTTCTGAGGCTACTGTGCTGCCCTCTGACATGACTGCAGTCAACTTGATGGGGATGCAGACAGCGCATTTGATGTCATAGCGCTGAACAGCCCATGTGATGTCCGCCAGAACACCGCTTCTGCATAGGCAATGGTGCAAGTAAGCCCGTCAGTGCGACAAACATCAACAGCACAGGCTGCTGGGGTAAACGGCATCTCACTGACGTGACTGACCTATGAGTTGACACGTTGTCATGATATGCCGTTCCTCTGGCTATGACGCAGCCAACCAAAGACAGCCTTAGCGGGTGTAAACTCAGATCAACAAAACCAGCGTTGACAATGTTATCAGTGGTAATTACGGTACCATATTCCCTGACATGGACACCCACACTGCACAAGCACAATTAGGTTTACTTATTTTCGCTCTGAAGCAGGCTGCGCTTCTTTCGATGCAACCTTGCCTGCAAAAGTCCAATTCCGTGAAAACTGCCTGCAAATTTTCCGCCTGAGACTCGGTGACACTTCCTGAGCTCAAGATGCAGTTTATGTCACGTCCGACAGCTGGAAGTGCAGGCTCAGCCGGCGACACGGACACCATGCGACTTGGCAGAATATACAATAGCTGGTCGTGTGACGCTGGTCTGACTCTGTTTGAACCAGGCTGACTCGCAACAGCAACCCTACGCTGATCACTAGGCCGACATGCTAACACCAAGACGTGCACCCACAGTGAAGCAGTCACTGAGTCTTGCAAACTGTGTCGTCGAGATGAGGGTGAGACTCAGAAGACGCGAGACTGGTGCCATGTACTGAACGGGCAGCACAAATCTAGTCAATCATGTGCGCAATGTATACACGCACCCCGTGCAGACCTGTCCGAAAGGACAGGTATTGCATGACGTCAGCGGCTTCGTGCAAGTCCGAGTGGGTGACGAGAGGCCCAATGAAAAGGCAATCGTCTTAAGTGGGATGTGATTATGTTTTGCAAATTCAAGCCTAGTAAACTTGTGCAATACTTGCAAAGTGAACTCAAGTGCAGTAGGCAATCAAGCAAAACTGTGGTAGCCTGCGCAGTGTGCGGAGATAAGGCAATGCAACTGCAGCCCCATGCCACACCCTGATTGTTTGCACGCATGTGCTAAGACTACCATGGCAGGCTGACATCAAACATCAGGTCACCTGACAAACATAGCCTCAATGAGTTGTACAAAGCAGCACATGTCTCCCATCAGCCAGTCAATGGATCAGAACTCGAGTCTTGTGCTGCTGTCATTGTCTGCTGATCAGTTTGCCACAAGTGTTCTTACTCAATCCCAGCTGAGAGTCAAACACCATCTGGCCTTCCACAAAGGTTGCCAGGACTTTGCCATACAGGGGCAAGCTGGTGTAGGGCGAGCAAGGGTTCTTGTGCTGCATGAACCCAACAGATGTGTCAGCTAGGCTTTCTGGGTCCCATACCTGCAAGGGAGCACAAAATTGGGTCATGAGTAAATTGGACTACAGGGCAAAAGGTGTGGTTGCCAGCAAAGTTGGATCATCTTGCCACAGTCTGCTGGCAGACCAGCCAAACCTTACATCTTTGCAAGTTTCCGGTAAGGTCTTTGACAACTAGAGCTTTGTGGCACCTCAATGCGTCCACATAACCTTTCACAACAGCACACAACAAAGCAAATTGCAAGTACACGCACAAATGACAGCAAATGACTTAGGGAAAATGGGGCACATGCAGAACATCAATCAGCACAGAACAAACAGAAGCAGAGGAGGACTGCAGTGCACACCACTAGGTCAGCATGGAAGCCCTTGGCTATCTGCCCTTTGCTAGACCTCAGCCCTGTTGTTTGGCTAGGTTGCAAGCTCCACCACGAAGCCAATCGCAGCAAGCTGGAGTCGGTATCTGCTTTTGGGTCCAGCTTCTTCATGGCTGTCCATGTTGCTGGCAGCACATACTGCAGTCCTGCAAAGCATTGTCTGAACTGGCTACAGAAGGACTTCTGGCTTGTATGCATGCAGCTACTCAAGCAGCATGCTGATGTGACGATGTGTGTCTGAGCCCACTTTGGTAATGGCTGGGAATGATCAGGCACCAGGCACATGAAACTTGCGTTGAATGGGTGTCTGGTGATGCTGCAACTAAAGACAGCTATGCCCCCTGTTACGATGTCAGAGTTTGCTCTTTATACTGCAGGACGGCACTGTGGATGATTGTTGCATCTTTGGCAATAAATTCAGTAGCTGGTTCCGGCTAACCTGCCAGAATCAGGATTCTGGCAGATCTGGTAGGTATACAGCACATAATGCTGGAAGCCTTATGTCATGATAGTGAATATGATGATGAAGCATGCATGCATGCATGAACCCACAAACAAATAAGCAAGCGAGTGAGCTAGCAAGCAAACGAACACATGAACAAACAAATATGAACGTCTATGAAAGAGTGAGACAATGAAGTACGGAAGGAGTGAACAAACAAAGCAATGAGTGAAGAAATGAAGACATGAGTGAATGAACAAGTAAATGAATGATATAGTAATGACATAGTAATGTACGATGGTAATACCTGAGATACCGCCCCAGGCTTGGAGGAAGTTGCCCAGGTCCAGCAGCTTGTCTGCACAAGGGGAGGGGGAGTGGTCCGAAGCCAGGCCCCCTATCACCCCATCCTGCAAAGAAGAAAGGAACAGAGGAGATCAGGGCTCCTGGCATTGACCAAAAAGAGTTTGAGGATGAGGTGTCATCTTGCAAAGAAACGACAAGATTTTGCCAATCAGCGTCAAACAAAGAAAAGGCTCAGGCTTAGCTACCCCATCCTGCAAAGAAGAGTCAAAAGAAAAGATCATGCCTTCGGCGTCGACCCAAGAAAAGCCTCAGGGAGAGGTACCCCCCATCCTGCAAACAAAACTCCCTACTTACACCGTTGGACCCACGGTAATCATTGCCCTTGGTTCATGATTGCACAACAGCTTTGCCAGCAATCCGTGCTTTCCACACGCAGACACGCAGATGGTCTTTGATGGTCACTGCAAGAACGGTGTTGACTGATGTGGGCAGCACTGTTGTTGCTTATGCATTCTGGCCAAATACAAAATCAACGTGTCCAATACCATTTTCAACTTTAGAAGCAACCGTGTTTTCTTGCTGCCTTTTGAGCTCACCGCTGCAGGGCATTGGAATAGCATGACAGTTGGGTTCCTGTGGTGCAAGAACAATACTAGCTGATGCACAAGACTCTTGTTGCTTACGCTGTCAACATGTATCTCAACATGGACAGTGCTTGCACCACACAACAATCAAGTCATAGAAGCTTGTACAAAAGGTGTGCCTCTGCAGAACAGGAATAGTTTGAATACTGTTTCTGAACCCTGCAAAACACTATTACAGTTTCCAGGCCAACCAGCCCGATAATGTGATAATACAGCACGTATGTACATGAAGTGTCTGATGCTATGAGATGCATGACAGCACTTGGGTTTTGGTGGCGTACCTTTAGGCCTTGGAATAAGCCTTCTTGATTGGCTTTGTCTCTGATGGGCGGCGCACACTTGAGCAGGCTGTTGCCGTCTGCTATGTCCTGGTCATTGAAGCCAATGTAGTGAGGAGCGGTTTCCACGCTGAGAGGCAGGCCTGCATGAACAGCAGCAGCAGGAGGACTTAGAAACGCAGCAGAAGCCATTGTTCAAGACAAGATACAGCTGCAATGATGCCAGCATGTGGAAAAAGTTCGCGCTTGTACTGTACAGCTTTTAAGCTGATAGGGAGAAGTCGATGTCATGAGTTCCACCAGAGATGCAAGGGCAGACTCTGTACATGAGGCTAGCTCAATGAAAGTGCAAGGATGGCAAAGCTGCTTGTCCAAACAGCTCAGACGCCTTGACAAGTGGCAGCAGCAGCAACAAAGGTGATGGGCTGCCAGGCTGAAAGACCATGTGTCTGCTTGCATGCTGACTATAATTAGTCAGCAGCAGCAGCAGCAACAGCAGGAACAGCAATCTTCTCTGTTCCGATGCAAACAGCAACTGTGGTAGTGATGGACAGCAATACGAAGAAGACATGGACAGCAAAGACTGACCTTCATCTTGAGCCTGCTTGATGTCTCGCAGCAGGTCGGCATTGGCCAGGTGTACAATATGCAGCCAGAATCCTGGCTTCATGACTTGGTCCTTGCTCTTCCTCAGCACATCAATCAGCAGGGCCACAGCATTAGCTTCAAAGGACTTGGGCCTGGTTGCCAAGTATGTCTGGTACTTCCTGGGATCCCCCTGTAGGTCATTTGTTTCATTTCATTTCATTTAATACTCTACAGTCTGGGGTGCGGAGCCAGTTGTGACTCATCAGGCATCCCGGCTTGAAAGCACAGATGCATGTGGTGTCAATAGGTCACAAAGGCCTCAACAGCAACATGCGCTGCATTTTGAGCCCCATCAAGTGAAATTGCTGCTACTTTGCTTTTGAACGGAAGACGCTGTCTAGTTCCAAGCAGCAACCAAGTGCCCTCCTGGACATTCTGAGGTGCATCAATTTCTGACAACTCAAATAGAGTGCAGGTCAAATCATATGTTACTGAAGCAGGTGGGTGACCACATTCAGGTGACCAGGTGACCACATGCCAGTGACCAGGCCAGAAGGCGTCAGCAGGCAGTCAACAGCCCAAGTATGATTTTAAAGTTGGTAGACCATGCAGCATGGACAGCAGAGGGCGTCACGATAACATACTGTGCTTTTATCACCGTGTACACATTGCATAAAGACATTACACATACATGGTACGTACATACTATATTTACTTGTGTTAAACACGCACATTCTACATACGCAGCATATACATAATATACACCAACATGGCACCAGGGGAGTACTAGCCAGATCACAGCTGCGTGGTAGCCCCTCATGATTGAGTGAGCCAAGACTGTGCTACATGCACTGATCACCTGAGGTTCTGTGTCATCATCACCCACAATCTCAGCATGAACCAGATATGGCGCTCCATTGCGCGTCAGGACAGGCAAAGCTGCTTCAATGTGTGTCCTGTTGACATTGCTGAAGCCATCAATGCCTGTACAGCAAAGCAAGGCAGCCTCTATTTGATTAGTCTTGCTTGCAGATTCTCTCCACAACAGCTTGCATGTCAGATACAGATCATGCAAGCAGTCAGTTCTCAGCCCACGAAGCTGCATGACAGCATGCTGCAAGCTCTCTAAGGGTCACTGGGTTCACATATCAGTTAGCCTACTGGCACGGTTGCTTCTTATACCAGCAATGTTGATGGTTGAGAGAAAGGTGTGCTGATACAGCAGCAGCAGAGCCGTTGCATCAGTCACACCAAGAGTTTAGGCGGCAGCAGCAAGAGTCTTAACATCAGTGTGAGCAGCAGGAGCAGCAACACCACCATCACCACCACCATCAGTAAGATGTTCAGCAGCAGCAGCAGCAGCAGCAGCAGTAGTCTCAGCAGCAGTGTGAGCAGCATCACCAGCAACAGGCTCAGCAGCAGCAGACACAGTCTCAGCAGTAATGTGAGCAGCATCAGCAGCAAGAGTCTCAACATCAGTGTGAGCAGCAGGAGCAGCAAGAGTCTCAACATCAGTGTGAGCAGCAGGAGCAGCAGCAGCAACAATTTCAGCAGCAGTGTGAGCAGAGTGGTATGCCTACCAGCAGGGGACATGAAGGACTTGAAGCCCAGGGCTCCCTGATCCAACAAGCCCTGCAGCAGCGCAGGGTCATGGGCGTTCTCTGGCACCAGCCCTGCCCATATTGCCACATCCACTTTGGCCTTCCTCTGCGTTTCAGAGACAACAGTCATCATGCTTCTCATCACACAGCACGAACTTGCACACACAAGATGTTGCGCTGAGCGCAGCTGAGATGCAAAGTTGCTGCTGCTGCTGCTGCTGCTGCTGAGAGCAGACACAAACCAAGCTAAGCTGAGCCAAGCTGGGCTGATTGCAAATCAGCTCAAGCTACATCCTTACAGTGACTGAGGTGGGAACGTATATACTCCCACCTCACATGTCATCCAAACACTCAAGAGAGAACAGCTCAGGCAAAGAGAGCTTGTACTGCTTCAAGTGCACAAGTAGCACCTTGACAAGTGCTTGCTTCTTCTTCAAGGACTGAAGATCAGTGGTTGGGGGGTTGCTGTTGAGGGGCATGTCAAACAGGGTAGTTACACCCCCAGCTGCTGCTGCTGATGTGGCTGCAGCAATGCCTGCACAGCCACATGAATCAGCATGCTTTGGCATGAACATACAAGCATGCATGTGCTTGGTCGTATACATGAGAGGATGTATGACTTTCAGCCGGGAAGCACTTTGCTGCTGCTGCTTTTGGTGTGGCTCTTCAACAGCTGAGATGTCATTGTAGAGACTGACCAGATCGCATGGGTGTTTGAGTGCCAGATGCATTGCTGACCAATAGCGTCAAGCAGTGCTGACGCTATATCAGCTGCAAATAAAGTCTTAGATGGAAGCCTTTACAAGCTGCAAGTGTACTGTAAAGGTCAGGTATTACATGCAGTGCAATTTGAAACTTCCACACCTTCCCAATGCTCTCTGCCAGGCTCGTCCATATGGACGTGCATGTCAACAAGCCCAGGGGACACGACAGCATGGCCATAATCATAAATCTTTTTCAGGTCTCTGTGCAGTGCGGCTGCTTCTCTTTTCAATAATTGTACTCTTTCTGGGACTTCCAGACTATTGTGAAGTTGTACTATTTTGACAATGAAGCCATTCTCCACCAGGACTGAAAGGTAAGCAAAGGACCTTCATCATCAGGGGTGGTTAGCTATAAGCATGGCTTGCATGGTCAAAGGGATACTGTACAGTTCGACGCCCTACCCGCGCCATACACGACCTCGGTAGCTAACACAACGCGGTCGCTGATGATAGCGAAGAAATCGTCACGAGCCAGGCCGCAGGGTTGGCCCAGAAGTTGATAGGGAACGAAATTGTCAAGCCTTATGAGACCTTGAGTGTCAAGGCGCTGCAGGCCCACAGCCAGTGCTATCACATTAGCACCAACGATCAAAGCGAGGGTTTTCAAATCCATTGTTGTCACACGTCAGGACGCGGAGTCTACCCCATGGGCTGACGGTCAAGCATGCCAGCGCAGGAATGCTTCCAGGCAATAGAGTGATTCGAAGACCCGCACCGCACGCGTGTATTCTTCGATTGCAAGAAGTCAACAGGGCATTCGGCACGCATCACAGATGCGCGCATTGAGAGAGAGAGAGAGATTACAATGCTTTAGCCAGCCAGCAAGTCTGATCACATATAGAAGAAGACGAAGGTCAAATGTGGAAAACATCAAGACAGTCTAGAACGAACTTGAAAACCTGCATATGATCTTGCTGCGCAAAAAAGGATCTCATGGTGTTTGTGTCCGTGGAAAACAAAACATTGCGCATCACGGTTTTGGGCAAGTGCGCTGGCTCGTTCGTACACACACGTGATATTGGTAATGGATTTGTTTTTTACTGCAAGCCAGCTGAAAAGCAAAGGCTACATTGCGCACTTCAAAAGGCTTGCAGCAGCATGACCACTCACTCTGCTGGACAGGACAAGCAAGCAGAGTCACACCAGCTCTCTGAGCTCTCTGGCCTTCATATAGGCCGTCCTACAACTCATCTGTATGACTTGTCTCTCAGTACATAGTTCTTTGCTTCGTACCTTGCTTACCAGAACACCTGCACGCTTCCGAGCATTCCACTCGTACCTCTTCATCCTTGACATCGTCAGGCGAGCACCGACATCCAGATCCAGCTTACAAAAAGTGATCACAAGAGGAGCTGGGTTCATGACCCAGGTCCACTGCTACATGTCTTCAAGGGCAAAAGAGTAGAAACAACATTGTGCATTTCGATTATTTTGTGGTCGACGGAGATCTTGGTGGAGAGAAACCCTGTGATACATTTGCAGAGAAGTTGCTCAAGCTTCTGGTCAACTTCGCCGCTGCAACAGACAACTCTGTTTCTGCAAGATGCTGCCAGCTGTTTGAATAATCATTAACAAGTCATACTTTGAGGGCAGAAGAGCTTGACAGAGCATCATGCTTCAGCGTTTGGAGGACGAGTGCCAGCTGTCAGAGGACAAGCTATTTCAGCCTGCTCACCACATTGTGGTTGTAATGGTGTGGGCCTGTCAGCTGACAATATGCATATAGCAATCTGTGAAGCATTCCTGAAGCAGGCTGCACACATGGTGGCAATGCAATCCTGAGCTGGGAACTGTTTGCCAAGATTATTTTGAGGCGCAGCTTGTCAGGTGCGTGCCAAAGCTTCAGTGCAGTTGAAGGTCTTGACTTCTCTTGCTGCTGATACTTTCAAAAGGTCGTGTGTACTTTGTAGATAACTACAGAAGCATGTATATACATTGAGTATGTACACATTGAGTATGGACGCCACTATGACAGGCTAGCTTGTATATAAATCTTACATGTTCTTACATGAGCGGGATCCCCCTATCAGGCAGGAGATGATCCACGCAGCCTTAATCACGTCAGGTAGCACTGTGCGACACACGCAGCTTTTAGCCAGCATAGGTGGTATTGTTAGCTGCCTGTGTTTGGCAGGCGTATGCAGCAGTTTCTATAGCTTAAGCTCAGTTGCCAACTGTTCTTGGCCATTCTGCTGGAGACCAGCATGTGGCCAGGGCTGATAGGGCCTGCGCACATTGTGGTGCTGTGGCTGTTGCAGATGAAATACACATAATTTCTGAATGTCCAGCTCTCTGCACACTTAGGCAGCAGTATATACATGTACGTATGTTTGTTTTTGATGGACAACGACACCACAAGGTACTGTTTTGCATATTATGCACTGTTTTGCATATTATGTTATTAACAAGGTCACTTGCAAGTTTGTTCTAAGCTGTCTTGACGTCTTCCAAGTTTGTTCTTCGACTTCTTTGTATATGTGATGGCTGGCTACACCATTGTAACCTCAGCGCTTGCCTTAAGGTGAGTCATCCGGTGAGTCATTGCAGTCAAATGGAACTGAGAGTTCATGGAACTGCGATGTGCGTCGTGTTGCAGGGATGTCTCACGAAGCCTCAGGAGCAACTCATCGGTCGTTCAGAGTCCATCTGAGTTCTTTCGGAATTAAGCTGCTTTGGCGAACGTGTGTCAAGTCTCCGAGTGTACAAAGTTGACTTCTGCCAAAGATGACTTCCGACGCATACGTGCTGTTGTATGAATGCGATGTGGGTGAATACGGCTATGAGAGTGTGAGACTCCGGTTTCTGCCGTTCAACCATCCCTTTGGCGCCCTCCTTCTGCACAAGGGTTCCAGACAAGCTGCAGAGATGCAATACTATGAACAAGACATATGGAGGCTTCACGTAATAAGTTACCAGCCGTGGACCCCTCCTGACATGGAAGCTTATTTGAAAGGACCAGGTCCTGGCGAAAAGCTGCAGTCTGGCATACATTACCAAGGAACGTTGTTTGTTGATAAGCAGGGGTGGCGCAGAAAACATGTCTCTTGGTCGTCAGTGTATGGGGCTCCATCTGAGTTGCACCTGTTACTGTATGACAGTATACGGGCTTGGGTGGCACAACAGCAGGCGTTGAATCCCCACTGGTATATTTTTGACAGTCCAAAGACCCTTGTTGGAGCACTCAGGCTGGACTCAGATGTCATTAGCTCAGAAGACACCACCAGAGACATCAGTGACCACAACCCGACCTTGTATGTTACTTGCCCAGTCAGGGGTGTTACTGACAGCGCCAACCCAACAGAAAGTGGCTATGCCCCTGTTTGTGGTGACATGGAACATACTTACCAGGAAGTTGAGAGCTACATGTGCACACCTGAGAATGCTCATACTGGCCTGGTCGCCGCAGAGGAGCCCGATGGTGCCCCAACAGCCACCTGTGGCGCTACAGCACCAGCCATCACATCTACTGATCATACTAATCAAGATGAAGAAGGTGTTGAGTACGACCCTGCGTGCCAACCATCTGAAGGGCATGTAGAGTGGATGAATTCACATCAGTACTTGAAAGACATTGTGCTGTCATGCACAGGTGATGAAGTCAAGAGAACACTAGCTGCTTATTTTCATGTTCAAGCACGCAACCAATTTATGAAATACAAGGATGAACTGCTACAATGCTTGGCATCTAGGACTGTTGCATTGGGTGAATGATGAGGGTGCAATTTGCACATTTTACATCGATGTTCAGTCTGCGGTCATGTGTGCTCCGTACTACAGTACCGTACCGCCTTTAATGTTGGTCGTTTAATTAAATAACTCATATTTGCACGACCTCGATTAAAAAACATATAAAGTATTACTATCGCTCACGACTCCCATTAAAAATTAACAAATAATGCAACAAAAAGCGCGAAAAATAGTGCTCTGCGATCTGTTGATTTGCATGATGTCAACACAGTCATCATGCTTTGTTGAGTGAGATACAATGCAAGCTGAGTGAGTATTCCTCTAAATTACACACATGCCTCCGTTACAATGTGTTGTAGTAGAGCAAATTTGTTGTTTTCCGCAACCGCAATCAGCAGCCGACTTGAATTGAAGTCATTAAAAATATTCGGTACAGGTGCCGACCCACATTAAAGATAATCGATTAAAGTTTTAATCATTAAATTGTGCAAAAGGTCGCCCGCAATATTCCGAGGGGTCACGACCTTAATTAGGGGCCGGCCAACATTAAAGGCGGTACGGTAATACTAGTCTGCCTTTTGGGCTGTATACAGGGCAACAGATGTAAAGAAAGTCAAGTTGCATGGCTTTTTTGGTGTCAGTTCTGCCAGATTACCTTACTTATTAGTGTATGGTGTGTGATATGATCTTTTTTTGAAAAAGTATTCATGACCATGTGCAAGTCTGTGGTTGGATGGACGGGATGCAAAGCCGATGACCCTGGCAAATATCGGCAGTCCAGCCTAGCCTAGGCCTGCACACATGATCATGCAATGATCATCAATGCTAGCATCCTCATGCTTCCCAGCGTGATAGAGAGGTAGTGAAGTTGTGACGAAGCATTAGGTATCTGAGCAAGTATGTAAGGAACAGCACTACAAGGCATGATTATAATACGTATATTGACTGCGATGTTGAATGATAGGTAACTTTACTGGGTTTAGAGTCTCATGCGGAATGCGTTGACTGGGATTTGACTGAGATGAATAATTATATGATATTGTTGATCAGATTGATTCTAGAATACTCGTGCAGATTCCATAAGGTCTAGAAAGTCCTATTGTCAAGTTTGTTCTAGAACAATCCTGTGAGTCCCTATAAATAGTTTGGGATCTCAACAAGTCGGACATGTCTGTACAGTCAGTCTAGCATCCTACTCTCACTCTCTCAGACAAGTAGCTATCTGCTGCTGTCACACCTTGTAACTACCTCCGTTCCGACTTTACCCGTGTGCGCTCCCTGCATTGCATTGCATCCATACGCACTAGCACGGCCACGCTTGTGAGCGTCACAAAGTAGGGTTTGCCAAGATGGGTCAGACTAGTCTGTACTTCCAGGCCAGTCTATGACAATGCGTGCAATTGCAAAAATGCAAAATCACATTTCGTCCAGGCATTTCACCGAGCTCTGCACTTCAAGGCATCCTTCGGCATGTGCATGAGAGATCTGATATGTTGACAAAAGTGTGCAAAAGTTGAGACCACGTCAATCCTGCTCTTTCTTGAGTCAAGTTTGACACTGAAGCATTAGTCAAGACGGTGACTCATCATGCTGGTTTCGAAGTACGCTGGTCAGCTTGCATTGCCGGCCGCTTGTGCAGTAGCGCAACATGCGCCATCACTAGCATTAGCGCCATATAGCGCGTGAATGCATTCATGGCCCGAACGCAGGCAGCAACAGGTCTCAATGTGTATCAGATCTTCAACCTCTGTCAGAAAAGCAATGCTGCTCATGCAAAATGTGTGGGTATTTTATGGCAGCTTGAGCGGAGCAACAGCGACAAATGCCTGGAAGATATCTTTACGTGTGTCAAGCACGTACTGCTGATCCCTCAAGTGAGACATAGCCTAATACAAAGACTGATCACAAGAGGTGCTGGCACATTTAAACGTAAGCGCAGGTCCAGAGCTGACTTTCTGCAGGGAGAGATGAACGGAGACCAGATTGTGCGCTTCATTACTGCCTTTGTGGCTGGTAGAGATCCTGCAAGAGAGGACGACTGTGACACCTTTGCTGAGAAGTTGCTCAGGCAACTGATCAGCCTTGTCACTGCAAGGGACAAGTCCGTTCGTGCAAGATGCTGCCAGCTTGTTCAAGTCATTTTCAACAACCTGAGGGCAGATGAGCTCGACGAAGACCTGCTGGACAGCATGCAAGAAAGCATGCTCGGGCGGCTTGCAGACAAAGTGCCAGCAGTCAGAACGCAAGCTGTCTCAGCCCTCCCACGACTATGTGATCCTGGTGATGTAAGCCTTGCTGCTTAACAATCGTATGCAATAAGCTGTTTGGTGCACATTTAGCAACTTGTCTGGATGAGTAGCCAGCTGTGCACTGAGCAGTAGTACATCGCATGCTGTGCTGACTTCAGCCTCTGGCTAAGCAATGCATGCTAGATCAAACTCGTTGACCACCTCACAGGATGAGCAATATGCTGATGACCCAGTGATGGAGGGCTATTTGCAGCTGCTTGCAGCTGACAAGAGCAAGGTGAGCTCTAGACAGCAACAGGAACAGTCAGATCAACAAGATACCGCTTTAGCCTGGTCCGTGACCAGGCAGAATTGATGCACCATTGACACCAACTGGGACAATGAGCATTGCTTTCTGTCATTTGCTTGTATGCGGCACCAATTGTCCAGCAGCTCAATCCTGTCAGCGCTTCCAAATACAAGACACATAATTTCACACAATTTTCTGGTTCAAAGAATTGACAGCTGCAACACAAAGAGTTCCAGGTGCAGATGTGCACTTGCATGCTCAACACACCACCAAGGAGAAACAAGGGACAAAGCAAATAGAAGCACCACACAAAAAGACAAAATTTTGTCAAAGAAGACTGTCAGGAAAGGCTGCATAGACCGATCAAACCATGTTTGCTTGTGTAGCAATGTCTGCGTACGCATGCAAGGGCGCTGGACTTGATGTCTTGGCTATCACAAAACATCAGGTACAGCTCTGGAGATCCATCGTTGCGCATTTGTACGAGGTGACAGCACATTGAGTGTTCTTACGTCAGGTTTCAGGAGGCCTAGAGTGTTCTGCAGTTCCACAATGCCCATGCAGGATGTGCGCAAGACTGTGCTGGCGTCGCTACCTGCTTGCGAGACAATGGTGACTGAAATTGTGGCCCGCACTCATGATGTCAACCATGAGGTGAGGACAAAGTGGTCCTGCGCTGTCATTTTGTTTGGGGTTTGAGTTGCCAGCTTTGTTGGAGATGTGTGTTGACAAGGCAGCTTTCTGTTGCTTCTCATTTGTGGACAGACTCCAAACATCATGTTGGCTGCACCTGTGGCAAGCAAACTGCCGCATCACACAGTCTACTCTGCACGTTGTACAAAGCTGCACAAGACTTAGTTGCCAGGTCAAACCCAAATGACAGGTACACTAGTTATATAACAACAGAATTTACAGCCCCTTTGCTTTTGACAGTTTAACACTAAGGTCTGTCAGGCAGATCCTTCTTACACAACTTGGCTTAGTTGCAGCTTGTGTCTGCACTGTCTGCATCTTTGCATGCTCTGAGTTTTGACAGCACCGGTTGATGCTGCCAAGCACAAGTGTCTGAGCATGCCATGCTGCACACGTCCAGTATGGAGCACCAGCTGTGTGTGCATGCGGTGGAACCTGAGAACTCAGATGCCGTGCCACGAATCCATAAATGGTCCCATGAAGTCCAAAATGGTGCCATGAAGTCAAATATGGTGCCATGAAGTCAAAAATGGTGCCATGAAGTCAAAAATGCTCCCGCGATGTGAACAACAGTGCCATGCAATAAACAATGGTGCCACAATGTGTACAACTGTGCCATAAAGCAAACAATGGTGCATGTGATGTGTAGGTGAGGAGGACTGCATATGCCATACTGGCTGACAAAGTGGAGGTGACATATCTCAGGTGAGTAAGCATTGCACACAGGGCCTCAGTCAGGTCAGCATCTGCTACTAGGAAAGCACAAAACGCTTGCAGCAAAGTTGATCTGTGGATGGCTGTGTCAAAATGTGCAGCATGCTCTGATTCATTGCTGCCTGTGAATCCATTATCTATGCAAAACGTCAGTGTTTGCTGCCTGCAAGTCCAACATTTGTGCAAAAACCTCCGTGTTTGCTCCCTGGGAGTGCAGAATGTCAAAATTCTCTGTGAGTAGCACAGAGCATCTTAGCCTAAGTCTCAGCTTGACACTTCTGCGCCAACAAACCTCACATGATGAACAGTTCAACATCATCAATGCAACAATGAACAGTGTGGGGCAGGGAGTACAGCACTCACCTGTTGAACATGTCAACATCATCACTGCCGTGATGTACAGTGTGCAGCAGAGGGTAGAGCTGCTACGCTGTGGACTAGGGGAGAGGGTAGCCAGTGTCAAGAAGCAAGCCAGTCTGATGCTGCGTACTTGGCTAGATGACACGTGCAGATCAGACGTGGTCAAGCTGCTGGAGTACCTTGATGTCCAATCCCATGAAGGTCTGTGCATGTGCTGATTCTTCAAACTTTCTGTGGCCTGCACAGCTATATATTGTGTCCACCTATCTTGAAAGTGCCTGTGGCTGTTTAGCCGCACCACTTCAATGCTGCTGCTGGAGAGTTGCATGACCAAGGGAAGCGCATTGCCATGCAGCTGTCGTCATGTTCATTTGGAAGGTGTGCCGCTTTCATGTTACGCGCCGTGATGGCAGCGAAGGTGAATGAAACATACAAGCACATCAGCAGTGTGCTGCCATGTCACAGCCATACAAGTTGCTTGATTGCAGTCTTTCCATTTCAGACTTGCTCAAGTGTTCCTGAAACAGCTACCTCAATGTGGCTGGGGCTGGCTAGCAAAGCAGGCAGGGTATCTAAAACCAGACAGGTAGCCCATATGAGGGGCTTGCCCAGGGACAGCTGTTGAGGGTATTGCTTTCTCAAAGTACATGAATGTAATGACAAACCATGTATGAGGGCTGCCCAGATCCGGCCTTTAGCTGCACAGGGCCAGCGCACTTGCAAGCACAGGTTCTAGGTGTACACTTGAAACCTAAAAATAACAGACTGTTGCAGGCTGTTACGTCAACCTATCTGTCTGCGCAGATGTGGCAGTCTCAGCTGTTCAGGCCCTGATTGAGGCCAATGCAGTCAACCCAGTAGCCATGGCACATGCTGCTGCTGAGCAGAGCCTGGGGCTCAGACAGTCCCCAGATGACACGCCGTTGAGCTCAGAAGAGGCTCTTGTATGGTGAGAGACAGCTCCAGTAAGCTATGCCAGAAAGTTGCACATCCATCACTCAAGCCGTGACCACAAACAGTGGTGACCATGCACCAGCTCGCATGGCTGCTGGGGATGCAGCACAGTCAGTGGATCTTGATCTGCTTCATCAATGACATGGTGTCTGCTTGAAAAGAACACAAACTTCATAAAGCGGGTGTGCAATGACGACAGACTGCTTTGGAGAGACAAGACTTGTTCCGCACGTACCTAGCTCATCATGAGCTGGAAAGCCACTTTATCATTATTATTGTTCTTACTACTATTATTATTATTACTGTTATTATTAATGTTATTATTATTGTTGTTATTATTACTTTTATCATTATTCTTATTAATTACGGAGCCTCTGGTACTCACTTGAAAGTCCAGCTGCAGTGGCAGCCCGTACTGGTGTCTCTGTCTTGACGTGACTCTCCTGACCTCAGTGCTCACAGGAAAATGTACAAGGGCTGAGGGGGCTGCTTGCTGAGTAGTAATCGTGCATGCAGGCGAGTGGTGTGCTGTCATCTGCACTACGCAGGAAGGGCAAAAGGGCAGGCGGCTGCAGCCCTGACAGGCGCCCCTGCAACTGTTGAGGCAGCTGCTGCTGAGGATCAGCTGAAGGTGTGCTGTCTAGCTGGCTGCCGCTGTAACATCCTGTCATGTCAAACATGCGTGTACGCAATTGCTGAGCAAAGACTGCACTGCATGCTGAAGCAATGCACAGGGCCAGGAGAACAGTCCCTGAACAGCATTCTTCTGGTCTGCATTTGAATAGCTCAATACACATCAGCGGTTTCCTTTCTCTGGTGTTGTAAGCTGATGGAGCTTGTCACAAGCACCCCCCTTGTCCCATGAACATTGTCGCATTGACACAGGCATGCACGTGCAGTGAAAGCCAGCAGAGATGTTCCAAGAAGACAATGTGTGTTGCAGGCATTAGAAGCGGCCTTGCCACCGACAGTGTCAGACTTCATGCATCTGCTCTCTGCACATGCAAACGCTGGTCAGGAACACAGCTTTGCCGCTTGCCAGCTGTTGCAGCTGGCAGCAACCTGTGTGGTAACTTACACTCCCTCACCTCACCTCTTACTGTTGTGCTATGTACCTGCTGATGCCCCTGTCATCACTATGTTGCAACATAGCTCGACCGCTGGTCAGTGTGCAGCGACACTCCAAACACAACTCGTCCTGCCACTGTATCTCTGACTCACTTGTTTGATGTTTCTTCCTGCATAAACAAATGCTGGCTGACAGCAATCTGGCAGCTTGCCAGCTTGTACAGCAGATGTGAACACAACATTCTGGGGCTTTGCTTATGTCCAGCTGTGGTCCACTGCCCTCTGTGTCTTGTTGCATCCTGTATGTGTTTGTTGACTTGTTTGGCAGCACTGCAGAGAGTCTTGTGTGACCACAAGACAGACCTAGTAGGTACCTGGCAAAACCAATTAGCTGGAACGCCTGTAAATTATTGTTGTTATTGTTATCATTATTGTTGTTGTTGCTATTATTATTAATATTACTACTATTACTATTATTAGTGCAGAGAGTGTTGTGTGACCACAGGACATGACTGATGCCACAGGCAGGCAGGCAGCAGCAGACCTGGTCACCCACTTCCTCAAGGACCCTTCAAGGTATGCACATGTGCAATATGACTATGGGTGGTGTATACGTATTCAGCAAGTACGCCTGTGAGTTTTGCGTATGTGGCTTGTGTGTTTGTGATCAGTGGAATAGAAGCTCCAATGCCACCAGAGCCACAATGTGCAGTGCAACAAGTTGCTGGCTTGATTGTCTGCAAGCTGTACACAGCATGACAGGTTTGACTTGGGCAGCTTTGAATGCCAAGCAGTTGTGCAGTCTGGCATGATGAGCATTCATCACAGCCCTAAGCTAGAGCTCATGGGGTGCAAGCTTGTTGTCTGCATGACAGCTGCAGCAAAAATATGCATGCCTGACCTGAATCATGACAGCTACAGTACATCCCAAGAACTGTATTCTAATGACTGCCTGCTGCTTGGCACCGCTGTAGGTTTGCCAGTCAGGGCACAGCATGGGAGGCTGCTCTGGTCAAGCTGGCATGCCATGTGTATGCCTCGCATGCTGAGCTGGCAGATGCCATGCTGAGCATGCTATGGGGTATGTTCAGCAGCTGGGGACTGAATGGCGAACCCCAAAGTCCAGGAGATCATCTCATGGACACCTCAGGTGTGTCTTGGCTCCGCATGAGCTGTACAGGGTCAAACCTGTGAATCTAGGCTTGATGCAACCGCACACTGAAAGGCTGATGAGCTCAGGAGTCTCTTTTCAGTACTGAAGCTATGCATGATGCTGTGTGTGCTAACCTGATGATTGTGATTCAACATGTCGACCGGCTTGTGTGCTTCTGCCTCCATAAGTGACACCAGACTACAAGCCACTGCCAGGAAACATGTGTGATACATGCAGTTGTGTGCAATTCTGCAATGCAGCAGATAAGCTGCGTCTGTGCCTGAGAACTCAGTCAAAGCAAACTCATTTCAGGTGAAGACACTGAACAGGAGTCTTTCCAAAGTGTGCTGCACCAAGCATCGCACGTCAGGACCCAGAACCAGCACTGGATACACTGCCTGAAGGTCGCAGGCCTGCTGCTGCAGCAACTGCCCTCTGCTAGGTTGCACACCACAGGGGCAGGGCAGTTTGGCTGCATTGAAGACTTGTGGCCCCAGCTGATCATGCCAGGTCTGGGCCATGCTGTGGCTGCTGTCAGGTAGCTCCCCTTGATCTCAAGCACAGGTTCCCTTTTGCATTGCTGACAAGGAAGAGCAAGCCTTACATGCAGAGCAGTCTCAATCCACCAGCTGTGACCTGAGCAGTGCCCAACAGCCTATGCCTATACTCAAAAGCCTATGCCCAACAGCCTCTGCCCAGCAGCAGCTGTGTTGTGTTCTGTGCATCAAGGGACGCTGCAGGCAGGGTTTGTTGTCTGCAGTTGCTCAGCTTGCAGGGATGGGCCCAGATCTAAAAGCCTGGTTGACTGTGGCTGCTTGAAGTGCCACAGTGAAGTGCTACAGACAAGTGCTAGTGCTTTGAAAAGGCTCCTTCACAATCAGCAGCAGGCACAAAAATTGCTACATGTCTCACGCACCCATGAGCTTTTCAGCTTTTGCAACTTTTCCTGTGGAAAACCTCGCTATGCAATCTTTGGATGATGGGGGAGAGGGGGAGCGGGGGGGGGGGTTCAGGGAAGTCTGTGACATGGCTGATTCACTGCTTTATTGCAGGCTTGAAGCCATGCGAGCTCTGGGACTGTTCTGCTTACTGGAAGGCATCCCCAGGCCAGAAGGGCAGATGGCTGCGCTGAGGGCAGGGCTGGTCTGGCGCGAGCCTCAGGCAGAAGTTGCTGCTGCAGCTGAAGAGGCAAGTGAGGTGGCAGCTACCAGAGTTGTTGCTGCTAAAGCCCTGTGTGACTGGGCTCTTGTCAGGTGAGGCGCTGCATGGCATGGAACAGCTAAAAGTTGCCTGATACATGTAGGAACTGCAGTGCCTGTTGCTGCTGCACAAGAGCCTATTGAACAGACCAATGACAGCAAAGGAAGTACCAACAGGCTTTGTTTCAGCTGGCGTGAACAACAAGCCTTGCGGCCGCCAGGTTGATGGACTTTGCTGTCTAAACCAAGATTAGATGTGTGGATCCACAACAATGCCCCAATGTAGAGACGCACTTCCACTGTCCCAAAGCATTTCTGAGCTTGAATGTCCACTGTAGGCTGCAATCTCTGTAAAACTATAGATGTTTGGGATTGAAAAGAGCTGCATGTAACGCACAGATCAGTATATGGTTCTGGCAACAGCTTTACAAATATGAACAGCATATCCTTGAAATATGTACCTGGCTCAACAGTTCAAGGGAATGGTGATGCTTGCGGCAAGCCCCACAAAACAGGATCTGCAGGTCATATTATTGCGCAGGTCTGAATGGGCAGAAGGGCTGGCAGCTGATTTTCACAGACCCCTACCTTAGGGCTGAGGCTTGTTGGAGTGCAGGGGGCCAAAGTCAAGCGATCAGTGGTACCTGAACCAGGCGCCTGCAGCCCAGGACCTGCAGGTCACACCACCCAGCAGCCCTCAGCAGAAGGAAGAGCTGAAGCCCTTGGTGGACCTACTGTTGGGCATGCTGCAGCACACACTGCAAGCAGACAGGCAGTCAAGCACAGGGTGAGCTCACACACATTGATTTAGACTTGATGGGCCTATTGTACAAGGCATCCCCTGATGGTTGCCAGCATAGGTTTACAAATCCTGCTGAGGCTAAGGCCCTACCTTGTGAGCAAGCATCGGCTCTTGTGTTCACAGGCATTCGCTCATCACTCCATCATGCACGGCAAACACAGCTGCCACAGGAACTTGGAACATCTGGCACTTGTCAAACATTTGGGCAGCCCGGTACAATACTTGGCTTCTCATTAAGTTGACGCCAAAAGGCGTAGTCTTTTCTTTTCTTTTGACTTCTCAAACTTGACAGACTTGTCAAATGTGTCCTGAACATACCCTTGCTTGCGCATTGCCCATCAAGCCGCATGTGATGTTTCATGCATGCAGGTCTGAGAGCCAGGCGGCATCTGATGTAGAGGACCTGGCCAGCGTCTTAGCTGAAGGCATTGCCAAGCTCCTACTACATGCCCGCCACTGGTCATCTTCTTCCAGCAAAGGCTTGCAGGTGGGTGTTGATGGCACATCCAGCTCTGTGCAACATATGCTTGACATGCTGCTGTATGCCCTGAAAGCTTTGGTGTGTTCAGCTTGACGTTGACCACTCGTTGTTTTTGACAGTTGTAACCTTGTGCATATAGTGATGTGGCTTTGTTGGCAAGTGCAGGATGCAGAAATTGCCAGAGCCCTGGCTGTACTCTTTGTGGCACACTTTGACCCAGCTACCCAAGATAAGCCCAGGCTGCGTCAGTGCCTGTCAGTCTTCTTCCCTGCTTATGCCGCCGCCTCTTCTTCCCACCAGCATCACATTGCCAGGGCGTTCAGGAGGGCCGCAAGAGGGGCGCTTGGGGTGGCCCCAATCAAGAAAGCCCCTGCCCCTCAGCTTATGCGCTACATGCTCCAGGTAAGCACAGTCTCTCAGCACCGCCACACAGTGTTCTTCATCCATTTGCTGCTCACATCTATCCTGCTGTCCACAGCCCCTAATGACATGAACTACACAGGACCTGGGCGGCCCGGTATGATACTTGGCTTCTCATTAAATTGACGCTGAAAGGCGTAGTCTTTTCTTTTCTTTTCTTGTAACTCCACAGGGCTTGTTCCTTCTTGATATATTTTGTGCCGCTCGCTGTGATTCTCTGCCTGTATCGGAGCAGACGTCCAGGCAGGTTTTGATGTTGAAGTGGGTCTCTCAGCATGCATATAACAGATGCCCAACTGCAGCTTCTGACACTTATCTGTGTGATGCAGCTACTCCAGACAGAGCCAGGTAGCGAAGCAGAAGGGGCACAACAGGAGGGGGGGCAGCAAGCCATCAGGTCTGGCTTTGCACAAATGACACTCTGCTGCTTGTTGCACTGCATAAACGTATACTTAAAATTGCACTGCGCTCAAGGCCCTTGACTACATTGTGTGGATCCCAAATGCCTTGTTTTCAGATGCTGTCAAAAAACACAAGTATGTGCACCACCAACGATGATTTTGACACCCGTTCTGGTAGGGCTGCCAGATGTCTGCCTACATGCGTGCCTTCGGTAGTATGCAGCACACCTCCAAACAGCCAATGCATGGCACACACAGCATGGCACACACAGCATGGCACACACAGCATGGCGCACACAGCATGGCACACACTGCATGGCACACAAAACATGGCACACACAGCATGGCACACACAGCATGGCACACACAGCATGTGTAATACCTGAGGAGCACCAGCACAGCATCCATCAAGACCAAAACTGTTCAATCACATGCAAACAAATGTGAGTGTTAACAACAACAGGAGGACAACTGGTCACTTAGCTCCAACAACAGAAACCTAGAAATCTCAACATTCAAGGCATTTTGATATCCACTATATGTGATGTGATAAAGACAATTTAGTCTTGATTGTCATACAAAGAATCCATGTTCATAGTATAGATAAAATCAACGTTTCTTTTGCTAAATATCAATAAACATGCAGGCCCTCATACCCCAGCCTTGCAGCAGAGCTTGTGTCAGAGGTGGCGCAGTGCGCCAGGTTCAAGGAGTCCAAGACCTACCTGGCAGCCCTGCTGAAAGTGCTGCTCACCCTGCCCCTCACCAGTCAGGACTCTGCAGCCATCAAGCGCCTGAGGGCACTTGTAGGTGGGTGCCCTCACCAGGCCTTGCCTCTGAGCTGCCTCCTCAGGAAGCTCTTGTACTGATTGCCAAAGCACATAGACGTATTGGAAGAAAAGAAGCAAAAAGGTTCCTGTCCATTTTTCAACCATGGTCTTTTCTTCTTTGTGCTTTGAGACCTTGCCCAACATGAAGAAGCGTGTGTGTAGCATGGTATTGCTTGTCGTTGACCAGGAAACTGGCGACCCTGGCATCTGTGTACAACTCAGTTGGTTGGCTGAAGATGTAAAAAAGTCCTGCTCCTTATTTGTGCTTGGCAGGCATTGTGACAACCATCATGACATTGCTACCTGGCAGAGCATTGAGGATTTCTGTGATGTTTGTCTGCAATGGCTGATGCCAAAGCCACAGAAATGTTTGACTCAATCAAGTACCCTGAACCTGAGTCTGAAAGTGGCAACCTGTGACCGCCACTAGTGTGCCTATCTGGTCATGTTTGAGGCGCATATGGGCTCTGTAATTTCCATGACAGCAATGGCCGTACCCTTTTACTACAATTGGGTTCGGATTCTGAAGCTGGTCACTTTAACCTTGTCGCTTTGTCAAGGTTTTGCCATGTGCAGATGAGGTGGCAGGGCTGGTGAAGGACAGGCCGGCAGCTAAGGGTCTGGCAAGCTTCGCCAAGCAGCTGCAACAGCTTGATGCAACACCGGAGGAGGTGGGTACCATCAAACTGTTACCATCTGATGGATTGTTGTGGGAACTGTCCTGTACTCAAGATCACCAACAGAGGTAGATCATGTTCTCTGCCTCTTTTGGGAGTGGCGAACTGCCAGCCTGTCAGGGACAGCCTGGCAGTTTGGGTGAAAGGCCTACCAAAAGGCACACATGCACGCTAGGCCACAGTGTGCCGCAGGTGTCATCAACGCCAGTATTGTGAAGTCATTGTTTGCCAAGCATTATAAAGTGAGAGTGACCAGATGCAGTGATATTGGCATTGACCATTGCCTAATAACGTGGGGTACATGCTAGTCTCAAATGAGTCATCGCTTCTCTGTGCAACACAATGCACTGTCTCAACATGCAGCTGGACAGCAACAAGCATTCACATTGCAGGGGCTAGATGCTGATACTCTGGCATCCATTTTGGCATCTATCAATCTGCAGAGTGAGCCAGCTCAACGCGCAGCAGACCCCTCTCACGAGGGCACCCCCGGTGCAGATGGCCTAGCTCAGAACAGCCCCAGTCAGACAATGTCAAGTGAGGGCAATGCAGTGGCAGGGCAGGACATGCTGGTGAACTGCCCTTTGCCCTTCCAGGAGAGTGGCCCTACTGCAGTGACACGCACACCCGCAAGGGCAAGAAGGAGCAAGGGGGAGCTTGTAGATGACAAATCTGATGATGAACTCAGGGTAAGGACACCTATTCTGCAGAAAGAAAAGAAAAGAAAAGACTACGCCTTTCAGCGTCAATTTAATGAGAAGCCAAGTGTTATACAGGGCTGCCCAGGTCCTGTTCTGCGTGTATACTTTCTATGCTGCATCAATACAGCAACTCTTCGAACCATAGATACAGCAAGTCTTTAGACCCCAAGCATGCATTTGTGCATGCATCTGATGGCCAGAACAGCAACATTGGTACAGCAACTAAAACATCTCCACAATGTAGAGACGCGTATTTACTGTCCCCAGACGTTTCTGAGTTTAGATTTCTAGTGTAGGGATGATGTTTCTGAATCAAAACAGATGTTTTGGGATTGAAAGAGCTAACACTCCCACGTCCCTTGATGCTGTGAGCATGTGCTTGATGGACTCAAGATCAAGATCTGAACCCTGTTTGCACGGTGCCATGCTGATTATTGCGTCGTACGAAATCAGCTGTGAGAGTCAAGCTGACGGCTGCTGGTCATGAGTGTTGGGACATAGCATTGGAACAGCATGCCCACTCAAGCTGAGGCCAATGGGCTAGTCTTCTGGCGGTGCTCAGGACGTTACCAGACATCATTGACGCATGGCAAGCAGGTCATGCTGTGACTGATGCTACAAGCATATGCATGGCTGAAGCTTTTGATCCGATTGGTGTTCCCTTGGTGTCTTCACAACAAGAAGCTTGGCTCCATCATCATGGCAAACACTTTTGCCAGCTGCCTCTATAGTGGCAAAGCTTAGTAGGACATGATTCTCCCTTGGTGAGGCAGGCCTTGTGGCACCGGCACATAAGGCTTTCAGACAGAGCTGGAGTATATTGATAGGAAACATCTAATGCGATGCTGCCACCTTGTCTTGCAGCGCAACGAGTGTACAGGCAGGGTCAGGTGTTATGTACATGCTGCCATGGCAGAACCGGCAACTCAGCTAAGCTAAGCTGCCATACTCATGTTGCAGGAGAGAGCACCCCCAACAGCAGCCAGGAGGCAGCTGCCTGCCAGGTCAGCAAGGACCACAAAGAAACTGGTGGAAGTGGTGTCCAGCAGTGACTCTGAGACTGATGCATCCAGTGGTGGAGCAAGCAACAGCACGGATCCGTAGTGATTGATTTGTGTTCAAAGCGATTGGTTGTCTGCTGGAAAATGTGACATTTTGCCTCTGTTACACTTTGCCTCCGTTGCTTCTGCCAGATTAGGGCCTGTCATACATCTGTGCAAACCTTTCACAACAGTCAGCATTTGTCTGTCACAGCCTTCAATTCATGCCTACTATAGCACAAACAGAGGTGATTGTTGACTGCTCTTCACGTGTGCTTCCCATTACCCTTGAGAGCAGGCTGACCCCAAGGAAAGGCCACATACTTGCAGCGATGGCAGCTTAGTCTCTGCATTTAATGCTGCTTCCATATGCTGCAATTTTCAGTACCCTTGCCAAAGCCTGTGTCGATATGTAGGCCATGGCAACAGCATCTGAATCCACTGATCAGTCCCCTGGGTGAAAACAACATTCGACAGTCAATACATCAGAGCGCTGGTAAAATGAATGACCATCTTTGTACACAGTCTTGTGCAATTAGAGGTTGCTTTGCTTTGTGTCAACAAGAAGGTCCTCAACCTGATGCGCTTCTTCCCGCTCAAATGACACTTGTGCCACAGCACAGCCATACAAAACTCCTTCATAACTCCTCTCGTGATCCAATCTGATACCTTATGGCTGCAATGTCATCATTCATTCTGCAATATTCTGTCTTTGTTTTCTGCATTGGTCATACAGCTGTTGCATGCATTGATGCAACTCTGGCAATTGCTTCTGATTTTCCAAAAGCTCTGGTGCAAAAGGACTTGCATGGAAGGAGCCCTGAAACTTTCATCTACAGCTTGACGCATCTACACTCTACAACAGGTTTTGTAAGTTTCTTTCCGTACACATGTGATGCGTGCAAGAGCGTACTTAAGTTTGCATGAAAATGTTAAGCACAGGGTTGGTTCAGTTGTCCACCATATCTACCATGCAGGCAATGGCTACAGTCCTCTTAAATGCAACAGGCTTCACATCAGCACACAATGAATGGCTAGTGCATGCATCTGGCTCTGTGCAATGCCTGCCAGGTATGGCAGCATGCACATGTGCACCTGTACAGGTAAAAGATTACCATACTGTGACTTGCATTGCCAAGGAATCTTCGCAAGCTAGTAAACTGTTGCATACAATGTGGATGAATAAATTATGTATATGGGGAGGTAAAGTGCAAAGGCCTTCAATATCAGGCACAAAAACACCAAGTACAAGACGGGCTCATGGCAGAACAGATGCTATGCTCAGTCCTTGACTTCCTTCTTGTTGCGGTATTTCCTTGTGACTGATCGCAAAGTGGTCAGCTCCTCGGCTGATGTTGGGTGAATGCCGACTGTCTCATTCAGCTGTGTCTTGGTGATGCCAGCCTTCATTGCTGCGGCAAAACCCTGCACAGGTGTGCAAAGGCCAATTATGCATGGCTGTGACATCAGACAAGTCTGGGCAGCCAACCCAAGCACCATAACTTTCACATGCAGCATATGGCAAGCTTGACACGCCCCGACATGCAGCAGAAACAGGGTTCCACAGGCAACCGACACTGTCAGCGTTCAGCTAAATGCAGATCAAAGTGACATGATGGTCGAGGAGCACTGTCAGCAAGAGGTCTCGCAATGGCTGTTGGAGGCACAGGTGTTGGCAGAATGAGCATGGTAACAAGCATGCTTACCAGCATGGTAAGAAGCATGGTAGAAGCAAGGTAACAAGCATGGTAAC
>JAABUP010000182.1_pt1 | contig 142732 bp, 225 predicted proteins | sample 5559201 | NCBI WGS metagenome assembly JAABUP01 (sample SAMN10711887, study PRJNA513373) | rock metagenome | isolation source: Antarctica rocks | place: Antarctica | reverse complement strand
AGTCATCGCTCTCAACCGCTCGGCCTCCCCCCCCCCCCCCCCGCCTCGACCGACGTTCTTCCACCCTTCGACCGAATCACATATCTTCCCTTTCCACCAAGCCGCTTCGCCCACTTTATCCTTTGGATCTCTCCAGCTGCTGCAGCTCGGAACCTTGAGCCGGTAGGTTGCATAATCATTCACATATCTACAACCACTGATGTATAGCCAGACCCGTTCATCCTGGCTCAACAAGTCCCAAGTCCCAAGGCTGTGACCGGTTGGGCCACCGACCATGTCCTCCCCTACCGCCCTCACCAATCCCCTCCCCATTCCCCCCAACCAAAACATCTCGGACGAATCTCACCTCTCGACCCTCACAACCTCTCTCCGCGCCTCGCTCAACTCTTCCCAAACCCTCCTCGTATCCCAATCCACCCGCCTCGCGACGTTGACCGAGACCGAATCCCAACTCGCCCATTCTCGCGACCAACTCACCTTCCTCACAGCCGCCAAGGAGGCGGTGGAGAGTCAATTGAAGGAAGAGATCCGGAAGAGGGAGTGCGCGGAGGAGATGGTGGATTTGTTGAGAGGGCAGGTGGAGCAGGCGAGAAGGGGAGTGGGGATGTTGCAGATGCAGGAGAAGGAGAGGAAGAGATTGAGTACGCTCCCGCCTCCTGCCATTGGCTTAGGCTTGGGACCGGGTGAGGAGGAGGTGGGTGAGGGGGAAAGGGAGAGGGAGAGGGAGAAGGCGGTTAGTAGGCAGAGTCAGGCGAGGGGACATAAGCGGATTTCCAGTCAATCGGAAGCCGACGGACAGATCCTCTCGACGTCGCCAAACCCTGGCGCAGGACTTCTTACGCGAACGCCGGGACTGAGAGAGCTGCGACTTGGTCATGGAGCCGCGGCGTCCAACAGCCCGATGACAAATTTCGAGGACCAGGTCCCGGTGCAAGTCGCGATGGCTCCGCCCATGACGAAAGCGACCTCCTCCAGCTCCTCGCCGAGTACGAAGGATACATCGGTGCAGGAGGAAGCGACAAGGCTGCGAGGCGAGAGGGCAGGGTTGCTAGCGCGCTTGGCAGAGAGTGAGGAAGCGAGGATGGCTAGTGAGATCTGCCTGAGAGCGTTACGGGAATTCATGGCGTCCGGCTCCGGTGATCCATCTACACTCGACCTCGGCGAATCGTCCACACCCACTGCGGAACTCCTCAGAGGTATTCGATTACCCCCCCTACCTACTGATCGGGATACGGACGAGACGAGCCCCGAGCCGACGAAAGAAGTAAAACAGTCAGGCTGGGGGTTCAAACTATGGAAACAACCCACTTCCCCAGCATCCACAATCGTCGAACCCCCCGCCACGCCACATGGTAACCTCTCCCCTCCAGCCGGTCCCACACCACGACTCTCACCTCTCCCTACGCCGGGAGACGCACCTACGGAATCGGATGTGGCTGGGATACCTAATGCGACGACCCCGTTATCGAGCTTTGTGGCGGGTGGACGAGGAGTGTGAGTCCTGGTAGACCCGCCGACGCGCGGCCTGTTGGGGTAAGGGCCATCTCAGGCTTCTTCACGCGGAAGAAGGTGGATGCGGACGGGCCGAGTGTTGGCAGTGGGGATACGGAGAAGGAGAAGGAATTGCCGGGTGTCTCGGATGTGGACGGGGAGGGGCTGGAACCGAGTCCTGATATCCTTGAGAGCGAGGGCGGAGGTGGAAAGCGGACGTCTCTCCCTCCGTCGACATTGGCGAGCACGATCGAGGAGGACATCCGGACGGCGGGGACAGAGGTGGTCTCGCTGAATGATGAGGAGCGGATGGTCAAGGTGGAGGATCGAGGGAGTGCTTAGATTGGCATTTGGTTTTGGGCTTGGAGATGATCTGATCATGCATGGGTATCAGTACCTCCATTTCGTCCTCAAACCTCCAATCCTCCGACCCTCTCTCCCTCCCTCCCTCCCTGCATCTCTACCTCCATCCACTCCGCCCCCGCCCCACCCGCCTAGCGATCCCCATCTAGATCCATTACCTCCCCCCCAAACATCCCCCCATCCATCTCGCCAACCACGTAATCCAACACATAACTATCCTGCACCAGCCTATCAAGCCTCGCGAAATGTCGCTCGGAATAGGGTATCAAACCAATCAACAATTCCCTCAATCCCATCACTTGCGGGACTTTCTTCCTAGGACCATCCTCGGTCTCGGTCTCGGTCTCGGGTAAAGTGGGGATTTTGGCTGCCTCGTCGAAAGCTGCTAGCATCTCGTCGGGAGATTTCAAGCGGAGTATGGCGTGCAGGATGGCTTGTGCTACTGGCGATGTGCGGGCATTCGCGTTCCAGTCTCGAACGTGCTTCAATAGCCGCACCAGGTCTAGCGACCGCAGCGTGCGGATCACCTCATCGACTTCTACCGATCCAGTGTAGGTTGTATTGGTGTGGCCGTATGAGGCGGTCGAGGTGGTGGAGGAAAGAACAGTGGTGAAGAGGTTCAAGAGTCGGCCGGGTTGGGACATGGCGAGGGCGAGAGTGATGGCTCGACGATAATCTTTCAGAGCGAGGTAATTGGTGAAGTCTTGCTCGCTGTGCCACAGATCAGCTGAAGGATGAAGCGGATGCAGAGAGGACAGGCCTTTGCACAGACTTGACGAGAGCGTCATTAGCTTCGGCTTGCTCGGCTTCGGTCGAGTCTTCCCAAATTGTCGCGATGGAGTCGGCGCCGGCGGAGACGATCGTCTTTTCGTCAGAGGAGACTGCCAACGCCCAGATCTGTACACCAGATATTGTCAGTATAACATCACACGACGCTGATTAGGACAGCTGGGGATGGACCTTATCCTCGTGGTTGTCCAGCGTCTTGACGCAAGCCTCGTCCTTTATGTTCCAGAGCTTGACCAGCCCATCCGAGGAAGTCGTCACGAGCTGCGTCCCTTGACTGAGGAAGTCGACTCGAAGAACAGAGTTCGTATGGCCCTCAAACGTCTATTCCGCATTAGCGGTGACACGAATGTCTGGTAATTTGACTCACTTTGAGACAGGTAAAGTCGTCCAAGCTCCAAAGCCGTACCGTCCGATCCGCCGCCCCACTCGCGACCACCCGATCCGTCCGACTGAATTTGACCGACCAGACTCCTCGGCGATGTCCCTTACATGTGCCTTCCAGTTTCATACTCCCGCTAGGCCCGCTGTTAGTCGTGTAGAAATCGACGGCGAAGATCTTGATCAGCTTGTCTTGGGAACCAGAAGCGAGGAAGCGGTCGTTCGGGGAAAGGTCGAGCGAGTTGATGTCCTTTTCATGTGCTCGAAGTGTGGCTAGTGATCTCGGCTTGCCCGCTTCCGCCGAAGAGGAGGAGACCGAGGTGAGGTCCCACATCTTGATCGTCCGATCTTGGCTCGCGGTGAAAAGGAATCGCCTCTCTCCCTTCCGCGACATGGCTACCGCTCCCACCGATCCAGCATGCCCCTCGCAAATTGCGATACAGCGCCACTGCTCATCGTCGGGGGCCCAAATACGAGCTGTTTGGTCCTTGCTCCCGCTGACGAGCCATTGGTGGTCCATCGACTTATCAAGGCAGAGCACCATGTCTTGGTGCCCTGAAAGGAGGCGGACATCGAATGCCGAGGTCGAGTACAAGCGGATCAGATTGGAATTGGTCGCTAATGCGAGGTGTGTTTGGGTTGATGAGGATGACAAAGGAGATGAGAGGAAGGTCGCATCGATGATTTCGTCATTGAAGCCTACGATTTGACGGGTTGTCTGATGCGTGGAAAGGGAATGGAATATGATGTTCTGGTCGGCGTGGACGGAGACGAGGGATCCCGAGCTGGAGTCATACCTGGAAAGCTTGTTTAGCTCGTCCTTCAGACTTGAAGGAGTCAACATACAGGACACTGATGACCCCCCGTTGTTCATCCTCGTCTGCTTCACCCTCCTCCACCCCCTCGACACCTTTCATGACCGCCACTTCCTCCCCCTTCATCACATCCCAGATCCTGACCAGTCCACGATCCCCTCCGGTAAAGCATCGCAGCCCAACTCCTGCCTCCATTGGAAGTAAGCCGACCGCTTCGACCTGCTCCTGAGTGATGACGGTTTGCACAAGCTTCGGTCCCCCTGACTTCCCCTTTCCAGCTTTCTTGGACGCTTTCCCTTCCTCAGCTAAAAGATCCCAAACGAGAACCACCTTATCTCTCCCACCAGTAACGGCCCATCGTCCATCCTCACTAATGTCGATCCCGCGGACTACGCTCACATGCCCCTCTACCACCGCCCTCGGCCTGGCTACCCCGCCTCGAGCACTCGGATCTCGCAGATCGTATATCCGCACCTTCGAATCGGTTGATCCAGTGAAGAGCTCCATCGTCCCATCATCTTGTGAGTGGAAGCAAAGTGCAGACACTGGGCCCCCATGTCCTCGGAAGATGTGGGTCACGTATCCCCCCTCGACATCCCAGACCTTGACGATCCCGTCTGAAGAGCCGGCCGCGAGGAGCGCCGAGTCTTGCGAGACTGCCGTTACTAGGATCGGCGCGGAGTGCGCTTTGCTTAGTTGGCGCGAGTAGGAGAGCAGTGGAGGTTGGAGTGAGGAGGAGGAAGAGCTGGGAAGGGGGTAGTATCGGATAGTAGTGGAGAGATGGCAGGTGACGAGGGTCGGTGGGGAGGTGTGACTCGCCAAAGCAAGAGAGGTGATGGCGCTACTATCCTGCAAAGAGTCAGTACATGCATGACAGGGGATATCAGGCACGTACCCCGCGGATTCGCCCTATACTGAGGCCGGTCGTGACCTCCGTGATGAGCACTTCCTCGCCCAGAGTGGTGATGAGCCATCTCCCGTCTTGAGTAAGAAGGACTGGTCCACCGGTGTAGGTAGGTCGGAGCGAGCGAGGGGAGGCTCGATAGCTTTCAAGTCATGGTGTGAGCAATGATGGGCTCAACATTGAAAAAGAGGGGGGGGGGGGGTCCGCTTACCTCGTCTTTAAGGCCTGTTTCGGGCCATGACCATTCATTATCACTCCGCCTGGGAAGCCAGCTGGAGCCAAAAGTCGATTATGATAGGCTGCTCGAATTAGCTGGCATTCGACGAGTTTATTTTTGAAGCTGATCGCAGGCAGATAATCGGGAGGAAAGAGGCAAGGATCATTCGTTGAAGATGAAGACTGGAGTCGACCAGAAAAATCGAAATATTGCTCGTGCCTGGGAGTTGAGCTTTGGACCCGGAGGTGCAGGATATGTCCGTGGTCCCGACGGAAGCTGCCTGATAGCCAAAAAGCCGATGGGTTGGTTTGGTTTCACAGCAACTCGAACCCGTCGAGGGGTTTTGCTGCGAGTCGACTGAGATGGACGCCTGATCTGGCTTCATGAGGTGCTGAAAGCTCACTGATGGTCCTTGATGGTAAGTAGAGCGACGTACTCGCTGTGATGGTTTGATTGCCATCATGCCACGTCCCCATTGTAAGCGAAAACGCCGATCAGCGATCTCCTCACACATGCCTTCATCCGCGCCGATTCTTGATTGATTACTCAATGAGTCCTGTCCAAAATTCGCGATGCGTCTCCATGAGGTTTTCGAAGCTTGTGTCGAATATGTTGCGGTAGAAGGTGTTTTAGGTGAGTGAGCGGTCGGAGGATCGATTCCGGCAAGTTTCAAGGAGCTTGCGGTCTTCGTCTCCGTCTCCGGATGGGCTTCCTACTTCAGCGGGTTTGGCCGCAGCGGGTGACTACGATAACCGCGTGCTTCGTCCGTCTGAGGAGGGGCTTCGAGGATAGCTCGCCGCTGGGATGATTGTGATTTTCTAGTACACAATGCTGAATTTAGACCTTTTTGCAGGGTGCGATCCTTCCTCCCTACAGCATCACCTATCCAAGCTCGACTCCTCGATTGACTCCACCTTCTTCACCTACATCCTCACTCTTCTCAGCCGCCATCCCGCCATCCAGTTCGTCCTCAGCACATATCCCATACCAGACGAAAATGGCAATGTCCAACTCGGCTCTGCGCCGCTCCCGTCCGACTATGTCGATCCATCTTTCGCCGGCGGCAATGTCGACGACGAAGTAGTCCAGCCCGAGAGGATCAAAGGTCGACAGCTGGCTTTCCACCTCGCTGGGGAGCAGTATCGGACGGACAAGGAGGCTGCGCAGGACAAAAGGGCCATGCAGGAGAAGCGGAGGAAGGAGAAGAGGTCTGCAGCCAGGCGCGGATTGGATTTCGAGGATGAGAATATTGCTGGGCCACGCAACTCCGTTATCGACCAAGATGGAGAGACCATGGCGAAACCGGAAGAGGAGTCGGATGGCTTGCTCCGTGTGCTTGGGGAGGACGATGGAGATGAAGAAGCGATCAGAGTGATGAAGACAGATTTGCGAGGTCTGATGGAGAAATGGGGCTCGAGGTTACGCATCAGGTGCACCGATGACGACATATACTTCAGACTGGTTGGAACGCATCACAAGGTAAACGTCGTATTCACCGAGGCGAAACAGCCATGACAGAGTACAGAATCCGAAAATCAGCCCTGTGGTTTTCCTCATCCTTCAGCTTGCGGCACGGTCCCGTGGAAAAGGCATTACCACCATCGAGCTTGGCCCCTTGGTCGGAGCCACCCAAGGTTCAATGCATCACTACATGAAGGTCCTTGTGAGCTTGAGGCTATGGTAAGTGCTGGCTGCTTCTCTAGAGTCCCTCTGAACATGTTGTGCAGCGTGAAGGTCCCTGCCATCAAGCACGCATCGATCACCAATCTGCTACTATTCCACCGATTTGTCGACCAGAATGAGAACTACCGAGCCATTGCCAAGACGGACTTGCTCCAAGCGGCGTACAGCATGGAGGACAAGGGCGATGAGATTGCGATCGACAATGATCCCGAATCGGTGGATGCTTTCGGTTTGGGCTTCGCTCCTATGACGGACAGCGACTTGATGATCGGGCTTGTGGCGAAGGAACGGCTAGTGGAGTTGCTCGACCACCCGATGCTGAAAAATCACTTGCTCAAGGAGAGGAATTTGCTGGCTTTACTGGTACGTTGCGCTTCAAGAGGCAGGCTAAGTGACTGACGCTGATTCGGAAGGGCTGGCATGGAGAGACAGCTGTGCGACATAGGCGTGCGCTGCCGCGACACGTGGACTCCATGATACTAGATTGCATCGTCGAGCGCGTTGATGTCGGCGAGAAAGGGGTAACCTGTTTACGGCTGGTGAAGTATAACCCGGACTCCAAGAGGACAGACGTCGTGGACCGGGACGTCACGGAGCAAAAGGCTGAGGACTTGGCGTTCGAAGCGGACACGATCATGGATTGTACGTCTAGGTCCACCAGGAGAAGTCGCTGATTGCCGGATAGCCTCAACCTATAGCGAGCCGTTCAATCGCCTCGGCGGAGTCTCGATCACCACTACTCCCGAATACCAGCTGAATCTGGCGGTGATGCGAGCAGGATCAGCAGGCTTGATCATAGCTGTACGTAACGTCCTAATCAAAGCAGCTTCCCGTCTGAACCTTAGCAGGATGTCCAGAAACAGCTGGATGGCATGTTCAAGCGGTTCCTCGAATTCCATGTCTTGCGCTCCGAAACGGTCTATGTCCCACCGCACCTGCGAAATCTCGCTATCTGCTCCGTCATGGAGTCTCACGGGCGTGAACGCCGACTTCGGGCATTTGGGATATCCGCGTTCCGGGAGATGTTGCAGGCCCAGGGCCAAGCGGTCGACGACTCGGTCAATCCTCCTGAGCCGCCTGAATCGGGACACTGGGGGGATCAGCGTTTCCGCCGATTCTACACGTCCCAAGATCAATTCAATCGTTACCTCGACACCCATCATTACGGGCATGCCGATCCGGCTGATCCAGACGGATTGAAGATGTTAGGTCGTCCGAGAAAGGCTTTCGCTGCCTCGCGGCGACTACAGCCGCAGGCGAAGCATCTTGCAGGCGAAAAGAAGAGGCTAGCGGATTTTCCGGGCGGCGGGACCCACGCAAATGTGGACGCGACGCTGACACCTATGAAGAAAAAAGGAAGGAGGTACCCAAATGACGTTCAGCACCGCGGTCGGCCGAGGAAATATATCCAAGTCGTCGAACTAGACGGCAGGATCAATCGGAACATCATTGGTTCCGTCCATGCGACCCCCGAGCTACCCTCCTGCTTGATCTACGTCAAAGCCAAAAATATCCTGGTCGATGCTCCGCCTGGCTATCCTGGCGTTGGCGTGCCTCCGCCACTGAGCGCAGAGGATGTCAAGAAAGGGAAGCCGCCTAAATATTACTCGAAATTCCCGAAGCTCAAGCCTCCGATCAAATCGCGAGGTGACCGGTCAGGAAAGAAAAGGAAGAAGAGGAAGCACGGAGATGAAACGACCGAAACTATATCAAAACCCTCGAAGAGGATCAAGAAGGAGAAAATCCTTCGGGACGAAGACCCGGGGGAGCGCGAACAGATGGATGCCGACATACAGATTGAGGCGGAGGTGGACGAGCTTGACAGCGATGATGGAGTAGGAGAGGCCGGTCCCGGTCCATCAACAATCAAGAATCAATTGGGAGCTCGGGAGGACTCGACGGACGAGGCAGCTCAGGAGAAAGCTTATGTGGACCAGGCCATATTGCCCGTAGCGAGCATCACGGAACCCGCCACACAAGCTGGCGAGATGGAGAAGACGCCCATCTTGGATAGAAAGAAGAAGAGGACGAGCAGAAAGTCGGAAGGCCATTCGACCGCTCACGACAGCGCTGCCGATGCGGAGCTCATTACATTTCCGCCTGACGCCCTGGAGTCTGGCACTCATCAGGCAGAGCTAGTGGACCCTGCGGCACGACTGCAAGACCGCGGCTCATCGGACATTCGGAGCACTCTTGCTGAAAGCAGTACAGCGAACCAGAAACAGATGCGGACTTCTAGGAAGAAGGGTAAGGCGACCGAAACAATAGGAATGGATGCGGCAACTGCCAGCACGGAGAAAGCCGCGTACTTGTCAACATTTGCTGACGAAGTGCCGGTTCGATCGACAAGGGGCAAAAAGCGGAAATCGTCACCGGAGCCTCTTCAGTCGATTCCCCCATCGGCAGTCGAGGCGACAGACCCACTCACCGCGACTGCAGCTCCATCAACGCCTGACGGTATTCCAGGAACGAAAGGACTGAGGAAGCGCAAGTCGACAGCCTTCACGGACGGTGCCCACCCCGATTCGACTTTGCCAAGTACACAGGCGATCACCTTGACTCCAACGGGGAAGAAACGCGGCCGACCTAGAAAGACCCCAGCGGCTCGTAGCTTCCCGTCACCAGTCATTGGAGAACGTCTTCTATCAGATTACTCGATCCCTGAACCCCCAGACGACGTGCCGATCCAGACTGAGTTTGAGCTGCCGGAGACCCTTGCGAGGGTCATCGCGAAGGGAGCAGAGAGGAATCTCGATGAGTTAGAGCGGTCGGAGCCTCATCATGAAATGGAAAAGGCTCAAGACCTGCGACAAAGCGGGGAAACTAGAGATATCGCTGTGCCGCCCCAGGGCGCACCCAAATATGCCAAGCTCGCGTCGCGTCGCCGATTGCCTCCGCTCATCAACGCTCACATAGCGGGTAACATCACGGTAGATCATCTTCCGGCATCGGGAACCCCTGGTCAAAACGTGGCGCTATCGACGCCTCCCTCGCCCCCTCCCACTCAGCCCCCACAACAGATTCAGTCAAATGCGACAAGGAAGTCCGGCTGGGTAATGGAAGGGACTCCCATCAATGAGATCGACCCGAAAGCGGAGGCGCCTGCGAGGGCAACTTCACATGGGCCTAGCAAAGCGCGGCCTGATTTCAGCTTCGTCCGACGTGCAAACGAGATATGTCAAGCCCTCAAGGAAGCCGGTGGTGTCCTGACCGACCATAAGCTCCTTCAGGAACACCGAGACTGGGCGGTACGAGTCGCAAGGACGAGTGCACCTTTCGCCCCGGCCATTGCTGCAGGAATGGATCGCCAGGTGTTCAAGCGCGCAATAAGGACCATTGTGTACCAAGGGCGGCTGAAAGAGACTATCGCCACTATTCCCACAACGACTGGGAGGTGGCAGAAGGCAGGCGTGCTGTACATCCCCGAGATCGGACAGGCAGATGTCCAAGCGTACATACGAAAGCTCAGCGACATGACGCAGCAGGCTTTCGCGCCAAAGCGGGTCCCACGGACCAAGATTGCTGCAACGCAATTCACCGAGATTCGCCTCCCCTGTGGTCGGCCTAGTCTTACCCGTGTACAAGCGACTCCACAACAGGCCGCGACTGCTGCGACCGGTGTGGAGCTCTCAGGCGCGGAACGTCGTGCGACTCTATTGAAGGACCCAAACACGATCTCGTACTTGTATGGCTTCAAGTCAGGCCGAAATCTCCGACTCGAAACGCTGCACAGGGCCATGGTCCATGCCATGGCTGATGGCCAGCAGTCTGAATCGCTCGTCTCGACGTTGCCGCGGATCTTCGCACTCCCTTTCCTGCTCGAAGACATCACGGTCGCTGATTGGTTCGCCTGTTTTTTTACCACCTGGTACGATGAAGCGCTCGAGCAATTCCTGGCAGATCCTGAGACCCGCATGACGAAGCTCCGAGATATCCCTCGACATATAAGACCGCCCGGCGGGTTTAACGGAAACGGTGCAAAGTCGAAGCTGTTCTCTATGTTGGCAGCTATGACAGATCTCAAGCTGGTCACGCCCCTCGTCGCAGTGGGCGATGCAGAGGCGACACTGAGCACCCCGCGCAGAGGTGGATTTCAACCGTCCGGCAGCAGTTCGCTAGCAGCACATTATCTCGTGCATGAGGTCGCACCAGTATATCATATCGCGGCGGACGAGGCCGCCCTATTGGGTACGCTTCCTGTCAAGACTCCAGCGGAGATCGACAAGTACTGGGCGATAATGAAGGATGCATGCCTGGAGACGAATATCAACAGGCTCCCGATCCTGGACAATTCACATGGCTCCGAAGCTCCTCTCAAGCCCACTTTCGAAGGCTCTCTCGAGAGTCACAAGTTGCTCCAGTCCTTGCAACGTTGGCGCCATTGTATACGACTCCTTCCAGTTCAGCGAGCGGTACTTGACGAGGCTGTTGACAAACGCACGGGAATGCGCCTAATCTCAGTGGAGGAGATGGACAGGATCGCATACGAGTACGCCCTGCCGCGCAATGCGGTGCAAGAGCAGATCGATCGGCGTGTCGGGTTCTTTCGTGATCGCCAGGCTCAGCGCGAACAAAGAGCTCAGCAGGATAACCACAAAGCGAAAGATCGACATGAGCGCGCGGAGCGTACGCTGCGAGAGAAGATCGCCGAGCGTCATGCCCAGACGAAGCAAGCGTGGGAGGAAAGGATTCGGGTGTCTGCTGAGAGGCTTGGCATCGCCTTCGGCCCTGCTCTGATCGATCTCGTCAGCCGTCAGACGCTGTCCACAACGCAGAGGGCGGAATCAGCGGAAATGACCGAGAAGAAGCTCGATGAGATTGTCAGATTATTCGAGAGGAATCGTCTGATCGGGTCGGGACCCTCTCCGGGACAGATTCAGCCTGCACCGAGAAAAGCGCGTTTAGCGCCTCGAACGAGAAAGGAGAAGAGAGCCAAGGCGAGAGGTGAGCCAGACTGCGTTTCCTCGATCCCGCTGACGTCACCTAAGATGCAAACAAGCCCGTGGTACGCCGCCGGAGGAATTGGACGAAAGAGGACGAAGACATACTCCTAGATGCGGAGGCTATCATTCGCGCACGTTCCCGCGGACAACCCAACGCGAGAGGCCGCGCTGCTATGATCCAGATCTTCCCTGAGGTTTCACCGCAGACTTATCACTCTCGGCTGAAGAAGATGCTCACCGAGCCCGGAAAGCAAGCATACTTTGAGAGGCTCGAGGATGCCTGGCACGATATCTGGGTGGAACATCGAGGGACGGATGCACTACCCGATCCAAATCCGCAGAGCATATATGAGTTTGATCTACCGGCTCATCTCCGCTTCTTGAGGGAAAGGGTGGTCAAGTACAACCTGTAAGTCAACTTTACCGGCGGAGCTGATATCAGACGACTCGCTGCGGCTGCGGGATCCACTATCGCGAAGGAGAAAGCTCCGGGTTTACCGCAAGACATGGACAGCCTGATCGACAATTACAGATGGACATATCGGTCATCCGCATCATACGGAATGGCATCATTCACCGAGCAGCTTGCGGGAGAAGAACAGAAACTCGCTCTTCTCTCTTTGGCCCCTCTCATGCATGAGGCCTCTTCTCAGCCAGAGAACGGGGTCGACAGAACTCGAGGAGTGATATCGGGGATCCTGAAAGTGAGCAAGGCCCCGCTGATCACTCTGAGCGATCCGCTAGATGATCATTGCGACTCCACTCAACATCTATAACCAAGAAGTAGCTACGAAGCTGCTCTCACCCTTCCCTAAAAGCGAGACGAACGGGGCGATCATTTTGCTCAACGATGAAAAGGTCATTCACAAGCAATCCGCTGCTGACACCGCTCGCTTTTTCGGCTTCACTTCTGCGTGAGTCGCTGCTCCACGACTGAGGATGAGCTGACGGGCATGTAGCTGGTTGGCGCTCAACGAGGGGCCGCTTCCGGAGACATTGCAAGATGAGGCACTGAGTTTGTCGGAAACGCTCGGTCCGGTGGAGAAAGGGGTTGATTGGCCGCTGATCGGGAAGAGTGGCAATCTGGCGTCACTCATGAGCATGGTCTCCGGTCATGAGGTAGGTGTTCCTCTCTGATGTCTGCTAGATATCGACGGAAGCAGGTGGATTTCGAGTTTGACGTCGACGAGATCCCATCCGTCAAGCACGACAGGGATAGGTACAACACTCGCGCACTGAGTAGGTTCCGGTTTTGGGCTCAGTGACTGATGCGGCGCAGATGACGACGCTTTCGAGTTTGACTTCCGCGTCGTTCGTGATGCGACGGCACCAGCTGCTTCGCAAGCACAGCCTCTGTCCACTTTGTCGTGCAAAGCGCCTACTCCATGGATGACCACACCCGAGGAGTCGCCTGAGCTAGTGACGGCAGTTGAGAGCGTCATTCACGCCCTTGCGACGGCGAGAGAAGCCGGATGCACCAAGTCTGACCTCGAGGTGAGCTGCAGAAGCTGGGGAGCAAGCTGACATCATCAGGAGGCTATCGAGTACAGTGCTTCTGATCTCGCTGCAATCCTGGCTGTACTGGCTCGTGAACGACCAGCTCGTGTCTTTTGGGCCGGCTACGATACCGCTCGCTTAGTCTCTGTCGACGTTTGGCCTGCTTGGGCCGCGTCGACTGTTCCTCGCAAGGTCAACGCACGGGGTGAGGTGGTGGTGACTGGAAAAGAAAGACGATGCCGTCCGAGGAAGTGGACAAACCTGTACGGGGAGCTACAGCACAACGAATGGAATAAGGCTGTGAAGGCTGTCTTGGGGTACATTATCGTCCGCCCGGGTCAGACTGAGGTGCGTTTCGTATGGAATTCGGTAGACAAGCTGATCAAGCGCAGGCATTCCTTCGCTCCAACCTCGCACGCATACTCGATCGCATTGAGACGAATGAGGTGCTGGAGCATCTCCTCGAGAAAAGCTCGGCGCGGAGGACGTATGCTTTAGAAGTGGAAGGCAGATCGATGCCGCCCGTCGAGGCGACGGATGTGAGTGAGGAGGGTGAGATCGTCTGGTGGCCTGCGGAGGATCGGGTGTGGCGATGAGGAGGATCTTCGATTTTGCTGTTCCTGTTTGGCCATGCTATGTTCATGCCACAGATACTTTCATTCTCGGATGGCTGGAACGCTCGAGACTTCTGGATCAGTGACGCATGAGAAAGGAGTGATCTGATAAATTCCGGCTGATGCTAAGCTTCTCTAGCTCGTTTGCTAAGAACCAAGATCAAGCGTGTCTCTTGTCGATAAAGGTGACATATGCAATATACGATTTGATACAAAAAGAGAAGCAAGCATTTTCAATGCTTCATTCTTCATCATCCCGGAGAATGAAAGCATCTGGCAAGACTAATCTAGCTCATTCTTTCTCACCTCAGACAATTCAGACATAGACACAGTCCTTTTCCTTGGCTTTACAAATCCCCTTTCATCACCCATACTCCTTGGAGGGTACATAGGAAGCTTCATTGCTTGGGAATCCCTTGATCTCTGGAGTGATTCAACAGTATCAGTAGTGTAGAAGCCAACTGCTTCACCATACACTCCTCTTTGACTCTTGAATGCAGTTGCTTCATCCTCTATGGACCAGCTGGTCATAGCTTGAGATTGTATCAGCCTTTCAGTCTCCGAAATGTCTGATAGATATTTAGATAGAGTTGAGGCATTGATAGGTGCTTCCAACTCCGTCATTACTGCTGAAGGTTTGTGACTGAGCTTGCCAAGTCTCTGCTTCACCTTCTTCTGCTGCCATTTGCTAACTTTGACCTGCTTTGTGGCTGTCTTTCTTTCTGCGCTAGGTACTTGATCATTTGACTGGGCCGTGTCAGACTGCCATGCTTGACTGCCATCACTTTCTGCCCAGTGACTGCCCATCTCCTTCTGATTTCCCCCACTGAGGCTTTGGCTCCCATTTTGGGCCCTGGTATTAGCACTGTCTTGTTGTAGTTTCATGTGGCCAAGGCTCTCATTGTGCTTTGGGATGCATTGTAGATGATGAGCCTCTGAAGGCTCATATTTGCTGGAATCTTCAATCTCACTACTACCATACCTTTCAGCCTCCTCAGACCTTCTGGGCGGAGTAGGGGTACCAATCTCAACTTGCATCGAGCTTGGCATTTCAGTGGGAGGAGTGCTCATTGGCGCTAGGGTAGGCAGATCCAAATTGTCCTGAGGGCTCAGTTCTGTAGCAGATCTGTCACCGGTCTTAGAGCCATCAAGGGATCTTTGGGTCTCTTTGGATTGACCGGAAAAGTATGCATTATCATCATACACAGTCGAGAAGACCCTTTTGACTTTCTTGGACTTTCTTTTCTGCTGTGGTCCCTGCTTGATTGCTTTCTTGCCCGCTGATTTTTTTGTCCTTGTCTGCATTGATGAGATGTCTGAAGGAGCCATGTTGGCATTATACAGGTCTGTGGCCTCTTGTGTACCCTCTGTCCCTTTTGTGCCTAGACCACTCTTGATCATCCAATCTGAATGACTGTTCTCCTCTCTAAGACGCAACAGCTCGGAAACATCTTGCACACTCCTGATTTGTGATTCCGCAGCTGGACCATTCAGCCTGTTCAGAATGTCAGAAAGGTTTCTCAGTGCTGGTCTCTTTGAAATTTGAGCCAGTTTCTCGGCATTCAAAGCCTTTGCTTTCACATCATCTGCCAGCCTTTCCATTCTGTCTTTCATGTGTCCTGCTGATTTGAAGAATTTGGAGCTTGCTGTTGGATTTGATGACTTCAGTAATCTCCCCCCAAGTTCATACCCTTGCACACAATCAGCAGCAAAGAGCATGAACTCATGTTGAATGATCGCATTGAGAGATGCCCGCTCACCTTGCTCAGCACCAATTGTGAGATGTGAACACTTGTCCTGGTCCTCCAAGAGCATGGGGAGGACCTGAGTAGCAAGACCTTCAGCTATCTCTGCTACATTCTGTCTGTGTTTGGAGGCGAAATCCTTGACTGGTATTGTCGTAGCTGTGCGGGGGTCCCATTGATGAGTTGGCCAAGAAGGGAACTCTGTGAAGTCTGCTATCTGTTCCAGGGCATCAATATAGGGCGCCAAACAGGAACGCCTGTTGTCCAGACTGGCTTCTTGAAGTAAGTCATCTGGCAATCTGGCCTCGGGGAGAAATGATGCCACGCAGTCATCTGGGCTGAGAAAATCATCCTCATAGATAAAACCAGGACAGGATTGCTGATGAAGTGTTATGACCAGACGGTATGGTGTACTCCAGCCATCGGAACAGTGGAAGGAATACTTGAGTTGAGAGTTCCCCTTCTCAGGTAGGCTTAGCTGGGTGCTCAGATCAGGCAGCATGGCTTCCCTTGCTTCTTTGCTGGATCTCTGTGCCTTCAATCCTGCTGTTGTCTGCTTTGCAATGTGGCCAATGATTTCATCTTGGTTGTCCATAGATTGGCCAGGGGGTGCATCACACCGCATGAGATGCAATGCTTGGCTCAAGGATTTCAACCCCCTCATTGCCACGTCCAGATCAAAGGTGGACAAAGCCTTGTGCTGCGTGCGGAGTGAGTCAAAAGTGTCATCAGTTGCAATGACCAGTGACCAGCGCCAATGCTTCAAAATTTGTCTGTAGAGGGTCGACTTGACATGATGTGTTCCGGTGGTGACTGATAAGCAAGTCCTATGGGGTTCCTTGTCCTGGTTCTTTTCAGGCTTTTCTGCCAAATCAGAAGGGACCATTTCATCCTTATCAAATGATGCCTGGTGATTGCAGACAGTTTGATGGGCAGCACGGAGAGCCTTGAAGGTATCAACCTCAGATTGCTGGCCTTCTCCTTGCTGGAGCCTGGCATGATACTGTTCTGGATTGACTGGTTCCAGGTGTCCCAAGCAGGATGAGAGCTGTGGGAATTTCAGTCCTGATCCAGTAAATAAGGGCATGCTGTCCCTACTTGGGACAGCATGCATCACCCTTGCTGTCTTGTCCCAAAGAAAGTCAACATCTAAGGGGGGAGCATGCTCGAGGTTCTCAATTGTCTTTGACAGAAGGGCCAAGTCGGCGTCAGAAACAGTGTGATCTGCAAGGGATTGACCTGCGGAAAGAGACATGGTGATGATCAGGAATAGGATATTGACTGAGGAAGAAGGGTGGAAGTCTTGGCCGTTTGAAGATCATGTCCATCCTAAGAAGAATGGAGGACATGAAACCCATGATCCCCAGCACGACTGAGTTTCACAAGATTACTGTCATGTCGGCCACTGCCACAATCCACCACGCAGACGGAATGACACGTCATGGCACAGTATCACCGCCACTCGTCGTCGACGACCATTTCCACCACTCGTTCCGTTTTGTTGGTTGAACGTCCACTCGCCGTTTTGTTGGTTGAACGTCTACGGAGAAGGAGTAGATATATAGCACAGCTAGCCTCGTCTTGTAGGAGGTTTCCCAGTGATCCTTGATTGAGTCACATTGTCCCATTCCACGTCCAAGACGATCTCGTCCGGTTCTCCGATCTCGTCTACGCGGCTACACTCATTTGTCCTCGCTTAGACCCACGTCCCGCCTGTCTTGACGACTTAGTCGATTGTCGACGTCCTCGTCGAGTACCTTCCTGTCTGTTCGTTGTGTGATGGGGCTACTTGATCGGAGACGGATCGGAGCTTCGTGACAGATCCCCTAACCTTCGTTCTTGATCAATGAAAACGTCCTTGGCAAATGCTTTCGCAGAAGTTAGTCTTCCGTAGATCTCTAAAAATTTCACCTCTAGCAACGGAATACTAAAGCCCCCGACCGTCCCTATGTGAACACAAGGGTCTGTAAAGAAGGTGTTCTAGTCAGAAGTGCAATGGAGCCATCTGATTTGACTGACTAGCCTGTAGTTAAACCACATTCATTGTAGACGAAATCCTTCTTGTATTATGTTTTTGATGACTCGGCAGATCAAGATTCTTTGGTAGCGGAGACCGCAGGCTCAAGCGCGGAACTTCGTATCTGAAGTCGCCCGTGATTGGTGTAGGTACAAGATCGCCATGTTCAACCAATGACCGAGACCAACATCAGTGCAACATAAACATCGGCATGTAATCGGGGACGCACAGGACGGACCCAGTATGAGCGAACTCTCTTTGGGTCACAGTGCTGTAGATTCGCGATGCATGTCGCTCCACATTACCCTTCTCTGGTCCCAGCAGTGTGATTCACGTCAGATCAGCGAATGCATGTCCGCAAACATGTTGATCGCAGCGTAGACCTTGATTGCCTTCGGGATTTGACTCGGCGGATCTTGCTGACCTCTGCCAACGGTCGGCGTCAGTGCAGGACGCTGGGTGCAGCTCCCGGGACATGTGACTCCCGTCTCCAGTCGGCTCTGTTCGCCTTCCATGAGGCATCGAGCGGAATCTGATCCTCGCGAGCGGTGGACACGTCAATGCAGATACATGCCTCTATCGCTACATGGTCCGACCTATCTGGACCCGGATGCCAAAAGCGGAACTGACTGAAGGAGCTGAATGAACGATGACGAAAGATGTAATAGGGATCTATGCGTTGATATCAATGAGACAGATCGATACAAGAGGATACAACGAAAGAAAAATCATTCGTTTGGCGTGCCGAGGGCGAAGGATTCAGCGAAGGGATCAAACTAGGAGCGGCGCGGGTCAGGCTGGGACTCGAGACGTCCGCACGGGAATTTGACTGATCGTCGACACTCGGACTGATCGACATGGATCCGAATCGCGCGGCGACCCCGGTGATCCGTCTTCGTTGAGGACTTGAGAAACCCAAGATGGTCGAGAAGGATCGCTGTGAATCACCGCCCGAGGACTCATAGGGTGGCAGAACCGATGGCGAATTGTGCGAATGCGGAGAGGTGGAGTCATCGGATCGAAGGCCGGGCGAGGCTTCGGCTTCAGGATGAACGTCGCGGGAAGTACTTTCGCCCTTGGACAGATGACGAAGGTCAATTTTTCGGACAGCATCACGAACGTCGAAGGCCTCGTCCTGCGTGAGCTCAAGCACGAGCCGCTTGACTGCGTAAGGGGCAGAGGCGGTATGTTCTCCGTAGAATGCGCCTAGAGCGGTTCAGCGAGAACCCTTGGATGATCATCGAACCTACCCGCAACGAAGAGATCGGCAACGGCTTGAGCAAGACCAAGCCGAACATCCACGATGTCATGGGCTAAGCGAGGTAACAAAGGCAGGAAAATTTCCTCGAACGCGGATTGGTTCCGTGGAGGATGGAGGAATTCGCGCAAGCAACGCACAAAGCTATCTGATATCAATACCATCACTTGAGTGATGGAGGAGCCTTACGTCAATCGCTGCCGGAAAGTAGAGCTCTGGCCGAGATCGAGGAGCATCTCATGGAAACGCTTCGGGGGGTCCGTCCCGTCTCTAAGAGCCGTATACATTCGGGGGACCTGCATGTAAGCACTCTTCCAGTCTTGCTCGACTCACCCCTGACGTAGCGGCGTTTCGTACCGCGGCGAATGGATCCAGGAGCGCGTCATGAGTCAGATCCAAGACCGGATCCAGATTTTGACTTTTCCCAAACGTCTCGGCGAAGCTGGGGATATTGAAAGCGAGCAATTCTCGCGCTCGCCATCCTCCTAGCTTGCCCTCTTTCCATGCACGGGCCATGTCCAGAATGAGTCTCCACCCAGTTGCAGGTGGAACTCGCGAGTACAGCACGTCGACGTGTTCATAAACCCTCTCCCGGATCTCATCGCTTGAATTGAGGCACCTCTCGTACACGGGTAGGAGGTCATGTTCGACTTGTTCAGGATAAAGGATTTTGGCGATTTCATGCAGGGACGCAGCGAGCGTTCGAAGGACTTTGTCACCTGCTCGCCGTTGAAGGCGGAGGTATAGTTCCCGCAGTTCATCCCAGCGGTCCGGGCCGAGCGTGAGGCACACACCGGGAAACTAAAAATGAGCAGTATTCTTCATGGGCGACTCACATTGAAGCTCGCTACGACGTCCCAATCCGTCTCCTCATCCCGAGCCACATCATCTCGGTCCTCCATGTACACGCGCAACAGCTCGAATGGCGGACCACGGGGGTCCTTCTCGAAGATGTAGATGACTTCACCAAGCATCTCGAGCGCTGCGCACCGGACGTCCTCGCCACTCTCGGTAAGCACGATGACCGCTTTGATGGCGAATGATCGGCGGTAGTCGGGGCTTTCGATTCGCCGGCATAGCGCTGGCAAGCTCAGACAGACAGATTGACGGATGTGATCGACCTCGTCGGACATGAATCGCTCAAACAGCGGGAGCTGCGCGATGTCAGCCGCCGCCGTGACCGAAACTCACCATCTCGTAGACGTGCTGCACCGGCGCAATCTTTGCTAAGCCCGACAGAGCGACAGCGGCCTCCGCTCTCACCAAGACATCCCCGTCTTGCGATCTGAGCACCTCGCGCACGAAGCCGCGTTCCACCGCTTCTTCACCAGAATAGAATTCACATATCGCTCCGATCAGGTTCATCGAGGTTGCGCGTCCCGCGGTCGCCTCCTGGATCAATTGGAATCTGAATGCCTCCGCTTCACTGAACGCCGACCCATCTTCTAATTCTTCCCCATGGCGGTCGGCATATTGGCTCATGGCGTAACGACCTTCCTCCAAGGCGTCGCCGAAAAGACTCTCGGGCATATCGGTAGAAAGCTTGCCCATGCCGATAATGATGCCCTGCAGGAGCTCCATCTCGACCATCGTCCTTGACTGTGTTGAGAAAGGGCGGAGATCGTGTGAGTGTGGCCCATTTTGGGAGACAAACGTCCGCCGCTCATCCGGCTCCGGCTTGTCAACTCCTCGTCCCCAGACATCCATGGTCAGCTCCCCTTTGCCGCGCAATCGACCCATGATGTGCACGACGCCGGATCGTACGGAGTCCGATATCCCAGGATTCTCGTTGAGCAGCAGGGATCCGAGTAAGGGCGTAAAGAAATTGACCGCGAGGGTCGGCTGATCGACTAAGGGTTCGACATGCTTCGCCTTGTCGGAGCCTGAATCACCTGCGAACGGGTTGACGATCGCTGCTGGGCTGAAGGCTGTGGCTTGAGATGAATCAGAGATGGTCGAGTTTGGCGTGTCGCCTTCCTCCGTGGCAGGGGAGAAAGTGGACGAGGGCGGGTGAGTCAGACTGGAGCCTGCGCTTGACGTACCACCAAAGGAGATGATCGATGTCCTTGGCGGAGCGACCTCGTACGCTGCTAGCACTTCCGCCTCCGATAGCTTCGGAACCACCTCCATACCCTGCGATGTGATGGTCATCGTCTCCCATTTCGGCTCAAATTCCATTCCTCCAATGATTTCGGTATCTTCTTCCACGAGCCTACAAGTCGAGTAGAAGTACCACAAGATCCGATGGAGTTCCGAAGCGAATGCCTCCTTGACACTCTCGTCGTCATCGATCGAGAATCCGCTCAACAGCGGGAGGACATATTCCACACTCTCGCATGGATCAACATCGCTGAGCAGATCACCGAGAACCCGGGCGACATATGCTCGATGAAAGGCGTACTCGCTCTTACCAAGCAAGAAAATGCGCTCGAGGGTATTGAGGCCTTCGTCATCGAAAGTCACGTCCATCTGGAAATCGATGTTCGGCAACATGTCCCCCTCGTCCACCAACCCAACCTCGCCGACTCGATCAGGCATCTCGATATCGCTATGCCAAGCATTGGGTGTCGAGACGTGTGAGGATGATGCTGTAGGCAGAGTATCGTAATTTCGATCATCCTCGTCATCCGCGTACGTGTATGCTGATTTCGACAAACCACTCAGCGCCGGTAAAGACTCAGGCGACCGCCGAGGACTCTTTGTCTTGCGAGGCGAATCGGCGTCAGCACCTGAATCAGGACTAGGCGGTGAATTCAGCTCAGCATTGGCCGGACGTCGTTTGGGTGACTTATCGAGCTCCGTGGTACCGCTCAGCGAGCGATGTAAACCTGGAGCCGAGGGGCGGGACCTTGGATCGTAATCTGAGACTGCACGTCTGAGCACTCCGGGTCGAGTGAGGGGCATAAAGATTGGTGAAGGTGAACGAGGATGAGAAGGAGACGGAGGTGACGGTCGGAGAAGGCTGAGGATATCAGGAAACATCCTGTCATCGCCATGCCGTGGTTGAACACCAGGAGGTGGCGCTGAAGCGACGGCGGGTGGCAAAGACATGTATTCGAGAGAGTTCGATGCGGTCTCATTCCGCATCGGGGGCATGCCGTCCATACAGTCATGTTCGAAATCGGATACTGCCTGGGAATTCTCATCCCAGCTCTGACGGCGAGCACCGCCAGACGCCGGTGGGCGATCCCTGGCGGAGACACTGTTTCTCCTCGGTCCATTGAAATTGATCAATCCTGTCAATGTTGGTGAAGCGCCGAGGTCGGACAAGCGACCTGGTCCCGAACTAGCAGAACTCTGCTGCATCCGACTATTCGAAGGCCCAACATTGCCCGGTCTCGGCTGCCCGCCTCTGTGAACTGGGCTTCCCGGTGGGCTGTGAGTTGATCGCTGCAAGTTTTCGGGGCCGAACGGTCGCTGAGAACTGGTTGGAGAGGAGTTGGACATTGAGTGGTGATGTTTGTTGATGGCCACAGATGTAGCCATCAGAAGATGCTCGGAGAGCAGAGGACTGTTGGAGACGAGGGAACTTCGCCTTCCGGTAGAGAACGATTCCGGCGGACTGGACTGCGGTCCGAACTCCGGTGATCGTCCGGGGCGAGGTGAGATTCGGAGTGGTGTGGGTGACGATCTTCGATGCGCAAGGGAAGGGCTTCGTCCCTTTGGCGAAGGCGGGTCGATCGATTTTTGGGACTGGGAGAGAGGGCTCCGAGCCTGACCAGACTTGAGGGAAGGAGCAAAAGCAGGAGTGTGGAACGGCGACAATGGGGCTATCGGAAAGCGCGATGGACAGGACTCCGTTGAAGCATGTCGATAGAGACCGTCTGGCGCGGACCACTGTTCTAGGTTGGCGCGTCTCTTCGGGCAGACGGAAGCACTCACTACACTGTCCCAGGCTTGCACTAAGGGTAACTCGATTCCCTCCTCAGGCTCCAGCGGTGTAGCGCTGGACCGTCGTCTCCGACTGGGCTCTGCGCTGGAGCTCGCCGCTTCCGCCGGATCTTTCGATATGGCCGCCGGGTCCGTCGCCGATTCTTCACCTGAACCGGATCCGCTCCTGCTGGCCTCCCCACTGCTGGACCCCTCGGACGACAATAACTTTTCCCTCATCTCGGCAAGATGATCTCGTCCTTCTGAGGAGGCCGTCCCAGAGCTGCAACCGGACCCGAGCATTGCCATGCTGTTCTCCGAAAGACGCTGCAGAGCGCGGAGCTGCGGTCGTTGCATGATGCTCCCCAGATGCGATGACAAGTCATCGCCCAATAATGCGTCACTATCCTGTTGGCGAATGGTGAGGTCGGAGCTCGAAGTCGAGGCGGATGGTGGACCAGACGGAGGAGGGGACACAGCATGGAGGGGTGACGCAGAGGGATATTCGGGAGGTGGGTTGAAATGTGGAGGAGGCGGCGGGTTAGACGTGATGGATCCCGACCGGTGATGAGTACTGCTGTGCCGCCGCCGGGCCGTGTCTGCCAAGGTAGGAATGTCAGCTCTTGTGGCCGTAACAACCATGTGAAGGCAATGTCAATATTCGAAGCCGCACATCGGTATTGGTATTACCATAGGGCTGGGCATGGACAAGACGCATGATGGCGCACAAGACTTACCACTCGGCCCTGCAACGCCAAATTTCTCATCACTCACCGCCTCCTCTTCGTTCGATCCCATCGTCACGTGCACCCTCTGGATGATACGAAGGTATTTCCCCGCTGGCGGATCCTTGATCTATCTTGTCGATAGAAGGGCTTGCTGATCGTAACAAGGCATCGAATAGGTCCAAAGGATTGAAGCGAAAAGTCGCAAAGTATTAGTTGAGGTGAAGCCGATGCCGGAAGAGCTGGAATCAAGCTTCTTAGCTCGAAGAAACCAAAAGGATTGATGATGAGTTGGAGACGTGAATTTGGACCGGAGAAAGCTACAAGTCGTAAGTCCGCCATACACCAAATCGTCATTTAGATTTATTTCACCGATCAGTGTGGCACTTTGGCTGCCTGATTTTGCGGTGTGCCCGTGCTGAGAATAATGTATGGACACCGCCACAGCGGTGGATCCGCTCTACAGCCACGGTACATCTCCTGCTAACGCCTCTCCTCATGCAAGTCCCGTCCCTCTCTGCGCTCTTTGTCTCCGCGCCCATCAGTCTCCTTTCTCCCCCCCCGACTCCGGTACTTCCCGTCACCACGATCCCGCTCTCTTGAATCCTCTCGGTTCCGATCCCTCTCATCTCGTCGATCCCGATCTCGCGGCTCACCTCGATCCAGGTCTCTTGATTGCTCTTTTTGCCGGTCCCTTCCATCTCCCCGATGCCTGTCTCTCGTATCCCCTCGATCCCGGTGACTAGACTGTCCTGCTTCCCTCTCTCTTGCATCCCCTCGATCCCTGTCTTTATCATCCCTTAGATGGGCATTTGCTGGAGGCTCTCGATCCCGGTCCCTCGCATCTGTTCGATGTCCGTCTCTTGTATCCCTAGGATCCCGTTCTCTGGTCTGCGCCCGATCCCGGTCCTTCGCGTCGCCTCGAACCCGGTCCTCAGCCCCGCCCCAAGACCTTGATGGAGCACCACCGCCATATCCGAGAGTGGCAGTATTTGCGCTTGTCCCCATCCCAGGCAAGGCGTTAGGATCATTGACATTATTGTTCGGACAATCTAGCTAGCCGTCAGCATAATTCAGCGCAGGGATGAGTTCCAACCGACCTTTGCGCTGATGTGGCCCACCACAGTTCCAGCACCCAGTGGTAGTAGCGCCCATCTGCCCAGGAGCTGCAGGTCGTGCGGCAGTACCCCATCCACCCCCTGAAGTGTCCTGATCCGTAAGATGTGTATATTTCGTCCGCGACATCTATGACATATACGTAAGCGGATGCGTCAAAACACGCAAACACGCGTACCTTGCCAAAATTTCGGACCTGCATGACCTTTGGCAGCATGCTCATATCCACCGCACTCTCTGTCGCAGCAGTATAGTCCCGATTGAGTAGATCGTCGTCCTGCCCACGAACTTCATCAGCCTTGAATTTCTCCCGTGAGCACGCAGCGCACCTGGTGGAAAGCACCCTTGTGATAGTACTTCTGCAAGAAGCCCATCTCCCCTTTCTCCCTTTGCCGCGTCTGATCCGCATACTCCATATCTTCGCGCAATCTCTGCTCCTCGGGCAAAGCTCGCCGACGCTCGATCTCCTCCTTCTCCTCGTCCCGCTCGGCTTGGGATTGCTTGTCCCGGAGAAGCCGTGCGAGCTCGCGTGCTCGCCATAGATCGAACTCTGCGTCGGGGTCTAGGCCGTCGGTATCGTCCACGTCTGGCTGGAGGTCTGTCACCTCCTCTAAGAGCCATGAACATGAGACTAGTGAACCTGTAGGATGACGCACGCTCGGCAAGCTCTCGCCTGATAGTCGCCCCCGCTATCTCTTTGCTGTCCATCTTCCGTTGCATTTGCATCTCCTCCTCCAACCGAATCTTCTCCTCCGCTTCCGCAGTAACTTTCTCCTGAGTCATGTTCCGTGCACCCCTAGAACAGCTTGATCAGGATTGGGAGGCACAACGAAGAGATCCTCACTTGGGTACAAAGACGGGTCGGAAAGCTGGCTTCTTCTCTTCCTCAGACTCCTCCTCGGAGTCGGTCTCGTACTCGCTCAACTGTGTCTCTGCGTCAGCACCGGTCCATCAAGGCGGATACCCAATGACTGACCTCGTCGCTACCAAGCTTCGGCACAAAAGACTTCACCTTCACCTCCTCCTCATCCGTCTCCTCCTCCTCCGACTCCTCCTCAATCTCTGTTCACATCAGCATACCCACCCCCAGTACGTGTACCTGTACATACCAGCCTTGACACCTCCCGTGCTCCCGCCAACCAACACCTTCCCCCCTTCAACCTTGACATCCCTCAACGCCACCTTCATCGCTGGCTCCTTCACGATCCTCCCCGCACCACCAGCCACGAGATCTCGCTCAATCTTGATCGGCTCGGGTAGCGGAGCTTCCACATCGGAATCATCTTCGTCAGAGGAAGGGAGCGCGTCGGGGGCTTTGCCTTTGAAGTATCGGATCTTTGGGGGTTTGACGAGCGGGCGGTGGGCGGTAGCTGTTGGAGCCATGGCGGGAGGTCACACCTCGGAAAGGCGGTTCAAGAGTCGGTGATGATTCTCGTGCGTCCTCTGGGTTGAGTATGTCGCAGCCTCAGACCCAGCCAATCCAGTGAAATATGACGGCGAGACTATCGCGCAGATGCACTTTCGCCCTTCCCCTTCACACGCTATCGAGGCCTCGGTCGAGTCCGGCCTGTAATTTTTCGCTGTCCGGAAGCTGAAATCCTAGGCTGACGAGCGAAAACTAGCGCCTAACTTGTTGGCAGGAAATCTGATTCCGCCCTGTGTCACAAAACACCGGTTATTGAAGCATCCTCTTCCCTTCCATCATCGGCTCCTGTCGACATGGCTATTGGTGGCGGCAATGCGGAGGCGTCCAGCTCGTCATCAAGAGCGTTAATGGGGGCGAGGGGGAAGGGAGGGGATCCGGAGATATTGTTCAATCGAGCCAAGAGCCCTGTGGCCGGTGGCTCGCAGAGGGCCATGAGTCCTGCTTCGGAGGGGACAAAGGGTGCCCCGTCGCGGAGAGTTTGGACTGTCCCCCGTGAGTGCCCTTCTCCCGCTTGATGACCGGCTGACAGAAACTCAGCTTCCGCGGTGTATGATCCTCCGACTCCACCTGCCTCATCGCATAGTCCCCGTCCACTCACATCCACCAGCGCCGACATGCCGTCCACTTCACGACCAATTCGACCCAGACCCAGAATACGCTACTCCACATCCGAGTCGTCCGCGGGCGAATCTGATGCAAGCAGTGATGATGATGAACCACCATGGTGGTTGTTCACCCAACGGGGGGTGGCGAAGATGCGAGCGAGGAGCATGCGGAAGAAGGGGGACGTGGAGATGGGCATGGGGGAGACCAATCAGCCTCGCGAGTCCGGGAGGGAGAGGAGGGAAAGCAGGGCATCGAGAGAGAGGGACAAGTCGGGTTCGGCCTCGTCTACCCGGTTGCCAAATCGACGGAGTGCGTCGGATCTCAAAGGCTCGACTCCGGCATCTGGCCAAAATGGAAGACTGCTTCACCCCCTGCCCATCCGCGGACTCTCCAGTCAACGGAGTTTCTTGTTCCGCCGCACGCCCAATGGAGATGTTCCACAGATCGCCGTTGAGCGACCGCGGGTGCGAAGCAACTCCGCCCCAAGCTCCCCAATCCAAGCTTCGGATGCCCCGAGTCCCGGGATGACCATGCTCGTAGCAGATACCGACGAGCCACGTCACCTCCGCGAATTGACTCAAGAGAAGGCTAGCTTGCCCCGCCGTGCAATGAGCCCAAAGAGGCACCTGACGATGCCTGTCATGCCGGGTGAGAATCTTACCGATTCCGAGGCGATGCCCGTATCGCCACGCCTTCGCTCCAGGGCGAAGGGGAACGAGTCTCCACACTACTTCCAGGACCTAGCTGTACCGCCCAGTACTTCAACAATGAATGGCTTTTTCACTCCGACCCGACCTCAGGGGAAACGCAGACAGTCTACTCGTCCGCGCCTCAACATTCCACCCCCGATCACCCAGCATTTCGCTCATGGCTGGCCGCATGCTGGGTCATGGCAGGACGCCTTATACGGGTACTACGATGAAGATCCGAATAGTGGACCATCTCGGAAAGGGTCCGGCGAGGGCGCGCAGAAGAAGGCTTCGAGGAAACGCTTTGTCACGCGTGAAGCATCCGAGCTTGAGTCCGCACCGGTTTCAACCGCGTCCCAAGCTCGCCCTAAGCGAATCAGGACTAGGTCTCGCCGGACGAAGCGATATCGTCAGGCTCTTACGCCTCCTACACCAGCAGGTCTGGGATTCGTAACCTCCGGTGAGGGGTGGAAGGAAGGCCGAGTGGGCGGGCAAGGTTTCGACTGGAACGCTGCGTCACGTCAGGAACCGTCGATGGATATTGAGGAGGAGGATGGGCTTTCGAGGTCGGAGACGAGGGCTACAAGCAATATGAACGAGAAGGGGAAAGTGGAGAGCCCTGCGAAGAAGCAGCCTTGGTGGAGGATAATGCGGGGACGTCAACAGAAACCGATTCGAAAAGTTGAGGAGGTGGAGTGGAGGAAGAGGATGAGGAGGATTTTATTCCTCGATGCGAGGTTAACTATCTGGATCAGGGCTTTCAATCTCGCCGTCGTCATTGTCCTTCTGGGTACGTTGAAACGTGAACTTCTAGCCATATCCCATCCTTACATGCCCTCAGCCCTCGCTATAATCATCCGGCTCGACCTATCGAAGCTTCACCTTCCCGGCCTTATCGGCTCATCCACGACGCTCATCATCATCTACTCCTGCCCGACCATCCTCCACGTCCTCACCGCCATCTACCGCGAGTACTTCGGTAAACCCATCGGACTCTGGGGACTGCGTAGCAAGATGCTGTGGGTCTGCCTCGACCTCCTCTTCGTGGCGCTCTGGTCTTCCGCCATGTCTTCCGCAACGAATGACTACATCGGTACCCCGCTCGAGTGTACTCCCGGATCTCCATGGTGGAGAGGCGGACTCGGCGAGGAATGTGCTAAACTCCTGGCGGAAAAACAACTCCTCAATTCAACAAGCGCTCCGGATGAGATGGCGGTCACCAGTATTAGCATGATCTCGCATCCACTGGGATTTGTTCTTCCAGCCGAGGTGCTCCTGCTCCAGTCGGGCGTAGTGCATGAGATATGTAGGCGGCAGGCGGGGTGTATAGCGCTTGCCTTGGTGGCGCTATCGCTGTACGGAGGGAATATGGTGTTGAGTCTGTTTAGGATTTTCGAGACGGTCAGGAGGACGGCGAATATGGGGAAGGCGGTGAATACGTAGGGGTAGCATTTTATACACGTATCTGCGAGATCATGCTATACATATCATCGACTTCCGTCTGCTCTGAGTGCATCGCTGGAACAGATTACGGGACAGACCAACACAAATCGCCACCTGGGTCCACTCTGTAGCTCTGTACTCCTTTGCTGATTCTGCCAGACCGCCTTGTTGAGGACACCAATCTAGCCGAGGCTCGGTACTTTGAGCTTTTGGACAGCTGAGCGACGTCCTCCATGCTAGCAGTCGCCTCCAACCTCTTCGGCCGCTCCTCCTCCTTCTCCGCCTACACCCTCCACACCACCTCCTCCCCCTCAGCCTCATCCACCAACCTCCCTTTCACCTCCACCTCCTCTTCTTCACCTTCTTCTTCCTCCAAATCATTCAGCGTCGGTCTTTGGCGAGTCCTCGGTGCGACGCACAAGACCACGGGGAAGGAGGTGAGCGTGTGGGTGTTTGAGAAGAAGATATTGGATGGTATCAAGGGGGATAGTTCGGGTCGGAATGCTGTGGCCTCTAGGGAATGGGTGGTCGAGCAGCTCAAGAAAGATGTGCGCCCCTCTTGCTCTTGCAAAAGTTCACTGAAGAAAGCGACGCCCCGACAGGCTACCTCGCTGTCGAGATTGAGACATCCGGATATACTTCACATGGTGGAACCCCTCGATGAATCCCGGTCGGAGCTCACATTCGTCACCGAGATCATCACCGCTTCCCTCCAAACGATGCTCACGCTGGGCAAGCACACTCGAGGTACACCTCCGACGGTCGAGGTCGGGGAGGTAGATCTGGACGAGGTGGAGATCCAGAAAGGGACTTTGCAGATTGCCAAAGGCCTGGCGTTCTTGCATCAGCAGGCGAGGATGGTGCATCTCAACTTGTCACCCGACGCTATTCTCATCAACTCGAAGGTGTGTCTCGTTGGTTCGGTAGGGATGGCGGACTGATTGGGGTAGGGAGATTGGAAGTTGAGCGGGTTGAGCTTGACCACTCCACTGAGCCAGCCGGACGGGTCGACGACGAAGTATCAGTACCCCGAGATAAACTCGCATTTACCTCCCCAGGTACAATGGAAGCTCGACTATCTGGGTCCGCCCCCTCCACTTGGATTTTAATGAAGCTGATCATCATAATCGGCAGCTCCCGAATACGCTCTGGACTCGACGATGACGCCCGCGAACGACCTCTACTCGCTTGGATGTGTGCTGTACGCGGTGCATATGGGCGGTCAGCCGCCATTTGTCAATCGTGCATCCATGCAGAGTCTACGGGATCAAGCGGAGGGCTCGCTTGTCAGGCGGGATTGGGCGAGCGGATCGAAATGGGAGCGATGTAGCTCGGAACTCAAAGGTGCGTCTCTATCTGCTGGTTCGGATCGTATCCTGACAGCAAGGCAGATCTGCTGCCCAGGCTTCTCACTCGACATCCATCGAACCGTCTCAGCCTGGCCTCACTCCCCTCACATCCGTTCTTCTCCTCCCTAGCCATTTCGACGCTCAACTTCCTCGATCCGACCACCTTCGCCTCAAAGCCGAGAGAAGAGAAGGCGACTTTCCTCAGAGGACTGGTCCGGGTACTGTCGACTTTCTCCGATCGGTTGCGGAAAGGCAAGGTCCTGCCCAGCTTGCTGGAAGAGGTGAGTGTCACAGTCAAGTGAACGATCAACACTGATGTTCGGCAGATCAAAGATCCTTATCTACTGCCTTTTCTCTTGCCAAACGTCTTCGAGATATCGAAGTCTTTGTCGAAGGGGGAATTCACGACTGTTCTGCCGAAACTGCAACCGCTATTTGCACTGAAAGATCCACCTCAGAATATGCTCAGTCCGTTCTTCTTCCCGTAAACAGGCATACTGCGCTGATGAAAAGGTAGCTTTGCTAGAGCACCTGTCATTGTTTGAGGAGAAGACGATCCCTGCCGTGTTCCGCGAAAGTACGCCCATATCGCTTGTAAAGGAAGGGAACTGATTTGTGACGCACAGATGTCATGCCCCTCATCTACAACTCGCTCGAGTGCGAGCACCTCCCAGTACAGGAGAAGGTACTCCAAATGGTACCCCATCTGTGCGAGATCCTCGACTACGGAACGGTGCAGAATGTCTTACTCGTCAAGGTTGCCGTGAGCCTTGCCACTTGATCCCGGGAAGGGCTGATGGCTAGTAGATCCTGTTCACTCGGACGAAGATATTGTCGGTCAAGGTGGAGACGCTGGAATGTTTCCAGTCCATGGTGAAGACGCTCGACAAGGCGGGTAGTCATCCTGTGGATCAAAGAGGAAGAGGCTGATAGGTTGGGAACAGGCGACTTTGACGACCAAGCTGGTCCCGCTCTTGGCGAAGATCAAGACGAAAGGTCTGTCAAATGCACTGCCTCGGGACTTGATTGACAGTACTCGTTGCAGAGCCCGCGGTTATGGTGAGCCTCCTGATACAGTCCATATAGTGGCCTTACAGCGGTATCAGATGGCCACACTCGGTGTACACGAAGCGATGGGCGCAAAGGTCGACCGGGAAGCTATTGCGACGCTGGTCCTTCCACAGCTGTGGGCCATGTCAATGGGTCCATGTAGGTTCAGTCCAATAATAATTGACCTTTCTGACCCTAGATACTATAGTGCTGAACGCAGATCAATTCAATCGCTTCATGACGTGAGTGGAGTTGATGATGACGTCCCTTTAAAATGTTGGCTGATGGTGGCCACGGTGCAGGGTGATCAAATCTCTAGGAGCCCGCGTCGAGCAAGAGCATAGCGTTCACCTGCGTGACGTCCGACGAATCGAGCAACAGACTGCGAGCTTCGCGAATGGTCTTACAAACGGATTGTCCTCGGGAATGAATGATGGTAACGGAGAGGTCGACTTCGAGGCGCTCGTCAAAGGCCGATCGGCGCCCATTGGAAATGTGACAGATCCATGGGGAGAGGACGGTTGGGCTGATGCAGGTGATACGGATATTGGATTTGTAAGTCCGTATCGGAAGGTCTTGGCTAACCAACCAGTCGCAGGCTTTCCCTGATCTCTCGATGTCGGCGCAACCCACCGGCTTGACTTTCCCGACCTCCATCCCTTCATCGCCTGCCCTGTCGCAGTCTTCAACGATGCCGAGAAACAATGGTAGTACGTCCAGGCTCAAAGCCCGACCGATACAGTCTTCTTCGTTCAATAGGTCCGCCTTCACCGCCTCTCCTGCTCCGACGTTCTCACCGCCACCCACTATCGTTTCCCCACCCGCTTTCGCACCACTCCAACCCGCTCAACGACCCTCTCGACCCGCCCTTCGCCCGACAATATTTCAGCAACCCTCACAGCCAGCATCGCATCCCGGATTACCCAATTATTCTCTTGTATTGTCCCCACAATCACCGACGGAATCCCTCCGGCCGACTCCAGCTCCATCATACTCGTTCACGTCTCCAGCTCCAGCAGCACCGAGCTACTCGTCTCCACCTCCAGCTCAGCCCATGCAGGCCCCTCCCGCAGTCAAGGCGCCCCCTGGCTGGTCATCCGGTCTGATGCAGCCCACTGTCGCCCCGAAACCTGCCTGGGGAGGATCAGGAGGCAAACAAAGCTGGGACGACTTTGATCCCCTCAAGTAACTCATCAGCACGATATCCAGACTATATATCGACCCATCATCATCGATATCTGCATCTTGATGTCCCGTTCATCTAATGATCGTGCAAACAATGCATCTACGCTCAATCCGAATCACTATCCGAATCCTCATTGATAGCCCTCCCCCTTCTAGGTCCCTCCTCGTCGCTCGAGCTCTCGTACTCCCCCTCACTATCCCCTTCTCCTTCTCCCTCATCCCCATCCCCACGCACGGCGGAGGGCCTCACCTGCCCGCCTCGCATCATCGCCATCTGGCCAGCTAGTGTGTCCTCCTCGGGTTCGGATATGTCTTCGTCCTCCGAGAGCTGAGCGTCAGGCGGCGGTTCTTCCACTTTCATCTGCCCGTGCATCAGCTCCAGTGCACACAAGCAGGACGAGGAGGAGTAACCCACCATGATGGGCCGATCCACATCCGATCCCAGGAAAGTATCGCTCGCCGCGTAAATCACGAACGAATAAAGATTCGCCTGCGGAGGAGCCTGGAACTGCAAACTGAATTCCCGGGGTTCGGACGGTAATCCATCGGCTCGAGGTAAGGGGATATCGGTAACTCTCGTAGGCTGAACAATGACTTTATCAAGCTTCGAATCGCCGAGAAGTAGGTAGTAGTGCGGTTTCCGTAGTCCAGGCCATCGGGGGGCATGGGCATATCCGTTCGACCGGTAGGATCGTTGAGCGGCCTCGGGCTTGCCTTTCCGTCCGACCTCCTTTACTATTGTCTCTTTGAGTTCGGTGACTTTCTCCTTGATGTCGGATTTCTCGTCGTCGACTTCTACTGTTATCACGGCGTCCTCGATCTCGGAGACGGATTCGGCTTTGGCGGTATCACCGTTCTCGACATGATCTCCGTTGGGCAGGGCGAGCTTTTTGTCTGACGGTCTCGGCGAGGTGGTCGAGGTGGTGGGATAAACATATCGGCATTTGATGGAGAGCTGGACAATCGAGCTGGGCGTCACGAGCTTTTCCCCGGCGACTGAGCGTTCCATCAGCGCGGCCGTAGTATCAATAAATGGGGGCAAACCCTTAAACTCCGCATCGACAATGTCGAATCGTGGCCACTGCTCTGCCACCAGTCTCGCCTCCGCCCCCGCCTCGGACAACTTGACCAGTTTCTCGCACCATTTCCTGCCTTCTGTGCCATTGACGACTTCCAGCTTCTCCGCCTCATCCGTCATGATCCCTGGGAGCTGTGCGAGAGGAGATGCCGATGTGGGAAGGGCTTGGGCCAGACATGGTTGTAGCTTGATGCAGAGGAGCGAGGTCGCGAGCCAGTTATGTGCGAGGGAGACATTGACCATTGCGTTCAATAGCGGTGGTGTGGCACGGAGCACAGCGAGTTGTTCTGCTCGGATCAGCACCTGCTCATCGTAGCCTAACCCGACTCACCCGACTCGAGCTCCTTATCCTGCAGATCCACACGCAAGAAATGCGCCCACAACAACGCCCTCGCTCGCTTGGCAACAGCACTACCAACCCCAATCCGGCTCTCCTTCCGCATCATCACGCTCTCCTCGACACCCCACTCCTCACGCTTCCGCTCCAGCTCCTTCTCCAAGTCGTCGATCCGTGCTTGCCTCTCCTTCCTCTGCTTCTTCGATCCTCGCTTCTTACCCCCAAGGATCGCTTGAAACTCGAGAGCTGAGGCGAGGAGGGTAACGAGGGAGAGGAAATCGGTGTCTTCGCGGAGTTGGTGGAAGAATAGCTCGGCCGTGGTGTTGAGGATGTTGTCGCGGGTCAAGCGACGTTGTGAGAACCACCATCGGCCCTATAGCACCGTCATCAGCGAGCTTCGATTTGATAAAGCTGTGAGCTTGTAGAGGGTATTGACGTACAACAACGAACGGGATCCCACCGCCCAGCACCAACCCATAAGCCGCCAACACCCAATTCCCATTACTGCCCTCGACGACCCACTGCGGGATCGCGATTTTATCCTCCCTCTGCTGCGGTCCATCCGGATTCCCATATTTCGCCAGATTGTCCCGAGTCACCTCGTCGGTCAAGGACTTGTACGCCTTGGTGAGTTTTACAAACTTGGCGTCTGCGTCGCTCTTCGTCTGGTTCTCAGCCAGCCTGATCTTGTCCGGGTGACTATTCCCCCATGCCCCATCAACATGGTCTAGAGCTATGGAGGGGGAAACGCACAATTGGAGAGAGAGCTGTTTGTAGTGCTTCTTGATCTGCTTTTCTGAACTACTATCGCTAAGACCGAGTATCTCGAACGGGTTATACACGACCTCCCCCGATATTCGGGGTGCCTGAGCGATGGTGTAGCAGAGGTAGGCGAAGAGTAGCCATCCGGCGATGAGAGGAAGGATACGGCGTGTGAATCGGCGGGTTCGGTCATCGCTGTGCAGGGATTTGAGGCGGGTGGAATTGGAGCGGCATTGCGAGCAGGAGCATAAAGGTTGGAGGGCGTCTGTAAGGTGTCAGGAAGCCATGGAATAGTTTCGAGGGAGAGGAGACGGACCCTTGTTGGAAGGAGGGAAGACGATATAGGTGATTGGGAGGAGGATGAAGGCGAGGAATGTGACGCCAAAATACGAGGCGAGAGCGCCCGAGTCGTCGTACGAGATCCCAGGCATCTTCCCTCACCCTTCAATCTTACGATGTCACCCAGCTGGGTAGGGCGACGCGGAGAAAAGACTAATAACCGAGCTGTATGATTGCGATTTCGTCAAAGAGAGAACCCGACGTGAAACGAGTGGCGAATCACTTATCCAGGAGGGTCCAATAATCTGACTCGTCTTTCCCAAGCCCTGAACTCCGGTCTCTCCTTTCCTCACCACCGTGATCAACCCCAAACACCCACGCATCAAGATGCTCCGCCCGATCGCCCTCGCCCTCGCCCTCCCGGCTCTGCGCCTAGCCGGTACTCCCCTCCGCCTCGCCTCGACCTCCACAGCCGTCCTCGCTCACCCAGAAGCCGAATACGAGAAGTTCATGCAGCCGCTGAAGGCCCCGGGTATCCGCGCAAACGCCCACGCATACGTCTGGGAGGTGCCCAAGGATCTACCGGAGAATGATTTCATTAGAAGGAGGCAAGCGGTTGCAGATCATGCGGAATGTGAGTGCGCTCGGGGGCATGGGGATTCGGGAGGAGGAGGGGGAGGGCGGAGTAGGAAGGGCTGGACGGTGCTGACGGGTTTTTGCTGATAGCTACCACCGAGCTCTGGAGGAAGATCAGGTGCGCTACGTTCCCTCTATCAGATATATGTCTGACTGGAGCCAATCCCATTGTCGACTACCGCTTCCATGATCCCTTCCTCCGTCGCAAAATTCGCCTTCCGCCTCTTCCGCCCTCTCTCCCCACACCTTCCTCTGCCCCGCGTCCCATCCCCAGCTTCTACATCTGCATCCCCGCCATCATCGTCACCGCCCTCTGGGTGTACAAAGCCGAGCAAGCCCACGAGGAGCACCACAAGCACATCATGTGAGTCTCCCTTTCTGCCTCTCCCTCTCTTTCTCATGCGTGTAATCTCTTGTTTTGTCACTCGACTGTCTCTGCATCACTGGTTGATGTCATTTCCAGCGAGATGAACGGCGGTGTCGAGCCTGAGCGTAAGGTCTACTCGTACATGAACATGCGTGCCAAGGTGGGTCTTCTTCCTTTCCAAAAATGTGCTTTGCTGATGATGACCGCAGCCTTTCCCGTACGCTCATGCTGACTAGCCTATATGATGAATTGAGCTGATGTGGCTTGCTGGACAGGTGGGGGAACCAGTCGCTCTTCTTCAACGTGCGTCTATCCCCACCTGCTTACTGCCATCCCGTTTCTGATAAAGGTTGGTTCGTGTTGACAGCCTAAAACCAATATCCCCGCCGAGGAGCCTTGATCGTAGTGATTCTATTCGTGATTCAAGCTTGTTTCTGAACAGATGCTGCTGTCACTGTTGGGTTGCACCATTCGACCCACAGAAGATTTCTTGGACGAATCTGCCTCTGCATCAATCATTGATGACATTCGTACGAATCCTCAGTCCCGCGGTGCCCAATCCCCAAAGATCAACGCCGCGAACCCCTCAAACTCCGGCAGTGCCAAAACCGCCTGACCGTCTCATCAGCTATCCTGCTTGCATCAACCCATTTCTGATAAACATACCTCGACCCCATTATCCGGCACACCCTCCCAAACTCCCTTCCCCCACCGATCCACCACCGGCAAGCAATCCACCATCCTCTTCCCCTCGTCCACCAGCGGGTAAAGCTCGTCCCTCAGCTTCTTGAGCATTGCCGTGACACCCTTGTCGAGTAGGTATCGGCTGTCTGGGGAGGACAGGTGGATGGTAGTCTCGGTTAGGAGGGTGAGAAGGTAGGGATGGCCCGAAGTGAGTTCGACCGGGAGGGGACAGTCGGGGTCTTGCGATCGTAATGGCGAGGGAGGTATGAGGTGGGGAGTGAAGCTGTTTGTTCGCGTCAGTGAGACTTTGGTTGCGATGCAATGCCTGGGACGCACTTGTATAGCTCAACTGGCCCATTGGGCGTTTCGGTTTCGACACTCGCCCGGACATCTTGGACCAGTCCCTCCCATTCGGCCGCCGAGATGTCCCGCTTGAGCGCCATCCTATCACATGTCAGGTCTTACCAAGGCATACGGAAAAACAAGACTTACCCGCCGAAGGTCCGTTCCACACTCTCCTCGACCCGTTGCGCAACCCCCTTCCAGCCCTCATGCAATACCCACCACGAATAAGTCAAGAACATCCTCTCCGCCTCAACTCGTTGCGCGTCGTCTTCTGCTTGAATATCCTGCACAAAAGTCATTGCTGGATTTGTCTGAGTCAAGCTAGTAGCGGGTCGAGAGAGGAATGGGATTCGAGGGAGCATAGAAGTTGTGGCGTCTGCAAAGTCGGATAGACCCATTGCTGACACCGAGAAGTATCCGAGCCAGCCGCCTTTCTTCGGTCGGGCTCGGTCGGGTTCGGCTGCGGCCATCGGAGCAGGAGTAGGGAGAGTGGACTTGATATCGCTGAGGTAGCGGAGTCGAGCGAGGACGGAAAGCTGAGAGGAGGTGAGAAGGTAAAGGAGGGGAACCAAGTATGCGGTAGTCAGGCTTCGTGTGAGAGCTGAATGTCCGGTATCAGTACAAGCATGATTGGCTGGGAAGAGGAGCGCACTCTGAACCTTGAGATCCCGCCAAAGCTCTTTCTTGCTCTTCACTGTCTCCATCGCAGCCAAAGGTCCCGGTGGAGAGGGGTGGAGCTGCGAGTGATGTGAGAGGTCGGATTCTGGAGAAGGTGAGATCGAGGAAGTATCGGTGGGAGGAAGTGAGATGGACTGTGAGAACGGTGAAACCTGCTTCGCATCAGCTACGTTGCCGGAAGACTCTCTGGAAACACACCCCATCATCCGTCTCGGTACCCGGCGCCATAGTCGACCCAAGCAAAGACGGCTCCGACTCGAAATCGCTACGATGAAATTCGCTCGCCCAGCTCTCTCCTACTCCCTTAGCGCCACTCCCACTCTTCCTTGGGCTAGTCGGGCTAGGCGATGAATCCGAAGCCTGTCCTTGAAGCAGCATGGAGTTCTCGGGAGTTGGCTCGACACTCGCTTGACTACTCGACAAGGCCGATGTCGATAGTCCTTGAAGAGCCTGAGAGGTGGATTCCACGGGATAGGCATCGAAGAGCTGGGGTTGAAGGGTCGGGAGGAGGGCGTAGAGGGTGAATGAGATCGTTGAGAGGAGGCTCGCGTAATGACTCTTCAATCTGCTACCGGTCAGCTAAGATGCGTACTCGTGAGAGAAGCCGTACAGATCTCGCTCTTGCCTCTCCTTCAAAGTTCGCACACGAGCTTCTCGGAGTCGGTCGAGGATGTATGAAGAGATCAGATAGAACGCTGAGGCCGTCGTTCCGAATACCACGAGTCGGCGGAATCGCCGGTTCCAAACGCTTTGTGCAGGCATCGTGAGATAGTCGTCAGGTTTTCGACGGTATCTTCTATGAAAATTGGATGTCAAGAGCAATGTCTGCGGTAAACGATTGAGCCCGGTAGCCGTGGGACTAAATGGTACCTCCTATAAAAGGAGTGGAGGGTGAGGACGGTGGATAGTCATGTTCGACCAATCTTCTATATTGTTTTCCCCCAAGTTTGGTCTTTCAAATATACTAGCCGGTAACGAACGAAGACTTTCACAAGAGATCACGCCAGCCTTTAAGCTTTTGCCGGAGGAAAATGTTGTACCAGATATCGAAGGCTACCAAAGAAGATGTGGTGCGTCACATTCCGTGGACAGTAACAGGATGACAAGCTGTCCCAGCTGGAAAGCGGCCACCGCTGACCTCGCATCCATTGACCAGCCGGAACTACTGCAGCTCACCAAAGACCTCGTCAGCGGCTGACTTTTCGGATGTTGAATATGCTGAAAACACTAGGCCCTCTACGAAAGGGATCTCGAAGCGGTAGTCGCGACTCCCGAAATCGTGCGGTCTTTAGCTCAACTTTGCGCTAAGCTGAAATGCGACCGCCTAGATGATTGAGAACATCTTCGAAAAAAACTATGCAGAGTGCTTGATCGCGCGGACTGTCGTCAAAGGCGGAGGAAAAGGTGAAGCGATTGGGCACGCTATCGTACATCGGTTACCTGAACGGTCTGCACTGTGACTGACTCGTCGGCTTGCTCAGTACTTCTTCACATACTCGACATGGCTTGGTACTCCCGGTCTATACGTATGTGGCCTTACATCGAAATGTCAGAGAAGCAAGTCTGAAGAGATGTTAGCTCGAAGACCTATACGTCAGCCCCGAACATCGCGCCAAAGGTCTAGGCAAACGGTTCTTCGGCGAGCTCGGTGCGATCGCGAAAGAGCGAGGATGTGGAAGAGTGGAATGGAGGGTTCTTAAGGTCAGCTCTCCTCACGCATGGGGTTCCTAGCCACACTGGAGACGAAGGGGAGAAGAGTCTGTAACTTATGGGCGGCTTACAGTGGAACAAGCCATCCATCGATTTCTACGTGGAACGCCTGAAAGCGGACAGCCTGGTAGAGTGGGATACTATGCGGATTGAGGGGGAGGCGGGGATCGGTCGGCTCGCAGCGCTCAGGCAATGACGGAAGGGGGAGAACAAGATGTATTGTAGGTAAGGCTGATTCTTATCAAGATGGTCATCTCTCGACTACACGCAGCTCAAATAGCTATCAGCAGTAGCAAACACCATCGACAACAGAGCATGAAGTTCGCAGGATGGCCTCGGATCGCGAGTATGCGAAGACTCCACTAATCGATTCCAGTAAACGGCAATATGCCTCGCTGGCTACGCAAATCGAAATTTCCCCTCCCCTGATTCCCCGATAATCTGCAAACCACCTAACAAATTGTCATTCATCGGTTTCGAAAGCCGAGTGGCACAGACTGACCTTGTCTTTCCGCCGGATCTTCCGTTTCGCATTTCTCACACATTCCTTCTGTCTCACTCACCCTCCTGTCCCTGAATCAACTGTTTCTCTGCTCCGAGAGTGATTGCTCTTTGTGTTCATTGCCGTGTCTCGTCATCTCCGGCACCTTTCTTCATAACGTCCAACCTGCGAACTCCCCTCGTGGCCGCCATGCAAAGGACCCCGCCCAAACAGCACCTCTCCCCAACCTCGCCGTCTAGTATCATCTCCGACCCAGCATCCCCTTCACCCACTACCCCCGGCCAAGGTGTCGATCAACCCTCACCGCAATGGTTACAAGACAAGATCAAGCGGCTCAAGCGCAGTCCATGAAGTCCATCCCGGCTTGCCCTCCCACCCATACTTCCCCTTCTCGAGCGCGCCGAAGAGGTGCACTGGGGACCGTCAGATGTCGCGGAGGAAAGGGATCGAACGGGCTTAAAGCTTGCGTTGGAGGTAGACCAGGAGGTCTTCAGGTGAAGATCGCATGGCTTGGACGAAACCGGCTGACGTGAGGATAATAGGCCCGAGCGCGAACCTTCTCGACGCCCACGATGATGCACCTCCTACCGACACCCACTTTCAGCGATCGACCTGAGTACGCCTTCTACCTGGCTCATTCCCATCTACTCGATTGATTCTGACGACCATACAAGAGACCCTCCTGTACCGCTCACCTCATCTGCCTCGTCGAAGGATCAGGCCTTAGAAACCTTTCGATTGGAGGTTGACTTAGACGATCCGATGGAAGGGATTGCTGAATGACCACTTCCACCTCTTCCGACGGAGTCCGCTAAGGGCAAGGGCAAGGCCCGAGCACAGCCTTTGACTTACGAGCAACCCGAGGCGGATTCGCTCCCTTGGACCGAGGGGTCAGAGGACATCATAATGGACGTGGCGATGGAGATTTCCAGACTGGAGAATCAGTCTCAAACTCTTGATTCAGGTGTCGAACCTGAAGACACATCGTGAGGATCAACGACCGCCACTGAGCGGGTTGCTGAAGTGCGGAACCCGTCGACCTTGAGTATTTTCTCGCTGACATCTGGTATGATAGCTTCGCGAGGAATATCTAGCGATCACGAAGAATAGTCCAGCGCTTCCTCAGCTCGCAGCGAGCGACTCTTCTGCCGGCCTGGTCAATGACCCGAATCATTCCGGTCGAAGCGATCGCCCACTGGGCGGGTTTCCTCTTCTGCTCGAGGGCTCCAGCATACAGAGTCTGCCCAGCTCCCCCCGCTCCTCTTCCGCGCGCGATACGTCCAGCGGAACTACCGGGCTCGGCTTCGCCCAATCCATCCCCTTATCCGGTCTCGGCTTCGTGCATGCCGCTTCGGAACCTCCAATCTCGGAGTCGAGACAGAAGAAACCCCGGCGATGTCGGCAGTATTCCACAATCCACTTGATTCTACGCACTCCAGCCAGATATTCTTCTTCTGAGTCAAGCGGCAACATATTGCTCAGTGATACGCCTTCGAGTTTCGGCGATAGTCCTCAGATCACATTGACGGCACCGACACCGGATGCGATCCCTAGTAAGGAAAACCAGTGCCACTCGCTGGACCTGACATCGAACTTCCTCGCCGCGTAGCAAGCTTGGCAGTCCTATCGACGAGGGTGCTTGGCGACCCAATACAATTGCGAGGCGTGCTAGCTGGTCAGGTGGCCTGGCGGGACTGCTTCCCTCGCCTATAGAGCTCGCCGCGGAGACGAAGCAACATCGGGACCTGCACCAGAACGGCCGAGGGACGCGCTACCCAGTGCTAGGCGTCAGACTTCAGCTCGAAGTGCTACGATGATCGAGAAACTCTTCCGTCCTCGGCCGAGATATTCTGCACAAAGTGACGAACAGGATCAGGGGCTTCTCGGGTCACCAAGATCACCGAGTTGGACAAAACATCGGGATAGCGATGTAGAGATGGGCAGTCCAACAGGCAAGGGCGAGGACGAGGCTGCGAGCGAATTCAATGGTCACAAGGTACCCATCGGTGATTCCGCTATCAACCCTTCACCAGGTCGTACTGACTAGGAAGCGCAGCTCGAAGCACCGACGAGATCTCTTCTAAGCGAACTCAGGGAAACTCAGGGATTGACGCCCCCTCGATCCCCCAGCCCATCCTCGTCCAGCCCGGAACCGAGACAAAGCGAGTACCTTCAGCGATATCTCGCCGTCCCCGATCGTCATCTGCGCCAGCCGTACTCACGGAGATGCCGGGACGCATGACGCTTAAAGATAGGGTATGGAAGCATGTTGGAGTCCCCGTCGCGGTCATGGTCCTCGTCGTGGTCGGATTGGGTTTGACGGTATTCTTTGGTCAATGAGGGTGATACTCTTTGTGGTGACATGAGCCAAACTGGGCGGTCCGTTGGAATGCTTAGAGATCGCTTCTCCAGGTAAACTGGCAGACGATGCATTGCCAATGTTCATGTCGAGAATTCAGCATTGAGATCAGACTGCCCGGAACAGATGAATCGATCTCCGCGTGCCTCGCGAATGTGTAAATGACGTGGAGATAGTCGATCCCGTATCACCGGGCTGTTGCTTTTTCCTCCTCCTGTAACTTATCATAGCGCCATGCAGGTCCCTCCACCGCACACCACTGGCTACCCCCAGCCCCAGCTAGTAGCATTGCCAAGAGCCGACACGTCTGCTCGCTCGATTTAAGCCGTGTAGGACAAATCAGAGTACCACTTCACTAGCTCGTAGCCAAACACAAGCATACCCAAAGGACCTCGGCTTTGGCGATAGCATCCCCCTCGCTCCCCCTACGCACCGACGCATCCTCCCAATGATCTCCCCCAACCGTCCGGGATCGGGTGGAACGCCGACGTCTACTCCGGCGGCTGCTTCGCCTTGGGGTGTCAACGCGGCTGCGTACCGCCCGTTGAACGTTAGGGACGCGTTGAGTTACCTGGACCAGGTCAAGGTGAGTCATCCTTCTGACGCCAGCATGACTTCCACTTCCTGCGAGGTGCTGGTCTGTATGGTGTCCGAGGCGTGGTTTATGGTCCGGTGGGACGGATAGAAATGGGGCTCCAGTCGTCGAGGACGCCCCTTCCCGATCGTTCCTCGTGTATGTATGGTTCGTATCTTTTGCTGACGCCTCCACACAGATCCAGTTCTCCGACCAGCCTGATGTCTATAACCGCTTCCTCGATGTGATGAAGGAGTTCAAAGGACAGATGTGAGTCTGGCTGACCAATTCAGTGGATTTCAGACCTCACAATCGACCAGTATCGATACACCCGGCGTCATTGACCGCGTCTCTACACTCTTCCGCGGGCATCCCGCACTAATCCAAGGGTTCAACACATTCCTTCCACCCGGATACCGCATCGAATGCTTCGGCGGAGAGGGAGACTCACAGGGGCTCATCACGGTAACTACGCCCACGGGTACCGTCAGTCAGGTGCCAGGCGGTTTCGCAGCGGCGATGAACGAGAAGGACCGGGAAGCAAGGGAGGCAAGGGAGGCGGCAGTGGCAGCGGCATCGGCAGAGGCGAGCAAAGCAGAAGCTGCAGCGGCAGCTTCACTCGCGCGAAGAAGTCCAACTAAAGCAGCTGCAGCGGCAATATCAGCCAGCAAAGATCCTTCGCCAACCCCTCCGTCTTCCCTGTATCAGCCTCTCTCCGGTCTCGCGTCCGGTCCACCTCCGCTACAAAGCGGTGCTGTCCACCCTTCTCGCACCACACCCGCCGCATCGGGATTCCCGTCCACTGCAGCGACCTCAGCAGCTTCCGCTGCTAGCACCCTCTCCCGCGCCGGTCCCCCTCCCCTTATCGCATCTATCGGTCAAACCGCTCCGCCAGGACCTTTGTCCATCCCTGCCAACGCTTCACAACCCCTTCCCCCTTCCGGTCCGTCGACCCCATCGGCAGCGCAATTCCTCGCTTCAGGCGGTCTGGGAGGCTCACGTGCCCCTCAGACGGCTGCACAGCCCGCTCAGAACCGCAGTGGCACTCCGATGGTCGAATTCAACCATGCTATCGCGTTCGTCAACAAGATCAAGAACAGGTTCAATAGCGATCCGGAGACGTACAAGCAATTCTTGGAGATATTGCAGACATATCAGCGGGACACACGGGACATTGCCGATGTGAGTGCTTTAAGTCATCAACCTGGTCTTGCATGTTTACGTGGCCAAAGGTATATGAGCAAGTGACCAAGCTGTTCAACAATGCGCCGGACTTGCTTGACGAGTTCAAGCAATTCCTCCCGGAAAACGGATCGGGAGGGCTCGCCGGGATGGGCTTCGGGTCATTCATGCAGGCAGCGGCAGGTGCACCACCACTAGCGCCTGAGAAGGCTCCGGTGCAGAAGAGGGGGAGCAAAGACGTGAAGGATACTGGAGCACAGAAGAAGCGCAGAGGCCCGGGACCGTCGGAGAGCAAGGGGAGTGGTTCGAGGGTGCGGCATCATCTGTCATGATCAGCCTACTCATAGCGCTGACACCACCTCAGAAATCCAAACACGTGTACAAAGCCGACAGCCCGTCAGGCGAAGACGGTGAAACATCCCTCGCATTGCCCAGCGGTGCTCCCCAGACCCTGGCTTCACCCGACGAGGTCGCCTTCTTCGACAAGGTCAAGAAATTCATCGACGACAAAGTCACCTATCACGAATTCCTCAAACTCATCAACCTGTTCGTACAAGATATGATCGATGTCAGGACTCTCTTGGACCGCGCGGAGCTGTTCATCGGTCAGTCGGGGGACGTGTGGTCCATGTTCAAGCGACTGATTGGCGCGGACGAGGCCGGCAGCTTGCCGCCTAATCCGACGAGCGCGCAGGGTGGCTATGGGTTTGGAGGGATGATTGGGGTGGATGCGCAGGTGGTTGAGAACACACCTATGCTCGATCGGGTGAAGCCTGATCTGAGCGGACCGAAGGTGAAGAGCTATGGACCAAGCTACCGCAAGCTTCCCAAATCGGTGGGTGTTTGTGCGGTCGATTAGGGAGATACCCGCTGATCTGATAACAGGAGATTAGCCTGCAGTGCACCGGGCGTGACGCCATGTGCTGGGAGGTGCTCAACGACGAGTGGGTATCCCATCCGACCTGGGCAGCCGAGGATGCTGCGCCCTTCATGACGCACAAGAAGAATGCGTACGAGGAGGCGCTGCACAAGTCCGAAGAAGAGCGACACGAGTATGACTACCATATCGAGGCGAATCTCCGGACCATCGCCTTGCTCGAACCGCTGAATAACAAGATCCAAACCATGGATCCGGAAGAGCGTGCTCATTTCAACCTCAAAGCTGGTCTTGGCGGGCAGAGTAAATCAATCTATCAGCGAATCATCAAGAAGGTGTACGGCAAGGAGCTAGGGCCTGACATCATTCGGGCTCTCCATGAGAACCCGGTCGTTGCCCTTCCGATCGTGCTGGAGCGGCTGAAGGGTAAGGACGAGGAGTGGAAGAAGGCCCAAAGGGAGTGGAATCGAGTCTGGCGAGAGCAGGACGCCAAGAACTTCTACAAGGCGCTTGATCACCAGGGCGTCCAATTCAAGGCGAATGACAAGAAGACGCTAGCCGCGAAGAGTTTGATTGCGGAAGTGGAAGCAAGAAGACGGGAGCAGACGAACTCAAGGGCGGCGATGCTGGATCCGGCCCCTTGGCGTGCTCGTTCGCAATTCGAGTTTGACTTCTCCGATATCGATGTGCTCAAGGATGTTCTCAAGCTTGTCATCAGCTATCTCGATCGCGTCAACAACGCCCTGTCACCTGCGGACAAGGATCGGATCGAAAGGCAGCTCCGCGATGTGGTTCCCCTTCTGTTCATGCTCGACAAAGATGAGTTCGACGCGGAATTTGGAGACGCCGAACATGATTCACTGGAAGATCAGGATGGCTCGGAAGACTCCGACGGCGATATCAGCATGGCGGAGGACGACGAGAGTAGCAGTATGATCACGGGCAAGAGGAGCAAGAAGGGTGGACCCGCTGCCGATTTGCGGAAGAAGCTCCTCAAGCAGGTCGGGGAGAAGGAGGGACGGGAACAGCGCAGCTCAACAGTGACACCTGGTCCGGAGGAGAACGGGATCGGGAATGGGTATGGTGGTGCACGATCGGTCGAGGGGACACCGATGACGGAGAATGGAGAACGTGCTGAGACACCCCTCCCTGTTCCAGCAGATCCGGAAGCGGTAGCGGAGGCGGTGGAGAAGGACAAGGCCGTTGCCGAAGCTTCCGAGCAGACTTGGGTCCAGATCGAGACACCTGAGGAATCGCGACCGGCCTCAGAGAAGAGCTCTGATGACATCGCGGAGCTGAAGCCGAAGTCGACGCGGAAAGCCAACTTCTTCGCCAATAACCATTTCTACGTCCTCATCCGCCTCGTGCAGGTCCGTCTGGCTCGCTTTTCACTGCTTTGTCGATATTGACGCGTCGATTTAGATCCTGTATAGCCGGCTCGAGAGCTGTAAGCAAATCGCTGAGCAGCTATCTACCCAGAAGAAGCATCCCATAAACCCGGTGGCGATCAAGCTCGGCCTTGCCGAGCCTGAGACTCAGTATTTCGGCATCGAGTCAGGCGAGAACCCTGCACAGCACTACTATACCCACCTCCTCAGCATGGCCGAGCGGTTGTTTGAGAACGAGGTCGACGTGAACACGTATGAGGAGACTCTACGCTTGATGTTCGGGAGAAAGGCATATATCATGTTCACCCTCGACCGAGTGGTAGCGGCTGTCGTCAAACAGGTGGATTTAGTCGTCTGCAGCCTAGACAATGCTAATGTCTGTGCAGACTCAAACGATATTGGGCGACATGAAATCCCAAGAGCTCTTCGCCCTGCTACAACGAGATCGTTTGACAGAAAGGACGACCACCCGTCAGCAAATCGCGTATAGGATGCAGGCGGAAGGTGTGGTCGGCCCTGAGGAGAATCTGTACAAGGTTGAATACGTGGGTGGCCGATGCGCGATTGGTACCGTGTTGATCGTTAGTAGCATCCCTCGGCGGATTCGATCTCGGTTCAACTCCTTGGCCGAGAGGATTTGACGATCGATGATGCGGAGACGGCGCAGGAGAAGTGGAGGCAGTATATTGAGAGCTATGTCCTGGTACGTCCGGGTCCTCCCAGCGTGGCAAGCCATGCTAAGTATAGTCAAGACTCATCCTACCGAGGGACTACCACATCGTGTGGATCAGCCTTTCTTGAACCGGTAAGTGAAGTCTTCGTTCACTGCGTACTTCAAGCTGATATCAGTCATCGCAGGAATCTGGGAGAGATACCCGGTGATGCTCCGCCCGACGCGTTCCAGACCAAGTCGGGTATAGAGATCAAGATCGCCCTGGGGAACTATCGGATGTTCTTCACTTCCGGTGCGTCGCCCTTCCCGCCACCCTTCACATGTCATTCGGCTGATTCACCATGCAGACACCGAGGATTACTTCCATCGCCGAAGATTACCGGCAGAAATCGTCGAGGCAGATCTGCGGGACACGGGTGCTGCTGAAGGCGCAAAGGCACGGATCGCAAGATTGGTGGAGCGGTTGAATGGGTGAGACGAGGTGGTTTAACCTTATGGCCGAGGAGAGAGCACCTTTTGGACTTTGTACAGCGTTACTACATATGCACTCGTATCATTTAGCTGGCATCCGCCTGAGCGCGATCGCAAGAACGAGGAAGATGAGCCGATGATTCCCAAATGGAAAGTAAGATTTGCGACGACAAGCTCGAGAAGGCGAGCATCCTTGCAGTGACACATCCCACCTAAACCCCAACACAACGAAGAATATAATACACCTTCAGAGCCGAAGCTACAGCACGCCGGCCTCGACACAGAGTCGGACGTACTTCGCTACCTCCTTTCCGAGCTTGGAATTGATCGTGTCCTTTGCGCTCGGAATGGTATCGACATTGAGGTGGATGTCATGCTGCATCTCCTCCGGGCACATCTATCATACCGAGATGCATCAGCAACGCCCCTTGCTATTCCTCTCGGGATTCAGAGGGATGATAAACTCACCCAAGCTGTTTGCGGCGCGAAAGCCAGGAGGTCCGCCTCGATGCACATATCCGCGAGCTCACCTGCATCGCGCGAGTACATCCCATCGCACGGCTCGACGTGATCCTCTATCTGACCGAAAGGGATGCGCGCCTGAGCTGGCTGAGCACGCATACCCCGCGCAGCAGCGGCGAGCGCGATATCATGGCCAGGTCCACAGCTGGACATTCGACTGGGACCGTTGAAACCGGGATACTTGGGGTTCGAGCCGGAGATCGAACCGGAACTGGGCCGCGGGCTGGAGATGAGAGCGGGATTGGAGCTCGGGTTGGAAGGGGAAGCGGGCTGAGAGCCCGAATGATGCCCGTTGTTTCCTTTTCGGCTTTAACATATTTGATCAGTGCGTGCCCAAGGCGAGGGGGAAGACATACGACATGCAACCCCCCAAGGAAGAGACCAAAGTCGTCGCCGTTCCCGCCTTGCTTAGGATGATTGCCTTGATTGTTAACCTGAGACCCGAAAGATGGACTGGGCGCCTGAGAGGAACGCACCGACTGAGATGGGCGAGGCGCCTGAGACGAGTGTGCGGATTGCGAAGGGTGCGCGGATTGATAGGCATGACAATCGCTGGAATTGTGAGCTGCCGAAGCGCTCGACGGGTGCGCAAAAGCCGAAGCCAAAGGCGAGGGGTGAGGTGAGCTGGAAGAGTGAGTGAGGGACGCCTGATTGATGAGGACTGCTTGACGCCTGAGCGCTACCCGACGGACGTGGAGCGTTCGACAGGTGCGGCCCGCTGGAAGCGGAAGGGTGTGGCGGGTTTGACGAGTCAGGTCCGCTGGAACGATGCGGTACGTTGGAGGGCGAATAAGGTTGTCATGGTTGAGCGGGGTGGCCTTGATCTTTGATTCCATACCCCGCCTGGTAATGGTCAGTGTTGATCTTGATTCATATGCAGACGACGCACCTTAACGATGGGTTGCGGATTCAGCACAGAACCCTTGCCTCCCTGGTAGGGCTTCTCGAGCAGCTCGCCGACGATATTGCCATGCTGATCGCTCGGACCAACATTACCATTCTGTGATCCAAGCACCGGAGTGTTCCCGCTTCCTCCTTGTTGTCTCAGGACCGGCGTCCCGCTGGGTATTTGAAGCTTGCAATCGACCTTGTCCTTGGGCTTGCCATCCCCAAGCTGAACGTCCGCGATCGTCGTGTCCTTTCCAGGAGTCTGAAGGGCATGGGCGCCGAGCTTCTTGTCCTGCACGTCCACCACACCGGTCTTGCCATCCGTCTGCGTTTGACCGGGAATGACCGAAACCTTGTCGTCTTGCAGGACGTTGTCGTTCATTGGCTTCGGTGTGCCCAGAACGCCGGCTTTGCTGGCGATAGGCTTGATCTCATTTGGCGCATTGTCGAGCTTCGGTCCAGGGCTGAGCTTCGGATTCTTCGGTTTGTCCACCGTCTGGTCATGTTAAACCTGCTTCGTCAGCGAGAACCAAATCAGGACAGCTTACTTTAACATTACCGAGATCGGTCGCGTTCACATTCACAGGAGCTGAGCCGGTGTTCTTGGTCTCCTGGTCGCAGGTTGCGCAATCGTGAGATAGCGTCTAGATCACTGATTAGGGCAAACAGACATCAGACAAGGGGAAACTCACTCCAACCTCGCCCACATGGTTGGCATTGACATTGACATTGGCCAGCTCGCCCTTGATCTCGATCACTGCTGGGAGGTCCCGGCCATCGATGATCCGTGCGGATGACTTGATTGGTGCAGCGAGAGCTGCCCGCGGTAGCAAGGAGTGCGAGGATTGCGAAAAAGGTCGAGGACTTGATTTTGCTTCGTTAATTGTTGAGTCGGGTCGTGTCGTCTTGAAGTATTGTGAGTGTCAGAATTTGAGGGGTTCGTTAGTCGTAAATCGTAAGTCGTGAGTCGTAAAGCCGTTATCGAATGATCGGAAGGATGAATTCGCTGATCAAACCTCGTGCAGAGTACATGTGCATGCCAAACAACGCCTGCGGGGCCGCACAGGACTCTGACCGGTATGAGCGGCAAGACCCAGCCGAAGTAGTCTGGAAATGAATGGACCAGCCTCGTTGGTGGCGAGTTGAGCGGTGGCTTTCCGGCTGTCGATTCGAGTTGAGCCCGCCAGTGATCGACAACAACAAAGAGAGTGTACCGGTATGGCGCGAAGCTCCCGCTGTAACTGAAGTGGGTCGGATTGAGCCACTAGTATCGACGACCATCAACCGATTTGCCCACGCTTCCAGGCGAGACCTCGTTGTCCTGTGTTTCGCCCTCGAGGATGACCACCTTGTTCCTCTCTCGTTCCAGGTCGTCAGCCTCACCTGGGCGAAGCTCCACATCCTCGAGCATGTCATTTGCCACGAGAAACCGAATCGTCTGAGAAAGCTGCGACAGCGTATTCTGAATGGGATTGGCGAGGAGCTGCGCGATTTCTGTCAGGCAGTTGTCACCTTGGCAAAGGGATGACTCACTGCGCCAAGCATGCTGGGGCGCAGGAAAGGGTTGATCCTCTTGCCTGGCGGCTGCTTGGGGACTCTCCGCTTCTCGATCACAGGAGTCGTAGCTGCACCGTTTCGTCCCATGGAAGCATTCTGAGTCTCTGGTTGAGAATAATAATTTGCTCGAAATGAGAGACGCCTTACGGAATGTGCGAGGCTACAGCGGCTCCCATACTTGCAATGACCGCTTCGTGCGAAAAACTTGCAGATGGCAGGCTCGTGCGCTGCATGGCTGACTGCAGTTTGGGAGACTGGACTCGAAGGGATGCTGGCCGTTGGCGAGCGCTCTACTAGGTCGTCCGCGGCCGCACTCGAGGGGGGTGCTGAATCATCCGACTCCGGCGAGCTGGAGCTGGAGGTCGACTTCGAGTCCGAGTCCGACTCGGAGCTCGACTCGGGCGATTCGCTACTAGAATGCGTAGACGAGTCATACTCGTCCAGGACTGCCAATCCAACAGGTAGGCACGGTGGTGCTGAGCTGACCTCCTTCAGCGGAGGCATTCCAGGTGCCGCATGACCTGAGTATCCCTCATCTTGGTTCCGATCCTCGGCTGTCCATCCTCCTCGTCCTCGTCCTCGTCCTCTTCCTCGGCCCCGAAACTCACCTCGTCCTCGTCCTCTCCCTCTGCCTCTCCCTCGTAGTGAATCCCGGCTTTCGCCATTCACATTAGGCTCCGGTGCTGCCCGACCCCAATCTTCGGCTTGAGCAGCGGGATTATGTCTCGAAGCATGGAATCCTCCTCGACCTCTCCCTCGTGATGGTATCTCACCTCGAGCAATTGCGGCTCTCCTCGCTGGCTCCTGGACATACACTCATCAGCTGATGAGGCTTTCAAAGGCGCGGTACCGACATACCTTCTCAGCAATACGCTTCGCAGATGGGTACTTTGCCTTCCGCTCACCCACCCATTTGGCGATATCTTCCTTTGTCTGCAGCCTGATCCCGGTACCCTGAATCGGTGGCGGTGGTCTACCCAATTCATCAGCTTTGAGTCTGCTTGACCGGTGCAAACCTACCCCTTCTGCTTGGCTAACTTCTCTTCCTCCTCGCTCAATTGCAGAAATTTCGCTTTGGGAAAGATCAAATGCCGATCCCCCTCGTGCACCTCGACCTCCTCGCCGGGACCGACGAAGTTACATCTAGGGTACGAGCAATTTCGCCATGCTTTGAGACCTCCGCCTGTCGAGCTGCCGGGCGCATCAAAACGTCGTTTCTTGGCGGGAGGGGCGGTGACCTGTTGTGGTTGCTGGAGGTAGGTGGGAGAATAGGAATACCCTTCGGGAGTCGCTATGGGATAAGGGACGAAGAGGGATTGACCGAATGTTTGTGCCGGGTAGTAGGGGTAGCCTGGGTGAGGTCGGTATGGATAGCCGCCGGATATGCTGGGGGATAAGTAGGGGTAGTAAGGGATCTGGGGAGGGTAGTATGGCTGCGGTGGTGGTCGTTGTTGTGGTCGTGATTGCGGTCGTGCTTGATATGGTTGACGGGATGGTCCAGGTGTAGGCTGGTAGCTGGGTCGGGCAGGGAGGATTGGATTTCGCCCAGGTGAGTTGCAGGTAGGGTACGACATACTACCACCACATGGAATACAAGTCAGCGGTATTGGCGACGCTTACAGATCGTTGTTAACGGTTCAAGACTTCCTGAAACAGAAACCGACTTTCTCGGATCACGTGACTGTTATGTTGATGATGGAGCCCATCGCGCATCAACGACCTGTTTGAGGCTAAGCTTGGCCAACGGAGACGGTTCTTGAGTCTCAGGAAGTGATGAGCCTCGACGGACCCAGACGGAAGCGGAGCTTACGACCATCTTGGCTCTCCAAGGTAGTGACCGTCACCGTCCTCCTTGTCTTGGTAAGCGTAATTTTCTCTATATTCTGGATAAACGCACCAATTTGATATCTGACGGAGCTTTGACAGCTTCCGCAAGTCACTGCATCGATCTTCTCCGATCAGCTACCTTCGTACTGCAAATGTCCGTCCTTCCCCCTACTTCCTCTTCCCGTTGAGCTCACATCCCATAGGTATCTGCTTCTCCAACTCCACCATCATCCCCCTCTACCTCCCAGCCGATCCATCCAAGCCATGCCTTACCTGCACTCGACAATTTTGCCTCGACCAGAAACTCGCCATCTGCCGAGGTAAGTCCCTCGTCTCCCCTTAGCATGGCTGATGGCGTTTGGCGATAGATGCGGAAGTTCCCGAATTGGATACAGATGTCGGCACTGGGACTGAGGGAGATGTGGAAGCGCGGTGTTTTAGTGAGCTACTGCCAGGACTGAGTGGTGGTCCCTGATGATGTGCACAGAGCGCGACTCGCCGAGAGATCAGCTCATCGTGACATTCTTCCTCCTCGTGGTCATCGGTCTCCTTCTCTACGCTGCCATCCGATCGCGGTGGGTATCCTTGCTCCACAGACGTAACAGCTCGTTTACAGCTTCCAGACTGCAAAGAGCGATCGAGGCACGCGGTCGACCGAAAGATATGAGGCAGTGGAGCGAGGTGCGTTTCACCGCGTCCCCCGTCATTTTCTGAATCTGACCGCATTCCTGCACTTAGGCTCTACTGCCAGACAATCTACATCCATTCTCCAATTCCATCTTCGATCACGTCCCAGGGCGATCTCGGAATCGCGGTCTCTTTCGGGGTGCTGAGATGCGGGACGCTGGAACGGGACAGGGCTACGCGCCGCTTAGCGTTGGCAGCTAGACAGAATGCACAAGCTCACACCACCTTGGCAATCATTCATATTTAGGTTCAGAGCTGCAAGCTTTCGGTTGTATGTACTGGCTTCTCAGATAGATTTGCTTCCGTCTCAGCGGAGAAGCAGGGATGTCCGGACGATTCTTTGACTGTTTGTTTCTGTGCACAGACGGAGATGTCCAAGGTGAGCTGTGAGCCTATCATACAGCTACCTTTCACCTGATACAGCATCGCCAGGCTAAGCCCTCGACTAGTGCGCCGGGGAGCAATTGGGCCAAGCTACAGCCGGTAATTTTCTCATCACTCCTGCTGATCCAACATGATTGTCCCAGACTCTGCCAAAAGATCACAAGCGGAAACATAGAGCCCCTATGTCTGTCAAGCGGACAAAATTGTCCGGGATCAGTCGGTACGCCAAGACGAACGGCTCGAACCAGGCAGCTATCGATAACGCTTCTTCGTACGTTCTCCTCGTCCTGCCTGTTGCCTGGATAACGAGAGCACAGCGAGGCCGGCCCTTCAAGGATCGATGTACCCGTCCCCGCTCCTGTCAAGGAGGGGATCGTCGTCCTCCCTTTCCCATCGAGGGATCGGCTCGTCAACGAGCTCCGGCAGATGGTTTCCGGGTATTTGAGCTTGAACGAGTCAAGGAGGGCGTACGTTTGCCCTTTCCTTCGTGAACTTCAGCTGAAGCCTTGCAGACCTGGAAACTAGTCTGTTTCTCCATCTGAGCTGAACATTCTATGCAGCTGACCTTGATCTTAGCGTAGCCATAGATTGCGAGATGGTCGGACTCGGTCACCTCGGCTCCGAATCCGCGCTCGCCCGAGTCTCGGTAGTAAACTACCACGGCCATATCCTCCTCGACACCTTCGTAGCCACGCGAGAACGAGTCACCGACTGGCGGACGTGGGTCTCAGGGGTGAGGGAGGCGGACCTGGTTGGTGCGCCTGGGTTTGCAGAGGTGCAGGCGAAGGTGGCGTCCTTGCTGGAAAGACGAGTTGTGGTTGGACACGCATTGGATAACGATCTTGGTGTACGTCCGCCTGGTCCATCTGGTGGTGTAGAGTTGAATGTGTAGGCATTGTTGTTAACCCATCCGGGACCGATGGTGAGGGATACGCAGAAATGTAAGGCGCTGAGGGAGAAGGCGAAGAACAAGCATCCGGGATTGAAGAAGCTCTGTGCTCTGGAACTGGGGCTGGAGATACAGAAGGGATCGCATAGCTCGGTACAATATGCTCCTTCTCCAGAGGGCGATGCTGACCGAGGGCGCAGGTTACGGATGCGAGAGCGGCGATGGCGCTGTACAGGCTGCATAAGGTGGAGTGGGAGCAGCAGGTCCGGCAGAGTACGGATGCTTGGAAGGCGAAGAACGGGAAGGGGAGGGAGGAGGGTGCACCGGAAACAGCAAACCCAGGGAAACGAAAGCGCGATGCGGATATCGACGATATGGGCGAAGAGGTGGAGGACGTTGATGAGGGTGCTCGAAAGCGAGCAGTCGACTTTCCTGGAGGAGGTCGGAAAGGGATTAGTAGTGGACTGAGCGTAGTCGTCCGGCGGAATGGGCAGAAAGTCGGCACAGAACATGCTCGCAAGCGTGCAAGGGGAGGTGCAGGAGATACTTCGGGGGAGAAATGGTGGGAACAGGCTGCGGGATGAGATACATGCGGATCTTGCTCAGATTCTACTCATTCTTCCGGGAGCCAGCTTGTCATTTGCGGCGCAAAGTGCTGGCAATGTGCCAATCGCATTGCCACACAGCATCGCGACTCAAAAACAGATTGACCTCCTCAGTCCTCACGGAGCTTTCTTTGTTTTGACCAATGTGGTAGGGTTATGTTTGTTGGGCCCACCGCCCGTTGCGTATTGTTAGGCCGGCGCCTTTTATGTTTTACTGGCTCATTACCCTCCATCACGATTGCCCATACTGATTCCTCTGATATATGCTTATCCCTCTGATTGTGATGCATTTTGAGGACGAAACGCCACATCCCGGTGCTGAAGAACTCACACACCGGGACCATCGTGACCTTTCCCATTGGGCCAAGTGCCCCAGGCCGGATCGGAATCCATCAAGCTTGGGACTAGGAGGTGGGTACTCTGCTGTGTTTGCGGGCCGACAGACACTACCAGATCTGCGCACGATCACCTGCCTTGCTTTCCTTGGCAGGCGGTTGTATGAACAGGATGGATAAGCGCCACTTTTGGGCACGTGGTGAATCTCATGTCGCCACTGATTCATAATCCTTTCACGACCGCCCTATCGTCGTCCCCATTCGAATATACCAATAATCTGCTTTCTCACCGATGCAAATACGATAGATACCTCACACACCCTCAATATAGCCCGAAGCCGCCGCGCGATGAGCTGCGCGGACGACCTCACCGTCGACGACCTCTCCACGGCCGTGACCACCCAAGTACTCGAGCGAGTCACGGCCGGCGAAGGGAGCAATACCAACCTCTGGGCTCAAATTGACCGAGACAAGTCAGTCCATGTCCCTCTTTTTCAGCTCTGCCGCTGTTGGATCGCCAAGCATCGGATCTGACGTGGTTCGTAGTGTGCAGGGTGTGAACGTCCTTGAAACGGGGACGGCGCCGAGGGTTATCAAGACGTGGGAGGACCGACTTCTAGAAGAGGGCGTCGAGTCGGGCGTCGATGACGAAGTATGTCTCCCCTTCACTACACTGAGCTTGAACTGATGGTGACGGTCCAAGTTGATCCTACACATCCCATTCATCCAATCCCTCCGCCTTCGTACACTCCTCCTCCTCCCACCCCCCATATCTCACCCGTATCGACCTTCCCGCGTCCGCCTCTTCGCAAACCTACCCCATTGCCCCGATTTCGGTGACCTGGAGGGGATGAGGCCCATCATGGACCTCGATGCGTCGTCTCCGCCGCAAGGGGTGACGCGGACGTTGGATGGACGGAGGGAGGTGGAGGAATGGGGGTTGAAGGTCCAGAAGTTGGCTAGTGTGCATAGTGTCACTCTCCTCTTCGTGAGTACTCCTACGACCGATCTGGTAGGGCAGTGCTGATGGGGATCAGAGCGAGGCGCTGACGGGGGCCCGATCGACTGTCTGGTACGTCGGGTTCAAGGGAGATCCCAAGAACCATAATATGGATATGAGTAAGTTGGGGAAGGTGCCGGCGCAGAATGCGGCGGATAAGCAGGTGGATGAGGTCGCGGAGAAGAGTGCGGGATATAACGCGATCCGCTAGACGGTTTGTCCTCGATAGCAGGACTGTAATCACACATGTAGCATCGAGCTGTATCATGGCATGCATGTCGAAACACTCGACCAAATATGTCACACGGTCAGCGCATATCCCAGTCTAGGGTCCTTTCATCAATCAAACTGCTGTCACATATCAGCCACGTTCCAGCGATCATCAGCTCACTCACGTCGGCATATCTGATGATCAACCAAGTGACCAAAGCCCCCAACCCCACCATCGTGAGCAAGATCCCCCCAACGATCCCAATAATCATCAAATATGGCGGTTTATCATCCAACGCCTCCTCGGCCTGCTTCTTCAGATACGCCTCCTGTTCCTCAGGCGACCGATCCTTGATGATCCCCCTAGCCTTGAGATCTTCCATGAATTTCACGCGTCGTTCCGCTGTGGCCTTCTCCTTTGCCTCGCTGGCGATCTTGGTGTAGAGCCCGACTCGGGAATCACGCGATGAGGCGTCGATGGCGGTGCTGGCGGATCCGGCACTCCCGGTGATCTCGAGGAAGGAGGGGTAGTGGTGTTCTGTCCATTGTTCGATCTAAACGAATAGTCAGAAAGGCTTCAAGGCATGAGATAGACCCGCGCTGACCTTGGCGGTGGCGATGCTGATCTTGAGGAGATTGGGATCGGCGGGGTTGACTTTTGAGTGGATGTTCCGGGAATATTTCCGGAACACTTGAGCGACGTCGCGAGGATTTACCGCTCGCGTGATCAACTACCCGTTGAATAAGCTACTCAGCTTCTCAAGTCTGACTTCGCCCACCTGTACTGCCTGACCCTTACGGATCTTGACATTCCCCTTCAATATCTTCGGGTTCATGTAGCACGCATCCAGAGTCGCCATCGCCATGACCGCAGGTATCGCCACAAAGTTGAATACAGTCTGACACTTGAGCAGTGTCAAGTAGTCCAAGGCATCCGTGCAGTGTCGAAGCGCATCAAGCGTCATCTCGCTCGCCGCAAACAATGCCTCTGTCTCCCGATTGGGATCCAGCATCTCCTTCATCGAGTTGAACCCATGCTTTCCCCAGATCGCGCGCGGCCAGAAGCCCCGGCCCTGGTCAACGTCCTCCTTGATGTCTCTCAGGATGTTGGTCTTTTGTAAAAGCATTCCCATGGAGTTGGAGAGTGTAAGTTGCTGAGCAAGCCATTCTCTCTCTTTGCCGGACCGGGAGAACAGGCCGGAGAGGCCTTCTCCGACGATACCAGCGACGTAATGGCAGTACAGGTCGAAGTCGGCGATGGTATTGATCTCGGCGACGGGTTTTTCGGGGGTGGAGAGCGCTGCAAAGTCGGCCATGCCAGCACCCATCTTGCGGCAGCAGTCCTCGATCACGACTTGGTATCTATGAATGTCAGCAGCTGGCGTATCGTTCAGGAAGGCTTGGCTCACTTCGGGTCAAGCTGTGCAAACTCCGCTTGGATGGCATCGAACTCCTCCAACACGGCCTTATCCTTTTCGTTCGACTCCTTGAACGTCCATCCCGGCTCATGAAGCTTGAGATGGAGTGTCCGGAGATTAGGTAGTTTGGTCGAGTTCGGGATAGTCATATCGTCCTCAATCGTATCCAAGCCCCTCAATACCAGGTAAAAGATGCACACCTAGCAAGCGCTTAGCCAAGTTTCGGATACTCGAGGAAAAGACGTACTGTCCGCGCGAGATCTCCTTCAAGATCTTTGATGACCATACTGAAGCTCCGACTGGTCTGATCAAGGAAGTCCCAGCATTTCCGCATCGTCGGTCGGTCATATGAGGATGTGGGGAATTCATCGGGGTCGGTAATATCTCGATGTTCGCGCCAGATTTTGTAGTTGACCAGGGCACGAACCTCGCTCTGATGACGTGAGGATCGACTCTGAGCTGAAAGTGGGGGCTTACCGGGTGAGTGAAGACTAAAGAAGGGAAGGGTCAGCTCGTACGAGCGAAACGCAGGAGGAAGACTGACGAAGGAGGATCCACTGGGAGGCGCCCATTATGAGAAAGTGGTGTAAGTGAGTCTAGCGTACTCTGGTCGACGTTCAGAGCAGTGTTGCAGAGTCTGAGATGGGAATGGCCTAGAGGAAGAGCGGGTTCTACGGTAAGTCTATGCTGAAGATTTCGGTTGTGCGGCAGAAATCTGATTAGCCCTGAATTGTGAGTCATGCCATCAATTAGTTACCTCTTTACTTTACTCGCTCGTGTACCACTGCGTACAGCTGTCCCGACAGCAAGACGTCTCAGGCCGTCTGACGACCACTGTATCCTTCCAGCTGGCTCATTGATGAGCATGTCGGCCTCACCTGCTCCCACTCCGCTTTCTCAAGCAGGTAATGCGACCCAAGCCGACCTCTACAACCAAGTCTTCGGTGAAGGCTCGGACGTCTCCTCACTTTCCGACTCGGAAGACGAGAGACCACGCCCACGACTTGCTTTCCCTCCCCGACCACCCGCCCGATCCCCATCGAACTCGCTACCTCCGGAAGATAAAGATGATGACGATGAGGATCGGGATGAGGACGACGTGTATGTCCCGGGAACGACCAGTAATGCTGCGAAGATCCCCAATTTCAAAAAGACAGCGCGGCAGAAAGACGTAGACGAGGATGAGGATGAGGATAGGGCGACGGAGAAGATGAAGAGGACGAAGAAGAAGAGACGGGTCGAGGGGGGTCATCGGACAACGGTGCGAACGGAGGATGTGGATGACGAAGAGGCTGCACCGGTTTACAATGAGAATACCCGTGAGTACCCTTGATGACAAATCAGCCGGGAACGCTGGGATGGTGTCTGATAGAGGGCTCACGACGACTGCAGAACGCCGAATGGCGCTCGAGGAACGGATTGACAACGTCGGCAAGAAGCCTGCCATGAATCGGCGGAAGAAGAAGGGGGATGATGACGTCGATGTGAGTTCCTTGTACTAAATTCGATTGTGCTGATCGTGTATCCAGATTGTCGACGGCTACCACGACGAAGTCTGTGCTCGCATCCGAGATCGCATGATCACTGCGGCCGAGCGGGACAAGGCGTCGAACGATGCGAAACTTCCCGCGACAGCGAAGCTGGCGATGCTGGACGAAGTAATGGGGGTTTTACGCAAGTCAGTCAAGCTTGCCCGTAGACCATCCACGTTTCACGCGGAAACGTGGACTTTGGGAGACCGATGAGCTGACGAGTACAGTACAACACTTTGGCAGTCCATCGTCGACAACGGCGTCTTGGATGCGGTCCGCCAGTGGCTTGAGCCTATCTACCCATCTGGAGCCCTGCCAGCGGTCGGCATCCAGAAAGCCATCTTCGAGGTCCTACCTAAAGTGTGTCCTGCCTGTCGACTGGCCCCGTCATGCTGACGCATGCTTAGATGGATCTTGACACCCAGACTCTCAAGGAATGCCGTATCGGTCCCATCGTCCTCTTCTACACCAAGACGAAGCGAGTCACTCCCGCCATAAATCGCTCGGCCGATAGTCTCGTACAAGCATGGTCGCGACCCATCATCAAGCGACCCGCGAGCTTCCGGAACCGTCATGTCGAGACGCAGGACAATATGGGCGGTGAGGTGGTTATGGACGATGCAGCGAGGAAGGAGTGGAGAAAGAGATTCGATACCAAGGCGGCATTGAAGGACAATGAGGGGAGGAAGGGGGCAAGACCTTACCTCTCAAAGGCGAGTCTTGCGGATCACATTAAGCATATCATGCTGACATCCACATGCAGGAGATACAATACACGGTCGCTCCCCAATCACGGCTTCAACATCATTCGGAAGATCTGCAGCACGTGTCGCGTATCCAGACCGATAATCGCAAGTTCAACAAGTTTGCGCGGCAGATGAAGGCGGGTGGAGGTAGGCGGTAAGGGGTTCGTGAGCATAGCAACTCTGTGTATGTCCTTGCATCGTACATGGCGCCTTTCATGGCTCTGTGGCGGAAATGAACCGGCGCATTCGCTGAAACGTCAAAGGATCAAATGTTGCCCAACCTCTCCAGCGGGAATTCTAGTTTCTCTGGGCGAAAGCTGAACAGACGGAAATATTTCTCACCTCGTGAAATCTTAATGGGAAACCTTTCTCCTATGCGAAAGCATCCCCGAAAGGATGAATGTTCTCACTCGTCATCAAACCTCTCTATTGGCAACCTTTTTGCTACGCGAAAGCATAGTCGAAAGGACGACTTTTTCGAATCCCGACTTGCTTTTGGGCTTATGGACTACTCACTACTGATCCGATCCATCATTGACATCCCCTCACACCAAAACTCGTACCACAAGACCTCACACTCAGAATCAAATATGTCAGAAGCCTCGGATATCGCCAAGTCGGAGGTCTCGGAGCCTTTCAAGCCAGAAACCTCAAACCTTGCCAAGTCAGAGATCAAGGAGATTGCCAAGTCAGACACCTCAGAGACTCTCAAGTCGAAGTCGTCTGACATTGCCAAGTCAGATCTCCCCAAGATCACTTCCCGTCGACCGGTCTGGGAGGGGGACTGGATGCGAATCGAAGAGGTCAACTGCCTATTCCCATCTCGTGACGGAGAGGACCCAAAGGTGTGTCGCTTGCCCAGCAGAGAGCTTGTGCTGACATCATGCAGACAGTGACGTGGGAGTCCTTCAGCCGAAAGGGCAAGTCCGACGGTATGAGCATTTCGCCTACTAGGTGAATCTGCATCTCTGACAAATGAGCAGCGGTCACCCTCACTATCTACCTTGTCGATCCCACCACGGGAGAAAGCTCCATCGTCATCGGTGAGGAGTGGCGAGCTGCACTCGACAATATCTGTATCAGTATGTCCTCAAACATCGAGCCTATCTTTTGTTTCGCTTACAGGTCATTCAGGTTTTTCAGGTGGACTGGTCGATGACGGAGAGGATCCTGCGTAGGCTACCCGGTGATTTGGTGAAATCGAAGCTGATGAATTGACAAGTACGGCCGCACTCAGGGAGGCGAAGGAGGAAGCAGGTCTCAGCGACGACATGCGTGTCATCTCAATCTATGAGCCAACGGCCGAGGATGGAAGGTAGTGTCTTCAATGATCGCCCGCAGGTATCGAAATGACTGTTTTCATAGCGTCACGTCCGGTAAGTCGCGCGCTGTGGAGCTTGAAGTCGATTGGCCGACGAACAAACCTCTACCGACTCAATCTCTCGAGGCGGTAAGCCTGACCCGTCTTCTTCTCCATGGTCATCGACTGAGCAGTAATTAGGAGGAACACCTCACCGCAAAGAGCGTGCCACTCTCGGAGCTGGGATCGGTCCTGTCGGGTGAGTAGACTGCGGATATCATCGCTGATTTGGCAGATTACGAGAAGAAGGGATGTGTCGTGGATTCACAGCTCGCCGCCTTTGCTAGGGGACTGCGCGCTGCTTCGAGGATATGATCTGTGTGGTGCGAGGTTATTCCGGGAGGGGCAACATGATCAGAGAAGGGGTACTTGCGGTCAAGGGGAGAAGTAGCTAGAGAAGGGATATCTGTGTGATTGTCAACCTGCGGAGGGCGATGTGGCATGCGTCGTTGCTGCTTCTCCGCCTTCCTGTTCCGAGGAGGGATGCAAATGCATCGCGTCTACAGGGTCGCTCGAGAGAAGCGCCGCGGACCCTGAGCGCACACTACGAAAGACTACGTAATAGGGCAAGGGTAGGGAGGGAGAGCTTCTAGCTAAGGCTACATACGCAGAACCCAACTAACCAACGAATGCGAGGTGATGAATGAATGGGACAGATCTGATCCCCAACGACCTCGCATCACGTGCTCCTGATGTGTAACACCCAACAATGCTTCTGCCACACTGCCACTCTGTGACCTCCACCCACTGTCCACCGTCTGCCGTAGCATCATAGCTCACCCGAATCATTCCACATCTGTACAGTCGTATGAGAGCGATTCTGAGCTCTGCCGCCCGTTCAAACTGTATACGACTACTTCACAAGCCACTCGCCAAACCCGTCCGAGCTATATTCGAGGTTCACAGCATTCGGAAGATGTCATCAAAGGTCCACGAACCGGAGATCATTAGTCGCGAAGAGCTCAAGACGGACGCCAAATTCCTGAAACTAGAGAGGATCAATTGGAGGGATCAGGATGGTAAGGAGGTTTGCCATGTCAAGCGTTGTATTCCTCGTTGCTCATGCGGTATAGAGGAAATGGGAAGCAGCGAATCGAGTGACTCGATCGAAGGCGGGGGTCGACTGTGCGCTCTGGCCCCAGCAAAGTCTTATCAGAGCTAATAATGGCTTTTCTAGCGGTGCACATCCTCGCACTCCTCCATCATCCATCCAAATCTGTTTCGACCATCATCATTGAGCAGTACCGTCCGCCAATCGGTTCAGCCGTCGTCGGTGAGACTGTCCAGTTTGGCTCATCCGCATGTCTACTGATACGGCGAAGAGCTTCCGGCGGGTCTTATCGACGAAGGAGAAGATGCTGCGTGCGTGATTTTGACTTTACTCAGTATTCGATTGCTGACGATGAAGCAGTACGACCGCGCTGCGAGAGCTATACGAGGAGACGGGCTACGGTAGTGGGAAAGCGGGAGAGGGGAATGCGGAGGTTGAAGAGGTTTCGGATGTGCTTGTGAAAGATCCAGGGTGAGTCGAGACTGTCGATTTCCAAATTGTGTTGGACTCATGAGGACGCAGAATGACAGGGGCAAATATGAACCTTGTCATGGTGAACGTGAAGCTGGGGGAGAACGATCCGGAGCCAGAGCTGCACCCCGACCCGGTAAGCTCGGTCTTCGGATCATTCCACTTAAGCTTATGCTGGTCCGCTTAGGGAGAACACATCATTAGGCGGGTAGTCCCGGTGAAGGACCTCCACTCAATACTAAAAGGTGGCCTTCCACACTCTCGCGTGTGAACCTTACTGATCACGTTATGTAGATTACGCCAAGAAGGGATTTGCGATTGATGCCTTGGTCGCTAGCATTGCGATGGGGTGGGAGCTGTCGAAGAAGTTTGCTTCGTGACGATCGAGCATTTGCACATGAGAGGCGGGTTGGATGAGACATGACGCTAAAAATATTTCAGTGACCAGCACGCCAGACTGTAAGAGATCATGTAGCATATCAGGTTTTACAAGCACGCTGTTTAGCCTATCAAAACGGCACAGTGATTCATTGGGTAAGCGTGACCTCCTACAAGATGCAAGACCTAGCGATTCACGATTCCGCAAGCCCGCGATGCCGCGCCGAATGTTGCGATGACCCAGATCATCCTGAATACGATCAGGCGTCCTGATTTGCTTGACCACAATGTCATGGGACCATCCTCGATCCGCGCCCTCACGCGCTGGCTGGAGCCTTCCCTCCCATCCTCCGATAGTTCTCCTCCCCCTTCCGCCGTAAGTCCTCGATAACCTCCCGTCCTCGCTCACTCCGATTGGCGATATAATCCAACTTCATCAAATTCAGCTTCTCCTCCGTCACACTGGATGATCCTTCGTTAGCTTCTGACGCAGTATGTGAAGAATAGAGAAGGGGAGACGAACAAATCTCGCATGCATTTCTGATAGATGTTACATTTCTCTCGACATGCCCAGGCTACGGAGAATGTTCGGCCTCTTGCGCATTCGGCGAAATCTAGGGTTTAGTCTTGTCAGCACGAGAGTGTTGAGGTGAAAGAAGACTCGCCTCGGACGTAGTCATCACATTCCCGTAGTGCTAGCTTCTTGGCTCTCTCCATCACCTCAGTCTCTTCTCTTCGAGAAAGGGCTTGCATCGTGTGGGAGTGGGGAGAGGGGGGTCCGTGCGAGGAAGGACTGCCTGAATGTGAACAAAGCTCTATACTCTGGTTGGATCGGGATCTGTTGTGGACTTCTTGAGTGAATTAGAAGTAAGGATCGATGTACAGTATGCGATCGCAACTCGCAGCGACAAAGATTCTTCTGTAAGGGATCTGATGTTTCAGGTTCGGCAGTCTAAGCCGAGACCGGGAATATTCGGAGGTATAACCGCGAGTCGCTTTTTTCTTCATCATTCAACCTGAATCTTTCGACATTCCTCACCTTCCACAATCTTATCCCTCGCCTTTCGACATCCCATCTATCGCTGGAGAGAAATAGCCCCTAGAACCCGCCATCTTCAAAACATCTAGCTTAGGCTAGGATATGTCATCATGATACTCCTACCACGCTAGACTTGCTGAGGTGTCCGGTGAGTAAACCCTCGCTGCCAAGCTTATTTTCTTACAGGCACTCCTCCCCCGGCCCTCATCAGACCGTGCTCAGTCTAATTTTCGGCAATTGACTGTCATCCTCTTCACTATCTACTCTTTCCCTCATCCATGCTATGGCCGAACGCGAGAGATCTCGGGACCGCCCGGGGCACTCGAGCTCACCCTCGGCTTCGGGGACCGGTCCATTCGCATCCATTTTGAATCTCATCTCCTCGACTCGAGGGGGAAAGGGCAAACCCTCGGTATTCTCGGTTGTCCCCACTACTTCTGCTTCTGCTTCCCTGGAGGAGCTCGTTCTCCCGCCCCACGGTATTCATTCCATACCCTTCGACCTCGACACCGCTATACGTTCGATGGAGTCTAGCGAGACATCGAAGGCGGAGCTATGCGAGGTCGTAAAGGCCACCACCATATACATAGCCCGTCGAGAGGATGTCTTCGCACCTCAAATGAAGCCTCAAGTCCCTGCGGCAGAAGTAAGGACCCTCTACATCCGAGCCTCAGCCTTGGTGAAGGTCGACAGTGATAAAGCCCTTCGGGACGCCGCCATGGGCCTACTCACTGCTTTGACCGTTGTCTTTCCTCCATCGGCTTCCGCCGGTGTCGACGATGAGCTCATCAGTATCCGCTCGTTATACAGCCTCATCATCTCTTCGACAGCGTCATCGATATCGGCCGATTCGATTGTCAGTCAGGTTACAGCTCTGAAGGGATTGACGAAGGACGGCGCCGAAGTGACAGGGATGGACGGCATTGTCGGCTGGCTGATCAGGTCTCTCAGCGGGATGAGCGAGCAGTGGACGGCTTGGTGCGGTCTGAGGGGAGGTGCTGCGGAACTGAGAGGATCGGTGAGCCACACTGTCGCAATCATGAAGTCTCTAATCTCGTCTAGATTGACCCCGTCTCCCCAGCTGATTCGACGATCGCCATCATCGATCTCCTTATCAAGATCGTCGCTAATCATCACCCTCTGTTCTCCCCTGCCGACCTCACGCGCGTCGTGGTGCCCATTCTTGAATACTTCTGGTCGGGCATCACCGCTTCTTCCACTCCGACCGACGAGCAGCCATCTCCTGTTCCCACCGAGACTGGTCGTGGCTCTCCCGTCTCAGGCCCGAGTCCCATTCTTCGCCGATCCGTCATGTCCAGCGGATCTCGCAAAGACACCTCTTCTTATCTTGGCACTCCTACCCCACAAAGCGGCATCGCATCGCCCCCATCCACTGTGTCGTCCATCAGCCGTTCACTTTTGCCAGAAAAGGAGCCGGTTCTAGATCCGAAATGGACTCGAGCATTACCGGCGTTCTGCACCTTTGTGGAGATGCTTGTCCGAGTGGCAGCACTCTCGGACGACCTATTCGAGCATATCGTCACCTTTCTTTGCTTCTGCTTTGGGCAGGACGATGTCGATAGGATGCCCATTTCCGGCTGGGAAGTGACGCAAACGCTGTTGAAGGCAATTCTCGGACCCGAGGGCGGACGGAGAGGGGAGTTGATTGTGAGAAACGTTTTGGAGGGTAAAGGAGTAAAAGGGAGTCGAGCCAAGCTGCCTGAAGCGGATCGGAAAGTGACGAGGGGAGCGGTCATGTGAGGCGTCTCATGTCTTGAAATTCTGATGATCCCGCAGTGCCGCTCGGACCTGGAGCCTATCATTCGGAATCGGGACACCCTTGACTGTCCTTTTACCCTCTCTTCGCGCCGCCCAATCAACAGCCCGGATCCTCGGGGACGGTCGCAAAGCCGAGCGCCAGCAATGGCATCCCGTTGATGACGAAATACTTTCACTGCTCTCAGAACAACTGCTTCTTCTTGAAAGTGCTTCGTCGGGGGAGAGCGGAGCAATCGATACTTGGACCGAAGGCGAGGCAGCTTGTGAGCTCCTTCGAGGGATGATCCCTGTGATCATGAGTATCAGGTGAGTTCGCCGGCATCGGACGATCTGACTGCCAAGCAGAGACCTGCCAGCCTCGGATGCTGCCCTCGCTCCAAATTTCTTCGCTGCTCTGCATCAATTGCCGTCGGCCATCAGTAGCCAGCGGCCATCGACGAGCTCCAGTCCCGCTTCTCACCACTCAAAATACATTGACCTCCTGATCGAGCTTGCACCTTGCCTCGATGAGGACGACGCCGCTATTGCCATCGATTACTACCGCCGCGAGTGTCTCTGCCTGCCCTCCACCACTCACTGGATCAAGAATATCTGGAAGCTCCTTCAAACATTCTACATATCCACTTCTCATCTCGATTCTGCCCGTCGGCAACTCTGTCGGCTCCTCTACAAAGATGTCTATAGCTACGCCGAGATCTATCCCGAGCACCGCACTGAGCTAGTCGACCGTGTCATTGTGCCTTTCCTGGACCGGGTCTTGCTGGACGAAAAGGATGAGGATCTATTCAACGAGGCGCTAGCCGTGCTCGTCAGTGCCGGTGTTGCGGAGACAAAGGAGAAGGATCAGGATCATCGGCGAGGACGAGCCTCCAGAACCAGGCGCGAGCTCGATGAAGAGGATATTACAGCATGTCCGGGCGAGGAGTTGATAATGGTCGCTACTGGTGGAAGCTTTTCAGCTATCCGGGCGATTCTCATGAAGATCGCAACGCAAACGTCCTGCATAGATGACGCATCGAGCGAGCTCGCAAGGAGCGCGTCGGTACGGACAACCAGCAAGTCCCGAGATGCTGGCGCGGCTTTGCGCGGTCTGACATCGCCCCGGTCAAAAGAAATGGACATCTTCTCCCCGCCAAACACCCTCGCCGACGAGCCTCACTTTCCCGCTTCGGCAGCGCCGTTCCATCCGGGTCATACGCAGTGCAAGTCCATCCGCGCTGTCACGTCCCTCATCGGAGTATTCTCTGGACTTTCTTTCGCCCCTCCGGACTCGCTTCTCGTGTCGAAGGCGGCGCGCACTCCGGTCTCCTTGCGCAGCATCATCATTTATCGAGATCTCCTCGGTCTATTGTACCCGATGACCGACGATTTGCCCCATTCGACATTACCTCCAAGCATGATCCCCGCTCGCTGCCCGAAAGCTCGTATAGTCATACTTCAATGGCTCACTCGTCTTCGAGCGGATAGTCAGCACCGTATTTACCTCAAAGCAGACATCGATGGGCCTGTTTCGACGTTCGCTGCCATTCTGAAGCGAACCAGAGAGTCGAAAGCGGAGGCTCAGGGCGACACGGATGACGCGAAACGTCGAGGAGGTCGCGCGTCTCGCGGTGAACCCAGCGACGAACGGGGTAGAGCATCTCGATCAAAAGAGAAAACAAACCGAAGCAGGAGTCGATCTCGGCAAGCCGCTGTCTTAAAGGGTGTGGATCGCAGCCATAATCCACTTTGGCGAGTGCCCGACATCTTAAATTTTGAGGTGCCTTGGGACAACCAGCCGAGCGAGAGCTTGATGACGTACGATGCGGACCACCCGCTATTGGGAGGTCGAGATGCGCCACTAGTTGAAGGTGTCTGGCTTCCGGTGTCCGAATACGTTCGGGTGCTTAATGGCATCCTCCGAGGACACGACTGGGAGATGGCCTCGTATGTTCTGTGCTTCCTCCCACTGCAGCTCGGCAACAAGCTTTTCTTTCATGGAGGAAGAGCGACAAGGGAAGTCCGCGCGCTACTGGACGTTCTCTGTATGAGTGTCCTTGGTAGCGGGACCGGACCCGCGTGGGAGAAACGTTTCAACCACCCAACGTACATCCGGAAGATCGATATTAACGCGGCTGCTTATCAATCACTCTCCATCCTAATCAGCTACCGCGGCGTCTTCACCTCGGCCGAATGCGAGCGAATGGTTCAAGCTTTCATGGCTGGGCTCCAAGGCAAAAGTGAGGTGGCCAAGCCATGTCTGCAAGCATTGACGCTGTCAATCTTCGAGCTGCCGACTCCTGTCGGTAGGCATCTCACTTCGATCATCGACAGCATGAAGAATATCTTATCAACCACCGGTCTGGCCGTGCATATTCTTGAATTTCTCATAGCCCTCGGTCAGAACGGTAGTCTCTTTCGGAACTTCACGGAGGATCAGTACCGCCTGGTCTTCGTTGTCGCCATCAACTATATCGCGGAGCACAATGCGCGTTCCGATCAAACCGTCGATCTCACTGTCCCAACCTCACGCGAGAGCTTCACCCTCTCGCAACATGTGATCGGACTGGCATATTACGCTATTTACATCTGGTTCATGCAGCTCAAAATGCATCAACGGCCAAACCTGGTCCCGGAAATCACTCGCGAGCTGCTCAAAGGCCGATCGCAGCGCGTACTCGTCGATGAGATGGCCGAGGTGTGCTTCGACTGGCTCGCTCGGTACACATATGGTAATGCCGATCCCAAACCCGCCACCTCCTTTCTTTCCGAGATGGTCATGCAGGACGGCGCGGAAGGCGAGCCAGCGAAGACGCAATCATGGTTGCTTGGGGGCAGCATCATCACCGTTACCTCCCATGCCAGGACTGGATGGGCTACCATCACCACGACGAGACCGACGGGATCGACTTCTGTGGTCTGCAAGTTGGAGAACGTGCCGCTTCTGGAGTTGGGAGAAGCGAATGCAGACTTGATGTCCCTACCGGCATTTCTGATGGCGAATCGACCGGTCTCTCAGGATGCCGAGACACAGGTGAGATCCCCAGTCATATGATTTGGCTCCGCTGATGGTCGCTTAGGACGGAGACCCCAGGGCTGTAGTTTCGGCGCAATCGGGAGTCTCCTCTTCAGAGAATTTCGACCCGAGCTCGCAGCACGGCTACATCTGGTCGGGCGCGACTCCTTCGCAACGGCGGAAAGATGTCGTCATCGAACCGAGCTACATAGCCCTTCAACTCCTCTCATCGTATCCCGTCGCGAGCCTCGAGGTCCCCCGCGGTCGTCTCATCCCGAAGGAGGAGAAATTCACTCGCACCCTCAGTCTCATGCAGACCACGCCTGTCATCGATCAGCTCAAGGTCGGTGTACTCTACGTCGGACCTGGTCAAACGAAAGAGGTTGATATCTTCGGCAACATCGATGGGTCGCCACTTTACCTCGAGTTCCTATCTGGAGTCGGCCGACTGGTCCGTCTCAAGGGTCAAATGGATGTCTACCTGGCTGGACTCGACCGCGACAACGACGAGGATGGGGAGTACGCGTACGCTTGGTGGGACGATCTCAGCCAGATGACCTTTCACACCGCGACGATGATGCCCAACCTACCCGAATCTCCCAAGCACGACAACAAGAAACGACTGGTCGCTAACGATTATGTTAAGATCGTTTATAACGATTCCGGTCAGGACTTCGTCTTCGACACGATCAAGACGAACTTCAACTTGATCAACATCGTCATCTCCCCTCATACGACCGGTGCAGGCAATTACGAGATCCCGACCGAGGAGGGCTGGTCCGATTGGGATAGGGAGGACTGGTTCAAGGTGACTCTCCAACGTGCTCCAGGTATACCCGACTTCAGCCCGATCGGAACGCACAAGCTCGTCTCTCGTCGGTCTTTACCGATCGTGGTACGCCAGATCGCGCATCTAGCCAATGATATGGCTGCAAGGTCTACGCATATTTCGATGGCGAGTGATCCGGCGGAAGCAGAGTACATCACGAGCTGGAGGGAGAGGTTGAGGATGATGGGGAGATTGCGAGATAAGTGCGGAATTTCATAGCTAAACGAGATAACGCTGACAAGGCGAATAGTCTGCCGCCGATCGCGCTTCCGGATCCTAGTGATCTCGCCGCAAAAGAGCATTTGATCCGGGAGTGAGCCCGCTACTGTTTGGCGAGTGTAGGCATCCGCTAACAAGGACAGCTTCACGAGGACGTTCTCGTATCCCCCGCCGAGTGAAAAGGACTGAACAAGTCATATCAAAATGTATCAATAAGCAAAATGCTGGAAGGTTCCGGGCTCATCTTGGCCATATCATTTCATGCAAGGTTGTAACATGTCGTGTGGATATCACCAAAGTATACCACATGCAGTCTTGCATCAAAGTGCAGGATATGAAAGGCTAGACTGAGTGCTAGGGTTGTTACAAGTTCGTTGCCAACCTCGCCTCCCTCAATCTCAACTCCCTCAACATCTCCTCCGCCTTATCCCTCTGCTGTGCATTAGTCGAAGCGACCTTCTCGAGGTACTGCGCGGCCAGGGCCCAATCCCCTCTACCCTCCTCCCCCTCCACTCCACCTTCATCACGCATCTCATACTCCGCCACAGCGAGATAACTTCCCGCCATCTCCGCCGCCCCCATCCCGCCATTACCCCCAACTCGTTCTCCGAGGGCCAGGAGACGTTTGTGGTAGCCTATTGCGTCTTTCGAGATGGTGCCACCTGCGAGAGTCGAGTGAAGGGCTGCGAGTTTGAAGAGGATCGTGGGGGTTTGGATCCGGTCGGCGCCGAGGAGCGCGCGGGTGTGCGCCTGGATCGCGTCGGGCGGCCTACAGTACCCTTATCAGCTTAATGCCCAGCAGAGAGGTGTCAGACTGACCGTTGAAGCCCCTCGTATACAGTTGCGAGGGCCGTCCACATACGACAGTCGTATGGCCTGCCAACCTTAATCAGCTCAAATCAAAGCTTGGGCAAACGGCTGACCGCAACGATGTCGCCTGATTGTAGTACTCGATCGCATACATCGGCATATCCAGCAGCTCGTATGCCTGTCCAAGACCATACCATGCCCGGTAGTCCTTGGCATTAACATCTGCGAGACGTCAGTATCTTTCCTTACCTACCTTCTGACCGAGGGCGGTTGGAGCGGAGAAGAGCCACTGACCGATAGCTTTGCGATACGCCTCGATAGCGGCATGCGAGTTCTTGAGCTCGACGAATTCGTGGCCCATTAGCGTCCATGCTGGGAGGTAGTCTCGATTTAGCATAAGGGATCGCTTGAAGTATGTGATTGCTTTCGTGTGGTCCGCCCGAGAAGAATAGTAGTTTCCTGCGTAATTGTCACTCAGCTAAGCGGTCAAATCGGATCCTGCCCACACAAAGGCCGTGGTCGGCGCCGCGGAAGCTAACGCACCGATCAAACAGCAGACCTCGGCCCTGTTTCTATCGATTTCGGCGTACTCGTGCGCCAGCTTGCCGAGTTTGGCCCGCTTGTCCATCACGTAGAGCATATTCGAGTAGATATCTACCTCCTCCATTCGATATGGGTCTGCGCGCTGAACAGCATCGAACTCCTTCTCGGCGGTCTCAAAGTCTATCTCAGTGCTCTCATCAGCCATAGGACCGTATATGAACATGGATCTCACCCCTCATGTGATAGTATACGAGCGCCCGCTGAGCCTTCAGATGCACACTGCCTGGGAAGATATCGAGCAGCTCCTTGATCATATTCATGACCAGGTCGGTGGCAGTGTGCAGATCCAGCATGACGGTGATAGCGAAGAAGGTGAGCATCGGTGAGGCAGGAAGGCTCTCCTTCAGCTCGATGAACTATACCGCCATCAGCATAGTCCGTTACCTGATGAACGGTAATCTTCACCAGATCAGCTGAATTGATCATCTGTCCTAATTGACTCCAGCAGCCCCAGTTGTATGGCCGCTCCTTGACGCTCGCAGTGAAACAGGTCATAGCCTGATGTCGCTGATCGAGGCGCATGTGAAGTATTCCACGCAGGTAGACGAGGTACGGTTCCGTTTCATCCGCCAATCCTGTGACGAGCACATTTAGTGAGGGGTATAAGGCGATGCGTTCTTCTTTCGTGTCCAGGAAGTGAGGAAGAGATTCTTGGGCTTTTCGGTCGGCTGACTGAGCAGCGTAAGCGAAATCCAGTGCAGGGCTGAAAGGAACGAATAGCGCTCGGTCATCAAGACGACACCAAGAGCAGCTGTGCCAAAACTCTGATAAGGATGGCAGCTCTTGCGAGTGTCTCTGCTCGTCGTCTGTACGGCTTGGATGACTCACGAGGTAAGCTGCATACGTCCTCAAGAACCTCGCTCTGTTCCCCCTCGCCTCCCTCAACGTATATGCCACCCGATCAAACTCCTTCATGTCGAAGTAGCTCCTCGCCAATTGAAACTCATCTTCCTCGAGAACATCTTCCTCCTCTTCGATCTCGATACCCTGCGACGTCCTAACTCTACTCGGTCCAGCGAGAGACGAGTCGACTGGGCCGGGCGAAGGGAGAAAGTCACCTATAGACTGACGGGGACCGGGATGAGGTGATGATGACGGATGAGGATGTTGGGGCTGAGGTGGAGGAGAGAAGGGTAGGTGCGGGGCGATTCGGTATTCTCGAGGAAGGGCGGCGAGGTGTTCGGATGCCCTGGAGAGCATCGCATAAGTCAGCAAATGCTGACTACTGCTTGATGGGTTTGACACGCGAGAGTTGATTTACCACTTCGCAGCTACCATGAGACCTCGGTCGTTAAGCTCGCGGATCGTTCGACGCAGGTCGTGCGCCATCTGGATCTTATCCGAATGAGATAAGCCTGAAGGAGCCATCGTGATTACGTCTTATCGCTGCGTGTAATCTTCTCTGCGCCGGGTGCTTCAAAGTGACAAAAATGATTGACGTGGACGATCCGGTAATTCAGTGCCACACTGCGCCGGGGTTCCCGGCTTCACCTCCACTTTGCCACATATTCTGTCTTACGGCGTTTCACTCGTCGCTCTACAGATGCCTCCTTGCTCAATCCGCAAATTCTATCTCATCCAACTCAAACCTCACTTCCCGGATTCAGTCTCGTTGGGACGTTCCGGTACTCGCAGGTGATCCAAGGGAGATTCACGTCTTCTCGCAACCTGTAAACTCTCTATAACCCGCGTGACAGAGTGTCACTCACACCGCCTGCCCTCCTCTTCGGTATGGCATCAGGTACAAAACGGGCATTTGACGATGATGCTACGAGCGAGACCAAACGTAGCCGGCCCAAAGACTGGCGAGATGCTTTCCTGGAAGATGATGAGCCTCGGCGACCTCGTGATAGGGAGCGGGAACGGGATAGGGTTTACGATCGGAGGAGGGATGATCATAGACATGGGGATAGACCGGGAGGGTACGATGATGGGGATCGAAGAAGGGGGAATGGAGTGAGCTATCATGGTCGAGATAGGGATCGGGATAGGGATCGGGATAGGGAACGAGATAGGGAGAGGGCAAGAGATCGGCCATCTCACCGAGATCGTGAGCGTGATGCGGGGGAGAGCTCGCGACGCCATGGTGACACTCGTGATTGTCGTAGGGATGAGCGTCGTAGAGATGATCCGGTTGGTCCTCGTGCCGCCGAGAGGGAGGAAGGCGAGTGCGTTTCATTACCTACGTCTATCGATCGGGCTTTCAGGATACTGACAGAGGACTTGTCAGGCTTGATCCCTCTCCAACCAAGCAGGCCTTGCCATTGCCCAGACCTTCACCGGTAGTCTCATCCGCATCGCTGAGTCCTAGGCATACGAATGGGCGACCTCCACCTCCAACTGCACCGCAACGAGGCAATTTCAAACCGGTCAATATCCCCACCCAACCTCGAAATCATGTCCCTCAATCGCGTCCAGCACCTGCATCCAACTTATTCGGCGATCGGCCTCCTCCAATGGCGCCACAGCCTCCTACGGTTCAAGTGGAACCTGTCGCCGTGCTCGAAGAGGAGATGGATTCGGAGAAAGTCCTCGAGGAACGCAGGAGGAAGAGGGTGGAGATTATGGCCAAATTCCGTGCCAACGGCGGAAAGCCGCTGCCTGCTGCGACCAGTCCAGCTGCTGGTGATGCTGCTCCAGAGTCGGGACTAGACAGTGTTGGTAGCGGTGGGGCTAGGACAGGATTCAGGACAGGAGTGACGTCCGCGACGGGTAAGCTGCCGCGCCCCATAGGTCATCTTCACTGATCTCGGTCAGCAGGCGCTACTCCATTGCTCAAACAGCTCGGTACTTGCTCGACTTCGGTGATTTCGGGCGCAGCCCCTACTACCCCGCTGAATGGCCATGAGCCATCGTTGGCGCCGACTCCGATGGGCCATGACTTCGATCTTAGCAAGGAAGCCGAATCGACAGGCGAAGCCGTCATCCCCGATGAGACACGGACAGAAGGTGTTGGGGCTGAAATGATGGTGTCGGCAGCCGATTATGATCCGACGGAAGAAGCTATGGCGGATCAGGAGAAGCGCCGCAACGACATGGAGTTGATCAAAGCGGAGGTGGCAGACGGAGTGGGGGAGCCTGGGCCGGAGGATCAGAAGCCCGCTGCTGAGGACGAGTACGAGGAGGTTGAGATTGAGGAAGAGGAAGAGGAGGACGATGTCGACATGTTCGCTACCTTCGGCGTCGAGGAGAAGCCAAAGAAGAAGAGAAAGGTGCTTGTGGGACGACTCAAGCAGGGTGGTACGGGAGATTCGGAGCCGGTTGAAGTGGTTCGGAAGCCGACCGTGGCCGTTGTGCTGGATGTGGTCGATAATGTCGACGACACGGATGGGTATTACCGGATCACACCAGGCGAGGTTCTTGACGACGGGCGGTATCAAGTCACCATCAGTCTTGGAAAGGGCATGTTCTCGAGTGTGGTCAAAGCAAAGGTCCTCAAGGCGGTAGACCAGGAGAGACGGCAGGATGTGGTTGGCAAAGAGGTGGCCATCAAGATCATCCGATCACAGGAGAGCATGTGAGTGCCAGCTATAGATATCCGGGTTGCATTCCTGACGAGCCTACAGGTATGTCGCTGGTCGCAAAGAGGCAGGAATACTGCGGAAGCTGAACGACGCCGATCCGGAGGACAAGAAACACCTTGTGCGGATGGAACGGACATTCGAGCATCGCGGCCACCTTTGCATAGTGACCGAGAGTCTAAGGCGAGTCAGCCTGTATGATTGGGCAGTCCCCGGCTGACGCCGTCCCTGCAGCATGAACCTACGCGATGTAATCAAGCGGTTCGGTAAAGACGTCGGGCTCAACATGCGCGCAGTGAGGGCCTATGCCCACCAGATGTTCCTCTCCCTCTCGCTAATGAGAAAATGCAGCATCGTGCATGGGGATATCAAGCCGGACAATGTTTTGGTGAGTGGGCCTGGAACAAGAAAGCGGATGATCTGACAAGCGTTTAGGTCTCGGAGAACAAGGCTACCTTGAAAGTTTGCGATCTAGGTTCCGCGTCAGACGTGTCCGAAGGCGACATCACGCCGTACCTTGTCTCGCGGTTCTACCGTGCTCCTGAGATCAGTTCGTCGTCCTTGTTTCAGACCGGACATCGCTAATGTAGGTATAGTCCTGGGTTTGCCATTCGACACGGCCATCGACATGTGGTCAGTCGGATGCACTTTATACGAGCTCTACACTGGCAAGATCCTCTTCCCGGGTCGATCGAATAACCAAATGCTTCTCCTCATGATGGAGGTGAAGGGCAAGCTCAGTCATCGCATGATCAAGAAGGCTACCTTCGGTGCAATGCACTTCGACGAGAGCATCAACTTCATCAGTATCGAGAAGGATAAAATCACCGGAGCTGTACGTTCCTTCTACTCCATTGATTGCCGTTGAAGCTGACTGCCTGAATCGGCAGGATGTGGCGAAAACGCTTGTCGTGAGCAAGGCGACTCGAGACCTCAAGAGCCGATTACTTCCGCCGTCCAGCGTACAGGTGAAGATGAAGGATGACGAGCTGAAGCTGTTGCTCGGGTTCGTGGATCTGCTGGAGAAGTGTCTTCAGCTGGATCCGACGAGGAGACTGAGTCCGAGGGAGGCGTTGATGCACCCTTTCGTGGCGGGATGAGAGAAGCATGGGAGGATGGGAGCCGGAGGTCAATCATTATCCACTTGGCGCGCCTAGCAGCAGAGCTTCGGGCTGGGTTTGCCGTAGCTGTCCAATACATAGCCTATGCAGTCGCATACTCTCGAACCAAAAGCAGACGCATGACTTTGTCATGGCCGATCGCGCGACACATCCCGACGGAAGCCGACACAACGGTTGCATCGTCTGAATCTGCGGCTCGTACAGATTGACGGTCTGGCTCGATGCCACCCACCTCTCTCAGAGCAGCTCTGAGGCACACTTGCTGCCCGAGATGCTCAAGGCGATCTGCACAGCTACCTCTAAGTCCATCCTTCCCGCATGTATCCTCTTCTCGCCCATACTCGACCCCCTCCCCCGAGCACCCACCCAAACCTCCCCAATACGGCCAAGCCCTCTCCGCTACCCACCCACATCTCATCCGCAGTACCGAGCTCACCCCCGGTATCCCTGCTTCCGAATACGAGGAGCGCCGGCGGAAACTCATGCATGCTCTGCCGGAGGGGAGCGTGGTGGTCTGTATGGGCGGGACGGTGAGGTTGATGTCGCAGGGTGGGTCTTGCTTTCTTCGAATGTCCTAGTCGAGTGTAGTGACTGATTGGTGGGCGGCTTAGCTATCTTGTAGGTGACTCTCCGAGCTCTAAGCAATGGCGATCGATGTTGACGGATGGTGGGGTCGCAGCTATAAGTTCAGGCAAGGTAGGTATAACCAATGGAGCGAGGATTTCCATTGAATAGATCTCAGCATCGGATTTCTACTATCTCACGGGCTTCAACGAACCCGACGTTGCGCTTGTTCTAGGTAAGTCCTCATTCCGTGCGACATTTCAGCTGTTGATCTGAGCGTGCCGGCCGGTGAACAGAGTCCAAGCCGTCCAGCTCCCGAGGATACAGCTACACCCTCTTCGTCCCTCCTCACGATTCATACGAAGCGCAATGGTCCGGTCAATGTACGGGACTCGACGGTGCAGTCTCCATCTTCGGCGCAGACGAGGTAGGATGCCCATCCTCCACCTGCTATTGATCAAGCTGATGAACGGCAGGCACACAGCAATACATCGTTCTCCAAACACCTCCCCGACCTGCTTCGACGGAACAACGTCTTCGCCTCCCTCCCACCCTCGCCATCACCTTCCGCCTCGTCCCAGCCCTTCCAACCTCCAAGTCCACGAAAACGATCCAGCCTTCTCAAACTGTTCTCCTCATCTTCGGCCGAATCAAGCAATTCGGACCCGCCGCATCTCCTGATCGCTGCAGCCCTGAGTAGCGAGAAAGCGAAACCGCTTGAGAAGGAGGTGCATAAGCTTCGAGCTGTCAAGAGTCGGAGGGAGGTGGCATTGATGAAAGCTGCGGCGGATCTGAGTGCCGAAGCGCATACGAAGGTGAGGCTTTTTCTTGGGTTCTGGAAACCGATGTGACTTGGGGGTTGGGATAGGTGATGCGGTCCGCTCAACCTGGACGGAGTGAGGGGATGCTCGCTGCGGAGTTCGAGTATCATTGTGCCATGGGAGGGGCGGAGAGGCCGGCTTATGTCCCTGTCGTTGCATCCGGGTAGGTCGACTCGACTGCTTGCGGCTTTGAATTGATCACTGGAGGTTTAGGGCGAATGCCCTGGTAATTCATTACACGAATAACGACTGTCTCCTTGATCCTAAAGATGTCAGTGAAACCTCCCAATGTGTTTGCTTGGGCTCAAGAGCAAATGGTTAGCTCGTTCTCATGGACGCGGGATGTGAGCGACACATGTACGTATCGGACATCACGCGCACCTTCCCTGCATCCGGGAAATTCACATCTCCTCAACGCGACCTGTACGAGGTCGTCCTCACGGTCCAAAAGGAGCTAGTGAAGCGGTGTAGGGTTGACGAGGTCAACATGATGGAGCTCCAACGGACGAGTGAGCTGCCATCGCTTACAAGATTGAGATCGTCCCTTGACCGAGCTTGAACAGGTTGCTCGATGCTGGAAACCGAGTTGAGGCAGATTGGCTTCAAGCTTGCCACAGGAGATGTTCAGCGCCGATTGGTGAGGCGAGTGACTGGGAGCGGAGCTGATGATAGTATCCGCACTTCATCTCGCATCATCTCGGCATGGATTTGCACGACTGCCCGACGGTCGACCGGAATCACACGTAGGTCTCTGGTGTTCCCTTTTGCTAGATCCCATAATCGACATTGGTGGTGGTCTAGCTTGGTCGAGGGTAACGTCATCACTATCGAGCCGGGGATCTACATTCCCTCTGATTCCTCGTTCCCGAAGCACTTTCACAACATGGGCGTTCGAATTGAGGTGAGTTTGCCCGCCGCGGCTCGGCAAGACAAGGTTGAGCGTGCTGACGTCGTTGGGCTCGATAGGACGACGTGGCGCTCACGGAGGAAGGACCGATGGTGCTGTCTGCCAACGCGCCGAAGGAGGTCGTTGATGTTGAAGGCGCATGTCAGGGTATGCTGGAATGACAACGGAGATCATGTTCTTGCACCAATTCACGTCATGGAAAGGCTTCGAGCTCGCAGAACTGCGAGTTGCCGCGCGATGAGCTCGCACGAGTTCCCTCATTCAGGCTGGGAGTCAGGACCGCCAAAGACGTAGGAGCATGGCGCCGGGGAAGCCGGCCAGGGAAGCATGATGGTCGCGAGCGCGAAGTCACCGGTTCCTGACCATTTTTATCAATCGGCGACGTCCGCTGACGATATTCCGCAATCTTCGACTATTCCTGGACGCACGTTCATAATCGTTCACCGATCGGTTTGCTACATTCATCCTGCTGTTTCCTCTTCTGCCGCTTTGTCTCTGATGAGAACACGTTCCTATTCCATGGCTTCCTCTTCCCCCTGACAGAATGAACTTCTCTTGAAAAGGTTCCGCGGCGAAGGTTTCTGTTCAAGAGCTCAAATTTCCACAACTGTCTCCTCACGACTGCAGTCAGTGACATTCAAGTCACCTGTTTGAATCGATTCAAGATGGCTTCGAAAGAGCTCGCCCTCTCCCCGTCAGAGGAGAAGAACGCCTCAGACCTGACCTACTCCTCGAAATCCAACGAGGACCATGTCCCCGATCCCGAATTGCTCGAGGCTGGAGATGCTCCGCTCGGCAAAGTCACCGGTGAGTCGCATGCTCTGCTCGTGATGCCAAAGCTGAAGGTTTGGTGGGACGACAGCCAAGATGAGCGACTACTTCACACTGCTCGCAGCTGGCTTCGCCTTGATCTCGGATGGGTACCAGAACAGTTTGTCTACGGTATTCAACGCGATCTTTGTGGGTTTCCTGGACCGTCTGGCTGGAAGGAATGGCTAACGAGGATGCAGAAAATCCTGTATCCGGTGTACTACACCTCGAGCGTGTCCACTCGAGTCAGTAACGCCCTGCTTGTCGGTGGTGAGTGCTACGTGTGTGCCGGTGAGGGGGATGCTGCTGATCAGGGTGTAGAGGTCCTGGGCCAGGTCGTTGTCGGACTCATCTGTGATCGGATCGGCCGGAAGGTGGCTATTGTTGGAACGACGCTCATGATCGTGCTCGGTGGGATTCTGTCCACCGCCTCTTCGGGTCCTAGTGCGTCTTCGTCCTTTCCGCGCCTATCAGTGAATCAAGGCTGATAAGGAGTCCAGCTCCGGCCGGCATGTTCTGGATGCTGTACGTCTCCTAGTCCCGGTGATTCCCTTTGAAGGACAAGGCTGATCCCTTGGCCCTTAGCACCGTTGCACGCGGGACTGTGGGTGTCGGCGTCGGCGGCGAGTATCCGGCTTGCTCGACGTCGGCCTCGGAGGCGGCGAACGAGAAGTTTGGTCGAGATCGAGGGAAGATTTTCATCCTTGTCACCAAGTCGGTACCGAATCTCTCCTTGCGAGCAAGACTGACAGCATGGATACTCAGTCTCATGCTGTCGATCGGCAACCCCATCGTAATTTCGCTGGCCCTCTGGATCCTCGGTGGCTCGCACTACCACGGGACCAAGGACGCGTCCGACACCCACAAGCTGCAGTACACCTGGCGTATCCTCATGGCTATCGGGATCGTCATTCCCCTATCCGTCTTTTACTTCCGGTGAGCTATTCTCGTATCTTCTGTGGTCTTTGGTGACGATGGCACAGGCTAAAGATGATGAACCCGAAACTGTATAGGCGAAACGCCATTCGCCACAGTCCACCTTATGGCTTAATCATCAAGCGGTACTGGAAGACCTTGATCGGTACTGCGGGCACCTGGTTCCTGTTCGTCTTGCTTGTGCTTCACTGATCGTGCTTCAGACTGATATGTATTTGGCTATAGATATGACTTCGTCACTTTCCCGAACGGTATCTTCTCGTCCACCATCATTGCGGGAGTCATCCCTGGTGGAGGATTGATGAGGACGCTCGAGCGAGTCGTCCTTCCTCACACCTCGGAGCCGATCTGACACTATACCGCGATTCAGGTGGACACTTCTGCTCAGCGTCCTCTCGCTTCCCGGTGTTTTCCTCGGTGCCTATGTAGTCAAGTAGTACGTCGCTGCTTTGGCCGATATCGCTTCCATCGCTGACTCCCGGTAGCACCGGTCGACGCAACCTCCTCATGATGGGTTTCTCGTACGCTGTGATCGCTCATAAGAACCGACACTTCGCTGACCCTTGTCCTGTAGCGGCTACATCGTCTTCGGCCTCATTGTCGGCGTCTCTTACGAGAAGATTACAAAGGTCATCCCGGCTTTCATCGTCATGTACGCGATGATGCAGTCTTCGGGCAACTTCGGGCCAGGCAACATGGAGGGCACTATCTCCGCGGAGGTGAGTCTGCACTTTGCACAGACGTTCGGGATGATCTGATTCTGACAACAACTAGTCTTACCCCACCAGCATTAGGGGAACATGTTATGGCCTGAGCGCGGCATTCGGAAAGACCGGGGCGGCTATCGGAACGCAATGCTTCACCCCTATTCAAAGCGCGTCGTCCCCCTCGCGCGCTTGTCCACACGACTGATGAAATGCGTAGACAACCTAGGAAAGCGATGGACTTTCATCATCGCTGTATGTTGTTCCCTTCGCCTCTTCAGGGTTCAAGGAATGGTGCTCGCTAATGCCCGCTCGCTCGCTCAGGCATGCTGCGGTCTCCTCGGCGTCATCATCGCCTTCTTCTTCGTCGAGGACAAGGGCAAGGATCGACTGGAGAAGGAGGACGAGCTGTGGCGACTTTACCTCGTCGAGCATGGTCATGGGGATCTGACGATGGGTGATGGGTCGGCCGGGGATAGGAAGGCGGATGCGAATGAAGAGAGTGAGGAGCTGGAGTTTGAGCATTGATCTCTAGGCCGGGCAAAGGAAATTGTAGATGGGAGAAGAAGGTCTCAGAATAGAGAAAGGAGTACCCGACGCCTAGGCGCATGCACGACTCGGGCTGCAACGAATCGACATTGTTTACCGGGACACTGCAGCTTTAACTCCGCCTGTCCGAGTCCATATTCAGGGAAATGCGCTCATCTCTTATCATCGCTCTCATTCCCGACAGCACGCTCGGCATCCCGGTCACTGGCGATCTGGTCTGCAACGCAATCGTATCAAGGTGTGCTCATTTTCGCTGATTCTTCATCGTCTCTTCCCTTTCTTTCCTTCGTCGCCTCATTTCCTTCCTGCAGGCGCCGATCCATTCTCACTTTCACAATTAGAAACCTCACGCCAGAATTCCCCCGGCACCCCCATCCCAGCAAGCCGAGCAACCAGCCGGAAGCGCATCATTGATTGTCTCCGGCTCCATCTGCTCCCCCGACGGTCCCCCAAATATCAACCCGTAACTATACCCCATCACCATCAGCTGCTCTCCGTCCATTGGTCGAGAGAGGGACATACTAGCCGACCATACCGAAGTCTGGGCCGGAGGTCTTGAAGTTCGTGATATTGATCGGAGTGATGAATGTCGCTCGAGTCGAATCACTGCGAACCACCCCGATCCTCAGTATGATGGCTACATTTATGGGGAGAGAGAGTGTGTGTGTATGTGGACGTACCAAACCCCAACGGGGTTTTGGACCGCATGGAAGACGTTCCATAGTTCCGTACCGTCGGGAGAGAGGAAGATCCCGTTGTGTCCGGTGCCGTAGTTACCGTTTGCGGATGCGAAGACGGGGCCGGAGGTGGTTTTTGTCCAGGAGGTGTTGAGGTGAGGGTCGCCGCCGTTGTAATGGAGCTGGATTGAGCTGGGTCAGAGAGGCAGCCATACACCGGATCGAGACATACCAGGCCAAGCGAGTCTGGTGGACGAGGTTTTCGGCAATTTCTCGTAAAGTAGTCAAGAAGGTACTCACAGTTCGCCGTCGCGCAGTAGCTCGCCGAATACGTCAGACTATCCCGATCAGGCCTGCTCGTGTACCATCCGAGTTAGCCACTTACTAAGTCTCGCCCTCCCAGTACAGCGCCTGCGGTCCCCTACCCTTCAATCAGCTCGTCATTCCCGATGCGAGTTGGAGAAACGGACTCATTGACCGGGAAACCGGCGACCTCCCAAGGCTGATCCGGCTTGGAGATGATCCCGATATTATCACCGTCTATTTCAGTCGGCGTGATGAGCTCGGAGATACAGAGCGATTGGTAGGTCTGGTTGTAGCCCGTGACGTTGCGGAGACAGGACCAGACGAAATAGTTTGTCGAGTTTAGGGTGAGGACAGTGCCGTCGATCCTGAGGATTCGTCAACGTCCAGCCGCGCAAACCTCCACTCTCGCACAATGTGGGCTGAGAGAAGGTGGACATACCCCCAGTTCTTGGAGAGCCTGATAGGTGGGCCAGGATAGGGGTCGAATGGCTAGGCGTCATCAGCTGAGTCTCACTAGTGGATGGCAGGATCCCACATTCGCCCCTCCTACGAGAACGTATGGGTGGGTGTCGAGCGAGAAGTAGACATGCCATGTCCCATCTAGCTTGTGTAGCTCTGTGAGATGACAGTCAGTCAGAGAGGTGGTCCAAGGAGAATGTCGGGCGGGTAGAGGTACCGGGTGCCCAGGTGGTCTGGTTCAGTTTCATCTGGTCGTTTTGGTAAACAAGGCTGCTCCAGTCAGCTAGTCCGGGGAGCAGCTGAGATGAGTGGTCGTACCGCCTATCCTGGTTGGCTCGCAATCCACTGAGCCCCAAGCTACACATCAGTGTGAGACATCCATGGGGGATACGAATTGACTGACTCGATTGTCGATGCCGAGGTGATCTCAAGGTCGACGGAGGTCGTGGTGGTGAAGTAGTACTTCCTGTGTCCAGCTTTTCCAGCCACAAGCTGGGGTGGGGAAGGTGAGGAACGAACGATGTGACATTATCCCAAACTGTGGACTGTCAACGCTATCCTCGTCTCGTCTTCAGATACACTCACCAATGAACGGGTCAGGACCATTCAGTCTGCTTTGGTCAGCCAAAATGGTTTTCATGACCTGAACCTGACGGACCTGATAGGCTACAATCACATGATTCAATCAATTTCTTGTAGCCAGCATGGGGTCTGCTCACATTGGAGTAGTTTGCAGCGTGAACAGCCGCTGCAAGCGTTGTCAGAGCAAATATCAGCCAAAACATGTCTCTTGAGATGTCAGCAGTCTCGAGGGGCCGTACTGATAGCCATGGCGTAGACGACCCATATGTATACCAGCTGCACAGTGGGTCTCTGCTTTATTAGTCAAAGGACCATGTGACTACTGCCGGAATGGCATGTGATCGCTAGTCATTGACGTCACCCTCGGTTCAAACCGGCTACCCCTCGTTTGGTGTCGCTCGTTACGATTGGGCTCTAAACAGCCGGGATATAGACTGACAAGACGGGTAAAGTCGCATGATGATACAACCGGAACCTCATCGACCGGCCTCATGCCTTTACCTTCTTCTTGATCCCCAACAACTTCTGCATCCCTTCTCTCTTACTCTTCACCTGTCCCGGCACCGTTCCATTCCCATTCCCATTCCCGTTCCCATTCGCTGCCACACCATCCAGAACCTTGCCCTTTGCCGCCAGTAAACTCGCAACGGAAGGCTCGGTGCCGCCATTCCCGCTTCCTGGTGCTAGTCGCCTTTTGATGGTCAAGGCTGGTACCGCCGAGTCCTCCTCGCCGTCGTCCTCATCTCCGCTTATATCGCTATCGCCATCCTCGTGATCCGCGTCACCGTCGACCGCCTTTCCCTTTCCCTTCTTGCCATTGTCATTCGACACCCCATTTGTCCCGCCGACCTTTGCAAAGTACTGTCGGACCATCGCGTCATCCTCATCTTCCTCAGCTCGTCTCCGTGCCTCCTCCGCCGCCGTCTCCCGTTCCACATGTAGCGCCGCTAACAATGAATCCGGATCGGCACCAGCGCTCGACTGCTCCAACCTCGCATTACGTTGCCTAGGACGCCCACATCAGCTAAAGGTCTACCTAGTGATCTAGGCGAGAGTGACGTACCTGAGATCCGCCAACTCGTCCATCATCTCCATCTCCCTCCGACTTTGTTCCTGACTCCGTTCCAGATCCGCCATAGCATCCCTCTCCTTCTTATCCTCCCTCGGATTCCCATCCGAATCGTAATCGTCGTCCGCCGCCGCGTCAGGTATGGCCCCAGCCCGTCCATTCGGGTCGGAGTCCGTCCAGTTCTCAAAGTTTCGCGTCGCGCCGTGCTCGCATGTGTAGTCTGCGTTCTTGGGGTCCGTCTTGAACGTGATCTCCGACGAGCAGAGGGTACATTTCTGGTCCACCGTCAGCATGATCCTCCTTGAGCACAGCAGGCCCAGAGTCAGGATGAGTGAAGGGGAAATGGAGCCGCACGATGTAGAAGCGAAAGATCTTGATCCCATAATACTCCTCATTCTGCGCCGTCTCCTTCCTCGCGTTAAACTTCTTCCCCTTATCTACCCGACCCGTCAGTCTCACCCCGGCCGTATGCGAACGGATAGGGGACGCACATATATACTCGCCACAGCGATTACATCGCATGGAGAATGGCGCCATCAAACGGATGACCATTTGCGGGTCGCGCCCAATCTTTCGACGCTTGATCTTGGACGGATCGAAGTCGGGTGGGAAGTATTTCTGGGTGGTCAGTGGTCAGCAAGGAGTAAGGGATGAAGGCCTCGGAAGGGCGGAAGAGAGAATCGTGGTCACTCACATTGAGGACCTTCCGTTCGGACATCTTGGGTGGAGTGAACTAGGTCGGGCCAACGAGGTGGACGAGGAATGCGGGATGTCTTCGGAAATAGTGGATATGAGAGGAAGGTTGGAGAGAGCGAATGGCGAGGAAAGGTATCAGTCAGGTTGTAGCGCGGCGAGCGGAATCAACCCTCTCATCTTACGTAAGATCCTGGCCCTTACTACAGTAGCGTCGAAGCGGAGGAGACCAAAATCAGATTGCTTGAACGTACCATGCATTGCAATTGGGTGAAATAGCTATCCACATCGGCCTCACTCCCTCTACCTGACCAGAAATCACAGAAAAGAAAGGAATCGGGTATATTCCGTCTAAACTCCTCCCGACCTGTACTCTCTGGCCGAGAACCAATCATTGACTTCAATCCACACGTTAAATGCGATGCCGGAAAGGCGGGGTGACGAAATGCGGGAATCTGGTTTCGACTTCTAGTGGAACATACAGGAAATGGAATGATACGCCATAGAAACCGAGAAAGATGCTGATGGGTAGTATGACAGGATGCGCAGATGCCCCGGATGCCGATGTGAATATGATATCTAAACCGGATCTACGACGCAGGTGAGCTCATTTCACGACTCCTGTCCGGAAGACTTACCACCTGATAGAGTCGCACCAGCCTACGCCCCAACGAAATTCTGATGCGCCTTGCCGAACAAGAGGTAGATCTCCTCCTCCGCTCGGACAAAAGGCTGCTTCCAGAATCCGTACGCCTCGTTGTCGAGCAGCTCGACAAACATGACGATGAGGCCCCATGGATGAGGTCGGCGAACGATCACACGCTCGAGAAGGACACGGCCGATGCGTTCAGCAATCTCGCTCGGTACCTCCGCGCGAGTCGCAGTGCCGAAGACGAAGAGCATGAGGGAAATGAAGAAGAGGGTGTGAGCGGAAGGGTAGCGCAGCTGGTCTGCGATGGCGGAGAGCAGGTAGTATTGGCCTGGAAGGGTCAGCGCTTATCCATTGCTCCCGATCAACTCACCTTCCGCGTCGAGGGCAAAGGCCAGGTTGATTATGAGAGCAACCTCGGGCGCTTTCGAATCGAACTCGGCTACTCCCGTCTGCGCCGCCCGCCTTGAGATTGCCGTCGTGCCGAGGTAGAACACCGTCGCATGCAGGAGCGTGTGATTCCATGTCACGACAACCGGGCCGTCTGGGGTCATCGGCTTGACCGCAATTCGGTTCTTGAGGTCGCTGACTATCGCCTGGAGGGCTGGCACACCCGTTCGGACATACTGGTCGATGCCGCCTTTGACGTTGCCAGTGGCCAACGCGCTCATGTAGTCGGATCGTACCGTCGGAAAGCGCTGCATCTCCGGAACGAGCTGATCGAGGCGCTTGTAGCAATCGGGCAGAGGCGCTTCGCTTTGGGGGAACGCGGCGAGGACGATATTGCGCAACTGCACGCAGTGGGGCGGGATCGCTGTCGAGAGGGTGTGGTAGAACTCGACGAGGAACTCGGGGAAGTCGTGCATGAGGACCAGGAGAATCCGCAGTGTACCGCGGAAGATGCTTCGCGAACTCGATGTCATCTCGCCTTGCAAGAAAGGGGCCAAGAAGCGGAGGAGCCACATCAGACACCGGTGAAACTCAGGCCAACCTTCGTCCCGCGGGGCTGACAGGAGCTTCGGCATGAACAGTCGATGAGAGACGATCGATAACCATCCGAAAGCGAATCGAGGAGCGTACGTCGGCTGAGTGATTCCGAGGACGTTGGCGAAACTCTTCAGGCAGCCATAATAGGTGTCAGGTAGACCATGTTCGATAGATCCCAGCTCGCTGAGCATGCTGGTGAAGAAACGAGTCCAAGGCCGCTGATTGAACGGCTCGCCGAGTTGACGCTGAACGAGAGCATACGACATAATCGTGATGATCTTGTTGTAATAGTAGACGGTCCGCGAGACGCTGGATGTACCCGACTTATCGCCATAATTCTTGACGATCAGGACGATGAGCTTGGCAAGCGAGTCAGTCCCGTAGAAGACAGCGGTCGAGTCAAGCTTGCCCCCGTCAAGATCGACGGCGCAATTTATGGCCGTTCGGTAGAAGGCAGACGATACATCCTCGCCGTTCAAGATGCCCTCCTTCTGCAGGTAGGTGATATAGGGCACGAAGGCGACCTCGGGATTCTTGCTTGTGCTGTACACCCTGACCCACCCAAGGAAGTAATGCGCAAGGCGTTCCTGTAGCTTGGCATCGATTGGCGGCTTCGAATCCAGTCCGTCGGACGATACTACCGACATCTCGTGAGACCGCGGACCGCGGAGGTCGTGGAGCAGCAAGTCAACAGCTTGAGTCGAGCGGCCGAGCTCATGTGCTTTGAGCAGTGCTGCCAAACTAGAGGCGAAGCCATTGCGTGGTACGGCTGCTTGCTCGCTGACCGAGCATTCGCGGATGAGATCGGAAACGAAGTCGAGCGTTTCCGGAGCGAAGGAGCGGAGGGTCATCTGGGAAAGCTGAGAATCGAGTTCTGGTACATTGATGAACGACGTCCGGATAAGGGTCACCGTAACCGGAATATTGAATTTGCGCTGGATTACATCAGCCTCTAATTCAGTCGAGCTCAGGGCACTTACTGAATCCTCAGCATAGATGAGCCACTGTTTCACCTCCTTATCAATCTTCCGCGATAGGTCGCACAGTTGCTGCAGCATCAACACGTATACTTCGCGTCCGAGGGGTGATGTCGTCTTGTACAGCAGTTGTACCACTTTCTGCGAGATAGTGAGAGTCGTGCCCTCGCGATTGGCCGACTGATTGGCGACAATGACAACGCCGCGAATCAGTGAGCGGATATCGTGCTCGTTGGGCAGAGCAGATAAGGATTGAACCGTCGCTTGAGCAAGGAACTTCTCGATCTCGGAAACGAGCTCATGAAACTTGTCGAGGCTTGTCTGTGGGGGCACAAGCTGCGGCGACGCAATTGACTCGACTTCCGGGTAGAGAGGCGATTGGCCCCGCTTGATCTCCGCAGGCACGAGCTCCTGGTATCCATAATCGCCATTGACCGACGGTATGATGCGGGCAGGCTCGCCGAAATCCTCGTATACTCGCAACTGAGGTGCCGAGAGACCGCCACTGCGGAGACGAAGCGGGTCCGGTAGCGCCGTGTGCGAGATGGCGACGCCGAAAGATGCACCGTCCCAGAAGGGCTGTTGGCTCCTTGAGTCCCGATGCGCTCTGCGCGCAGCATACTGCGGAGCAAGATTTACATCAATGTCCTTCGCTGCCTTCTCCATCGCCGCTTTCTTGATCACGGAGCAAGCCACATCCAGGTTGTCGTTGACACAGCCAGCTATCATGGCTTCCGGCATGTTGTCCTCGGTGAATCCGTTCTGCCCGAGCATGCTCCGAATATTGCTGATCATGCTGGTGCGGAGAGGCTCTTTGCAGGTGACGAGAGCGAGGTTGCCGGCCAGGTTCTGCACCATAAGATGAGCAGCGTGGCGCATCTTCATCGCGTCGCCCTCCATGCCAAAGTCCTTCTGCACGAGGTCGCGGGATGAGATGCCGGCAATAGTGACAGAGCGCTCGACGACCGGATTGATGATCTCGCGGATGGCTCGGTCAATCGAATGGTGCACTATCCGTTTGAGCGTTGGCGCCGTAAAGATAGGGTACTCTGGACTGAAGACCAGGTACTCAGGCAATTGGCTAATGAGCTCGTCGACGCGGCGGAGGAAAGCATCCTGTGCAGCTTGAGCCGCTTGCTCCGTCTGGAATGCCTGGATGCGAGCGAAAGCATCATTGACTGGCGGCTCGAATCGTTGCGACCCGTTCATCAGTTCAGAGGTAGCGCGTTGTAGCTCGAGGTCAAGGCGGTTGGGTAATTCGGGCTGAGGAGGCGGTGGTGGTACATGCGTTCGAAGGATTTTTGATGGCTCGATCGACTCGATCGCGACGTCGAGCTTGCTGAAAAGAACCTCGATCTCGAATTTGAGGTTCAGCCGGAGCTCCGCATAATGGTAGAACTCGACGAGCAAGGCGAGAATGGCGACCATCCAGGGGTTCGGAGGGTGGAAGACCGTCGAATCTTTGCAGGCGACCAGAAGATTGCAAACGAACGGGATGGCGACGATGAGCCGCTTGTTGTCGAATCCCTGTACGAGAAGATCCTTGAGCGACAGCTCTCGCATCTTGATTGGCTTGTTCCGAGCCAGCGTAAGCCTTCCAAGCCACATCGCGATCGTCTTGAGTGTCGTCCTCTCCGATGCCGAATTGATGCTCGCCTCCGAATTGAGCAGATCTCGCGCCTTGCGGTACGTCTCCCAAACGACGTGCCGCTCAAGGACCGGGGACTTCAGCAGCTCGACGAGATTCATGTAGATCTCATGCCGGTTCTGCTCGAGGCTAACCCGAATGTCGATGAAATAATGAGCGAACCATCGGGAGTACTGGTTTTCGAAGAGGTTGAGGAGGTCCTGTGATCTCGCTTCGTAGTTGCTGGGGGCAATCTGGTTGATGATAAACATGATCGCATCCTTCTTCGCGGCGTCAGGCTCTTTGAACTCATCATCGCCTTCCTCGACCAACAGGGGAAGCTTTAGAGCGGGAAAGGCCAACTTGAGACCGCCTTGCAGGTCTGAATCCTCTCGATCTGCCAGAGCGGACACGATGTCGTTGATGAGTACTGGATGCGACTCGTGTAGTGCTGGAATTTCGAGGAGAGACCGACACAGACCCGGAAAATCAACAAGGGAGGCGCGGAGGACGCTGAGCGCATTGATTCCGAATTGATACAAAGCCTCGTGCGGTGCCGTCTTGCAAGCGTCCAGCACGTATCGGGTAGCAACAAACGCTGGCGTTTCTTTGACCAGCCGGAAATCAATGATCGCGCCGAACAGGATCCCGGTCATCGTGAGCTCCTTTGGCGGATACGCCTTGACGAATTTGTACTCGTCAAAGAGCGAGTGCAAAGCACAGGCGAAGATCTCGTGATCCCGATCATCATCCGCTTTTTGACATCGCTTGAGCTCGTTGACGACGTCGTCGAGTTTGAGCTCGCCGCTGTACATCCGCTGATACATGTCGTCGACATGCACCACGACTTCCTTGCTGAATTTGGCTGCCGAGAACCCCTGCTCATCCTTCGATGTGGGCCGAAGGTTGAGCAGGCGAGGGTGGACGATCAGGATATCCGTCCGGAGATGCTTGAATCGTGCGATATCCTCCCTCGACAGATCTTCGGCATTTCGAATGACACGGATGAAGATGGAATAGACATCGGGGCCCAGGGTGTACTGAAGTGGAGGAACGGAGTCGGGTTGATGCTGACGATCAATCTCAAGCCGGATCTTGTGCTCGGCAAAGTCGAAGATGCCTTGCAGGAAATCTTCGCCCTTCACCTTCACTCCATCGGCGAGCCATTTCTCGAGATCCAGGTAGTCTTTATTGGATGCTAAAGAGGCGATATCCAGGGCAAAGTGGACATTCTCGGAAGCGAGCAGTTTATCCAGGATCTGAAGAATCAGCAGGGGTGCAAGTTGATGATTTACCTTCAGCTCGAGACCAATCTCCATGACTCTGCCCAGATTGTTCTCGTCCTCCACATAGAACTCTGGTAACAATGATTGCAGCGTCTCGGGATCCGATTGCGACATCTGGTGGAAAACGAGCTGAGAAGAAGTGACTGCGGTGGGTGCGGACGAGAGGTACATAACCAGGAGGCGGGAGTGCATGCTGGCGACCGGCGTAGGAAGGGGTTTCTGCAAGGCATCAACTGCTTATCCATTTGTACACGTCGTCCCAGACGTACCGGTAGCTTCTCGAGCGCCAACAAAACCAGCTCGGGCGCCAAAGCTGCGGCCTTCTCAAGCAATTCCGTCGCTCGCCGACCGATCTCCACGCTATCATCGCTCGGATGCTCTGAATCTGCCGCATCACATGCAGACACGAGCACCAATATCAGTCCCAGAGTGTTCCACAGACCAGCGCCCTGGATGTCCTTTGCTTGCTGACGTGCTGCCTTGCTCATGATATCATCGCTTGACGGAGGGTTGATGATACGCGCATAGATGTTCGGCGGAGGAGCGGAGGGCATGGTAAAGATCGGGAGCGCGTCGGGAGGAAGGGAGGTGAGGCGGTCGAGAATCGAGAGTAAGGTGGATAGATTGGACCAGATGAGTCCGTCGAGAAAACCAGGAAGAAGACCCGCTATGGGAGGAACGGGCATTTGCGGCGGGATGAGGAGCAGGGAGATGAGGAATGGAAGTGAAGAGGGGTATGCTGCGAGTGATGTGGGCGAGTCGAAAGATCGGATGAGATCGACGAAGGATATTGATTCCTGCCTGTCAGCGTGGACAACAGAGTAGACACTCACTATTGCACAGAGCCCTTTGACTACCCCATGCAGATCCACGCCCCGACCATCTCGCAAACCTTCGCAGAGGCCCATGACAGTCCTGCTCGCCTCCTCCGTAACCAGTCGCTGGGCCTCAGGCCCCTCATCCTCCAGTAACCATGGACCCCACCATCGCCCTGCCACCGCTTCGACAGTTCCCTCATCCTGAGTCAGCGATTCACCCAGCTCGAAAAGGATCTCTTCGAGCGGTATCGATCCTGGTGAACGAGGTGGTCCGCCCGGTGAGAGAGCGGAGAGGGTCTGAAGGACAATGGCTGGAGAGGAGAATTTGACGGTAAGCGTGGAGAGAAGGATGGCTCTACGTTGCGATGTGAGGGGTGACAGATGTGGCGACGTCGGATTCGTGGGTGTCGCTGGGCGGGATGAGCTTCCGGTAGATGTTTCTGCTCTAGGATAGAGTGCGAGGATAAGATTTCGAGCTTCCTGTAAGCTCAAATCATCCGAATATGGTGGTTGATTAGGGATGGCGTTGGTCGACCAGAAGGGCAAGTTGGGGGAACGAAGAAAGTCCATCGTCGGCTGAAAGGTCTGCCGCAGGATGGTATGGAGTACGTCATAAGAGGGATGGGTTGACGGGAAGACATGTGGTGAGGCTAGGGTGAATGCAGCGAGGGTGAAGAGGAACGTTGGTGAGATACCGAACATCCGTAAGGAAGGGACCGGCAAGGGTGTTGACGGAGATGGTGAGAGCATGATGAGTGAGAAATGGGGTGCGAGGGCTACATCTCTTGCCGCACGGATCGCTTCCGTCACCAACATGCGCCATGCCAGTGCCGCCTGTCCCGAAGTAGGGATGATTGGGGGAGGGGCCGCTGGGTCGTCCTTGTACTGCTGGAAATGCTGGATGAGGGTCTGCAGGATGGGATTGGCGACAACAGCAGCACGTCGGAGGAAGTGATGGTACATCTCTGGGCCATTTGCTGAGGCGAGCTAGCACACTGTCAGCTAACGAGCAATCAAGAGCGAGCGGCCACGGTGGTCCGACCTCCCTATGATGAAACGGACAGCTGGAACGAGACTCACAGATCTGATCTCATTTGAAGCCCTCTCAAACGACTCCTCCGTAAACGTCGTGAGCAGAAATACGATCTGCGCTCTAACGATCACGGCCGTCCCTCCCTGTCCCTCCCCACCTCCTCTTCCACCCAGAGACGACGCATTGCCAAAGCCCGGTGGAGGGCCTGTCCTGCCAATCCCGCCTCCCAGACCGGGAGGAAGGTTCGACATGGGATAATTGCCGCGTCGATGGGATCAGGGGGTATCAAGTTGGCATCCCGCGAAAGGGACTTGACGGGGCACGTCACCCTGTGTTGAGACTGACTGGTGATGCTTGAAGTGCCCAAGATCAGCTAAGGAAGCTTTGGATGACGTTATGGGGTATATTGTGGGAATGCAAGCATTAATGGTGATCGGAACAAGGGGTTTGTAAACGTTCAACTACTTTCAACGAAGCTGAGAACGAGGCACCTCTTTCCGGCGTTTGCCCCTTTCCGGCGTCTTCGCTGGGTGGCACCTCTCTCCGGTCAGGCCAAATGACAGGGGACCGCCAGACATTACAGGACGCAGTGGGCTCAGCATGTTGCGCATATGCATTACCTCTACCTCCGTATAATTCCTGCCTGTCATGCGAGTGCCATCTTGATGCTGTCGATCACAGCGAGTTCCAAAATCGAGACCGAGTCTTGAGTATCTCAATGAAATTTGGGGAGACGCAGAATCAGAAAATCTATACATGCTGATTTACACCTTGACCTCCTCCACGCCCGTTCTTCTCCTCATCTCCGTTATACACCTCATCCCACTCACCCGACTCTACCATCTCCCGGAAGATATCCAGTCCACCAACCAGCTCGCCATTCAGTACGACTTGGGGGAAAGCTGTACATGATCAGCTCGATATCGGCGAAGGTTCTACTCCTCTCACTAGGCCAATCGTTGACCTTCTTCAACCCCTGTCGTAGATCCTCATCGCTAAGAATATCAAACCAAGCAAACTCGACTCCCTTCTCCCTCAGAAGTCCAACGGTCTGCCGAGAGAAGCCACATTTCGGGGCAGTCGGGTTGCCCTTCATGAAAAGCATGACTTTGTGCTTGTTCATCAGCTCATGACATCGAGCGGTGATCTCTTCCTCTGTTCGTTGATGAGTGGCAGCGGGCGGAGGTTGTGGAGTGGCGGTAGAAGTGGCGAGAGGAGTGGTTGTGCTGGAGGAGGCGGACCCGGAATGCTGCGCGAGAAGGGAGTGGAGGAGGTTGACATCGGCACCAGAATGTCGAGCGAGAAGGGTATGACCCTAGGTATGTGAAATACAGGAAAGACAGACACGTACAAGTACAAGAAATACATCGAATCAGAAAAAGGGGAGGAAGTAATAGCGGTCATCATACGCGCCGAGGCGGAGATGGTGACGGCACGCAGATTGGCGGATCATCGGGAGGATTGTCCGCATCGGCGTCGGACCCGTCGGCATCGCGAAAGTCGATATCGAGGCGATTGAAGTCCCGCGCGAGAGCCGAGCCGCGTCGCGTGTTGATGTGTGCACGGCGTGACGGAACGGGAGTCGACCCAATGGGAGTCCGAGTCGGGGATGAATTGAGATTGACAAATGGCGAAGCGATCGAGATTTGAGATTCGGAGTTCCGGTTGTGGTCAGGCGGAAGTTCGAGCAGACGTGCCGGGTCCATGATAGGGGGAGATGGCGGGATGTTGTCAAGATAGTCCAGTTTGTCGAGAGGCGATGGGATGTGAGTTTCGTTCGACGGTGATGGCGACAGCGGTGAAGTGCCATGATTCAGCAAGGAATGAGAAGAGGGGATTTTGATATGCAGTGGGGAGTTGGACGGATTGGATTTGGATTTGTTGAGGAGATCAACATTTACGGACAGATAATCGTCCGGCGAGGAGAGATGCGGACCGGAGGTCGAATTCAGAGACGAGGGAGGCGTACGAAGTTGCCAGCCGGGAGAGGACGACATCGAAGTATTGGTGATTGAGGTGGACGAGGGGGAAGGCGAGACAAAGGAGAGTGGAGAACGAAGTGAGAATCGTGTAGGGGCATTGCGCGTGGACAATTTCCGCGCACAAGGACCGCCAGTACCAGAATTTCGACGGGTGGGGATAGGGAAAGGGTGTGTGGCCGGGTTGAGTGGTGAGGGCGAGTGTTTCAAATGACGAGGATGAGGTCGGGAGGGCGGCGACGGAGGCGAGGATGAGGTCATTGCGTAGAGGTGAGATATGAAGTAATGCAAGATCAGCTTCTGTGCAAGGATAGTGATGGTAGGCGAGAGGTGAAAGTGAGGGCAAATATAGCCCTATCAGAAAGCAGATATGGTGAACAAGCGATCCGAGGTGGAAGAGTCAGGTATATTCCCTCGCGGGAACCCTCATATACCTAGACTGCGCACAAATTCCGCGCGAGAGATGAGGGAGGCGACAAAGGAGGTGAGAGTGGTCGGACAAGTTTCATACGCTTCTCCTCGCTTCCTCGACGAAAAGCCGTGAAAAGTGGGGAAGATGAGAAAAGAAGACATATTGCATGCCGTGCTGAAGGGATAGACGAAGCCTTGAAGCTGACTCGACAGGGAGAAAGGAGGTGGACGAGACTCACACGCAAGAGAAGGAAAGAAGGAACCGCTTCGATGTCGAAGGACTCGGATATATCAGGCAAGCTCTCGGCTTCGATCTGAGCGAAATGAAAGGGTTTGGAGTGGGGTCAGTGGAGAGGCAGAACATGGCGTCAGCAGTCATGAAACGTCGCAGACGCGACCCGGAAATGCATGCACGTACGTTGAGGAACAGTATTGACGGGAACTTTCCAGCTGCTGATTCCACCTCTTTTTTGAATGCCGCACAGGGCTCAGCCCATATTGCCCAAAAATTCAGACAAGAAACTCGGTTGAGATCCTTCGATAGGAGGTCTCTGAAGTGATCGGGTGTGGTGACATTGACAAGGTTGCTGGAGGACATGGCGATGTCTCTTCAGATGAGCAGCGATCGGGACAGCTGCAAGCTATTGTAGATAGTCAAAATCGAATATGGTGGTGGTGACGAGAGGTGTCGCTAATAATGCTTACTAATCAGACTTTCCACCTTTGCCACACGGTCAAAGCGCCGTTGTTTCTCCGCATCGTGTCAATTCTGTTCGCGATTGTCACCTTTCACTGTAAATTCTCTAGACGAGGGACTGAAGCTGCATCGACTGAGTTTCGCATACACAACTGCAGCATGTCATCAGACGAGGTGCACCCTTTGAATTTCAGCTCGACATCAGGTCCTTGTGCTGACAGCGGTGCAGGTCGATCAGGCTATCGAGGTGAGCCTTCGAGGTCTATCTTCACCCAAGTAAACCTGGTCGCGCTAGCTCGCAGCCTTTCTGCTTTCGTCCAGAGCTACTGGACTGGGACGTTGCCTGGTCATGAGCTGACCCACTATACGCTCAGGTCTGGAGGTACCGCAAGCTCCTCACTATGCTCTCCCAATCAAGAGGTGCAGGGACTTCCTGCATCACGCTCATCATCCCACCGAGTCAGTCGCTCTGCTCTCTCTATCGTGTTCAATAGCTCGATACAGGGTCTGGACCGGCTTTGAGCCGGATACAAGCTGATTCCTCGCCATTGATAGAGTCTCAAATCTCGCAATGGAGCGGGATGTTGACGGCGGAGTACGGCACGGCGTCCAACATCAAGAGTCGAGTCAACAGGTCAGTACTGGGATCTGAGCTAAGCGCGAGCTCTAGATGAGCTCTGTGACTCCAACTCAGTTGCTAACCATCATGCTACAGGTTGTCCGTGCTATCTGCTATCACTTCCACCCAGCAAAAGCTCAAGCTCTTCAACCGAGGTGAGCGGGATGCTTCGCCTTAATGCGACTCGACTTAAGCTGACCGACGACAGTGCCTGATAACGGTCTTTGTGTCTTCGTTGGTACTGTCTTGAATGAGGAAGGGAAGGAGAAGAAGATATCTTTCGCTTTGACGCCCTTCAAGGCTATCAATACGTTCGAGCAGCCGCTTTTCCTTGGCTTCGAGCTGACATCAAGCGATACAGGTCATTATACATGTGTGACAGTCGTTTCCACGTTGAGGCGTTGGAGGAGTTGCTGGAGACGGACTCCAAATGGGGCTTTATCATCATGTGAGTCCTCCCTTTCCACCGGTAAGTTCGAGACTCAGCTGACCCGTGGCTAGTGACGGTAACGGATCCCTCTTCGGCACCCTGTCCGGGAATACGCGCGAGGTCGTACACAAGTTCACGGTCGATCTCCCGAAGAAGCACGGTCGAGGTGGTCAATCCGCCCTGCGTTTCTCTCGTCTTCGCGAGGAAGCTCGTCGAAACTACGTCCGCAAGGTCGCAGAGCTGGCTGTTCAGCACTTTATCACCAACGACAAGGTCAATGTGGCCGGGCTGGTCCTTGCCGGGAGTGCGGAACTGAAGACCGATTTGAGCGGGAGTGACCTCTTCGACCCAAGGTTACTGGCGAAGGTGGTGAAGGTCGTGGATGTTTCCTACGGTGGAGAGAACGGGTTTAACCAGGTACGCATCGCTCGCGCCAGATGACCTACTCTGACTGGAGGACAGGCGATTGAGCTTGCTGCGGACTCCCTGGCAAACGTCAAGTTCGTACAAGAGAAACGCTTGATCCAGAAGTACTTCGATGAGATCGCTCTCGACACCGGCAAGTACTGCTTCGGCGTTACCGACACCCTCAAAGCGCTCGACATGGGTGCTGTCGAGACTCTTATCGTATGGGAGAGTCTTGAGATCACAAGAAACACTCTGAGAAATGCGGCAGGTGGTACGCGCTTTCCCCTTTCCGCGCGGATCTCTGCTCACGGGTGCCCCAGAGGAGATCATCGTTCATTCGACAGCAGCGGACAAGGATCGAGACAGGTTTATGGATAAGGCAACGGGGCTCGAGATGGAACCCGCTGCCGAACCCCAACCGCTTCTCGAATGGTTCGCGGAGAAATACAAGGAGTTCGGTGCAACGCTGGAATTCGTCACCAACAAAAGCCAAGAGGGAAGTCAATTCGTCAAGGGGTTCGGTGGGATTGGAGGGGTTCTGAGGTACAAGGTCGACTTCTCGGACCTGGGGGATCTCGATGATGGAGACGACGAGTTCTACGGCTCAGACGATGACAGCGGTAAGCCTTGAATACGCTCCCAGTCGATTGGCGCTGATGTGAGCAGATATCTGACTATGTCCATCGGGCGAATGCACCCCGCTCAGCGTCGGGCGCCAGATCGGTGGGGTGCTGGCGGACGAGGATGATTGGGTGGTGCGCTCAGCTGTCCCACTAAGTGCCCTGGCCGCAGCCCAAGCTGCCGCGATCAACAAGTGAGGTGATGTCGAGGTTTGGCTGGGCGTGGGGAAATGGGAAAGGGGGGGGGGGGGTGGGGAGGGGGGGAGGGGGGAGATCGGAAGGAGGCGGGGCTTCGATCCAAGTGGTTTCGATTCGATTTCGATTCTCGACATGGCGGATTGGCGATTTGTAAAGGCGTCAGAGACGGCGGAGCGGAGACCCTCGACAAGGATGAGACGGAGTCGTACGCCGGACGTAAATTTCCTTCTCTCCTTCTTGAACGGCTCTGCTCCTTGAAGCTGGCGGTTCTGGAGTGGATCGGATGCGGCATGGAGAAGGAGGCGGGTATGGACGGGGAACGAACGCTGGCCGTTCTGAACGAGGGATAGCCGGGAGGCTCTACTTCGTGGCGCAGTTTGGTCCATTCGCGTTAGTGTATGTATCTATGGAGCCTTCAGCGAAGACCTCTCCCGACAGGTATCCGGTGAATCGTTGGGTTTTCATGCACTGCAGATCGCCGAGAAAGAGGTACGAGCGGTGATCACAAGGTTCTGAGTTAGTTGTCGACCGGTAAAGCGGTTTCGATTTCCAGGAAAGTTCGCACCGCTCGTCTCAAAGATGGAGGTTGACGTTGCCTGCTGACAGCAGGTCATCAATCGAGCATCATGACTGCATCCATCAATCTAATGCCCGTTCCCGTTGACCTTCGACCGGTTCGCAGCTACATCAGGCACTTCAGCCAGACCCCTTCATCACGAAGGATCGCTCACCATATGGGTTCCGCGGGTCATTCGCAGTCTCCGGACCTGCAAATTCATCTGCATAAGCAAAGCACGGGGGCGAGAAGAGCATGGGAACGAACTGCTCAAAGCCGCAGTCTGCAGTCGGGAGACACCGTAGAAGGTGAGACCGCCGGCGAGGAAGAAGGGCCACATCGGCTTCCAGATCTACATGGCGAACAGAAAGATAAGTGGCGGGAGGAGGCGAGGAGAATCGGACAACACGATTAGCTGACTTTCAGGATCAGGATGAGTGAGACGAACGGGTGTGGGCCAAGCTCGCATGCCAAACATGGCGGATAGCAGATCGTGGATGAAGGATGGGTGAAGCAGCGAGAAGCCCACTGTATTCGTGTCAACGTAGACGCTCTCATGGTGCGAATGGGTACTTACAGTTCTGGGAGACGACAGACTGGGTTAATCAAAAGTATGGTTGAAAACACGAATTGCAGACGGAGGCAAAAGCGGAGAAGTGCGGCGATACCTTGTGGTCCACTCGATGTGGCTCATTTTGGCGCTTTTCTTGTCGTTCTTCGGTGGCAAAGCGGTGCAAGCGCGACTTGCGGACCAGCGGATGCATGCAGCCATGACCAGCTTCCGGGGAGCTCCAAGATACAGAAAAATGATGCATAGGTGTACCGACGCTCAGATGAGCATTCAAAACTTGTGTAGCTGATGTCAACCTTTTGGAGGGGCGTTTCAATCAGCCAAAGGCATTCAATGAAGCCTCCTTGCCATCCTGCTTTTCGTCGTGCCCAATGTCGTCACAATGTCATTCTCGGCCCACGCTCGCTTGGAAAATCTTTCGATAGTACCTCTTGATCTGCTGTGAAGCTCGGATCCCCTTCCTCGATTCCTACATTCCCGGCGCTGGACGTTGGGTACCCGCTGAACCCGTTCCCGATTTCCCTCCAGAATGCCCGACTATGAGGACAGTCGCTTCTCAAGCACCGGTCATTATCCCCAATCCTACGCCTATACCTCATCGGCTTTCGCGAGTGGTAGCAGGATGACGCCGAATCTTGACCCCCCCATGCAAGGCGTCAAACGACCGGACCCGATTCGCCAGGTGTCAGGAAGTGGGACCAGCAATCTACGAGTGCACCATCATGAATCACAATCTTTCGTCTCCCAGCAGAGCCTTGATTCTCTCCAGGTGGTATCTCCGGCTGAAGCGAGAGAGACGTACATCCCTCCCTACACATCATATCTCGACTTGACACCGTTGCCATTTCTACCCCACTCGTTCCCTTCGGCTCAGGACTTGGACGTCGAGCGAAATAGCCCATACTACGAGCAAGGAGATCATGAGGTGGTGATTGAGAAGGATCAGGGTGAATTCCGCCCCTCCGCCATGTCTAGAGGAGCGTCGAATGCCAGTGGGAAGGCTGGGCGGTGGCGAGATGCGGTACGTCTCGTTCGGTGAGGAAGTCGAGTACTGATGGAAATCAGGTCTTCCCCTCATCTGTACCTTGTCGGCTGCTTCTACTTACTGTGATCTTGGAATCTATCGTTGACCTCACAATCGAGGTGTGTCCGCTGTTCGACGATATGCACGGTCTTCCTTAGATCTGCCAATAGTCGAAGCTGATATGACCGGAACTCGTAGGGAAACATCTTATGGCGTTTCAACGTCGAGGTCTCATCTAGCGGCTCTACCCAACTCGAGCTCGAGAACAAATGTCGCCTCCCCATCTACCTCATCATCTTCGGCCTGGCACATCTCTGGCAACTCGTCCTCACTGTCATCGCTATCCGAGCGCGGAATACCGTGCAGGTCATCGCGGTGACCGCTTTCAACTTCGCTTTCCTCGGCTATGCTGTCATCGAGGCATGTATTTGCTCCTCCTGATCCGCCCATATGCCTGACAACTTAGGGTAGATCTTCGAGCTCCGCCAGATACTCGGCGACAACCTCGCCGACTCGCTCAACACCGTTACGCCCACCAATAACACCCTTCTCAGTCTCCCGCTAAACGTCCTCACCGCGGTCGTGATCGCGGTTGTCGCGGTCTGCTGCCTGGTGCTGCTGGTGATCGCGTACTTCCTCAGACGAGAGTTTGGGTGCGTATGTTTACTGTTTGGCAGCGGGTCATGCTGACGACCTACAGATGGGAGAGATACCGCTTTCTTGGTGCCGATCTTCAGATACGAAAAGTGTACTTTCGATTTCAGGTGTTCGAGTGTATATGTTATTTCAGCGCGTTCTTCTGCGCCGGCTTTGGTATTCAGGTATGTCTGAGCTTCTTCCTGATTGGTTCCGATCATTCTGATGAACGATCTTCAAGTTCATCTGGCTCGGTAAGCCTTGTCGAGGATGAAGGTGATGACAAGATTTGACGTTTCGCACAGTACTTCAAAGCACCGATGTCGAGTACATAATCACATGGGTCGCGTTTCCCCTCTCCATCATCCTCCTCATCATCGGCCGCTTCGCTGCGAAGTACGAGAATCGACCGGCAATGGTGGGTTTCCTTGGAAGGTACATTATTATCAGCTGACGGAACGGAGCAGGGTGGCTTCATGATCGGCCTTCTCGCCGGTTGTTCTTACTTCATCTTCGCGCTCGTCCGGATCTGGCAGCAACAATACACCACGTTCACATCCCTAACCAAGTCTCTCACCACCTTCGACGCGCTCAGCTTGGTCTCGCTTCTGGCATGTTTGATTTCCGGAGGGATAGTCTGGTCGGATTTCGGGAAGGGCTTGAAGGAGCCTTCAGGTTAGTCGATTCGGCCCGGCCAATATCGGCTTGGTAGCTGAAGTGTCGTCAGTCTCGAGTCAGCCTGGAGCATCTTCGCTGCCCTCCGTAGTTGGATTTTGGCGGACCGGCAGCGGTGGATCGCATACTGTGGAGAGCGAGATGAGCATGGCGCAGCGAAGGATCAGTATTGACTAGCAGGTCTAGGCTATTATCTATGGGACTTTGCGCTCTGGGTGTATACAGTCAGATCATAAGGATAGCCCACGCAGCCCTCACTACCCGCCCGGCGAGCAGGACGCAGGGCTCAAAACAGATTCGTCTTCGTTCGCACAGAGAGAGCATTGCGAGGAAGGAGCACCTAATCCGCCCTCCTGCGCTGATGAATCGGTCTCGTCATCCCGATTGCTTGCCATGTACACGCTACGAGACGCACCAACGAAATATCTCACATTACGCCAAGCTCAGCACGAAATACGGGATGATTAGTGAAAACAATCAGTTTATCCGTCGACCCAAAATGCGGGGACCGGCCTCTCGGCGCACCCCTGATAAGCTCATCCGCCCCTCTGACCAAACTCTCCACCATCATCCACGCTGAACTCACCCTCCTCCAAAATGACGCAGAAACCCTTCCCCTACCCGGCCGACAAAGCCATCTTCCCACCCTGGCAATTTCCGTCCTGGAACGCGGTGGACGACCGTGTCCGCGGGGGATCGTCAATCTCCCACCTCGATCCCGTCGAGATCTCGCTCGACTCCTCTCCCTCAGAGTCTGAGAAAGCGAAGAAGATCGCCGCTGCTCGGTTCTGGGGAAATGTCGGTATGTCCTACTGCCACCTTGGCCTGGGTGACCGAGGCTAATTGGGTAGATATCGAGACGCTGGGAGGAGCGGGATTCGCTTCCCAGCGTCATCTCTTTGGGCCACTCCCACTGCATCTCCCAGAGCTCGAGTACCAGGGTCTCTGTCTCTCTCTCCACCCCGACACTTCCCTCACGACAACCACCGGACCCAAAACCTTCACCCTAGTCTTGAAAACCACGTTGAACACCACCCCGCCCAAGCACCCCAAAACCCCACCGGAACCCGACGCCGCCTCCCTCTCCTACGAAGCCAACTTCACCCCGTCCCCTTCCTCAACCTCGAAAGAAGGTGGGGAGACAATGTGTATAGCCTTGGGGGATTTCGTGCCCATGTATAGGGGGAAGGAGGTGAAGTCTGGGGATCGGCGATATAAGCCGCTGTTGAGCGATAGTATCTATGAGTTGAGTCTGATGTGTCGGAGTCGGTTTGGGGAACAGAAGGGGGAGTTCGGGGTGGTGGTGCTTGGTATTGCCGGGTGGTCGCGGGACAAGGAGGGGGTGAAGGAGGTTGGGAGCGGGAGCGGGTGGTGGGGTTGGTTAGTGGGGGTTTGGGGGTGGGTGGGGAGTTGGTGTGGGGGAGGTGAGGGGAAGGTGAGGCTGGATGAGAACGGGGTCGGTGGCTTGAATGTGAATGGCAAAGTCTCGCAGCGATTTGTACAAGAAGAAGCAATTGGCAGCTAGGGCTTGTGAATGCAATCGATAGACGATGGTTGACAAATCCAGCTGTCAATCCAAAAAGTTCATCAACACCAATAACTCCGCCAACCCCGCCCCATCCGCGTCACGAGCTCCATTCTGGTGATAGAAATCCATCGCACAGCAGCCCCTCACCCGCTCGCCCGCAGCTATCCGTTCCAACAACCACCGTATCAACCTATCATTGATCCCGCGGACACCGAGACCCCACTCGGGCCAGCCGAAACCTTTTGCCATGACCGTTGGGAGGGAGAGGGGGAAGTCTGACGCCGAGGTGTATGAGAGCGAGAATGGTGGTGGTGATTCGGTATTGGTAATGGTCGGGGTGAGATGGTTGGTGATCTGGTGGGGGATCAGCTTGCCCGATTGTCAAGGGAATGCCCGATTGTCAAGGGAAAGGAAGAAGACTTACGACCTCGAACTTTTCCGGGATCTCGAGGAATGACTTGACCCGATACCTAACCTCGTCAGCTAGCAGTCAAGTGGAGTCATGACCCACCAATCCTGTGTCCGCACCCTAGTCCCACCACACCACCACTCGAACCCGTCCCTCCTCGAATCCGGCCACGTAGACGGGTGCACCCCCATCCCTTCCACCCACTCCCCCTCGCCCATCCTATCAAACCGGGTCAAGAGTATCCCTTTCCCCCTCACCTCTCCGAGAGTGGGTATCCGTCCTTCGAGGAACGAATGAGACAGGAACGGTGAGATCACCGCGTAGACGAGGGCGGAGAAGCGAGGGTGGAAGGGTGGGGTCTCCTCTTTGAGGGAGAGGAGGAGGGTCTCGGTTGGGTGGGAGGTGAGGAAGGAGTGCAGGACGGAGAGGAGGATAGGGAGGCTGGAACGTTGAGGTCTAGGGCCGTGATACACTGTGCATGCGCACTCAGCTCATTCGCCAAAAAGCCGGTCGGACGAGGCGCACTGAGAAGCTCATCGCCAACTACGCGGAGTCGGACGTCGAGAAACCTCATGCCTACCGCCGTCAGCTCTTTTCGAGGCTGATGGAAAGAGTCGTAGTCGAACCATCGAGGAGCTGTTGCATAATCGGAGTAGACGGTTGCTGGCATTGAGATACCGGGACTTCTCCCCTTAGCTCAGTTCAATTCATCGGACATATCCCGACTCACAGCCATAAAGCGCGCAGGAATCGTGTGTTCCCGGTAAGCTTATCCCGCCCAGAGGGGTGTCGTCCGGGATCTGCGAGAGGAAGTTGGCGGTATCGGGGACTCGGAAGAGGATGATGGCAGAGCTCGATCTCTCCTGCGCAATTGCTCAGCATGGGCATCAAGTTCCTAAGATAAGTTGGGAAGTACGAAAAGGCGATATGCTCGAAACTCATGCTCATCCCCGTGGATGCGCAGACGCTCCCAGCCTCGATGTCGGACCCGTCTACCCGGAATGGCCTTCACCTCAACCTTCGAGACTCGTTTCTCGTCATCCGGGAATGTCCAAGTGATTATGAATCTTCCATCGCGCGGAGCGGTCGAGACCTCGAAGTCTGCTGATCCCCATAGCAGACCCGGATGATGGGTTGGAGGGATCGAGGTGAGGTTAGCGCTGACGTCCGTGATACCATAGGTGACTAGTCTCATCATTGTGTGGGTTTGGAAGACCGAGAGCTCCCGTCGGACCCGAGCGGTGGGTTGAGGCGGAAGTATTCGGTGGAGGGCCGAAAAGATAAAGAGGATATCCGCTTGGATGACCGGGGGGCCGTGGTGCTCACAGCAACCATATCAGCGGATGATACTCCAAGTCTGAACGCAACCTGGTCACTCACTTTTGAAGCCCAAGATGTCACTCCTCCATCGAGCGGTACTACATGGCCTCGATCGTGGCGCTAGTCTGCGTCTCCGAGCATTCCTGTCCATTCAGTCCACTCAAGCTCAAACACCCCGACAACAGCTGCTCACCCTCCGCGAGCTGGACCGTCTCGTCACCTCCATAGCTCGTGAGCCTGACGCCGTTCTTTCCGACCTTCCAAGCACTCTCACGATGCTGCTCTTGAGAATCTACCTACTGACGCTGCTGGGCAGAATCATCCGGTATCCCCACATCACAACCCTCCCCGCTGGCGATGCGAACCCTGCCCACACCCTGGCTACCTTCCCCATCACCCGAAAGCGTCCCCTCCAGCTCTACAACAAATGCACCGAGTATTCCAGAGCATGGGACAGAGGATCTCCTTCGCCCGAAGCACATGAGCGAGAGCTTCACCTCGTTCGACCTCCCGCTCAAGAGCGATGGAACGCTGTTTGAGCGGTATGTCAATACCTCAGGGGGATTCCGTAGGTCCAGCTCTCTCAGGCTGAGGAGAATGCTCATATGAAGACTAGGAATGGGCAAGCTGCTTGAGCGTATGTCACTCCCCGTCTCAGATCAGGCTTGACTGATCAGCTTGTCAGACCTCGATTCCTTAGCCGGCGCAATAGCATACCGCCACTGCCTCCCCACCCCATCCCCCTCCGCCGAGCTCGACGACATCACCACCTTCCACGAAGCGCCTGCTCGAGCCCGTCTCTACCTAGCAACAGCCAGTGCAGACCGTCTCGACATGTTTGGCTCTCTCAACCGGGACCTCGTCCGGTCCGTCTTTCCCCTGTTCCACCACTCCTGCCATACTGACTTGAGAAGGGATCTGCGGTTTTCGGGATTCGTCACGTGGACGGGCAATTCGAGTATGGAAGTGGTGGTGAAGATGTCTGGATCGACCGGGGAGGGATGGGAGACGTTGATGTTGGGACGGTTCGCGATGGTCTGTAGGGATTCGAGGACGCATAGGGCAAGGAAGGTGCCCTCTTTGATAGTGGAGACGGAGGAGGAGAGGGTATTGTGGGATATTGGGGAAGGTGAGTTGTCTTGACTTTGTGTTTTGCGATTTGGGATTACGAAGCTGACAGAAGAGGGGCAGATCATAAGCGGCGGAAGAAGGAGAGCTCGATGTTGGCGCTGGACAAGGTTCCGGTGCGGACACAGCTAAGCATCACAGGTAGTCTTGGTTGACATCCGGGATAGCCGTCATCTGAAGAAGCGAGGGAGCTGCACGATCTGATGTTGCAAGTGGGGACCCGGAACGCCAAGGATATTCAGGGCGAGGAGGTAACGCAGATGAGGGACATGGAGGTATGTCTGTCTCGATGGGAGGTCATCCCTTGACACTACTGCCTCGGTCAGATCGGCTCGGTCCAGTTGATGTTCCCCCAAGACCGTAATCTATGGGGAAAGGTGTTTGGCGGCATTCTGATGCGTTTGGTAGGTCTCTTTCTAGTTTCGTTCTTATGACTGACCTTCTCGATCTTAGGCATTGTAAGCCATATGCCACTCACAGAGTAGCTATCTGACCTTTTTTCAGCGAGTTGTGCTTCACCAACGCCGCGATCTTCGCTTCCAAGCCAATGCGATTCCTCTCCCTCGATCAGATCACCTTCCGTCTCCCTGTTCCGATTGGTGCGGTGCTACGTCTCTCCTCAAAAGTCGTCAAGACCACTCGACCACATGATGGACCGGATGGAGAGGCGAAAGCGCATATCATGGTCCGAGCCGAGGTCGAGGAGGTCGAGACTGGCGTGAGCGGCTCCCCAGCTATTTTCGAGGTAGAAACAGTTTGACGATGGCTTCAGTTGCGAAGAGAAACCAACACATTCTTTTTCACCATGGCGATGGAAGATCACTTTCCCATCGGACGGACCGTCGTCCCCTCAACATATGCCGAAGCGATGTCTTACCTGGAAGGCAAGCGGCGGCTGGAATTGGGTGACGAGATGAGGAGGTTGTACCAAGCAGGGGTGCATTGACTCGTCCGTTCCATGACGTTCAGCACAAGCATGGCAATGTTTCATCGCAAACCTACCCATCAGACCAACTTTATCCGAAGTATCACGACTCAACGCAGAGAGGCACATCTCAGCGCCACAATCTAACGCCACGCCACGCCCGTCGGATGGAGTTGCGGGGCCAGACTTGGGATGAGGGGTGTTTCATCATGTCCAATGATGAGCATATCTAAGCGATATAGCTCCTTTCCTCTCCGTCCGACCCCCACCTCGAGCTCGGGCAAGGTAGATGGGATCAAGCCTCGGTCGTGAGAGGTGAAGAGGGGAGGACGCGATTTGATCGACTTTGAAGGTCCGAGCTTATTGTTTTGACCCTGAAACCTTCATCAATTCGACGCATTCCTTCGGACTCGAACAGCTCCGGCTTCGCTGCGGTTCTTCTCTGACAGCTGAGAAAGTGCATCCCCACATCACCTCTTTCCTTCCTTTCGAGTCCCATGACCACACCGCTTGACGATACCACCCCAACGACGACCAAGAACAAGCTGGAAGCGGTCTCTACTCCGCTGGGTAGGCTAGCCCATCATGGCCGTCACCTCTCCCACCTCCGCCTCACCCGGTCTCTCCCTGCTAGAATGGGACGAAGCAGCTGTGCATTCCTGGATGTCGCATCTGTCTCTAGGGCAATACGAGGACCTCATCTTCGGTCAGTCCCTGCTCGCTTCTTCATAAGTTAAAAAGCCGAGACGACATTGTAGAACATGAGATCACCGGCGACGTCCTCGCCGCGATGGACCATGCTTCCCTCCAGGAGCTGGGCATGGCGAGCGTCGGACATCGGTTGAACCTCTTGAGGGCGGTCTGGGAGCTGAAATGGCAGCAGGGTATCGCTATTGGCGAGGATGAATGGCGGCCTCAAGGTGTGGCCTTCCAACTCCTTGATGACTGCATGTGTTGACAATAGAGATAGATGAAGCGACAGGTGGTGCGGTCCCAGCGCAATCGTCAAGTGTGGATCGGCTATGGGATCTAATACTCGAACAACGTATTGCCATGATATGCATTGCTGAGACTGAGCTGACGCACTGGGTAGATGAGCGATTGATATCCCTCGAACGGAATGTGAACGGCCTTCTCAACGCGCTGGAGGACAACGGGATTGTCGTTCCCGCTTCGGGCGTGCTTGATAGCTATACCGAGTCTGCCGTTCCGGCGAAGCAGAATGTGGGAGAAAATGGGGTGCGGTTGAGAGAATTGAACGGAAGAGGGAGTGATGGGGAGGATTACGAGCCGGGGAGACTTGAATCCGTTCCTCTACAACAGATCAGCCAAGTGACCGAGACGAAGGGACCGAGCCGAGTACAGAAGCGCACATCCCAGCTGTTCCCTTCCTCCCTCACTTCATCTACCACCTCCGACGTACCCCTCACGTCGGACTCCTCCACCTTCCAGGACAGCCTATCCCCTACGGCGGCTAGTGCTGCGTATCCCTTCGGTCCGGCAAACACCAATGGAGAGCGAAATCAACCGGCTTCCAAGCCTAGCGCAATCCACCCACCACCCTTCGCTCGACTCATCTCCGGCACTGCTATCCTCGGAGCGAGTGCCGCAAGTCCCCCATCGGCCTCAGGATCCGTACCATCCTCCACACCTCCTACAGCCTTACCTCTCTCGTCCAGCTCGACGAGGGCCCCTCACTCTTTGCCTCCCTCCACTGCGTCCGGATCCGGAGTCAGCCCCAACCCGCCTGCATTCGCGATTCGCTCGTCATCTACCGGTCCATCCGATAGAGAACGGTCCAGAGCGAAAGACGCGGCACATAGCGCGGCGAAATCCTTCCGCGTGACTTTGGAGGATCCGTGTTGGAAGGTTTTACCCGCTGCGCTGAAGAAGTACAAGATCAACGATGATTGGAAGATGTACGCGCTGTTCATCTGTTTCGGCAATACCGGTGCGCTTCTTCCCTAGGTAGAGGGGAAATGAGCTGATGGCGGGCAGAGCGATGTCTGAGCTATGATGAGAAACCTCTTATGCTGTTTCAAAAGCTGAAGGAGTCCGGTCAACGTCCGGTGTTCATGCTTCGACACATCGTGCGCTCTCCTGCTCTCTTTCGTGACCGTGTTGACTGGTCTCAGCGAGACATCAAATCGCCAATAGCCGTCGCTCAGCAGAAACAAGCCACCAAACTCGGTCTCCCACCGAATACAACCACCAAGGTGCTGCCTAAGATCAGCTCCAGCGACACTTCGCCTACAAAAGTCAACGGGAAGAATCTCCAACCGGGACGATCTGGCGATGAGGGTCAGACGCCTAATGGAGGGACATTCCCTGAGCTTCCGAGCCCTGGATTGAGGGATGGCGACGGTCTTAGAAGTGCAGGTGCTACGGGGACTGTGGTGGATGAGGAGGGGAATGTGACGAATATCACCTATGCTGTCGCCATCTATCCGTTAGTTTCGCTGAGTGCCGAGGGTGGAAGTCAAGCTTACCCGTCGCAGGTACATCGCGGATCGGCAGGACGAATTTGACGTGGCTGTGTGGGTCAATTTACGGTATGGAGGCCCAATCTGACAAGATCTCAGCGGCGCAACCTTCGTCATTCTGTCCAAAGCGAAAGGGAAAGGATGGTATATCGTCCAGAACGATCCAGATGGTCTGGGCAACATCGTTCCTGACCAGTCCAAGTCGGGCTGGGTCCCGGCTGGTATGTCCCTTTGCGTCTGCTACTGCAACGCTGACATTCCGCAGGATGCTTGTTGGAGATTTCATCGCCAATATCAGCTATCACGCCCAAAGCGGGCGAGTATCCTGGTCTTTCCGCGCTCCCGCCATCCGTCATCATGTCGAGCTCGTATCCCGGTCTGGTACTCATGGACTACGAGGCGAAGGGAGGTGACGAGTTGACGTTGAAGGAGGGGGAGAAAGTGAAGGTGTACAAGAAGTACTGTCACTGGTGGGTCGCACCTCCCTGAACTGAGCTACACTGACCTTGTCTGGTGCAGGAGCTATACGTGAGCCCGCGTTGATGACACGGATCCTTCATATGCTGACGCGGGGCAGAATCAAGCAGGACTCAGGCGAAAGAGGCTGGGTACCCGCATGGTTCATCGGCAAGGTCGACTCTGGGAGTGGCAGCAGTACCGATTCTCAACCATCTTCCGCAGCGACTTTGACCGGTCCGGCACACGGCAGTCTCGCGGAATCTGCGAATATAGGAGAGGGTAGAGAGGAGGAGGCGGGTGGTGCGGGATGATAGCGCTGAGCGCGTGGGGCGAGCGGAAACACAAAGAAAGGAGAGGGGCTCCGCTTTGGGTTGTGCATTGAGGATAATGCGCTCGATGTGTCGAAGCTACAAAAGCATGCGTTGTCAAAGTCTGGCAGGCGACGAGAAGGCGCCTCGGATCCGACGAGGCTTCCGGCGGAATGAGTGCCATATTCCGAACAGCTGAAAACATCATTTTGCCTATGGTAGCGATGCGAGGGCTTTTTGTGACCTTCCTTGAAGTTCGAAGGAGTTCGTCAAGGCGTGCCGTACCCTCGTTCAGACCGAACGCTGTTCGAGCAGGATCACCACTCCTCATCTCTCGCACCTACCGCTCCCGACCCTCCTCTGCAGCCCGTCCACCTCGTCCTCCCCGCCTTACCAACCTTCCCATTCTATCCACCACCATCCTCACCGGCCCCCCTTCTGACCCCTCGTCAGTCGAGATCGTCGAACCCGAGACCTCCATTTTTTACCCCCTCTCCCAATTCCTACTCGACCACCCCATCCACTCCTTCTCCCTGACCATCATCCTAATCACCCTCGTCCTGCGCACGACACTTACCCTCCCCACTGTCTTTTGGGCACGGAACCGCTTACGACGGGCCAAAAAGCTGGTCGAGCCTGAGATGAGGAGGCTCAACGAGGAGCTCGCGCCGAGAGTTGCCGGGGAGAGCAAGCGGAAGGGCCTTGATTATGATGGGTATCGCGCGGAACTCAAACGGCAGGTCGGTCCTCTCACTCTCCAAAGCGACTAATCGCTCTGATGCAATGTCAGATGGCAATCCACCAAGCTATCTTGCATAAGAAACACAACACCCACCCCCTCTTCACGATATTTGCCCCACTCACGGTGAATCTCCCGATCATGATCATCTTCAGCCTGACGATCCGACATGCACTGGAGATCCCTGGGAATACGATGGCGCTGGAGAGCTTTGGCTGGGTGGGGTCCTTGGGCAAGGGGGATTTCGGATTGGGGGCGATTGGGGGTGGGTTGGCGATGATCAACGCGGAGATTTCGGAGATGAATCGGAGGGGGAGGGAGGAGGGCGCGGGGGAGGGCGAGGAGGAGGGAAGAGGAGAGGGATCGCCAAATTCTGGACACGCGGCGAAGACGGCTCAGTCGCGGACGCTGAAGACACCCATCTCACGTTCACCTTCTGCCAAGACGTCGAATCTTGCACGGGCGAGGACAAGCTCGCTCTCGACCTCTCAGCGTAGTTTCGCCGCAACGACGCCCCATCCGGCCGGACCGCCTTCACCTCGTCGACCGCCTGCCGTGGCAAGCGGATCGACAACGCGAACTCGTCCTTTTCCCGCGATCAAGCCGTCAGAACTAGTCAACGTCGATCCCAACGCTCCATCTTCCGCTGTGCAAATCAGTTTCATGAGTAGACTCATGACGAATGCTCTTCGGGCAGGAGGGTTGATCTTTTTCTCCTTAGGGCCTTGGGTACCTAGCGTGAGTCGTCAGCGAGGCGACGCCCTCTGGGTCTGGGCTGATGAGGGATGTGGGACAGGGCGTCGTGCTGTATTGGGTGACTTCGTTGACGTATAGCCTGAGTCAGACTCTCGTGTTTATGGCGTTTGACCGACGGAAGAAGCGGAGAGCCATAAGAACGACAGCTATGTCATGATGATTCGCACGAACGAACGATTTGCAAATGGGCATGGATGCATGAGTACTGCTTTTGAGTTGTGCTACTCGAGTCCTCCTCTTTTCCTTCCACTACTTCTTTCCTTCCACTACTCTTTTCCTTCCATTCTCGCGGTGCCTTCAGGATAACCTCCCCCCGCTCTCCCTCCCAGCCCCCTACGGCCGTTCCGTCTCCCCCATCTCCTCCGAATCCTTATGCCTCCTCCACTTGATCGTCCCATCAATGACGTCCAAGACCCGTCTCTCATAAAAGATATGACAAGCCGGCTTGAAAACAGGTGGCAATCCAACCTGTTTCCCACCTTCCTCACCTTTCCCATGCGAATGATCTCCGGAATTTTTGGTATGTTTGTTGAATTTGTCCATCTCGGATTGGGTACGTGCGAATTCGAAGGCGGGGGGGAAGGCCATGAGCATGTTTCGACCTTCGTCGAAGAGAGGGGAACCACAGGCTCGGCAGGTGGTCTTGCGGGGTAAGGGAGTGGGAGTCGGGGAGAGAGGGTGGACGTCGCCGTGGGCGCTGGGGATGAATTGTGATCAGTGTTTGTCTCGATGGAAATAGGGAGAGCGGGGGAAAGTGGAAGAGCGGGAGGTACCGAGAGCGGGCAGGGAGAAAGGGGAGAAGGGGGAGAATAGGGGAAGTGGCAAAGAGGTTATCAAGCGGGTTATGCTGGGACTGGATGGAGTGAATCGAAAATAGAGCTCACCTGAGAAAGCCGAGCCATTCGGGATCCGAGTCGAGGCGTACGTTGTCTTTCTTGAAGATTGCGGCGTGCTGAAAGGGCGCGCCTAGACCAGAATCAGTACGTTCACCCATCGGGAGCCCAGATCGCCGGATATGGAGCAGCCGGGTAAACGCTGGGACTTGTGGGATTTGAGCTCACCGTGTAGCCGCTGACAATCTTCGCAATGACAGATTTTCGTCTGCAGCGGATCACTATCGTACACGAACGCCGCTACCACCATCCCACATCAGTATCTCAAACCCCCCAACTCGATCCGATGACGGTCCATTCACTCTTCCCGCACCAACAGCTCTCCCTCCATTTGGTGACCCACCCTTCCCAGCTCTTCCCCACTTGAAACGGCGTCATGCTCAACCAATCATCGTCCTCATGTCCATGTCTCCTGCCGTCCCCCTCATCCCCGTCTACACCGTGACCTTTCGACTCGTCGGCTGATTGACGGTCCGACTCGCGCTGCTTCGTGTCCGCTTTCGAGTGATCGCGATCGGATCGGACGCGTTTGGTCGCCGGGCGGGAACTGAACTGTTTGGATGACATGACGGGTCAAGGGGAAAATGGGTACGACTGGATGCCGTCGGTTGCGAGTTTGATGTGATTTGCAGAATGCTCGAGGCCGACAATCGGTACCTTAGTGGGGTCCCCAGATTCAGGATATCCACGTGTGCTTCGGTTCACAGCTGATGAGAGGAATCTCGTCGTCTTCCCGACCGCCATGACTACCCTCTCGTCCGATGACATTTCCCGTCTCGCTCATGATCTAGTCTATCAAGTGGCCTACTCATTCTATGATACACCGTATATACTGCTCCTCAAGTTACTTGTCAATCTCGGCGTGTACGCTCCTCTCCCGCTCGTCCTCTCCTTACTGATCTTAGGTTCAAGGGCGAACGAGAGGAGTCTAGCGGAGCTTGTCGGCCTCTCACCGAATGACCTGCGGCGGTATATGGGGACACTCCACGTCCACCGACTCGTCAAGCGGTGCGTCTCCGTTTCACTAGCTTCCCAATTGGAATCGTAATCGGCTCAAGGAGAAATGCTCAGATATGTGAACAAGGAGAAACAACTCATGCCGAGCTGGCAATCCCGACCCGTCCGCGGTGAGATCATCGACCAGGGTCTCCGAGTGCGAGACGTACACTACTGGTACATGGATTATCGGGAATTCGCGAACGTGGTGAAATACAGGTTGGCGATGATGCGGAAAGGTATCGATGAGAGGATCAAGCAGGTGACTCACCCTCGCTCTTCACCAAGACCAGTCCACTGACGAGCGTGGGTAGGAGGTTGGACATCGCGGATACATCTGTCCGTCTTGTGGGAGGACGTACGATTCCCTGGACATCTCCCACCTCTTTGACCCGTTAAACAACATCTTCGCGTGCGAATCCTGCTCATCCGAGCTAGTCGAGCACGATCCCACCACCGATCCATCCCTCGCCGGTCGAGAAGACCGGATGGGTCGATTTAACCTCGCAACCGCCCCTATTCGCGATGCGCTGAAAGCGGTGGAAGGGGTGACCCTGCCGAGCGTGAATGTCGTGGCGTGGATCGCGCAGAACGTGAAGACGCTTTCGGTGGTGGATGGGGAGTTGGGGAGGGAGGAGGGGAAGAGGTTCCAGGTGGTATTGGGTGGGGAGGGGGATGAGAGGGAACGTTTGGAGAAGGAGAGGTTGGCAGAGGCGCAGAGGTGCTCTTCTCCTCGTTGGTCGTGCGGTACAGAGCTGACTGGAGTAGATCGCAAAACGCGTTGCCGGTGTGGCATACACATTCCACGGTCACTGGATCAGCGACGGCTCTCGGTCTGAATGGGCATTCGAGGAAACCATCGGGCGACGCCAAACCGAGAATGAATGTAGATGGGAAGGAGGGCGACGACGATCTTCTGGCGGAACACTATGCGAGTCTGAGAGGGACAGGTATGCCCCCAGCCGTGGCGGAGGAGATGGTGCAAAGGGAGCCTGGGGTGGAAGAGGACGAAGGCGAGATGGAGGAGATGGAGGATGTGCGGGATCTGGGGGTGGAAATGCAGCCGGTCGGAGGGGGAATTAGGGGAAAGACGGTCATGGGTATGTGCGCTTGGTAGGAACGCGGCTGATGGATTAGTTGGCGGGGTGGCTAAGGGCGTGGAGGAAGTGACGGAGGAGGATCAGGAGATGATGTCGGCGACCGAGTATCAAGTCCGCCTAGGTTCACATCAGTGGGGCACAGCTGATTCGATTCAGGCATATTACGAGGCCATGACAGAAGCATAGGACGGCTCGATCAGTATCAGCATTTTCCCTCCCAGCATCAACATCATCCATCCTGTTTCCGCCGCTGCTCCAGCGGCTACCACTACAACCACAACCAATCAGCACATCTGTTCCCAGCGTTCTCCCCAAATTACAGCATCTGCATGGCATCTTCCCTCCCCGAAGCTACGCACCCATGATCCCCACACCCACCGCGACCCCCAGACTCCCCGCCACAAGCTGAGCCTCAACCACCTTCCTCCTCTCCACCGCCGCGATCCGTTCCGCCTCCGCATCCGCAAGTACCGCCGCGGCGTGTCTGGCAGCACTCTGCGCGCGGAAGGTGTTCTGCTGGAGCGCTTGCATTGCCTTGTAGTGGTTTGCCAGCTGTTCCCACCACTTTAGCTTCTGTATTAATGAGTAAGGAGAGGCATACCTCGATCTCCCATGTCGCTCCGCCGTGTGAGACCTTCGCCGCTGGCAATTCCGCTAGAATACGCTCTTGTTCCTCCCTCGCTCGTAGTTCCGCCATTTCTGCTTCGCTCATCCGGGGCTTCTCTTCGACCTTCTTCTTGGAAGGAATTTCGACTTTCATGCCCGCATCCGAGCTTTGTCGACCCATCATGTAGGGATTCACGTTCGTCTCAAGACCCGCAGTCGGAGTGAGCGGCGAAACGAGTGATTTCCTCTCCGACCATGACAGCCGAGGGGCAGCCACGGGCTGCGGAGGGCGGGAATAGGGGTTGATACTCTCAACAGACGGGGAAGGGAGAGGTTCTTGTTTGGTCTGCGGAGGAAGTTCTTCTTGCACATTTATATGCACCACATATGGGTTGGGGTGGTGTGGACGAGCGGGAAGTCCTGCCGTACCAGCGAGTGCCCGAGGCCCGGTAGGAACAGCTTTGGGACCGGTTGGTAAGACGCGCAGTGCGGGGGGAGTCTCGCGCTTGGTGATTGTATCGTTGACGATTGGCTCGCGCTTGATTGTCGGTTGCGGCGGGGTATGGCGAGGTAGAGGGGATGGGGCGCGCGGCTTTGGGGGGCTGGGAAGGGGACGTTTCTCTGGTGAGCGGTAGCGTGAGGATTGGGTGCGAGATGAGATGGATGAGGGGGTTGGGGAACGGCGGGGAGGAGGAGGGGAACGAGAACGAGAATGGAAACGAGGTCTGTCTCTGTCATATCGATCCCATGGCCGTTCTCGATAGCCACGAGGAGAAGGTAATCGCCTCTTGGGAGGGAGAGAGGGCGAGCGTCTTCGGATCGGTAGTGCTGAAGGCGAGCGTCGCCTTGGTGGTGGTGGAGAGGGTGAATACCGCCTTCTCAATGAACCGGGTGAGGGCGACCGTCTCCTCAGCGGCAAAGGTGAGGGCGAGCGTCGTCTGAAAGGGGGCGGCGAAGGCGAACGTCGTCTGAATGGAGGTGGTGAAGGTGATCTCGGCCTAAACGGCGGCGGTGAACGGGGTTTGGGCGGTAATCTGGCAGGCAATCGAGCGGGGGAAGTGATCTGTCCCTCCTCAGGAGTCCCAGACCGTCCCTCACTAGGTTGACGAGGCTTGAGAGGACTCCGGTACCTCTCTCGACTCCGACTCCGGCTCCTACCTCGGGCTGGACCGTCATTGGTACCCTCATCCCGGTCCCAATCCCGTCGTCGGCGGTGGTAGTCGCCCCATGATCGTTCGCCCTGATCTCGTCGATCTCGAAAGCGGGGAGGCGAATCTTCGCGATATCGCCGGAAGCGGGGAGGTGAGGGGGATCGTGGCATGTGGTTGAGAGGTCATGGAGACAAAGACCGATTGGGCAGCTTTTGAGACGACCGCCGATTCTTCCGACGTTTTCCCGTACCGCGGGGGTCTCCTTTCCGGCTTTGTTGTTGCTGGACCGCGGTGTCGAGGCGTCTTCATGTCACGACGGACCATTTCACAGCTAGCCTCGTCATGCTCACAACAGCAATACGCCTATCAAGAGTTTCGACCATAGGATGGATCGGTCTAGGCGCGATGGGTAGGGCTCACCTCTTCTTCAATGTGGTTGGCAAGCTGAGTCACCCTCAGGCCATCCCATGGCGATCAACCTCATCGGCAAGACCTTTCTCGCCGAAGAACGAGCCTCCGAGCGCCCGAGCTTTGTCATTTGCGAGCAGGATGATGCGCGAGTGGAGGCATTCATGCGAGACTTGAGAGCCAAGGTTGGGGCTGAGCTTGCCAGGTCGGTGAAGAGGGTCGGGAGTGGACGAGAGTGAGTCCAGAAGAACCTATAACTGCTCGAAGCTGATGGAATGGTCTCGCTGTAAGGCTAGCACGCGAAGCTTCACGAATCCTCACGATGCTTCCTTCCACGCCGCAAGTCGAGGCTGTGTACCTTGACCCTTGGAGCGGGATCCTAGCTGGCCTACGAGAACTGCCGGTCGATACACCGTTCCTACCGAGTCCATCGCTTTCTGACATCGCTCCACGACTTTCCCAAGCTGAGAGCATCTCGTCTACCACCACGAGATCTCAGCCTTCATCAGGTCAAAGCTCTACACCATCCCCTCATACATTGTTGATCGACCAGACCACGCTTGACCCGACTATGGCCGTGAGTGTCGCCGAGAGGATCCAGTCCGAAACGGATGGGCGCGCTTTCATGCTCGACGCCCCGGTTTCGGGCGGTGAGTGACCTCTTTCCGGCTCTGACTGACCCGACTGATGTGTTCCGCAGGCATCGTCGCGGCAGCAGCCGGAATACTGACTATCATGTTCGGATCCCCATCGTCAGTCGCTACATTTCTCGCCCGGCCGCTGCTAGAACGGATGGCCCGGGAAGGTGGTGTCATTGAATGCGGTAAGAACGGGACAGGTGTCGGCGTGAAGGTGTGCAACAAGTGAGTCCTCGAGATGAGGAATGCTCGGGGAGGATTTCGGCTGATACGAATAGTATGATACTGGCAATCAACCAGATTGCGCTCGCCGAGGGCTTAGCACTGGGTGGATCACTCGGTATCGATCCCTTACTCCTACACAATGTCATCAACACCGCCTCCGGTGAGTCAGCTTGCCTATTCAACGGGTCTCCGGAGCAGTCAAGCTAATCGTGTCAGGCCAGTCATGGTCATCCCGCATCAATTCGCCCTTACCTGAAGTGGCCAACAGTCCTGGATCACGAAACTACTCCGGCGGATTCCAGAGCAGACTCATGCTCAAGGTAAGAATGACTGACAGGAGGGGGACATACGCTGAGCGAGGAAGCAGGATATTGGCTTGGCCTTGCATGCAGCGCACGTCCATGACCTACCTACACCGCTGAGCTGGGCCGCGGAAAGCGTGTACGATGCGGTATGCAAGGAGGATGGCGGCGAGTGGGCGGGGAAAGACTTCAGGTGAGCCACGACCACTGACGGCGTCGGATCCAAGCTGATAGGGTCAGTGTGGTATTCGAGTGGTTGAAGCGGAGACAGACCGAAGGAGTCGAGAGAGGATGGAAGGACGGAGGACCTGGGGAACCATGAGTGTCTGTCACATGGTACACGCAGCACAGCCGTCTCATTACTCATGCATCTTTCAGGATACCACATCCTATCTACAATGACAAGTCTCACCCGTCAACATGTACATGTAAACCACGAGAGATTGAAATCAAGCCTCCTTGTTGGCCGAATGGACCTTCGAGGGAGAGCCGGCAGATCTCTGTTCGATGTCTGCAAGAGTTTTGCTGAAGTCTGATAAGTCCTCGCTGACGTACGGTGCCTTGTATGACGATACTGAGGGGTCTTCCGCGTGTTCGAGGTCCGTCTGACTGTCGTCGACGGTGGTGATGGACCCAGCGTCGTCATGATCCTCTTGATTTGCCTCGCTCCGGTTGTCCTCGCTCTCATTGTCCTTGCTCTCATTGTCCTTGCTCTCTTTGTCCTTGCTCTCTTTGTCCTTGCTCTCTTTGTCCTTGCTCTCTTTGTCCTTGCTCTCTTTGTCCTTGCTCTCTTTGTCCTTGCTCTCTTTGTCCTTGCTCTCTTTGTCCTTGCTCTCATTGGTTGTCCTGCCCCTTGTAGTGGTTGACGGATTGTCCCGAGTACTCTTCTCGGCCTTCATCTCACCGTTTGAGGTCTTCGCTCCCGTGGCGGTTGAAGAAGCGGCTTGCTCGGCTCGGAGTTTCTCTTTAGCGCCCATGGTGCTATACGACGGCTGATGAAACGTCTTGTTGCTGAAGTTGGTGCCAGACGACGGTGGATAGAACGTCTTGTTGCTGAACTGTTCCGTCGGACTCGCGTAATTCCCGATGGTGATGAATCCGGACCCTGTTGCAGCAAGAAGCCCCAGCCACGATTCTAAACTCCCCTTCCCAGCCGTCCTGTCTGCCTGTGATGACCTCTCGTTGGATCCCGTCGTTCTGTCATACCTGTCCATCTCGGCATCAGGACATGCCATTTCCGTGTCATGCCTTCTGCTTTGCGCTCTGCGTCGCATTTCCTGCGTCATGCCTCGTGATTTCCGCGATGGAGCCTTTCATCGTATCGTCCTGCTGGGCCATGAAGGAATCTTGCCTCACCATCTCAGCATCCTGCCTCCTGATCTCACTCCGCATCTTCGCGTCCTGCATCCTTGTCTCACTCCGCGTCTTCCTCTCCTGCCTCCTCATCTCACGCCTCATTTCCGCGCCTTGCCTGCTCATCTCCCTCCCCTTTTCTGCACCTTGCCTGACCGTTTCCGCGCCTTGCGAGCTCATCTCCCTCCCCATTTCTGCACCTTGCCTGCTCGTTTCCGCCCCTTGGCTGCTCATCTTCCTCCCCATTCCGCGGCCTGCCTTCCCCTGTCCTCGCTCTGCCTCTTCATCTCTGCTGCCTGTCCTCCCACCTCTGGCCTGTACCACCCCAATCCACTTCCCTGTGATGCCTTTCTAAAGTCGAAGAGGTTCACCCCAAACTGGCCATAGGAGTTCCCGTAGTCATCATCGGCATACCCAGTACCCCTTCCCCGATACCGGTGTCTCGAGCTTGGAGTCGACTTGGTATCTGGGATCCATTTGGATTGGTCGCTGTTGACCGTGTCCTCCGATCTGCCATACACGAAATGTTTGGATTCGTCCATCCTGCATGGAAACAGCAGTATTCAGTCCTTTGTGCGTGGACTTACCAGTAAAGATCCCCAAAAGACATGCGGGAGATATCGGAGATGCGGCGCACTTGAAATCAAAGATGGGTGTGGTCAGTTCGATGAAGGTGATAGGGACGAAATGTAAGTGTTTGGTAGTGAAACAGTTAATAGTCCGGGCTGAGCGGACTCCTCTTTCCGCTGCGAGAACCCCTTGTGTGATGGAAGAAAGGGATGAAAGGAAGTCCACGGCCTTGTCACGACTCGGTAGTGGTGGGAAAGTATTTGAATTCAGTCCGTGCGCATGTGGCGATGGTATTGACCAAAACTGAGTGAATCTACGCAGAATGCAATTTCATCCATCTTTCGGCTGTACTGACTACCAACTCAGATTGAGGTCCTCATACATCTACAGCTCCTTCCCGCTCGAGATGACTCACTTTCGGTGGCATCGGTAGAGGACATCTTGCCATGGGTGGGAAACCTGTCAGTCGTGACCTTCTCCCCCCTAGTACGGTTGTTTTGTCGGACGGGACGTGGACCCCCTCCGACAGAGGCGCCCATGTCTGAGACTGAAACCAACAATAGGGACCTGTGCCAAGTAAGCGGTGAATATGCACCGGGGGGATTGACGCTATTCCGCTTGAAAGCTACTCTCGGGTCCTCCGCGGTCTCGTGGGTTTGTCCTTGGTGCTGATCAGAATGTCAGATTAGGGTAATGATCAGTAGTTGGATGACCGAATCAAAGAAGAACATAAGTAGATGTAATAGGTAAGCTTTCACAGAAAGCAGTATTAGTCGCTTCTACGTGCTGCGGTTCGCTTGAACCTATTTACCACGACGCAAGTCGATGCTGGGAGGACGTGCAGAGACTTTCGACAGATCTTCACACGCTTGACTGCTCGTTATGGTCAGTCATAGGAGTTCAATGTCGCGCCTACTCCCTTCTGCGTGAAGGAAGCAGGACGATTATTGACATCGTTCCAAGCGGCGAGCTACGCAGCGCAAAACCTTCGCAAGAACACGACTATCGTCGTCTCAGGCCAAGCGTCTTGAGAAAGAAGTGTCAAATGTCACCTTATGACCCTTAGACGGTCTTTGAAGTCTCTCAGCTGGAAGTCAGATTACCTTGCTGCGTACAAGACGCCACACTCGTCATATCGGAAGACGCCAATGTCTCGGTGGCGAATGATCACTGAAGGAGTCTCGTCGACTGACCAGCCTCAAACAAGTTTGTATTTATGCATCACACTACTGCCTAGTCGATTCTTCCATCTCATCCCCTTTCGCGACCGCCACACCCTTGCTGGCTCACCTCTGGATGCTCGCGTATACCTCAGGTACTCCTGACCGGATTGTGATCCGTACGGGCAGTCCTTGACCTCTTCAGAGTGGACCCGTCGTCGATGGTCACCGGGGAGTGCGGGCGTTTCTGAGAAGAGTAATAGCAGAAGCACGGAAAAGATCAAGCCCAGATTCAATCACGAGAAGTCGATAAGAGCAAAGCAGCTTCCAGGCGGCCGACCAGCGCGACAATTTTCGCAAACGACAAGCAAAGAAGGCTTTCCAAGAGATGTCTTGGTCAGCAAAGCCTTCTTGGAGGCGTCAGTATCTGATATGTCTAGATCAGTGATATCAGCCGGAGCGATTGGTTTCGTTGATGTGAAGTGTGAGTGATAAGAACTCTGAGTCAGCTTCTACGAATTTTTTATCCTTGCACCCGTTACAAACCCAGTATAGCTACTTGTGTACATCCTATCCGCGTCAGCCATCTCTCCCTACCCGCATGTCAGTGAGCTTGGTCAATCTCAACCCTCAGGCCTCCAACAGTTGTGTCTCGGGTTGGATGGGTCCGAATTGTAAGGTCGACGGTTGTTGGGTCTCTGATTGTGGTTCCCTGACTGTAGGTTCCCTGATTGTAGGTTCCCGGATTGTAGGTTACCGGATTGCAGATCACCGGATTGTGGGTTCCCTGGTCGTTGGATCCCTACTGATGGTTGGCGTTGCCACCGAATGAGTTGCCTATGGCATGGCTGCCACCGTTGCCGGGCGGCCCCTAGTAGCTTGACGGGTTCCCCTCGTCCTCAGATCCGATATCGTCCGGCTGTGGTGGGTCGACATCGCCCCCAAAATCCCTTGTGATCATTTCCTATGAGAGGTTATCGACCCATCGACTGGCCCTGGCTTTACCCGACTTGATGACTACGAAGCACGAGTACTGAGCCTGGGAGACCTGTCCCGGAAAGTCGGCGACTGGAGACTGGATATGACATTCGTCGAGTCAGCAGACGTGCTGGCGCCACACTTGCGTTTCCTCGAGGAGCAAGAGATTCAAGAGTCGGACTCGCTGTTCCTCTTGTTTCGGATTCATGATCAAAACTGTATGACGACTTTGATATAGTGCTGAGTGTGTGGTAAGTGAATGGTGTAACGAATGGCAAAATTGTTTGGAGAGGAGACAAATCTCAGTACGTATCGGTCTATACGTCTGCACGGAGCCTTCCCCCAATCTGATCCTTTGACGGCTTGACGGAATCTCGATGGCTCATCCAAAGGAGGCATCGCTCGAAGATCCTCGTCGAATGCAGTGTGTTCGTTCGGTCGTCTCCTGACTCAGTGAGAGGAGGTTTTATCATGCGCCATCATCTTGCCCAGGTCATGCACAGAGAAGCACGCAAGAGTCGGCGCATTGATATCGAAACGAGCGCCCTTGACAACTGTTACGAATCTATGCGAGCCACATGAGAAGTTCTGGTAGGGCAGAGAGAAGCAGGGAATCGATATGCCATCAGCTTTACTTCACTTAGAAAAGGTCGTCCCGGAGGGAAGGATACGCAGGAGTGGCCTTTCAAGCGCGATAGCTTAGATGAAGTCGAGCGAGGAAGACTTGCGTAGAAGCCCCATGTAGTGCAGCCTTCCACGGAGCCTTTATAGCGCCCGTCATCTTCTCATCAGCAAGGATTGCGATCGCTTGTGTTGGAATGATTTATTAGAACTTTCCGTCAGTGAGTGAGAGATTTCACACCTCCAGATGTACTCCTACTTCGTGTCAGACGTCAGTCGACTCTTTACCTCTTGCCTGTGTGGCTGGAGTGGTCTCCAGCAGCCGTCCTGCTCGACCCTTGGTCCCCATGACTGGTATCGTTGTCTTCGTATGAAGGGCGTGCACCATTGCTGCCGCCGGACGTGTTCTGGCGTTTCAACGGGTCTCTACCCGTGCCGACCTCGCGAGATCCGGGATTGCACGACTTTGACGGCCCGAATTTGTGACAGAAGGGTGCTGACATCTCTTCCGCTTGCTTGGAAAGCTCCTTCCCCGGACCTGTCTTCCGTTTGCTCACGAATCACCCAATCCAGATGACGCGTGGATGGATCTGCGAGTGTCGTCCCCGAGGGATTCCATCATAGCACGCTCGTCTCTGCTGGGCATAGTGCTGCTTGAGTGATTCAGTAAATGAGGGGATGGAATGTGAAAATGTTGGAAGAGAAGAAATTGCCAAAGGTGGTCAGTCGTGATATGTATACAGACATCGTCGCCTTCGTTGAATCCTTTATACGCTGACAGGAGCTCGGCAATAAAAGGAGGGGCTCGGTAGAGTCTTCTGCCACGGTCCAAGAAGTTGAGAATGGCAAGCAGTAGAAGATAACTCGCAAGAAGGCGCGCGTCTTCAAGAAAGTGCTTCTTTCCTTTCTCCGCCTCTTAGCTAGTGTGGAACGGCTGTCGCCCGGGGCTCTCGCCAGGATGATTCAGGGAAACCATTGGACGACTTCGGCGCGTGTTCGGCAAAAGGAGCGTCAGTCAAAGCCTCGACGAGTCAGAAGCCCATCGAGCCCGGTGGCTTCGTCGGATTAAGAACCAAGAGAAGGAGGCGAAGTCGGTGAAAGACATTGCTTGGGTCATTGAGAAGCCTACAAAGGCAAAGCGATGTGGTGGAATGAAGTCGGTCCGATGATTTAGTAGTCCAGTACCGGATGCGATCTCAAAAATGCTCGCCGACCCTGGAAGAAGACATGATGACATGTCCGGACGAACAAGGAATCCATCAGAGCGCCCCTCGCGACAAGTCATGACGAGGGAGACGCCCAAAACAAGAGATGATCCCGCGCGGACTTCGGAAAGTTTCTCAAACCCCAAATGTACTCATTAGCAAGCTGGATGCTGTATTGCGAGGCGTGTCACGATTCGTCCCAAAGTTTGCGGCAATGTCTTCCACATTCCGCTGGCTCTCCAGATCGTCTTCTGCGAGTACTCGATCGCAGTCTTCGTCTGCTGAAAAAGTGGTAATATCGATAGCCACGCTTAAATTCTCGTCACGAATTTTGTACAGTGCTGAGTAAGTGATTGCGTGATTGAGGAGATGATTCTGCCAAGATGTCGGAAGAGGAGGATATTGCCAGGAGGTGCCAGTCTTCAGACGGCGTCACTCCTTAGAATCCTGTGTAAGGTGCCGGTTCTGCGACACTCAAAGGATTCGCCGAAAGACTGTTCTATCGCGTACGAAGTAACAGCAAAAGGAGTATCTAGGATGGCTTCGATGCCAGTGGCTTCGACAGATCAGATGCCCTTCGACACTAATAGCTCCGGCAAATTGGCAACCAGGAGCGAGTATAGATACCAGAAGAGGTCGCTTCGGTGCAGAACGCACGCGATCACCATATTTCTCGGAGGACTCTGAAAAAGACTTTGTCAACACGTCTGGCAAAGAATTCCTCAGAGCCGCCCTCCAAGCGATAGCTTGGCAAGCGCTAACAAGCAAGGCGCTCCAAACAAGGGAAGGTTCGGTGCAGGCCGTGGGGGTTGTGAGCCCCGAATGTCCTCTCAGAAAGATCAAGGGCTAGCAATCTCTCTTGGTTCAGTCAATTGGCCCGGGCTTTTCATCGGTTAGAGCGAGTTCTTTGTTCATGGATTTTTTCAAAGTTCGCCGGCTCGGTCACAAACTTCTCCGCGTCGCCCGTATGTCGCCACCTCGCATCTCAACGACCTTGGTGGGTCGAGGCGGTTCCCGTGCACTTGGTGGTTCCCGGGTTAAAGCCGTTGTCCCCGGACTGAGTGCCTGCAGGATGGTCGCCGCCATCGCCTGACGGGGCCTGGTGGTTCGACGGATCCGTCTGGGTGCTTGCGCGTTGGGTTCCGAAACTGTCCGGCACTATCCTGTCGCGGCGGAGGTCGTCGCGTGCTTTCGACCGACTAGAAGCCATTCACGGCCAGTGATTTCGGCGAAGTAGCAGCCAACAAGCGGATAGAAGATGCAGAGAAGGATCGCTTCGCTGAATCAGAAGTCACGAATCAACGCGGTCGAGAAGACCCCCTTTCAGCCTTCGACGAAGACGATTAGCATGGTTCCATGAGACATCAGCTGCCTTCGTCACCTCGAGCACATCAGGAGTATGGTGACGTTAAGTACAATCTCCACGAGTGGCGTTACATACAATCTGCCCGATACCCAAAATCAGAAGAATTTCGTGAACAGACCCGCATCCTTTCTCCGACCCTGCTGAACGCCCGAACCTTCGCTCTGCAAATTCACCAGACCTTGCAGTGACCGCATGACCTGCGCCGATGTCAGAGCCGTACTTGACCGACAGCATGACAGCTGAGACACGATGCAGCTACTGACTTGCTCCAACTTGTCTTTCCGATCTTGCAAGTCGAGATGATGTCGGATCTTTGGGTTCTCTCGCGCGAACTTGGCGATCTCGTCTCGCTACTACCCGTCAGCTCTGTCCTGCATCAGCAAGGAAGACTCACATCCAAATCGTACAGTATCCGAGAATCGATTTCTCGAGGAAACTGCGAAAAGTCAGCTGGACAGATGAGAAGAAGATTTTCATACCTGGTAGAAGAACTGCTCTAGCAGCTCGATATTGATGAACATCGTACTTGTGTACGCCAGCTTGTCCGCGACCACACTTAGGAAAGCCTCCGGGCAAAAGGCGCTCTGATCCGGTCCTTGCTTACACCGCCGCGACTTCAGCGCTTGTTGTCGTGCTTTGAGCAGGCTCAGGCGGTTCGATAATAGCAGAGCATGTCGACCTGTCGTCAGCTCTTCCCCAGCGTCTTGCACTCACCATCAATGATCTGCGCTGGCGAGTACTTGTATGCATCAAGTACGGGAGCTCCCTCTTCCCTCATCTCTTCTCCTTCGACTGCAGGTGCAGACACTCGCCGCCGTCGTCGCTCCTCGTCCCACTTCTCCAGATCATTCACATGCCGCATCAACCCATTCAACCTCCGTCCTCCACCGACACGTGATCGGATCTCGGCGAGCTTATAATCACATCGAACCATCTCTTCGCCAAACTTGATCTCCGCCTTGTCCCTTCCTATGGCCCATTCCCGGTCATCCACTTCAACCTCATATTTGTACGGCTTGATGCAATTCTCGACCTGATCCGCAGTGAGACCCATCCGTTCCCGTAGGATCGCATGTGAGAACTCGACGATCCGCTCGGCGGCAGAGGGGTGGAAGGTGAAAGGTTCGCCGGTCGCGATATTATCAATGAGACCACGTAATCCGTCCGCAACGAGGGAGGTCGAGTCTCGCCCGACACCAGACTTGGTGAGAAGAGATGAAGCTGTCTCGAGCTTGTATTTCCAGTACGGGTCTAGCTCCTCGCTTGTCATTTTCCGATCTTCGGCGAGTTTAGAGAGCTCCGCCGTCCGTGGATCCGTCCAGTACAGCTGCTCGAGGATGTCCATGAGCTTCTCGTCGAGCATTGCTTTCAGTTTGGACCGAACGGCGGGTTTGGTGAATTGCGACGTATAATCCTTGAACCGAGCTTTCAGCGCGTCGACGGTTTCTGCGACGTATGACTCGGAAGTGATCCGCCGGTCATTATATTGCACCTGGCATCAGCGGTGTTCCACGAGCCCGAACCTACCTTGAACTGATAGCTCGCCTCCTCAAGCTCGAGCTGTACAGCATTGGTGATCCCATGCAAACTCGCCGCCATGCTGGTCTCGAGCACGTCCATGAGTCGCCGCCGCAAAGTATCCGTGCCAACCATGATTCGTCCTTCCCCTCCCAGCCGACTTTTTCCGCCAAAGTGCTTCGAATTTTCCCCGCCGAAGAACTCTTCTTCCCGCTTGAGCACGGCCCCGGTGACATTTGGGCTCTCCTGATCTCCCCGAATTGACCTGAACACTCCAGTCGCGCCTCCTGTTGGAGGAGCTTTGCAGACGACACCGACGTAGCCAAGATGCAGGGGATATCGGTCGCCACTGATGATCTGAGCCCCGACTTCCGGCTTCACCAAGTCCATCTTGGTCACCACCCCGATTGTTCGAGTGCCTAAAGGGTCGACCCGTCGACTTGACCGCAGTGCCGGCGAGTTCGCTAGATCCACGTCCGCGGCGCAGACAGCGAGGATGATGTTGGGTTCGCGGATATACCTATCGCATAAAGACATGATGTTCTCCTTCAACGCCTCAGGTTGATCCAGCGACGATAGCTGAATGTACCCCGGCAAATCAATGAGGGTCAGGTCCGGAACGTGTGGAGAGTGGATGTGCAGGTGAATCGGGTCGTCTGATACCGCCATCTCTGCGGGTACGGAGAGGTTGAGATCGGTGAGCGTTTTCCGGATGGTCGCGAAGGAAGTGATCTTGCCAAGATGCGGCATGCCGGGGAAGGTGCCGTACTCAGCTGGGGTGGTAGAGGATGAAGCGGCGTTGGGAGGGGTGTGGATGAGGGTGAGCTCGATAGGACGCCGTGTGACCATATTGTCGCCCCTGATTCCGTTAGCACCTGATCTCGCCATGACGACTCACTTTGGGAGGAACTCATGTCCCACGATGGCTTCGAGCACACTGCTCTTCCCTGAACTCTGACTTCCAATCACGACAATGGAAGGAAGCTTGAGCGCATCACTCTGGTCGACGCTGAGCAAGACCGAGCGGATCTCGATCAGCTTCCGAGTAAGCTGGAGTAGCTGATGCTCGTCTCCTCCCGTCGAGAATGGGTCGGATACCGCCGGTCGTTCCCGTTCCTCGTGCGCTTGCGCTTTCGACACCGCAGCGGCTCCGACTAGACCCAAGAGCGCTTCTCCCCCGCCACGGCCAGACGGCTGACCAGGACCTTCTCCTGGCCGCCATTTCTGCTCCGTCTCTCCAGATCCTGCGTGTCCTCCTTCACCGCCTGGAGTCCGTTTCCTCGGCAAGGTCCAGTCAGGCAACTGCACCTTGACCGCCTCCCACCAGTCTTTCGTACCCCGACCAAGATTATCCGCCGAATCCTGTAAAGCTGCAGCTGTATCCGAGAGCGAGGCAGATAATCGCTCCGACAGCTCGGCCGAGAGGTAGGAGGCGGTCGACATGGTGGACGAGAGTGAAGTGGAAGTAGCATCGTACGCAGACGACACCTTGTCCGATATACTTGTAACGAGATCGGACGTTGCGGTTCGAACACCTAATTTCGCATCAGCGAGTCTGATCAGAACCATGGGAACGTCACACCTTCCAGCTTGTAGTTGGCATATCCCAAACCACCAGCTCCGATAGCAGCACCGTAAAGAGGCACCCTAAACGCCCTCGCCATCATCCGGGGTATAGTCGAGAATGAGATCGCTCGGGTTTGAAGGTGGACATTTCGTGATGGAACAGTGAGAGGTAGACGAGTGGAGATGTGAGGTCGGGATGGGTGAATGAGAGGTGTCCGGGTGAGGCGAGAGACGCGACGAAGCATGGTGGATAGGTCTTCTCCTCAGGCGTAAGGATACCGAGGGCAGAACAAGGACAACTAGCTATCCTTACTGAGTAGCCTCCACTGCATGCAGACGTTTGAAGGAAGCAGAAGCCGTCACAGAAGTGGTTGATGATGTAAATTGCGGCCGTCTTAGATGGCGAGCGGCAAACGGCAGACCAAGCGGGAGCATATTCACGTGGCCAAAATATCATGTAGCCGTAGCTCTGTTTTGATCTTCGCTCCCGATGTTCGAAGCGATTGTCTTTTGCTCTCCCAACCCCATGATCTGCATCGCCTCGATCCTGAGGGAACGAACTCCTCGAGGCCAAACGATGTCTCCAAAGTCGAATCTGTACAATAAATACAGGAGAATCCCTCTCGCAGGTGTCTTCCCTATGTCAGGGGACTCAACCGACTGCACGGATGTCCTTGACTCACCTGACCCCATCTGCCAGCTGAGCGCCAGCAGCTTACCCATCTGGAGATCTTCAAGCTATACGACATCAACGCAACGCGCAGGGCAGGCCATCCGATCCCGCTCCGTCATCAAGCCGTTCCTTGACAACCATCACCACTCGCTTCCCGCATAGCGCCGATCCTTCCTCGTCACCTGACGACGCATCTAATCATATTCCTTCTCGTCCCTTCGTCCTCTCATATTGCTTCGTCCTCACTGATCAAAATCTTCAGCAGCTACACTGAAACACAAATTCGGTCCCACGACAGTTTCGTCTGAGGCCCTCGACGTGTTGCCTTGATCACTAGCTTACGATCCTCCTTCAACATCATTACGAAGCGCGAACACGTCTCGTCAGTCTCTCCACCCCTGACGCCCCATACTTCACCATCCATCAACGAGCCCACCACGACTTCTCCGCTGTCGAAGAAGGCCAAGACCACCCCAAAGACTCCCAAGTCAGACGAGAAGAAGCCCAAGGCGACGACCTCGCCCATCAACGGGTCTTGGGCGGCGAGCAAGCGCGAGGCCATCATGGACCGTATCGTTGCCACTGGCTTCCAAGTGCTTGATGTGAATGCACTCATAGCAGAGGTATGCCGACAAACCGCCATTCGTTCCTTTTGATGAGCTGATATTCATGTATGATCGCAGTTTTGGCTCAGCGCGCTGCAACTGAAGACCAACTCCAGGCGGCAGGAAGGGTAACTTCAGGGACAAGGCGGTCAAGTATATCAAAGGCGAGTAGACGCTTCGACGACTTCAGAAAGAGATGATGCATACAGATATTATCGCGCGCGACCACCAAACCCCTCCTATCGATGCTGCTATCACTGAGTCTAACTCCCAGCCAAGCTTCTCTCCAACTCAAGCTTAAGCCGCGATCGCGGGGATCGGGTGCCCCTCAAACTTCTCCGCCCCCTTGAACCGACCGTAGAACAGCTGATCGGTGAACAGTTTCTGTCCCTTGACGGACTTGACCATGAATCGCGGAGTGGTGACCGTGCCGATCAACGGGAATTGGAGCGTCCCACTACCTGGATGCCACGACTCACCCGGAGATACTCGTCGACGGCAATGAGACCAGCCGCGATCGCCCCGGGGTCCGCCTTCTCGACAAGCGAGACGTTCGGCTTGTTCCCACCCGCAATGAACACGTAATCCGCCTCGACCTTCTTCCCAGATTTTGAGACTGACTGTCTTCGGGCCCGTCTGAAGGCCAAACGAGCCGTCCCACTCTTTTGGTCCCGTCGAGGAAGTGGGGACCTCAACGCGGTCATTAAGGATGAGCTTGACATCCAGCGCCTTGAGCTCGGACTCGAGGTTGTTGGACAGCTTCATCGCGGTGGGTGGGGAGGAGTAGCTGAAGTGTCCGCCTGTGGGATCGGGAGTTTTGGAGGTCGGGTTGAGGACGTGGGGGAGGTTGTGGACGATGGTGAGTGGTTTCCCGGGGTATGCGTGGCGAATCTCCTGCACAGACTCGTCAGTGTCGACTCAAGATAGATTATTGACCCTTGATAGGGCATTATAGGTGTAGTCAGGACTCACCCCAGAGAACTCCAGCCCGACCGCACCAGCACCGACGATAAGCACACTCTCCGAGCGACTGATATCGCTCTGCTGCTTCTTCAGAGCATTGAGGTACTCCTTCTCCGTAGATCCAGGGGCTGGCCGCATCGGGGAAGGCTCAGCGCTCCAGTAGCGAGGATACATTTCTGGGGCCCTGTCAGAACCCATACTCACCCCGGAGTGGAAGATCGGGCTTACGAAGAAGGCAACCGTCGTGGACCCTTCGAAAGGCTTCTCCAGCACTACAGAACTCGATCGGAGCTCAACGACCTTGTTAGGTGCGATGACCGTGTGTGCCGAGTTGGCTGGGAACATGATTGAGGTTCGGAGGGGGCCGGTCATACATTTCTCCCATCCTAGGCGACTCATCAGTCATATTCAGGTCGACGGATAAAGGGAGTGGACGTACCTGAGACAGTAGCAGCACGGACGGATCCTGGTGGCCAGAAGGCGAAATCCAGCGCGTCGATGAGGACGATCCGATGTGTCCCAGGTATGGTCGGCACGAGGGCGTTGGCCAGCTGTGTACCGGCGATGGAGGCTATGACGAGTCAGCTCGAAACTCGTGTGAATCAAGGGAGGACGGACCGCCGATGATAATGATGTTCTGGAATTCGGACATTGCGGCTGAGAAGAATCAGAAAGGTATGATCCGTAAGAGGTTCTTTGCCACTTCGTCAGGCTTGACAGATGCATGTCCGACGCGTTGATCAATGTGTTGATGAGTCACCAAAAGGCGGAAGGATGAGAAATCGTTCTCATTGGTCGTTTAGCCACAAAAGGGGATTGGGTTTTGGATGATTAGAGCATGGCGCCGATCCGAGGGCCAACCGGATCCGAGATCGTCGGATTATGTAAGATTATTGATCGAGACGCCGAGAATTCAGACTGCTGAACCAAGCCTTCGTACTCCCTAGCTTGTCAGGATGAACGAGCTCATGCATACAGCAAGTATGATGACAAACGAATGACGGACGATTCCTCTACAAATGCACCTGGGCCAAGGCCTGCCTCTACCATGCGATACCGCGCTACGCTGGGGCTGGCGGCGCCTGAAGTTTCTCGGATCCCTGATACCTCGCAAAGAATAGATCCTCGACGAGGAGCTTCTGTGCTTTGGCCGACTTCACCAAGAATTTCGGGACCATCACCTGACCGAGGTATGGTAGGCTCAAGGTACCTTGCCCATTGTTCGGACCAAGCGGGATAAACTATACTTCTGTCAGCAACATGTTGTGGGGCAGTAGAGAGGGGACGTACGTTGGCAATGGGCAAGGGCCGCTTGTAGGCTTTAATAGGCGTATTCTTGATCTCGGCGAGAACGCTGGTAATTGGCGCTTTAGTCTTTACTGCAAGCAGAGATGGCATGAACGACTCACTTGACGGCACTTGCGGTACCGTCTGTAACAGCGCCCTGCCAGTTCTTCCATCCCGGCGTGGAGCAGCAGTCACCGATGGCATAGTATTTGCCGATCAACGGAGACGACGCAGTGGTGGAAGTGACCTGATGCATTGTTCAGCTCCGATACGGGTTAAAGTGCAGCTTCGGCTCACGCGCAGATACTCGTCGACCGCAATCAAGCCGCCCGAGATCGCTCCCTTGTCCAGCTTCTCGACGAGACTCGTGTTCGGGCTGTTGCCAACACTGACGAAAACGAAGTCCGCCTCGATCTTCTTCCCGCTCTCCAGTCCCACACTCTTCATGCTCGACTGCATCCCAAATGACCCATCCCAATCGCCCGGACCACCACCGGAGGCAGGGATGTTGACCTTGTCGCCAGTGATGAGATTGATATCCAGCGCGTTCAGCTCCTTTTCCAACGCAATAGAAAGTTTCGGCGCGGTCGGAGGGGATGACCAGCTGGCCTTGACATCGTTGAGACCGGGCGGGTTCGCGGTGGGGTTGAGTACCTGCGGAAGGTTGTGAACGATAGTGATGGACGTGTCGGCGTGTTTTGCGCGGATTTCCTAAACCTCATTTCAGCATCCAGCATCATTGACCAGAAGAGAAAGACATACACCCGCGACTTCCAACCCGACAGAACCGGCACCGACGATGACGACCTTGCTCGCCTTCCCAATCTCCTGCTGATACTTCACAAGCGTCTGCCGGTATTCATCCTCGGTCGTATCTGGCTGGGGGCGCATAGGCGAAGGCTGCTGAGCTCCAGTTGCGATGATGCATTTCTGCGACAGCCATTAGGTCAGCACCTGGCTGAAAGATGGTGCAAAGTGACTCACGAAGAACGGGATCTCGGTGGACCCCTCGAATGGCTTCTCCAGGACGACCGAAGACCCCTTTAGCTCGACGACCTTATTCGGCGCGATCAATTCGTGTGCTGAACCCGCCGCAAACACATGCTCCTTCTTCAGCGGAACGGTAACCCGTTTCTCCCATCCTGAAACTCTTCATCAGCTCGGGGCCTTTATGCACGAGGGTGGGGATCTTACCAGGAACGACGGCGGCGCGTAGCGATGCTATGGTGTAGAAGGAAAAGCCGAGCGCATCAATCAGGAGGATCCGGTGGGTTCCGGGGAGATTTGGGACCAGTTGATTGGCAAGCTGAGTCCCAGCACAAGAAGCTGGGGAGATCATCAGAAGGTCGTAGATTGATGAAGGGGAAAGCTGTACCTCCAATGATGACGATGTTCTCATACTCAGACATGGCGACTGGCTTGGGGTTGGATGACGCGTGATCAAAGCTATTTACGACGAGGAGAGAAACGACGCGAGAGCCACCTGTCAAAACGGTCCTGATAGGTGAGTACGACACTTACCGACAGTTGGAAATCTTCTGAAAGAGAGCACGAAGTGAGAAAGGAAGGACGCAGGGGCAAAAGCGATTGTTCGGCGTGTAGATCTGACTCTCGGATCCGAAACTCTCTAGATACGGCCTGAATAAGCGCCACAACGGCCTCAGCCCGAAAGAGCGCAATCAGCTGCCACGTCATGGGAAATCAGAGCGATATTTTACTACAAAGAGCTCACCTGGGCTTTCAGAATTTCGCTGAGGCATTCCAGAGGTATGGACGATGAAACGTCAGGAATTGCACTAGCTCTGTATGTTTTCATGTCTCGGTCCTATGTGGACACCTCAAAGATAGCTCCGGGCTCCCGGTCACGTAGCCAGGATCATCTATTATTGTGTCGGAATATTCATCGGATCCGACTTTCATGAAAGATCTCTATCATCTAACCTCGGCATCATGTCATCCCCCGCCCTCCCCTTCCACCTGATCAACGCTTTCGTCCTTCCCTCCTCCCCTCACTCGGGCAACCAAGCCGGCGTCGTCGTCTTCCCCTCTGCAAGTCACCCAAAGGCCAAAGATGACGTGTACATGCTCCTCGTCGCGCGGGACTTCAACTTCGCCGAGACTGCCTTTGTGTACCCACTTGGTGAGGGGGAATGGTCGTTAAGGTGGTTCACGCCTGAAGTGGTTGGTCCTCTGTCCGCACTTGGTACTGTTCCGACTGAAAGTGGGGGATATAGGAAGTGGAATTATGTGGCCATGCGACACTCGCAGCCTCCTGTGTCCTCCTCTCTCTCAACCCAAAATTCTCCACACTGCTATTCCAAACGCTTTCCGGACAGCTCATCGCCGAGAGGTCCGGCGAGGAAATCACAATCACACTCCCAATCAACCTACTCGAAGCCTCATCTTCCGACGAGAAGATCCTATCCACATTCTGCTCGGCTAGTGGCGTTGAGAAGGGGGACGTTGTACAAGTCACGCCCTTCCGATGGGGGTCTGGATCGATCATCTTTGAGCTCAAGTCTGACGTGGATCTGGTGAAGTTGGAATTCGATACCAAAGCACTTGTGGGTAGCGTGTACGTGAAGTCGTTGTTGATGGGGTAGATGGGATTGAGTGAAGGCTTGATCATCGTCACTCAGATGAGGTCGGGTGAACACGATGGGAAGCTGAAGATTGATTCCCGGGTTTTCGCCCCGGGTCTGGGTGTGGATGAGGATTCGGTGGTTGGTTCCTGAATGGTCAAACCGTATCTTCGATACTGATTGGGCGAAGACCGGGGCTGCACACGCCGTGTTGACGGGGTACTACCTCGGTTCACCCGTCTCGTCTCGCTTCCCGAAGTCTCTCTTACAAGGCAAGGACGTCAAGACGCTTGAGATCGAAGCACGACAGCTGAGCGTGCGAGGAGGCGGTCTGGTGAGTTCGCTTGATGGTGCAAAGGCGAGGATCACGGGGAGGGCCGTGGAGATGGGACGTGGGACTCTTGCGGTGCTGGAATAGAGCAGAGAACTGCATGGGACAGAATCGATCTGCCATGGGTATGCTGTGCAGGGAATGGTCTAGATGGATCAGATATTACGAACCTTAGCCTCTCCCTCTCCAGCTCGTCCACCAGCCCCAAGATCCGCCGCCAAAGATACCGAACCATACCCCCTCCACCATCAATCCACCCCACAACCAGTCCATCCCTATATCCGGCTCTTTGCCACGCCCTATGCGACAAAGCTGCCATTCATGCCATAACGTCGAGACCCCCGCGCCGACAAACGGGACACCGGTACTCTTCTGCTCCTCGGTCGCATCTTTTGAGACGAGCGGAGTCTTCTCAGTCTCAGCGTAGCTCGCCACGACTGGCTTGCCGGGCTTAGAAGTGGTTGCCGTCGATCGCCCCCCTCCCATGATGTACCTCATCGTCGCCGCTCCTCGTATCCTGTACCCTCCCAGTCTAGTCTCATCCGCATGCAAGCCGCAATCAAGGATGACGTCCCTAGGCAAAGTGGGGTTCACGCATGCCGGTCGACCGATACCGACCAGATCACAAGCTCGGGTGCGCAGAGACGACGCGATGAGACTCCTATCATGCAGACCGCCAGTAAGCATGATCGCTGGTCCCTTGGGCGGTGAGGGAAGGTCGGGAAGTAGGGAAGTGGTAAAGCGGGCAAAGAGAGATTGGCGGGCTGAGCTGGGAATTGAGATGCTTTCAAGGGTCGCAAAGGCTAATTTGTGTCAGGTGATCGATAATCTACGATCCTGATCGACAAACCAGGAGACGAGTAGTTGCCACCGGATATCTCTAGGATGTCCACCAGCTTCCACGAAACGATCTCCGTGATCGACTGAGCAGATTGTTCCTCATCTAGCCCTTATGTTTGCATCAGTATGGAGCCGAAAAATGCAGGTTGGGAAAGACGCACCGCCTTGGACGAAGTCGGAGCAGTTCACCTTGACGCTTTTGACGAAGTCGGATCGCGTGACGGCGTGAATGCCAGTAAGTATCAGGTAGAGGAGGTGAAGGCGGAGCGGTATTTGGGTGGGGACGCGGGGCAGCGGTATGGGTTTCGGATTCGTCTGCAAAGCGTCAGCGCACAAAAGCGTCCCGCGACTGACCAGAGGCGAGAGATATTCCGCCAAGAGGTACCCATGCGCCGCGTGAAGTTGCACTCCTCCCCATCCTGCTTCTTCCGCCATCATTGCAGCTCGGACGAACCGCTCCACTATGCCCAGCCATTCATCGTTCGCTGAGACCGCCCGGCTCTTTACAGGCCAAATCATTCGGCCCACCAGCCATCCCATCAACGAGTCTCCGGTATCTGGTCGGGCGCAGCAGGGTCCAATGGCAGGATCCCAAGGTGCTCGAGAGAGGTTGATGGATGATGAAGATTGTAGACCGGGATGGGAAACTTGCATGAGGATAAGAGGCTTAGAAGTTGATGGAGGAATGGCGTCAAGCATAGTAGCATGGAGGTCTCGATAGGATTCGACAGTCGAGGATGAGGAGGAAGGTATCGTCAGGTCGTGCGGTGTAGCGAGATGTCGAGGATCGACCTGGACATTGCCTAAGATGACGGTCGGCTGATCAGGAGCGCTTTAAAGAGATGACTGGACTTACCGGTGATGATGATTCCCCAGCCGCCTTCGGCCCAACGTTTATACAGACGGTGGTGATCTTGAGTAGGTAGACCAGCGTAGCCTATGCCTTCTTCCATGGCAGCCTAAGAGGTCTGAGTGGTTCATACAGACCGAATACCAATTGGAATGCATTTTACGTACTTTTCCGAGTCGGTTGGGCACCACAATTCCATTGGGCAAAGTCACGGATGACGAGATGAGGTCGATGTCATTGTCGGCCATCTTGCTCGACTTCAAGTTGGGCGTTGCTTTATGTTGGGGGGTGAATCGCACCGTAGCGTCGAGCTGAGTTGCGGTCGACAGGAACCGTGAGGCTCGTTGATGAGCGTGCGGGAATCGTGACTATCTATATCAATACAATGTCGAGTGAACCATCATGATCGAAAGGTGACCTGAAACCACCATCCCCCTTGCTCGAGTTTCACTTTGCGCGCCTTTCCTAAATAACCAATATTCGGACGATCCTGTTCCCACTCTCCCTCTTAATCTTTCCTCTTATCTTGCTCACCTCATGTATCCTTTAGCTGACTAGCAGCCATGGACGCCGACGAGGACGACCTCGGAGCTTCCTCGTCCTTTGGCTTGAATCGAGTGCTCGCCTCATCCGGCATAGACCCCGCCGCTTTTTCCAACTTCTTCTCCAAGTCCGGCCGTTCCTCCAGCGCATTCGCAGATGTCGATGCGAACTCCGATGAAGATAGGTATGAGGACGACATCTCAGATGCAGAGTCACCCATCGAGAATGTGGAGGATGTCCGAGCGAGGGAAAGGGAGCAAGCTGCAGCGAAAGCGGAGGAGGAGAGGTGGTATCGTCGGGCTATGGAGATGCAGCGGGATATAGGAAAGGCGAAGGTGCAGGAGAAGGTGACGGGTGAGATGGATAGGGTGAGGGAGGTCTGGCCGGAGTTTGAGATAGGGAGGAGGTTGAGGATGACGGAGGTGTTTTATGAGACGCCGAAGCAGAGGAGGGGATGGGAGGCTAGCAGGCGGAAGAGACGGAAATTGGGAACGCAGACTTGTGAGCTGAGACCTCGAGTTTCTGCATATAGCTTATGAGCACCTCAGATCAGCTCAAAGTCGCCCCCGACCTCTCTGTTGCCCCCAACAAAGCTTTCTTGCTACCTTCCCTCGCACCGCTTCAGGTACAGTCGCCTCATCAGCCTCGGTATGATACTCCGCTTGGCAAGTACTTCGAGCCGGAGTGGATCAAGGGCGCGAAGCAAGTCAGGCGAATGGCTATGACCGAACCTCCAAAAGGGATATCACTGGAGGACGTAGATGGGGATAGGGACGTCGGGAAGCCTCTCGATTTCGCGGACTGGGAGAATGACATCGTGATGTGCTCATTGCAAGTCCTACTCCGCTGGATTCACGCGAATTCGCGCTGACAGTTCCTGAAGAGATGTGAAGGAACCTAAACGACAGTCTGATCCCCTAGCTTCGTATAACGAACTTCTAGAAACCGGCGACTGGATCAAGGACGTCATTTGGGATGCGAGGAGGGTATCGTCCGGTCTCCTCGCCGATGATGAGGAGGAGCCGCGCGCGGTCCGAGACCTGGGCGAAACTACAACAGACCCGGCAGCCGCGAAGTCCAATCTTGACCCGTACAATTTGTCGAACGACCACCTCTACGAGCACACCCGGGAGTCGCGTTTCCGCATCCGTCAGACCTTTGGTGCCATCGAGGTATTCCATTCCCAGCCCACCAAAGACCTTCAGATGCCCTTCGTCAGTTCCTCGCAGTCTCGCTGTCGTATGTTGACATGGGAACAGTACAAGACGACTCTTTCAAAGAGCGAAGCTCGAGCCTGGCGACGTCCGGCCATTCAAATCCCGGTTGGGATCACCATCACCTTCTCCAAGCTGAAAAGTAATCCCTCGGCCTCGGTTAGCTCGAAAAAGAAGGCGATGATGGTGGATCCGTCAGAACGGTTCAGAAGTAGCAAGGATCTGACCATGGCGGAGAAGGGGCCGTTCGTGCTATTCGAGTTTTCGGTAAGTCGCGCGAATCTGAGGTGTACGGTTACTGAAGACGCAATCAAGGAGGAGTACCCGCCAATGATGAGCGGGTATGGCATGGGCACAACCATCGTGAATTACTACCGGAAGAAGGACGATAAGGACGAGCACGTACCAAAGGTGACTTCAGCTTCTAAAGAAGTAGGCTATTGCTGATTTCGCGCAAAAGCTCGACTTCGGTCAACCATCCATATTGAACGCTGGCGACGCGGAGCCTTTCCTCACCGGCTACGTCGATCGCGGAGCCGTCACGCAAGTACTGCATAATAATCTCCTCCGTGCTCCGATATTCCGTCACGAGCCCGCCACCACCGACTTCCTGGTCATCAGGTAAGCTGATCAAACAATACGAGTCATGTCTGATGAACTTCATGGCAAACTACCAATGGTCATTGCTCATATCACCTGCGCGCGATCAACAACCTCTACACCGTCGGCCAAACCGTACCAAACGAGTCCGAAATCTCAGGTCCACACGCCCGGAAGAACACCAACACCGCCAAGTTCCGCCTAATGATCGTTGCTTGGATCCTCATCTCCAAGTCGAAGCAGAAGCGAATCAAGATGTCCAAGTTGATGAAATACTTCCCGGATCAGACCGAGCTGCAGATGCGACAGAGGCTGAAGGTCAAGGGGAATGTGAGCAGTGTCAGATGTCCAAAGATTCCGCTTACAGCGAGTAGGAATTCCTGCTATACGCAAGACAGCAAGGTCCCAACCAGGGCTTCTGGATGCTCAACCCGGAGTACAAGTTCCCGAACAATCGACGAGAAGTCCTCGATCTGGTCACTCCTGAAGCTGCGATGTTGTACGAGTCAACGCAAGTCGGTGCTCGACATCTCCACGACGCGGGATACTCCAAAACCGCCGAGGGCAAGGGAGAAGAGGAGTTTGGTGACGAGGCTGAAGGGCTGGATGTCGAGCAGCAATTGGCGGTTTGGAGTACGACGAGCAATTACAAGAAGGCTGAGACGCAGAAAGCTTGGATAGCGGTGCATGGGGAAGGCGATCCCACTGGACGAGGCGAAGGTTTCAGCTTTTTGACGAGGAACATGAAGGGGTACTTCTTGCGCAGGGGCGAGACGGAACAAGGCCGAAGACGTGAGTTCCTTGACGCTTCGCCGCTGATAGAACGCAGTCGAGGCGGAAGCCAAGGCGAATGGGAACCCTGTCAAAATCTCTAACGGCGAGCAGAACCGGATCTACGAAGAAGAGAAGCGCAAAGTCTGGGATCTTCAATGGGCAGCTCTCAGCAACCCGAAGCCACCCGAGTTGTTGCCCCGGGACGAGGACCATGATCGTGCTGTCAACACAACCGCCGCCCTTGGTCCCCGCTTCGCCCGCGCGGAAAGCCGACGTTCGTACTCGAGAGGAAATTCAATGGGCGCCACGCCCGTCAACGCGTATGCCGAGTATCCGAGAGAAACGAGTCCATCCGCTTTCTCGGGGGATGAGGGCAGCACATATACGGGTAAAGCTACTGCGGGAAAGATCATGCGGATCAAGCGGATCGTACGTCGTTAGCTCATCGGTCCGAGAAAGGCTGAAAGGGGTTTGCAGGTGAAAGGCAAGACGCAGATCGAGGTCGTGCGAGATCCAGTTGTCATTCAGAGTTATTTGCGGCGAGTAGAAGAGCGCAAAATGCAGGATTATCAGCAGCAGGCGGAGCAGTTGCAGCCGACTGGAAATGCCGAAGAAGACGATCTGAAGAAAGCAGCGTAAGCCCCTTTTGGACCTTCCGGTAGTCAATGGACGCTGACTTGCGTGTGTCGTACCAGGTTGCGGCAGGAGATCGACAAGTATAGGAAGAACCAAGCGCGTCGTATGGCTCGGAAGAAGTACACGAAGCAGAAAGAGGGGATCTTCGACGATGAATCGGCTGAGAGCGGGGTGCGTCCTCTGGATGTAAACAGGAAGCGACTGATCCCCCGATGCAGAGACGCAGATGCGGTGCATGTGGCGTCATCGGTCATACCAGTCAGTCTCCATTCGTGGAGCCTGCATAGAGGGCCTGAGAAAATCATGCTGAAGCAATGTAGAGGCCAACCGCAATTGTCCGATGTTTAACGTCAACGCGATAGGTCCATCGCCAGTAGGGACTACTCCGACTGCTCCGACCCCCGGCGGATATGGCGTGGCTGGGTACGGCGAGATGCCGACGCCCGACGGTTGGGCTGACGGGGGAACAAGCTTCAAGATTCGATTAGGAACGGGGAATCGGGGCTAAGGGAGGCAGAAGGAGAGATACCCAGCCCCAGCATTTGACGGTGCCTCATTGTTGATACCTGTATGACAAGTTTACACGAATGCATGTCATAAGATCTTGATCTGATACGCATACAAGCTCGAGACTCGCGCCCTCAGCTGCCGATCAAAGCTGTCCCTCACTTGCGGGATCGTCGAGACGTCCTCTGAAGCCGCATCCGCCTCACACGGTTCTTTCTCGTCCTTGTGAGCCGGGCAAGAGTGCCAGGTGGCACTGTGAAATCTGTTATATCCGTGACTTGCCCGGATGCGCGCTCTGGCTCCGAGGCGGGAGTACTGGCAACGGCAGCATCTTCTTGCCCAAGGCTGGGCGGATCCCTCAGGTCCGAGAGGTCGGTTGGGGAACGCCGGCCGCTGCTGCTCATCAGTCCCGGACGTAGAGAGAAAAGGGAAGGACACACGATGGCCGGTCCTCTCTTTCGCTTGACGCCCCCTTCTTGACCTCCCCCGACCTGGTCCTTCTCGCAGCAGATGCACAGCCCTCCAGCACATCGGATTCATGTTCGACAGACCTCACCCGCTGCCAACGGGCATCCTCTGATGGGAACACCTCGTCCTCCGTCTCCGCCCCGCTCAAATGGCGAGTCGAGGCGACTTGCGAATTCACGTCTCCACTAGTCGGGATGTCAGGTATGTACTCGTCCAAGCTGTCGTCTCGGCCACCAACTTGAAGAGCGCTATGGTTTGAGGTCCCAGTACTTTTTAATTCGCCAGGGAGGAATTGGAAGTCCCTTGTTGGCTTCGCGAGCTTGCTGAGATACATCAGCGAGAGTCAGTGGTTAGAGATGGACGAACGGATGTCTCGGGAGACCGAGAGGGTCAGTGCTGCACGTGCGCTCCGACCAAGGCGCTTCGGTCTCCACCTTCGCAGTGTCGATGTTTGCCAGACCACGGTCTACCGACATGGCTGGGGCCGAGCTACCCTGATCTGAGAGGTTGCATTCCCTGACGGCGGCCTCGACATGCCCAGACTCCTCGAACCTGGAGGCCTGCCGCTGATCCCATGGTTCAGCCTGTACCGGAAAAATCCGACCCGCTTTCTTCTCGGTCGCACTGCAGTCGGATGCATCGTCTTCGCTCGCCGGGTCGATCAACATGTTCTCCAAGAGACTTATGACCACATTCAAACTCAGCGAGGCGGCCGTGATCCTTGAAAATACATCCGAGGACTCACTGACACGCCTGTTCATCTGACGGTTCGGGAGAAGGTGCGCCACTACGAATGGTATGCAGCGATGATTCCTGAATGTCTGACTCACCCTGGGTAAGAGAAACAGGCGTATCAGCCATGACTCTACGGTGCACCTTCTGTCAGTGTATACTGTCGGATCACGGGATTTGGTATGCTGGATTGAAAGATGGGTAGCCGAGTGAGAAATGCAGTGGCAAATGCCTTGAAAAATCAGAAATTTGATAGACTCAACAAGCTCCCTTGACATGCGAAGTTTTAGTGTACAAAGGTGCGAGCAAGGAGACGCAAGGGTAGCATCCAGCATCTCGTGATGGTCCCGACGTAGACTGACGGAGGCAGAATTGTAAGGAGGGACTTGACGGACTCCAATGGTGGTCGACGAAGTTCTCCGAGCATCCTCGTCCAATGCTTAACTCTGACGAGAAGTGCTATGAGCTGGATTTAGCTGCACCTGTTTCTACACAGGAGTGGAATAGACCCCGAGCGTTACGGGAATCCTTAGCTCTAAAGGGTCCGGGATCACTTACGACTCATGATGGGGAGAAAGAACGCTCGGCAGGTCTCCAATCATGCATCTCGGTGAATAATCGTGTACTTGACGTTATGTACAAGCTCCTCTTTCCTCGCTCCAAATAGCGCCAGCCAATCAAACCTGGACACAGTACAATTGCTAGTACTCCCCTTGCTGACCGTGTCCCGCTCTCCCTCTTTGGCCTGACGTCTGTCCCTCTTGAAAGCCGCCGCCGTCCATGCCCTTGTGTCCGACTTCATTCTCGAACCTTTCGGTCACGGGCTTGACGTAAAGCTGGACGGACAGCAGTGAGACGGATCATCCGCAAATTCGCAAGAGGGTTTCTTGCCTTCCTGTGTGCTGGTTGAGAGGTGTGAGCCGAAAAGATGAAGGTTATGTTGTAGTTTATGATGAATGCATAAAAAAGGACGAGCGAAGTGAAAACTTTCACACTATGAACGAACGCGTCGCGCGCGAGCTTATCCGAGCCTTCCAACACTCCCACTCGAGGTAGCGAGCGTGCGATGCTAGGCCGAGCGAGCGAGGGGACCGCCAAGGTTGAACACAGACGAGGCGTCCGAGTCCGAGCTGTTTGAATGGTCGTCCGAGTTGTTCAACTTCGAGAGTGGTTCAAGTAGAATTGATCGAGTAGCCCTGAGATCCTTCAAGGTGCTCTCCAGAGAGAGGATAGCCTTGTCGAGCGCAACAATCGCAGTAGTGTTGCAAACGACTGAAGCGTGATCGA
>JAABUP010000181.1_pt1 | contig 142776 bp, 182 predicted proteins | sample 5559201 | NCBI WGS metagenome assembly JAABUP01 (sample SAMN10711887, study PRJNA513373) | rock metagenome | isolation source: Antarctica rocks | place: Antarctica | reverse complement strand
CGGTGTCTGGCAGGGCCTGCCAGGCCTTCAGGCAGTAGGCCAGCTCCTCATTGTCCCCAGCACTCAGCACCAGGTTCTGCAGCAGGGGAGCCATGAGGGCAGCAGCCCCTGTGCCACTGGCCCCACTACCTCGCTCTGCTGCTGCTCGCACTGTATTCTCCAAGGCCAGGTCCAGGTACAGCAGCTCCCTGTGCCATCATCAAGTAGTCATGCTCAACGTGCTCTAGCTCTTGTCCTGCCTGGCTGTCAACTTTGATTGGTGCTGTTGTTGATGTGCAGTAATGCCAGACTAGACTATGTCCTTGTGTACAACCATAGAATGCAGGAGAGCAGGCAACCACTGTTGTGCAGGACAACAGATTGCACCATACATCTGATTTATCTTCTGCATACACTGAGCTGTCTGCCTGTTTTGGGACAACAGCCTCTGAGCAGCACAGGCAGTAGCCACAGCGTTTAGTAACTAATGCAGGTCACCTGTTGCCCTTGCTGGCTTGCTGCAGCTCTGTGCGAGCTTCCACAGCGTTCTCAATGAGAGGCAGGATCTGACTATCAAACTGGTGGCTCAGCACATAGCCTAGGTAGCCCTTGGCGTTGCCAGGCAGGTTGCCTCCAGCAGCCTCAGCAGAGGCCTGCAGGTCCGCGCCTGAGTGCACCGCCCTCAGGATCTTCAAGTAGTTCCTGAACTCCCCAATCAGAGCGTCCTTCTTGTCTGGGTAGTGCTCAGGCTCAACCTATGCCAGTGTGTAGAGTCAACGGGAGACATACGTTTTGGTGGTGATGGGTGGCAGGCGTAAGCAATTGCATTCAATCATCTGCACTGCAATGAAGCGTTTGCAGCAGCAATCAGGAGACGACTGAAGCAGCAGAGCACGGTGTGGCAACAGCATGACCTTTCCAGGTAGCTGTGTAGCAGAGACATGGACTGGCTGTTGATCACACAATGCTTAGTTTTTCGGTTGAGTTTTGTACAAGCAACAGGCTTGGCTATCACAGGCATTGAAGTAATGCTCAATGTGGACCTGCAGACAGCGTGCCTACATGATCCTGCCATTCTGACCAGAAATAGTAGCAAATGATGAACAAGGAGATCATACAGCAAAGAGTCTCATTACTGACGCAAGCCACAGTACCTTGATTGCCCTGTCAAAGCTTTCCAGGCGCTCTCTGGTGATGCCATTGTCTGTGAGGTGGCGCCAATAAGCACCATTGTCCCCATTGCCCTCCAGGAAGGCTATGAAGGCCTCGCAGATGACAATGTCATCAGGAGTCGTGTTGTTGTGCAGCTTCTGATGCCAGTCCTGCAGTACAGACAACAAAGCGTGGCATCTACCCATCCTGGCACCACTCACAATGAAGTGGACAGCTTCCCTTTGTTGGGTGCCCTGCAATCTGCCAACAATAATGCAGACTTGACTGCACACAAGCAGTTTGTGGATGCAGCCAGTGAATAGTGTGTGAGTGTGCAACTGCTGCTGTAGCTGCCCAGTTGGACAGTGTGTATGCCTTTCTGATTGCAAGAGAGACATAGAACAGCAGCGGTATGTCTTCCAAAAGCAGAGCAGTGTGCGGCAGAATGAGTGAAGGTGGGCACCTCCATCCAGGTGCCACGCTTCTCGCCAATGTGGTTGCGGTGCATGATGTTGAGGATTTCATCCCTGATGGCCTGGGCATTGCCGCCACGGCCCACACACCCCAGCATGTTACGCACCCACTCCTGAGCGGTACCGCCTGTCCGCCCATGAGCCTGTGTGCACCAACTTGATTCTCACTGATGCACAGACTAGCTACATGCTACTAGCCTTTGGGCAGGGCCAGCAGCAGCCTATATGGATGATGAGCGTGTTCCTCCATCAGCCAAACACATAGTAACAGATACCGTTTTCAATGACTCGGAGTATAGATTTGCTTTCTTAGACGTATCAATGGTGAGGTGCTGATAGCAGTATGCAGTTACACGTACACATGTCTGAGCCATGCAGGCAGCATGCAAGATAGCCATGTCACTAGCAGGCGGCAGCTGAAAAACGTGCAGGCATTTGAGCTGGCGGTGAAACTGTGAAAAGCAACAGTTGGCAAAGGGTGGTACCTCAGCAATCTTGTGAGTGAGTTTGGCTTGCGCCTCTCCCAGGATGCGGGGCTGGGTGTTGTAGTTGCGCTGCCAGGTCAAGTGGCGGGCTGAGCTATAGCGCAGCCACACAAAGATGGAGGCCATGGCACCCTCCACATCCTCTGGGCTTCCCTGCGTGCGTATGGCAACAGGTGCATGGTTGCACAAGGCAAGACCTTGCTTAACATGATGCTGCATTGCCGTGAAGCTCACTCTCTTGAGCATCAAGATTCCTTTTGTGCAACACAAATGGGGCAAAGCTTGTTTGTGAGCAACCAAGGTTTAAGCTAGCATGCACAGTCATGTGCATGATCAAGAAAATGCGATAGATTGTGAGCGCTAAGGGCAGTGTGTCTGCCACACTCATCTAGAAACAAGATGACCCAGCTGTAAACTGTTTTGATAAAGTTCATGCGAGCATATCGAGGTGGGAGGCCAGGCCACAGCAGATCCACTTACGTTTAGCACAGAGTCAATAAGCTCTGTGGCCTTGTTGTATCTGTGCATCAAAGTCCAGGCGCTGCTGTTGACTTCACAGTCAACAATGGTCCTGCTGAGGTCATCCTCAAACTCAGCCAAGGCATCATCCTGAGGTGCAGCTGATGCAGGGCCTGGGATTGGGCACCTAAAGTTTCCACCCCCTGCAGACAACACCCTGTTGGATGATGCGCAATGACACATGGGTGAGGATAGATCATTGCTGTCGACATGGTAGCTTACCCTGTCAAAGGAGCAGCTGTCTGCGGCTTGCATCGAGCCTGACAAATGCCATAATGAAGTCTCCATGCTCACTGCAAGTAGGATGGTGACAATCAGGTTGCAGGCAAAAGCGTAAGCAGGTTAGGAAGCAACTCAAGATGCTCCCATCAGAGCTTTCAGGCATACAGCTGGGACAAGCTGGCAGGTGTTCCTTGCAGACGAGGTGTTCCTTGCAGACGAGCTCGTTGACTGCCTGTCAGCAATCATGGAGCCTGTCCGCACGCTTGAAGCTCTGTTGAAAAGATTTTTTTGGTTGCATGACCAAGAAGGAGTGGCACATACCGTCCTTCCACCACATGGTGCCATCCTTGGACTTGCACACAAAGGTGAGACCAGTCAGGTCATGGCCAGCAGGGATCTCAATCACAGCCTTCTGCAGCTGCAGCTTGTCCCCCTGGACCTCGATGATGTCGGAAGCCTCCAAAGGTGTGTCATACGCTATGTCAGAGGCCTGCTCTGAGCCTTTGGGAATGATGTCTTTGGGGGGCGCCAGCCACTCGCCCTTGCCCTGCTTCTTCACACCCCAGTGCAGCACCATGCCTGCAGGCTGGTCTGTGATGAGGGTGATGTTGGTGGGGCCCTTCTGCCCTTCTGGTTGCCTTACAGCCACCAACAGCTCTGTCTTGTTGCCCAAGCCAAAGCTCTGCATGTAGCCAGCTGACACAGATCAATTACAGGGTCTTCATTGGCCAGGACCATGCCTGACATATGTAACACTCTGGATGCAGCTACTTCTCATTGCAGTTGAGAACAGGTCTGACTACTGGTCAGCAGTAGTCAGACCTGTTGTTCACTGATGCCTATCTTATCAATCAATCAATCAATTTACATGCTGTGTCTTTGGGACTCATCAGAGGAGCCAACATACAATGACCGGGAAATCAATGTATACTGAGCACTAATTGTTCAAGGCGTTTGAGAATTGAGCACCAAAGAAATTGCAGTAGCGATGTTGTAGTGAGGGAGGGTGGTAGTACCGCGACACTGCACGCTCCACTCTAATCTAGCTCTACCAAGTTTGGAAGCCAAGCTACCAGTGGACTGGCTGACACAGGTTGTCTTTGTGCACAACATTCTTCTGAGGTAATTGCCTGACACATTGGGTTGGTCCGTAGCCAGAAAAGCTGCTACTGAAGATGAAGCCTGATGGAAACTTTTGCTGTGTTGCTCCCATATGTGACCGTTATGCATGAGTCTTTGTCAGTCATGTGACCGTGCAGTCCTGACTGAGGATGACTAAACATGGGACACTTGGGGATAAGCACCACACCAAATGACACTCTGCGCACACTACGCCCAGCAGCAGCTGTGAGAACAGAGCAGCAGGGGGTGCTCACCCTGTACCAGACGCAGGTCTCATCCCTGCCAGCAGCCTCCACTAGAGGGGCCAGGGCACGGGGCTGTTTGCTGCTCTTAGCTTCTGACAGCAGAGGAGCGTCGCTCTTGATCAGATCCAAGGGGTTCCGTGCAGACATGCCCATGGAGTCGCCAACATGCACATCCTGCTTTGCTTGCTCAGCCCTTGCCTCAGGCTGGTGACCATTCTGCTGGTCTGGCTTATGCCCATTCTGCTGGTTGGGCTTGTGACCATTTTGTTGTGACGCCTGCAGTGCCAAAGGTGAGTGCGTGGCTGAGCTGTGATAGCTGCTCTGCTCAGTCATTTTGCAGTCATTGTCAGGCACTGGGGTCGCACAGCAAGGGATACCAGAGCTGTGAGATACTCCGATCAACCTTAATGTCAACACCAAAGGTGCAATCTGCATCTTTGATTGACACTGTCACATTCCCCAAGCTCTTGTCATTCTTTCAGCCACTGCTGCAGATCACAATTTCTCTTTGGTGTGTGTACCTTGTGATCAGGCTGATGCCCTTCTGGGGCCTTTTGATCAGATGGCCCCTTGAGAGCATGCTCAATGTCCTGCACCGACTTGCCAGACTGCACTTGCTGCTCCAGCTGGCGCCGAGCATCATCGGAGAAGTTGGCTGCATCTGGTTTTCCAGCCTGTTCCCACATCAGGTATGCTTGAAGACCAACCTGGCACCGCAGCAGACTGTTCAGGTGACCATCAAACAAGCAGCTGCTGCATAGCAGACGTACATAGGCGCCATTATGCTGAAGTGCATATGCTTGCAACTTGATTGGAGCAGCAGCGTCGTCACAAACGATGAATTGCGTCTTAGAATATGGTGTGCTGACAGGACAAACGTAGCTGCTGGGCCTCGCACACGCATTGCAGCTTTCTGGAAAGAGACTGTGTCTGCAAGCAATTGTTGTCAGCTGTTTGTCCCAAAAGCAATGCTGACATCTCACCAAGTCTTCAGGGATGGAAGGGGCAGCAGGTGCCTGATGAGACTCTTGCTTGCCCTTCCTAGGAAGGCTACTCCCAACAAAGTCCTGATACTTGATATCACCCTTTGCTACCTTCCACAGATCCTCAAGGCTGTGCCCGTCCCTCTGGAAGTCTTTCAGCTCCTGTACCCAATCAGGATCAGCATCACACACTCATACCGCTGCCCTGCCATGAGAGCAGGAAGCAACGTCAAGAGTAACAGCAGGCGCTACTGACTCTCAAAGCTACGCGCATTTTCTGTGCTTGGCCATTGTCTGAGTGTGTATGCCGATACATAGGATTGCTGTTTGCCCAGGGTGCCTGCCACTGGCAGCATGTGTCCAAGCAACAGGATACAAACAATACCATGTGATTGAGATGCAACTTGTAAGAACACAGTCAGAGCAGATGACAGCAAGGCATGTTGAGCAAATAAAAGACAGGAGTCAACCTCTATGGCGTCACGGTAGGCAGCTTGAGACTCCTGCTCATTCCTGTTTGGGCAGCCTGCTTGTTCCCACTTGATGTAGGACCAGATGCCGCACAGCTCGCCAGGCAGATCTGGAAGCTCTGCATCTGGGATTTGCTCATCTATTGACATCATGGCCACTGAACCTGTGAGAGGGATGTGGTAGTTGGTGCCTCCCTGATCATACCAGGTACCACTGGACGTGTCCTTCACCACAAAGTTGATGTAGTCTGATGCCTCATCCCCTGATAGCATCAGGTCAACCTGCTGCTTGCCGCTGCTGCCACCCCTACAAGATCCAGAAATATTTTGACAACAGACAACACAAGTGTACAGCATGGCAGTGATCTCTGAGCCAGGCATTTTGACAAAACATGGGATAAAACATAGGAGCAACTTCACTGCTCAATGTGCCGTAGATCGTCAAGACGACGCTTACTTGAAGGGTGTCTGCAAGGCACGGGCTTTGTACTGCACGGTGCCCTCTGGCCTTGCAGCATCGCCAGGAAGACGCCAGCCGCCCTTGTAGTTGGCTCCGCCTTCCACACCCCAATGCAGCAAAAGCTTGCCAGGATGATCAGTTTGCACCATCACGTGCTGACTACCACTGTCATCCTGATCGACCAGAATCTGCAAGCAGGTAACTAGCATTGATCATTTCTACATGCTGCATGAAGGCCTTCTGATCCTGTCAGCCATGCCTGCGCAGAACATGTGCACCATAGATGCAAACAGACATGGGGGAGCACGTCCGATGATAGGCGTACCTTCAGCTTGTGTCTTTGGCCGAGTCTGTACTCCTTCTCGTACACTTTGACAGCCTCAGCAGCTGCACTGTATACTTGCAGAGTTCCTCTACTGCCTCTGACAAGCACCACTCTGCCTGTGAGCAAGTATGCTGACTGCTGATGACTGGCAGTTAAACTGCCGAAGTCTGCAGCAAGTTAGGGCAGTGACCTGGGTCATATCTACCTGAAAGGGACACCCGCTGCAATGGCCGGCAACTATGCACGATCCGGCGAACTGATTGCGTTATTCTTCGTGGCGCACAGGGTCCCTGGCTTTTTACCAGCCTGCATAGTTAAAGTACGGAAAATGGTTGGCTGGATCTCTGGCCATCAGCAGCGAGGGACGTACGTTCATGTCTGCAATATATACCTCGCGGGGCTCTGCAAAGGTCTTGCCACAGATGGCTGGTGCAGGATCGAGCATGAGACGACCATTATGCCGCTTCACTTACACAACGACGATCTTCAAGTCACAGTGCAAGCTCAGAGACTATCCCGGGAAGAAGCGAACGCTGACACTACACAAACAAAATCGGCAGCAAAAGTGGGCTGCCAACGTCAGCGCTGCACCGAAACGCAATCGCATATGCAGGTGTGCTCGACACCTCTGCCAGGGAGCTCAAACTTTGGTTCTCCGTTGACTTCCTGCGTATTTTTCTGACCGGGGCGTAACGCCAGCGGAAAGCAACCTTTTTTGTACAGTGTAAAAGCCGCTCCTGCACGTCAAGGAGTTTGCGTGGTCTAGAACAGGAATTGTCATGAACTCGCCTCAGAGTCTTGCTTTGCAGGAGGCGTTCAACACTTTCGACGAGGACGGATCTGGCTTTGTAGATTTACAGGAACTGACTCGCTGCCTCAGGTGCCAGCCAGCTCTTTTTTATCTGAAAAAGTCAAACAGAAGATGCATTATGCTCCCAAACCCTCTGACTACTGTTGCAGGTCACTAAACGTCAATCACGTCACGGATGCTCAGATAGAGCGTAGATTTAAGGAGGTATCTCCTGTAGTGCTGGCTCAAGCATACAATCTGGATTCTCGGATGTACTGGCAAAATGAGGGCGACATTCATGACACCTGTGCGCAGGCGGATGTGGATGGCAGTGGCGCTATTGATTTTGCAGAGTTTTATGGCCTGTGGTTCTCTTTGACACGCCCCAATGAAGTAACTCTTCAAGAAGTCAAGGACATTCTGAGGAAAAGGTAAACTTTGTGTGTGCAGATCTTGACGCATCACAGTTTGAGATTGTGGTGTCGTCCCAGGATTCTGCAGGCATGACATATATTTAGGTGTGCAGGGTGGTGGATAGGACAGGTGCACAGCTTCAGCGCCTAGCCAAGTTTTTACAGCAGAAGCAGCCATTCTTTCAACAGCTTCAGCCAGAAGTTGTTCACGATGTAAGCACTTCAATGCTGATCTCTACTTGCAACCCATCATGGGCTGTAAATGAGATGTGCAGAACACATGTCATGTTGCAGGTGGCAAGGTTTTTGTTGTATGATCACATCAAGGCTGGAACAATATTGATGAAACAGGGCGACAAGGGAGACCACATGTACATCATCCTATCTGGTCAAGCCAACATCCACATAGCAAACACCACAAGCTTCAAGAATGTGGTGCATGCCATTCAGCACACTCGAATGCTGGCAAAGCTTGTGTCAAGCAATGCAGCATCGAGAGCCCTTGCAGACACAAGCAGCAGTGATAGCGCTATACAGACTCAAGGCAGCCTTGTCAAACAGCCCAGCACAGCAGAATTGTCAAGGAATCCATCGCTGCAAATCAAGCAAGGTCAGCAGCATAAGATGCATGCCTGACATTATGATCCTTAGCTGCTCCCAGGAAGTCAAGACAAACGCCAAACTCATGCAATAAAAGTCTTTGCAGTGCTGCAGAGGAGGTGCAGGTTCCAGCCAAAGAGGACACCACGATCACACAAGCTACTGCAAATGCATCAGCAAATGTGACTGTCCCTGATCCACACACCACTACCGTATCTGCACAAGCTGGAGATGCCGTGCTGGCAAAGCCTGATGCTGCTCGCAAGACTGCCCCTTCAAGGTTGAGCAGGTTTGGGCAGGACTCACTTGCCGCAAGTCCCAGCACAGCACCAGAAGTGAAGGTGGGAACAGATGCAGCTTGTGAGCAACCAAATAAAACAGGGCTGCCTGGTCAGAGCACGCCTGTGCAGACACCAAGTTCGGCTAGTGCACTGCAGCCAGGAGGGCAGCAGTCAAGGCTCAGTGGCAAGGGGATAGGCAGGTGATCACCAGCCTGTTACACAGATGGAACAAGCTTCAGCTGGCTTGTACCCCCTGCATTTGCTCTGAATGATGGGCACCAGCTAGGGCCAACAAGTATGCTATACGCATGCAGCCTGTTGCATTGTACCAGTGCACAGCTTGCAAACTGTTGTGCATCTGCTGTGGCCAAGAGTGCGTCTGCTGTGGCTATGTTTGGACATGTTTTGAGTCAATTGTAGCAGCGCCATGCCCGCAAGATATGCAGTGCTCAATGCTGCAATACCTGCATGGCAATTTACTTGTAAACGATGCCGCAACGTGCACGTGATGCATTGATGTCCATAACCAGCACAAGAGGCATTTCCTGTCATGCAAATAGTACGCCTGATATGCAGGCTGATGCTGCTGCAGTAACATGCACTATAAGCTCAGAGCGCGTGTTCTGTCAGGTGAGTGAGTATGCCAGATGTGCAGGTTAGTGGCCTCCTTAGGACCTGGAGATGCTCTGGGAGAGATGGCCTTGCTGAAGCAGGGTGGCCTCAGGACAGCCACTGTGCAAGCCACCACTGACTGTGAGGTTGCTGCCGCTCCTCTGCCCACACATCTCTCATCCAACCAACTACACCATGATTTCGGTGTCATCAACTGCGAAAAAAGATTGCAAGTTGGACCAGCACCCTCTGATCAGTATGACTCACCTGAAACGTCTAGATGCTGCCTTGTGATGCAGCTGTTGAGAAGACAACCATTAGTAAAAGGAAGGTTTGCCAGGGATGTTGCAAATGCAATCAAGCAACAGCTCAGTCAGACAGCAACATGCGTGTGCAGCAGTAGCATGCAGTCTCTGTGACAAGCTACAAGTCTCTGTAACCAGCATGCAGTCTTTGTGACGAGCTGCCATGTACTGGCCTAACTCAGTGCCACATTGCAGGTGATCATCATGCATCGAAGTATTTTTGAGAGCCTGATGCGCACCCTGAAGGGCCACCTGCTGTACCAAGCTGAATACTTGAGCCGCTTGCTCGTGAAACCACCTTTGGGGCGGTCTGAAGCAGATGTGCTGAAGCTGGCATCATATCTCACCTCCCTGCAGCGCTTCCAAGAGGTGCCACAACCCAAACTGGTGCAGCTGGCCAAGGAGGTCACCTATGCTGAGCTGGCTGTAGGCACTGTCATCTGCAGGCAAGGTATACTTCCTTTATTGCCCCAAGTTTATGCAGCGTTTGCAGGCTTTGTGTCGGCAAGCAAGGCAAACTCCACTGCTGCAGCACTGATGTCTATGCTTTGCGAGCACTGTTGCCTGCAAGCACTGTTGTTGTTGCAGGCAAGATACACTGTCAAGGCTGCAAAGTTCACATGCTGTGTCTGTCTGTGCTTGGGCTCTTTCCTGCAAGCAAGATAGTTGCTGATGCATAAAAGTCTGCTTGTGTGCTACCTGTGCAAGCAAGGCCACTTCTGCTTTTGGCTGACATCAAGTGCAGCCAGATGCCAGCGCTCCATCCATCAGCCGTTTACATAGCAATGATGCTTTCAAAATTGCGCATTCATGCATGCACTGTGCAGCATGCACTGTGCAGCATGCACATTGAAAGCTCCTGCTGTTGATGTTGCACCAGGGCTGCCATTTTGCCCATGCATATAGCAGAGGCAGGCTTGTCCATGCACACTCGAAGCGCTTCACACAAGAATATACTCTGCAGTTTATGACCATTGCTGACTGGTGGCAGGTGATGATGGTGACTGCATGTACATCATCTTGAGGGGCAGCTGCAACGTCCATGTGGACCCAGACTTCGACGAGACAGCTCAAGCCGGGGCTCTACAGAAAGCTTCCCTGCAGCCCAAGGTGCCAAAGAAGAAGCAGCCTGTGGCAGCAGGGCTAACAGCCAAGCACCTGCTGAGGCCAGGCACTGGCCACCTGGAGCGCCTGTCCAGCACAGCCAGCACCAGAAGTGACATGTCTGCTGTTAGCTCTGTCACTGCCAGCTCCAGGCGCAGCACAGAAAGCCATGATGGCCATCCCAGAAGATCATTTGGTAATGGTAAGTCCCTCTCTGTATGAACCCTGTCATCAACCCAAGGTGCGGTATGATTTTTGGCACTGGCTGCACTGACGCCGACATGCTAGCACTGTGGTGCATGTTTCAAGCTGCAGTTTTGTTGTTGTGTACCAAAAGCAAGCTACAACTGCTTGCAATGGCAGTGAAGAAGCTAAGCTGCGACTGCTGTCACAAACTCCAACATGTTGCTGAACGTGTCCAACGTATCATGATTGATCGACACTGATTTTGACCTGCGCAGGTGAAGGGTCAGTCATGAGCAAAGGGCGAGCCATAGCAGCTGCCATGGCAGGTGCCATAGATGGTGAGTCACCTAAGCTGACTGATGACCAAGTGGTCCTGCTGGAGCAGCAGTATGGTCCTCTGGACCGGAACCTGCCAACTGGTGGCAGCTTTGGTGAGCTGTCCTTGGCTGACACCAAGCTGGCCAGAAGGAATGCCACCATCATTGCTGCAGAGCCGGCCTCCCTCATCAGGATTGACAAGCAGCTGTACAGAAAGACGCTGTATGAGATGCAGGTGAGCTGCGATTCAGTCTGTCATGTATCCCAGGGCTTTCTTGACGCTACTGCCTGCTTGTGGCTGCTTGTACCGGCCAGATTATCTTCTGTACTTTGCATGTTGCCTGAAGCTTCACCACGGCATTCAGCTGCATTGTGATGAACGTTATCTGCATGCATGGTATGCACGTCCCCAAGTATCAAGTCTGGTGGCCACCAGTCTAGCTTTGAATGTTGTCCATGTAAGCATGATCCTGCCAAAGCTGACAGCTGTTTGGCTGCAAGGAGCTCACAAGACATGTGTGCAATCCGCCTGTCGGTACTCCAATGCCTAATGTAGCAATCCTGACTTGAGCCCACCTGCAGCTGACAGCAACAGCTGAGAAGTTGGCTTTCCTGCGGCAAGTGCCCATCTTTGAGGGCAGCAACTCCCGCCAGCTCACCCAGCTGCACTTTGTGCTGGAGAAGTGCACTGTGCAGAGAGGCCACATCATCATCCTAGAGGGTCAGCCCTGCGCTGGCATGTTCTTCATTGTCACAGGCCAAGTCAACATGCTGGCCCGAGCCACAGCAAGTGCTGCCGCACCTGAAGCAGATGGTGAGGGTGAGTCAATGCCAGATGAGGCTGCCGACATGCAAGCCACACGGTGGAGTGGGGGTGCGACTACGTCCTGGTGGGGGCTCACTGGCAGGGACGGTCAGGCAGCAGGTGAGGATGACGCATGGTATGATGCATTCTGTGGTTAGACCAGTGTCGTTCAGATGCCTTGCGGTCCTTATTGTATACTATGCCTAGTATGCATTATGTATGGCGTGTTCCTTGTGATAGCATGGCTGCACCCTCATGGTGTATGCACATGGTGCTGAGAAGAATGTGAGTAGGTCAGACGTTTTGATAAGCTTCCAGTGCACCTCCTTACTTGTCCTGCACTGAAGGGTAAGATGATGCAGCATTGCAAGGCAGGTGAGTGATGCCTGTGTGCCTGTGTGCAACAGGGCGGCTGCCAGGGGTGACAGGCAAGTTTCAGCAGGTGGCAATCCTGGGTCCAGCAGAATTCATTGGGGAAGTGATTGTCAGCAAGCACAAGTTCACAGCTGTGGCAGAGTGTGAGTGCGACCTGCTGTGGTTGAAGCCCCAGGAGCTGCACATGCTGGGCTCCAAGTCCCTTGGCCTGGCCATGCAGTACTCTGCTCTGCGTGAAACGCGCTGGCAGCAGCACCAGAAAGCAGCTTCTTTGCTGCCTCACCTGCACTCCATGCCCGCTGTGAACCAGGGGATGTCAGCCACAACCAGCTCTGGCAAAAGGTGGGCAAACTTTTGGTGCATGCTGCATGAGAGTGACATTGCTGAGGTTGGTAGGCTTTGGGCAGTGACAGCTTGATTGTGGAGCCTTGGTTGTGCTACCTGTGTCAATGTTTGATTGTTTTTACTTGCAGAACCTGGTCTCGGTCAATATGCATGGAATAGCCAATCATGTGAGCATGGTGTACAGCATGCTGGCATACACAATGTACGTGATAATTGAAGTCAAAATTGCTACATAACACACAGTTGAACCATTACAGTACCAGTATCAATCGCCCACCTGGCCGCCCTAGGTCTAATTTCAATGATGTTGCATTACGTGATTGTCAAATCTGTCGAAGTAATAGGCCTTGCAGGGATGCACAAGACAGGCTGCTCCGGAGAGACGAGACTTGTCCTGCACGTACCTAGTTCATCATGAGCTGGAAAGAGTTATTATTATTATTATTATTATTATTATTATTATTATCAATCAGCATATTATGAATGTAGTATGTGAACAGCTCCTAGGGGATGTACATTGTTGCTGCAGACGGGCAGCACGCAAACGGGCAGCTAGTGCAGCTGTCAGCAACATGGCAGGCACAGCAAGCAGCCCTGCAGATGTGACTGCTGAGTGTGTGGCTTTGCCAGCTGCTCACTGGTCAGAGCGTCACCATGACCGCCACAAGGCGCAGCATCCACATGTGAAGCCAGACCTGATGAGCAGCATGCACTTCAGCAGACCAAGGTCTGCGCTACACACATCTGTACACCATCAGGCGCACACAGCTGCAGAGAGTGACATTTCTAATTTTGGTAACATGGAGGCATACAGGAGCCATGCTGAGGCTGGTATTGCACAAGGCAGAAGCAATGCTGCAGCTCAGCAAGCAGCAGGTGGTCTTGGACAAGTCACAACGCCAGCAGGTGATGGTGGCAATGGTGGGAAGATGAGGAGGTGTGCCAGTAGCGCAGCAATGGCAGGAGGCTGTGGCATACAGGGCCACACAGAACCTGACATTCAGGAAAGCCATGTAGCTCCTGAAAGCTTGCTGCAGGACGCTCAGCCTGCTCAAGTAATGCCATGTGAGGAGTGCATACCTGAGTCAAGCAAAGGTGGGCTGGGTGAAGCATTGGAAAATAGGCAGCAGTCTGGTGAAGTATCAGCTGGCCAACAACAGCCTGATGGGATAAACTGCGGCATGTGTAGTGAAGATACAATCAGCAGGCACCAGGCAGACGAACTAGAGCCTGAAAGGCAGGCAGGTGGGCGACACAGGAAGAGTGAAAGGCAGTCAAGGCAGCGTGACAGATTGAAAGGCAGACAGCAGTGCTGCCAATCTGGGGATGTTTGCTACAGTGCGGCTGGTGTGTACAGATCACGACCTGGGGTTATGCACCTTCCAACTGCCAAAGTGAGTCTTCTTTTTCTGATTTGAGTGCACTCCTCCATTCAGGTGCAGGTGCATCAGCCAGAAGAATCCATTGTTGTGTCATATTGCATGTGGATGTGAAATGCAAAGCTTGTTGCCCTGGTGCATTTGTACGAAAGAGTGATCTAGCAGCTGTACAAAGGCATGCTGGCGTGACTCAGAAACAAAAACGTCTTACGCTGTCCTGTAACATGCAACTGCATTGATCAGACTGAGTGAGGGCATTAGTCTGACTCTCAGGCTGTCTTCAGCTTCTGTGTATTTGAGAGCGCTTAACTGCAAAATGACAAGATGTTATGTTGGTTGTTGTTTGGGCGGCAGCTTCACCTATGTGGCAAGTTGCACGTGTGCCAAAATGTAGGAGGGGGTGATGGGGCGTATGCAATGTCTGCAATCAGCTGTATCAAAGCCAGCACACTGGAGCATAGCCAGCACGCAACTCCACACTCGCCCTAAAGCAGAGGCGTTCAGGCTCAAGGTGTGCTACCTGCATTTCTCTGACAAGCAGTAGTGTGGGCAAGTCTGGGTTGTGTAGACAATCATGAAGCTTGGCATCTGGGTTGTGTAGACAATCATTAAGCTTGGCAACGTTATGTCCTGGAGACAGGCTGAGGTTGGATGTCTGAATAATTTTGTGCTTGTTGCAGGAACATGTACAAGTACCCTGCAACATCTTGTTGTCTGGTCAGTGAAATGCGCATGCTCAGGAGAGACATTTTAGGCAGATCTGACCGTTGTGTCCAAAATGTACAAGATACGTGCAGCACATCACCATTTGGCATCTCTCCTTACACCCATGCCTGAGTACTTTAGAGTGGTCATAACATTTGCAACAACAGATGCACCATGTGTGCACACACCTTCCTTTTGTCATCTGAAAAGCAGTGTGACCTGTTCAACTGTTGTGTTCCAGGGCTGTGTCAGCTGAAGTTGTTCAGATTGTTCAATACCTGAGCTGATACCTTCCATTTTCTTATCAATTTTAGTGACATCGCATATGCAGCAACTCAACAAAATGAAATAAAGATGCCTTTGAGCCACCCACTACTCAAAGACATTCTTGCTTAAGTATTACTGCTGCATGTCATCATCTTCCGAAGTGACATTAGAGTCTGAGACTGTCCACTCAGGCTCTGAGCTTTCATAGTCTCCAATCTGGACTGACCCATCAGAATTGGGTGCAGTAAACTCTACATTACCCTTGTACGCAAAAGCTGTCTTTGATTCATAGCTTGGATCAAAGTCTGCATGCTCTTGTGCCTCCGCCACGTCCTCATCCCATACTGTCCTTGCAGTGCCCTTGCTGTAGAACTTTGCCTCAACAGACATGATGCTCTTTGGCATCAAATCAAAGTCTAGCTTTGGAGGTGAAACAATGCACTGAACACCATCAATCGCCCAACCTCCATCATAGTGTGTCACCAGCAGACATGACGGCATTTCATAGGGATCATAGTCATTAGGTTCCCAGGCGTCATCAAAAACCAGTTTGAAAAACCCTCTGGTCTGCTTCAAGCGGTTGAAAAGCTGCTGCCCCGCACTTTGCAGTTCATACCAGTCAGCATGTGGCCTGACTCGCCATACCATGCTAGCACTAAACAAGCCAAGGCCACCAGAGATCTTGTGGAACAAAAACTCTTGGGTTGGGCTCGACTTAAGATCACATTTAAGCAAAACGGTCCTATAATGACGGGCTGGTCCTGACCAGGCTTTGTACCAAAACAGCCCTTCAGGCACAGGACAACACACATAAACCCTGGTCAAGTCGGCATTACACCGAGCTGTCACATGAGATGTCAGGCTCGCAGAGATGCGATCAGAAGATGTTTGTGCCAAAAAGTCCAGGCAGCTGCTCAAAAAGTGCCAATCTTGATCTTTCTCTGAAATTTGCAGACGCCATTTGCTGTAGAGATAGGAACTTGCTAGGAAAAGATTGCACTGGCTGCGGACGTTCAGACGCTTTGTGATTTCGTACAGAATAGGCACGGGTATGTCAAGAAGCAAATTTTGTCCTGAATACAACATACCACACTCAGTCCAGCACAGATTCCGACTCAACAGAGCTAACTGCGTTACAGCAGAAGCAGCGACGTGACGCTGCCTTTGTGGGACAGCATACCGGAGCTAGTGTTCGCGCATTCTGCCAGATCATATTTGCGGAGCGCAGCCAGAGTGGGCTCGGACAAGTTTTGGCTACAAGCCAAAGTGCGAACCAACAACGCAGTGCACTGCTATCACAGGCTTGATGTTTGATGTTTAATTGCAAGTACCTCTGATGAGCTCAGACCATCTACATGCACTGCCGTGGCATCAGGCTTTGAATTGAAACCTTACCCATGCATGGCGACCCAGGTACTCTTGCAACTTCCTATTAGTCACTGGGTATCTCCCTTCATCATGCCTCATGCAGCCTGCATGATGCAGGCGTTTCGCGACTGACCCGCGACTGAGTGGTTCCAACTGACAGCGTTCCTGTCTGACCCATAAAAACCCAACAACCTTATTGTGAGGTCAATCTGCAACATCCAGCGAGTCATGGGTTCTGTGCCATTTGTGACGTACATGCATCGTGCGACACAGGCTTCAGTCACGCCAAAACCGCCAGTCAGCTCTCCATTGCTTCTGAGACAGCTGCATAAATGCTCAAAAGCTTTCGGCCGCCAGTCTCGAAGATGCTGCAACCGAACAGCAAGCCAAGCCAGAGCTTCAACTGCACAACAAGCACCAGCTTCCGCTAAGGTGGCCGTTGAACAAGGGCTTGAGGCATTTGCAAACGGCGACACCACAAAAGCGCTGAGTCTATTCCGCAAAGGACTCAGCATGAACCCGAGCCAAGATGAGGCGCGGGCAGCACTATACAACAGCGCATGCTGTTTTGTCAAAGAGAAAAAGTGGCAGGCTGCAGCAGATGCTGTCTCAGACGCATGCAACAACTATGGGCTCAAATATGTAGTGGCCTTGAAGGTGAATGAATGCCCATCTGCATCTTCGTGTGTACACAAAACTTTAGTTCTTAAAGTGCATAAACAACCATATCAACTGCAGGACCCAGACCTCAGGCAACTGAGAGAGCGGCGTGAGTGGCTTGATGCCACTGAGAACATCAAAGGCGCAGTATCCAAAGCAAGCCTTGTGGAGCTGCGCAGTGAAGCCAAGGCTCCATTCAGACTAATACGAATGTTTCTGACACTTGGTGCCGGCGCAGCAGCTGTTGTCAGTCTCGGCATTACTCTGTATGCCTTGAAGGGCGTCTTGCAAGGTCAGTCAGTCCAACGACTGCGTCACAATCTGCCTCATGTGCAGAGCGCCCTTGCTGTGTTCAGCACACGCATCTAAGCAGCTTGTGCAGCAACTTTTGGGTTGCAAGCTCAGCATGCATCTGCTGCCTATACTGTGGCTTAACGGCTTGCCACCATCTGTATGTTCGACAATCCATATGCTACCCAGCGTGATTGCTGTGTGTCATGCTCTAGGTGGCAAGGATGCACCTGAGCTGTATGGCGTTTTGCTGAATGTTGTGATCAATGGTCTGGGCATAGCGGGCACCAGCTGGCTCTTCCAGCGTGACCTAAAAGCTCGCCAGCGCGACAGATCAAGTGTAGAAAGGGAGGAGGCATTGGCGCGGCTGCAGGTACACACTGCTCTGTGTGCTACCAGTAAAACTTGTCAAGAATGTCAGCGCATGTGCAGCCTTTGGCTTAGATGGCTTGTCATCACAAGAGATGTTCAGCCTGGATCTCTCTTGCATCATCATCATGGCGCATGAGAGAATATGCATCTGGAGGTATGTACCATCTCTAGTTATGGCCTGACTGCAGCATGGAAAGTGTTTGTGTGATCAGCATGATGTTTGCAATGTGATCAGTCTTGCAATAATTGGGTTGAGTGCTGCATGGGACATCACAAGTTGTTGAAATGGACCCCTGTAAGCCCTGACTTGCTGGCAGTGCTGAAGGTGAGAGTCGGGTCAGACCGAGTTGTCCCAGTGGCAAAATTCAGGGGGTCTACCCGGCCTGTCCTTATAGCTGGCAGCAAAGGGCAAATCTCAAGAACTCTGCAGGCTGCAAAGCCATTCATCTCAGAGCTGCGCTTGCGGGGCGTGTCTGTGATCCCACTACAGGCTGACGCTGCTGACTTCACACAGACACTCAGGTCTCTCAAGCAAGAATTCAAGTAAGCAATCCACAAGCTACATATATTGCTGGATAGGCAGATAGCTGTTGCCTGCATGGGCATTATTCTGCAGCAGGATTGCTGTTGTAAGGCACATCAGTTTGCACCTGATTGGCCACTTTGCATTACAGTATGCCTGCTGATGCTCACTTCAGAGTGCAGGCATTCTGGGTGCTATTGCTAGCTCACCAATGTGGATGCAGCAGTGTGGTTCTTGCAGATCCTCAAAAGCAGCAGACAGCAAGGGCTTTGGGGCTCCAAAACCTGTTCAGCAGGTCAAGCAAGTCTCAACCGAAGACAAGAAGTGGCAACTGGAGGCATATGAGACAGCAGAGTGGCTTGAATGGCTGGAGCAACAGAAGAAGACAGCAAATGTCAAGGGAGATCATGTGTTTGTACAAATACAGCTAGATGGGACTGTACGTTCATCTGGCTTAGGATCACCCCCCTGGGAGAAATTTCTGAGTGACCTGGCTCCCCTGGATGATTTGCGGACTCGTTTTACAGATGGAATGGGTCGCAGTCAATGATTACATGCTTACTACATGATGAAGTATACCTGCAAGTACTAGCGATGCATTTGAGACTGTTGGCTGGGAACAATCACAGGAGAGATGTGGGGTGAGCACTGTTGCCTTAGACCCATGCTGAGCAGCAAGGCATGCTGACTGGTCAGCTAGCTGTTGGTGATGGCGCGGTGCACTAACTTTACAACAGTGTCAGGACTTGGGAGTCCCAGAGTATGCTATTGAAGCGATAGCTGCATTATGCACCGATGCAATCACCAAGATCAGGTAGTCATAGAGCAGACAGCATGACCCATTGCTTGCTGACTGCAGCATGCATCAACCTTTTGCTGACAACATGGATTGACATCAGCATGGCGATTTGCATATCATTTGGGCTAGAACAGCTGCCAAAGTGACATGTCCTGTTACAGCTCGAGCTCCCCATAAATGCACACATGACACAAACATGCTGTGGTTGCCCTGCTTTACAGAAGGCAAGTCACAAGCCTAGCTCATACGTGTGCTGTACTGTCATACCACAGGCATACAGGGTGGGCAGCGACCAGCCTGGATCAAGGCAGAACACTAGCAAAGCTGCATTCTGTGGGTGCTGCTGACAGATTGTCAACCATGAAACGGCAAAGTATATGTAGTCAGCGTTGTCTCTAGCCCGAATAAGGTTGAGTAGCTGATCATAAGTTTTTGCTTCTGTTGCTTTAGCACTACTTTATGCCTGCATGTCATCATTGACAACTTGCTTTATCTTGCAACTCAAGATTGAGTATCAATGTCAGGAAATCCTGACTGGCCAGTGACATGCAAGTGGTCAATGAGCTGTTGGCCAGCGCTTTTGAAGCATCACATTACCCAAAACCAACGCCAGCATGTCATTCTTCAGGGCTGCTGATAGGCACTCTGAGGCCAAAAGTTGCATACAAAAATGGTGCAAGTCTCATCTGTTTTGTTGCTTGAACTTTCGCTCAGCTTGAGTAGCTAAGCCAGCACCATTTTGCTTGCTGCTGAGGTCTTTCATCCTCAAAGTCTGCTGAAGCGCTTACCACGCATTCTGCCATTGATTGCTTGCTTGTTTCTGCACACAATGCCACAATCAATAGCACAGATGTGACAGTGAGTCTGCAAATGTCTTTTCTACAGGGCAGCATTCACTTACATATGACAGTTAAGATGTCTCCAGTCAGTATGCGGTCCCCAGCCACTTCTGAGTTTGTATTTTCACTATGACGCAAAAGATTCTAACCATTAGCGATGTTTCAGCATTCCCAACAGTGTTGCAAACATGCGGTCTCACCCTGTCAACGCGTGCCTCTTTCCTGCAGATGTCGTACTCATGACCATAATACTCATGACCATAATTGTACAAGCTTGATGTGCGTTGACCAGTAAAGCAGGACCTGATGCTGGCCTGTGATGTAGTAAAAAGCTCTGAGGCCCTATATCGACTACTAGTCACGTCTCAACACAGTGAGCAGCTCAAAAACAGGATCCATTTTGCAAGGAATGTAAGCAAAGCACATTGCAAGGTGGCTTGGGAGAGCAAGCATGGAAGGCAGTTGCCGGAGGTCCAGCATACCTGTCTGCCTGACTGGGGGTGCTGCACATCACTGAGGCGTCTCAGGACAAATAGGACTGGTTCTGAACTGTTGCTGTTGGGGGACTGGTCTGGCAGGAACTCCACCACACGCACCTTCTCATCCAGATACAGCACATCAAAGACACGCTCTATGCTTTTGGATGGCCCAAGTTGAATCCCAAAGATCTTGGCAGGCTGAAGTGTGAGCTGCATATGGGACAAGGGCAGTTATACGCACTGATAGGCATGCGCAGAGCAGGGGTAAGCACCCGATGTATCTGTGACTGATGTGCGACATAACGTGTGCAACCCGTGTGAGATTGTAGCATGCAGAAAACACATCAGTTGTTACTGTACCTTGTACTTGGTTCCAGATAGCATTTCAATGACAGCGTCCTGTATTGCATTTCCAGGAAAGATTCCAAGAGCTCTGAAGCTGACACTGTTCACCAGGCTCTCTGTTGGGATTAAAGTTTGCCTGAGTTTCTGGCTGCCAAAAATGAGTTTGCCAGGGGCACTTCTGAGAACTGGGCCGCCTGCTGCTTGAGGTTTTGAAGCATAAGTCACCTGAAGAAGAGTATTTGTCACGCAAGCACAGGCTGCAGATGCTCAGAACAGCTGATGTTGTGCTTGCCTCGTATTCTCCCCAAACTAGATCACTAAACACGGGATTTTGGACACCGCCAGCGCCTCGAAGTTGCTCAGCCTGAGACACTCACGCACTGGTCTGTCCAGGCATGTGGTCTGTCCAGCAGTCGTACTACTGACCGATGTCGACTGGCGATAGAACGCACCAAGTCTCTGATCGTTGTGCGTTGATCCTGAGACGTGCTTGCGCCTCCGTCAGTCCGAGACGCGGTCTCAAGCAGGTCGTTCACCAGGTCTGCAGCTTTGTTAATCTGCTTGTTGGGCATAAACATGCTGAGCAAACCTGCTCGGATTTGGACATTTTGCTTTCTGGCTGCACGGTTTGCTCTTTGCAGTAATCGGACTGTTGTATGACGGTACTGTCTGGTTGAGCTGAAAGTGGGATGTCTCGTGAGCGTGCACGATGGCGACGTTAAACTGCTGTGGCAAGCTGTGAAGCCGGTTGACATTGCACTTGCGAGGTTGACTGTACAGGTATGTTCTTTATTGTAAGCTTTGCTTTAGCCTCCGGCCTGCCTTGCTGTGTGTGCCGTGCAGGCAAATCTTGACTTTACCTGCTTTGCATAACTGTGCGCTCAGCTCAAACGAGTTGAGTAAGCGACTGCGACTGCGCACACCTGCCGATGCAGCTTGCATTCTTACACTGATCATGCGCCGCTCCTAGGATGCACACAAAGGGGGGGTACGGCAAGCCTCAGCAAAGAGGACGTCCGCGGACTAAAACCAAGAGCAGATCGCTGATCAAAGCATCTGCAGCCCGGGCTGGCTGACAGTGTCAGCCTCGGGATTCAAGTCATACAGCCCAATGTCTGCTGCTGCGCGGCCTGTGATTGATCGGCTTCAGTTCCAGGTGTGTTCGAGGCCTGCCGTATATGGCAGGACACTCACTGTTAGGCCATGGGCAACCAGAACCCAGCTTGACATGCACCGACACAATCGAGTCAGTCGCAAGAGGCTCAGCACATACAGTAGCACGCGGATCAAAATTCTCATGGCAAGCCCTCAGCAACAGCAGCAGCCCGAGCGTCCTGAGGTACGGTCGTGCCCCCCCATACCTTGACGCTTGAACTGAGTACACCAACCTCACCTGACCACCTGGTCTACGTCGTGGCCTCCCACTCCAATGAGAAGCCATCAGTGTCTGCAGGTCAGCCAGAACAGGGTGGTGATGCTCTTGTCCAATAGCAGCGAGTACCTGCCATATGCAGTAGTTGCCAGTGCTGCTTTAGCCTTGTAAGCAGCTCGCGCTATTTACCTGCTGCTGCCCAACTTAACCCTCACTCCTTCACCCATTTCTACCATAGTGCTGTGTAGGTTGCATCCTGTCTCCTTTGCTTGGTTCACTCCAAGCTTTTATGCTCCTGGCCTTGGCTTTCTCATGTTTGCTGTGGGTGTTAACCTGCAGCTGAAAGCTTTTGCCAAAGTGTTCAAAACCCCGAAGGTAACAACTTTTCTGCTGACAAAGTGTCCAAAGTTGTTTGTGCATTTTGTTTGTGACAAACCTGGTTTAGTCCGGCAATGGTGCTTCAGCTTTTCACCTGCAAAAACAGATCTTAACATCACCATGTGACAATTGTAACTGGCATTTATTGCGTGGTACGCTTGCACATGCAGACTGATTGACGCAAGATTGTGTACGGCAAGCCATGACAAACATCACTGGCAAACAGTGATGCTGTGTGTCTGCAGCTGCTGTTGCTTGGGGTTGTGGGACAGTGGATAGTGAAACCACTGCTGGGGATCATGCTGGCATCCACACTGGTGCCAGCTTTGAATTTACCATCAGAAGTTGCCACCGGCCTAGTCCTGGTATGACATCTATTACTGAGCACTATGCTTGTCAGCTGAATTGCAAGCTATCATTAAATCATGCCTGAGACCTGGCAAATTGTCATAGCTATGACTCTTTGTGCAAGCAATTGGCCACGTATGCTGCGGGCTGAAACATTACTTGCATGACAGCTAATGCAACCTGACCATGGCAGGCTTTCCTCCAATCATACCATTTGTAAGCGAACAGACCAGTGACCAGGCCTTGTTTGCTTCATGACAGGTGTCCTGTGTGTCAGGGGCTCAGCTATCCAACTATGCAACCTTTCTGGTACATCCAGAACAGGCTGCTTTGAGCATTGTACTGACAGCATTGTCCACAGCAGCAGGAGTGGTTGTGACACCCTTGCTAGTGCTGCTGCTGCTGGGTCAGCGCATCCCTGTGGATGTGCAAGGCATGGCTGCCTCCATCATGCAGATTGTCATCCTCCCTGTTGGCATAGGTAGGCAATTGATTGTGGAAGCCAGTAAGCATAATCCGAGAATGTAGCTTGCTGCGTTTCGTAGAGAACACATATTGATGTGCTGTGGCATCTTGAATGGTGTAGTCCTTATGAATGTGTTATCTACTGGCGCATGTATGTTCCAAAGTCAAGGTGCTCTGATTCTGCTCTGCGATGGGAGTTTTAGACCAATAGTTTTGATGGAGCTAATCTTCTGCATGAATGCACTAACTTGAAAGCAAGCCTCCGTGCTCCCAAGTCTGCCTGACATATGGGCACATCCATTCCCAACGAGATGACCATCAGAATCAGACAAACAGTTGATGGTGGACGAAACATGAAAGTATTGGGCTCTGCATGTTGTATAGAGCCCATTTAATGTGTGGCATGAATGAGTCTCTGATGCTTGAGATTGACAGATGCATACCTGAACGGGTCAATATGTGATTTGCAGGACTGGTATGCAGCACCTTCCTGCCCAGCTTTGTGAAGAGGCTGCGACCCTTGCTGGCTCCTCTATCACTGCTGGACACGTGTGCCTGCGTGGGAGCCTCCCTCGCCTCCAATGCAGCTGCAGCTCGTTCTTCCATGGGCGCCACTGTACTGCTTCCGGTACATGTTTCTGTGGGCTTGCTGTGCCTTGAAGCAGAAAGAATAACAATGCTGCAGCACCTGCTTCACGCTGGCACCTGCTTCAGGCCCCTGCAGGACTGGCCCCACTATTGCACTGCTGCTGGCAGCTGGTGTCATGCGTCACACTGCTGCATATGCTGCCATGCTGTTTGTCAAGCTCTAGACTGTGAAGTCTATGTTCTCAACACATTGCTGGGCAACTGCATTCTTTCTTGACCAGACGCGTAGATGTCCAGCGATACCAAAGCACCAGTGTAGAGGGTCTCTAGAGCCACAGTCTGCATTGCTGCCCTGCCTGGCTTCTAGCTGACTACACACTGTGCACATCACGCTCTACTGCAGGTTTGTTCTTGAGGCAATCATGCCTTGCAGGTGATGGTGTTTCATTCTGTTGCTTTTGCAGTAGGTTATTTGATGGCTCGCACCACTTCACCTGGCTCAGGTGGTGTGCCAATAGCGCGCTGCATCAGCTTGGAAACTGGCATGCAGGTACCTTGATTGCATTTAGGCGCCCATCCTTTCTTCCTATGGCTTACAGATGACCTTCTGTAGATACTACAGCATGCAAACTCGCTTGTCTGTGCACATGCTGTTGCACCTGGCCTGCTGCTGTGTGATTTATGGGCCACGCAAATGCTGACCACCATCCACAAGGAAAACAATCAATTACAAGCATGCATTCTTGCACAAACAACCAGAGACTTGAAGCTCAAGGTTGTGTTTGTGAATGCAGTCTAGCTTGTTGGGGCTGCTCCTTGCCAGCAGATTCTTCAGGGACCCCTTGATTTGTCTGCCATGTGGCATTTCAGTCATTGTCATGACCCTGGTGAGCGTGCAAACTCACTACTTTGCTCCTCTGATGCGCATTTGTTGATCATGCGGCTTTTAGGTTGCATGTGGCATGCTCTTGTTTCCTTGTGTTTGCTGGTTACAGAGGTGCTACTTGTTTGTTGCTTATCGAAATATTGGCAAGCTCAAGCTATGATGATGCCTGCCTTTGCTAGATACATGTTGTAATTGCAGAGCGGGTTTACTTTAGTGCTGGTGTGGAAGAAGCAAGGGATTCAGCAACAAGCTTTTCAAGCCTGATGCAGAATATCGAACATTTCACGCAAAACAGTGATGTAAGCACAACGGCTATTGGAAATTGCATGACCCACATTCAATACAGGCTGTGACAACAAGATCATGTGTGGACAGTGATTTGCAACCACAAAAGACAGCAACAGCTACTTGTCATGATTCTTGAACAAGCTTGACGGTGCATGATGGCAACGGTGGGTCAATGCATTCTGCTGAGGCAAATTCGGCTGAGGCAAAGGCAGCTGAGGCAAATTCGCGGAATTGGCATACTTCTTTCAAGTAGTTCACTAGTGGCACCTTTTCCAAACAAAGTAGCACACGCCGTGCATGAATGTCAGCTTAGTGTCATACGGTCCAGCAGACAGGCAACATGTCCGATCAAGCAGGTAAGCGATGAATATATGCACTGCTGTGTTCAAGGTGGAGGTTTTCCGTTCAGTTGGATCATACGTCCCGAACGATCACTGCAGGACCTTCGTCCCCCACGCTCTCATTACCAGCAGCTCCTGCTGACAGTGGTCAATATGGTGCTGCATCTGCACAACAGGCGGCCAGCTCTCTGCCAGCGTCCTCCCTTCCAGGTAGCACAGCAAGTCCGCACATGAGTTACGGGGCTCTGGCGCCCCCACTCAGTGGCAGCCGGCGACCATATCGCAGTGACATAAGCCAGGGATATACTCCTCAGCGAGGCCGGCGGTTGAGTTTGCCAGGCAATTCTGGGTTTACGGTAAGCACTGACCAGCTTATGTGGGGGAACAACTGATCACTGCATATTTGAGGTGACCTTGGGTGATGCCAGGGTGCTGACTCTGAGGCAATGTCAGACGATGGTGGAACAGAGCACAACAACACGTTTGTGTGGGGCACAAATCTGGTGATTGCGGACATACAGAACAGAATCAGACGGTTCATGCGCAGCTTCACACAAGAAGGCAGCAGCGAGGCTTTGTACACCACACTGATCAAACAAGTGAGTCATGTGACCAACCCTTCAGGCACCTCAGTGAGCCAAGATGTTCCTAGATTTGGCTGCGCAACCAACCTCAGTCCTGCAGTGCATCGCTATTGCTGGGGTTGCTGATGTGCAGGCAGTGGATGATGAAGAGGTGTTTCTCAACATTGATCTGATGCACATGTATGAATATGACAGAGAGTTGTATGGCCAGCTGATTTCGTATCCTGGAGAGGTCATTCCTCTTCTTGACAATGAGGCTAGGTACATTGCTGCGGATCTTCTTGGGGAGGAGCTTCCGGAGGACAACATGCTCACAGTAAGTGAGAATCTTTCTGGGAAACAAGGCATGCTATTAGTAATCAGGCAGGCTGCTGGTATGCCATACTGGCACGGCCTGTATATGCAAAGCCACAAGATGGTAAGAGTTGTGTGTACACAGGTGCGGCCCTTCAACCTCAAGGAGCACAAGGTCATCAGGGATCTGAACCCAGAGGATATGAACAAACTGATATCTGTCAGTGGCATGGTCACAAGGTCTAGCAGTATCATCCCTGATCCAAGGTAGACAACATGCACATTGCTCTTTGATTTTGAGCATTGGACTGTGGCTGTGTTTTGACACACATCACTGTATCAGACTTGACATGCCTGCCTGATGATGGCAGTCCACAACCTGCAGTACTGTTTCTGACCGTATGCTGTGCATGCAGGTCTGGACTCTTCAGGTGTGCAGCTTGCGGCGAGGAAGTGCTGAACTACCTGCAGGCGGGGGCCATTGAGGAGCCAGGCAAATGTCCAAACGCCATGTGTGGCAAGAGTATGACCATGCAGTTGATGCACAACTTCAGTGAATACAACAATAAGCAGCTCATCAAGATGCAGGTATGCCTTGATGCTATTACCAGCCTCAATCCATCAAGATACAGGCTGGTTAGTTCAGCAGTGCCTGCATAAAGATGCAGCTGCAGACATTTGTGTTCGGGCAGGCTTCACATGAGTCACCAATTAGCTGCTTCTGGCATTGCAAGTCTGGAACTGCACCTGGATGCTTGTTATCTATTACAGTGTTGTGCAGGAAAATCCCAACGCCATTCCTGAGGGAGAAACACCTCACTCAGTGACCCTGTTTGCACATGATCACCTTGTGGACATGGCAAAGCCTGGTGACCGTATCACCCTCACTGGCATCTACAAAGTGGAGGGCATGCGAGTCAACCCCCGCATACGCATGCTGAAGAGCGTCTACAAAACCTTCATTGATGCCATCCACATCAGCCGAGATGAGAGGTCTAAGATGTTCACTGTGAAGCCTGACGACTCCATGGCAGATGGACTCAGCCAGGAAAAGACTCAGCAGGAGTCTGAAGAGCCTGCATTCCAGGTGAAGTCCTGTTAACTTCTTGACATCAATGCACAGATTCACAGCCTCCTGCATAGCCAGCACGAGCCTACAATTACTCCACTGAGGCTTGTTGGGATGACCCAAACAGCTGCCTGCGGCATGCATCACGTGTGCATAAATGCTGGAGTTGCTTTCATGTGTTGTCATGTCATGTGCTGACCACCCTGGCACTTTATGCAGTGGGGGTCAACCTGGAGTTTGTCTAGCATGCACATCAAGCACATTCTCTGACTTGACCTCGCCATGATGTGTCTGCAGTTGGGAACTGAGTCCAGGGAGCAGTTAGAGACGAAAGAGGCAGAGCTGCAGGTACGGCCAACATGTGCAAAGCATGCTTGCTAGCTGCTGCAAGCTAGCTGAGCGCATACGCAACCTTGCTAAAGCATTGCTTGGCAAGCATGTCAATCCTCACTCAGTAACACCAGATTGCGCAGCGTGAGCGACAGCACAAACCATGCAGAGGCACTGGTTTACTTGCTGAAACTGCTGCCAACTTTATAATAGGCACATTTCATTGCTGGTCTGAGATGGCCATCAAAGTAAGTAAACTCATATGATGTGCAGGAACTCGGCGCCGACCCAGACATCTATGAGAAGCTGACAGCCAGCATAGCACCCAGCATCTGGCAGCTGGATGATGTCAAGAAAGGCATCCTCTGCCAGCTCTTTGGTGGCACTACCAAGGTACTCACCTGCAGATCAGACAGCTCAAACAAATGAGCGTCGTGGACTGTATGCTCTGTCTGCATCTTTCTGGTGCAAGCTATACAAATACAGTACAGCGAGTGTGTTCAAAACCGATACCAAGGGTGACTTACCAAGATGCTTGTGCAGGAGTGGTCAGGTGGGCGTGTGAGGGGTGAACTGAATGTGCTGCTTGTGGGTGACCCAGGTGTCAGCAAGTCTCAACTACTGAGCTACGTTCACAAGCTGGCACCTCGAGGCATCTACACCAGCGGCAGAGGGAGCAGTGCTGTAGGACTCACGGCCTATGTGTCCAAGGTAATCCTGCATGTCTGGCCCAGTATCAGCAGACATTCCTTATAATGTGATCGCCTTCCAAGCTGTCTCCTGTGCCCAACCACCCATGTCTCTGCCTGCCTGGAAATATGCCTGCCGAGCTGAGCGCAATTGTGACAAAACAGACACATTTGTGAGGCCTGCTAGCATCACTTCCTATGCTTGATTGCTGAGTGTGTGTGTTGAAACTGGCTGCAGGATCCAGAGACAAGGGAGATGGTGCTGGAAAGCGGAGCCTTGGTACTGAGCGATCAAGGGGTGTGCTGCATTGATGAGTTTGACAAGATGTCTGACAATGCTCGCAGCATGGTGAGCACAGACTTTCATGGCGCTCCTGCAGCATGCCCAGTGCGCTTCGCTATGTGGTGCATTGCAAGTGCAACAATCAGCACCGGCTGACCAGATCACCAACTGCTGGTCGGACTCATTTGTATTGTAGTTTGAAATGCACATTGGCATCAGTTTCATGGTACCTGAGTTTTGTGTCAAGACCTGACTCACAATGGTGTACTTGTGCAGCTGCATGAGGTGATGGAGCAGCAAACAGTGTCGGTGGCCAAGGCCGGCATCATTGCTACCCTGAACGCCAGGACTAGTGTCCTGGCATGCGCCAACCCAGTGGGCAGCCGCTACAACCCACGCATCAGCGTCATTGACAACATCCAGTTGCCCCCTAGCCTGATGTCCAGGTTTGACCTCATCTACCTGGTGCTGGACAAGATCAACGACTCCACAGACAGGAAGCTGGCACGGCATCTGATAGCCCTGTTCTATGACAACCCTCCAGAGAATGCTCAGGTGGGCTTTTGTATGAAACAAACATTTTGATCACCATCTGTGCTATTCACAAGCAACAAGGAGGTCTTGTTTGCAGATTGTGCGCATGAGCAGCTCATACATCCCATCAGGAAGCATCTTGCTCGGTCACAAATGATAAAACTGTCTGGCATATGAAGTACAGGCAAAAAAGCGCACAGCGCCCTACAGATGGTTGTGTGGCCGTGGCAATCTGGCTGACTTCCCGCATACTATACAGACACTGTCTGAACACTGTGGCAGCAGAAAAGACCATAATGGCTGTTGCTGAGCAAATTAGTGGCTATTCTATGCAGGCTGTGATTCCTCTAGAGAAGCTGCGGGACTTCATAGCTTTTGCTCGTGCACGATGCCAGCCAGAGTTGACAGATGAGGCGGGCCAGGACCTGGTGAATGCCTACCAGACCATGCGCCACCAGGGCATTGGCAGGAACTGCATCACAGCTACCCCTCGACAGCTGGAATCCATGATCCGTTTGTCTGAGGCCCTGGCTCGCATGAGGCTGTCTCCATCTGTCGAGCGTCATGATGTGGCCGAGGCTGTCCGTCTGATGAAGGTAGGGTCTGCCTAGAATGCACATTAGTTGCCAGGTACATACACAGAAACATGTTGCAATATACGAGCCCTCTTGAAGGATGTACAATACAAGCATACCTGATAGCACATGCAGCTCTAGACTCTAACTCAAGGTCATACCATCAGCATATCATGTGCATGAGACTTGCAACATGACGAGGGCACAATGAAGATGATGTCAAAATCTTTGGCTGCATGCAGGTTGCCATGCAGCAGTCAGCCACAGATCCCACAACAGGGACAATAGATATGGACTGCATAAACATTGGTGTCAGCTCTTGTGACAGGCGAGCAAGAGACCAGCTGTCCAATGAAGTGCTGGCGCTGCTCAAATGTAAGTTTGTTTGAACATTGTGATGCTCTGAACACAGCATTAGAAGTCATCCTCAAAAGGATATTGGCAATGCTTGAGTTGTCCAAAAGTGTCAAAGCTGCAAAAAAGGGCCACAAAACAATGCATGACCTGAGAAATGCTGTCAATAAAACATGTTTGCGTTTGCAGCTGCAAGGTCGCCTCTTACCATTATGGAGCTGGTAAACCAGATGAACGCCCAGGCCAGTGTACCAGTCAGTCAGTTGGATGTCAACGAAGCTCTAAAGGGTATAGCCCATGAGTATGTGCGACTACCAGGCGGCAAACTTCAAGCAACCAATGCTTGATCATGGGAATTTTCACAGCCAGAACTACCTTGCATACTTGTTCATTGTCTGCCCAGCTGCATGATTGCACTAGTGCTATACGATTCATTCGTTCAATGTCTCGCTTAGTCAAATCCGTGCAAACTGTCTCTGATCCCCAGAATGCTTCTTGCCATATGGATTGCTACTGCTGAAAGCATGACCAGGCTTTTGTCGTTTGTAGTCACCCCCAGACTGTCCAGTCTGCTTTCGTGTATGTGATGCTTTGCTTTCCAAATTGAGAGTCACCTGCACAGCAATCATAGTGTAAACGTCTGGCAGCAGTGCATGACAGCTGCTTTTGCTGTTTGCTGCATCCTTGCACAACTGGTTCACATAGCAGCAAAATTTGCACACTGCCACATTATGCACAATGGGCAGAGCCAGAGCAATGCCAGACTTAGAAATGGCACTCACCCTTGGGGGCCTGGTAAAGCCAAACGATTTTCCCACAGCGGCCAGGTCCAGAGCATGAACATTAAAAATGGCCTTGAGCTGGTGAGAATTGTATGACAGCAAGTAAGACCTGTACGCATCCTTGGCACTCTGATGCAGATAGTAATTCTTCTCAACCAGCTTCTCCAATTGTGACTGCACATTGGCCAGCTTGCTAGTGGGGAATTCATATTCATTCAGTGGGACCTTGGCTGCCTGCAGATAATCCCACAAGTTTAGTGCAAAACAATGGCAGGTCATCAGGTATCAATGGCCACCCTAGCATATTGGCAGCTGAAACTCTGTTTGCATCTTTTGCCAAGGAGCTTGGGATGCAACAAACAGTCCTATTGGTGCATGCTGTATGAGCTGCTATTAGCATGCAACATATACAGGGAACAACACTGGAGGATCCAAAGCAGCTGTACAAAACTGATACACCTCAGATATGCAAACAAAATTGCAGACCTTCAAATATGATAAAAACCCAAGCTCCTCAGGCAGCAACAGCAGCAAAGCTCTGCCCTTGCCGCTTTTGCCTCTTGCAGTCCTGCCCACTCTGTGAATGTACTCCTTTGGATCATCAGGAGGGTCATACTGGATGATCCAATCGACGGCAGGGATGTCCAAGCCCCTTGCTGCTACATCTGTGCAGAGCAGAATGCCCTTCTCAGCTTGGCAGAAGTCAAAGTAGGCGGTGGTGCGCCGCTGCTGCTTCTGCTTGCCATGAATGTCTGTCACAGGGATGTCAATGTAGTTCAGCAGCTCTGCATGGTACTTCACACTGTTGCAGGAAGAAAAGAACACCATGACCTGCAGCAGAGAGAAAGCTCAGCTCAGCTCACATGTCCAAGAGTTCAAAGGGACTGCTAAAGCAATTGCCACAGGCACAGTCATGAGTACATGGCCCAAGAACCTGGTGCGATACACAGAGCATAAGCAGCAGATTTGCAGAGGCAAGACTCACTTCAGGCCTGTCCTGTGTCAACAGCACAGAGGGTCAGCTGGACATTGCTTTGCATGTAGATGTGATAGCTGCTGACCTTCTTGTTCAAATTTTTCTTCAAAAAGGTGAACAGCAACAGGAAGCGCTGAGTGGAGGGCACTACGCAGTAGCCCTGCTCGAGCCCCTCCCTTGTTGAAGTGCTGCCCTGATCATCAATGCCCACATACAGCGGCGTGCGTTTGAAAGACAGCCTTGCCAGATCTTCCACTTTTGTTGTCTGTGTTGCAGAGAACAGCATGGTCTGCCTGTCCTTTGGTAAAAGCTTGATGATCTGTCGCATTTCCTCTTCAAAGCCGATCTCCAAGATGCGGTCTGCTTCATCAATGACCAAGCAGGCTAAGTTGCGGTAGACAAAGCCGGTGGTATTTTGGAGGTGATCAAGCAGACGTCCAGGAGTGGAGACCAGCAGGCTGACTCCCTTCACCAGCTTGTCAGCCTCTGTGCGTCTGTTAGCCCCACCCATAACCAGCCCTGCAGGCAGGGTCATTGCCATACAATGGTGAACAGTACCCTTGCAGGAAACCATCTTCTGAAAGCCCTATGACAGATCTATCAGAGAAGATCAGCGCACAAGCATAACAACATGCAGCATGCTGCCATATATGCATCTACCTACAGGAAGTTGTAAGTGTAAGAACAGCATTTGGACATGTTTGGCATCAACACTGAAACTGATGTTGCAATGGCAGGCATGAACTTGGTGCAGGTGCATGCTGGCAGGTGAGGCTGACCATGTGTTTGACTGTGGTGCTTCATGAGGTCCCTGGCCACGGAGTAGATCTGCATGGCAAGCTCGCGGGTGGGGGATATGACAATGGCGCCAGTGCCATTACGTGGCATGAACTTGGCTCGGTGCAGCAGCTCCAGTGAGGGAATCAGGAAAGCCAGCGTCTTGCCAGATCCTGTGTTGAGATTGACAGCAGTCATTCCACTTGGTTGAACACTCGTAGATTGGCTGCACGTTAATTATGCACGACACTACATAGTGTAGAGAAGCTACACACGTTGTCAATGCTATAAGGGCTGCCAGCAGTCATAGGCAGCAACTTGGAACGCATGTTGTCAGCGTTGCATGGGAGCATGTTGCAGCACGCACACTCTGCTTGGACTGCTGCTGTCACATGCTGCCCTTTTCTCCATACAAATGTGGTAACTTAAAATGCAGCCATAATCCTGTAACAGCCTTCTGTTGTAAGCACGACATTCACCTAGCATGCTGGCTGCAAGGCATGCATAAAAAATTTACCTGTCTTTGCTGCTCCTAGCACATCTCTGCCAGTCAACAGCTGTGGAATTGTGCGAGCTTGGACCTCTGTCATTTGCTGATAGCCCATGTCAGCAATGGCCTGTGTCGCACCAAGCACACTTCAGCTACATTCACAGCCAGCTGAAGGTCTCGTTCATGCAATATGCATATTGCAAGATCTAAAGAAACTGTGTGCAGCTACATTGAGGAAGTGAAGCCCATTGCACAGCATGGTTCATCAATTACAGGCATGTGCATGCACCACATAGACTCAGCCAATACCTTGGTAGTCTGGTCTGAAAGCTCTAGAGTGTCAAAGCCGACACTACTCATGATACCACTGACTACAGCCTCATGCTTCTCCATCTCAATGGCTCCATTTGCACCCTTCTTCTGTTTCAAGTGCATTGACGCCCAGTAAGCCACAGGTGGTTGAAATGTTTCTGCTGTTGCATCATGAGCATGAGTGGTGTTAGCACCCTAAACTGTTCACATGCAGCTTGACACTTACCTTCGTCTTTGGCTGCTGCCGGGCTGTATCTTGCGCATCTGCTTCTTGATTGAGGATTGAGACTGCTGCATCTGTCTCTGGAGAGGCAACAGCAAAGTCATGTTGTGCAGCAGCCTGCAAGTCAGAATATCCCTGCTCAGGCAACGCCTGTGCACATGCCAATGATCACTGGTGTACATCAGCTCTCGGTCAATTAGTCTTGCAATGACAGCATTGTAGATGTGTATGAGGGTACACTGTCACTGCCACTGCCACATACAGGTTATCATGACAGTTTTTGAAATCAGCTGTCCCACTGAAAAGACCTATGTCACCATTTGGTCACACAGCACACAGGGCATGGTAGCATGCAGTAAGTACTGCTATCCAGCAAAGCTGCATCAACCCTGTGTGCAGCCTGCATGCGACTCTGCAAGCATACCTGGCTGGTAGCAAGCTCTGGCTCACCAGGTGCAACTGTTGCTGCTGCAGCAGAACCTGCAGCCCCTACACAGGCAATGCAAAGGTGAGTCAGTGATACGCATTGGAACACTTGGTGTTGTTGGGGGAGGGAGTCCAGTCACTGCGTACCGCGCTTTCTCTTGCCTCGCTTCAAGTTCTTTCTAACGGGGTCGGCCATAGTCCGCTTATTACGGGTCTTCCAGTTATCCCGCCGCGGCCAACCAGTGCTGGGTTGAGTACAGAAAGTGACTTTTACTTCGCTGCGTGTGGAACTTTGCGAGAATCCGTCTCGTACATAGTCACAGTCACAGTGTCGGAGTTTTCTGGCTGCCTAGGGTTTGGAACCCCACGATGCGGAACCTGCAAGTGCAGCTGACATGTTCTCACCAGCGTTTGGTGTCAAACCTTCATTACCGTGCCAAAGCTAGACAAGGCGATGGCCCTGTTCTCAACGCACGTCTAATGCGCACTAAGCGCAACTTCATGTACATACACTCTCATCAGCGTTTGCTTGGCCCTTGAGCAGCGAACTAATAGTGGATCACAAGATCCGCCCTATGGAGTCCGCCATGACCGCGATCTTGGATCTTTTCAAGCGGATGCCAGAGGTATTTTGGCTCACGTCAAGATATACAAAGCCTCAAGTGCTCGACTGTGTCGGCTGAGACTTTCACCTCACAGGGCATTCCGCAGCATGTCGTACCGGCAGAGCTGGCAGGTACACCTGCAAGTATACAGCGTGATGCAGTCAACAGACTGCTCAAGGACAAAAAGATACAGCTGCAGATGAGTGCAAATGATAGCAACACGTTTGTATACAAGGAGGTTGAGGCAGGCAAGTCAGCAAGGTAGACTTGTGCTGCCTTCAAGCTTTTGTTCGTGAGCAGTGGAATAGAGATCTGATGCCTTTCCTATTGTGTAGGCTAAAGGGCCTGGCACCAGACTTTCTCTTGGTCTACCAGTGTATTGAGGCTGCTGGGAACACTGGTATGACGTCTGTTTCAGTTCAACACTGCTGGCAGACCTGCAGCAACATACTCAGTGTGCTATGCATTGAAGATTCAAACCAATACAAGATGCTGTTATAGGCGTATGGACTAAAGACATGAAATTCAAAACAAATTTGCAGCAACCACAGATCACCAAAATACTGAAAGAGCTTGAAACTCGTACTTTGGTCAAAGCCATCAAGCCTGTGAACCAGCCCAGCAAGAAATTTTACATGCTGTATGATCTTGAGCCTGCGCGTGAGATAACTGGAGGAGCCTGGTAAGCAGCAGAGTATCATAATGTCATACCTACCTGCGTGCAGATGTGCCGTCAACATGCTTTACAACTTTATGTCGAAGTACTGTACACAGACGCATGTTTGCCGTTCAACAAATACACAAACAGGCTTGATCATGTCAAGCTTTTCAAGTGTCTGAGAGGAGGTTGTGCATACACAGGTACACTGACCAGGACTATGACTCGGAGTTCATACAGGTCTTGCAAACACAGTGCTTCAAGTTCATTAAACAGGAAGGTGATCCAACACTGGAGGATGTGTCAACTTTTATCCATGACAAGGTCTGTGTCATCACCTGCCTCAAGGCAAGTGGCTTCAAAATTTACTTGCATTGGCATGTGATGTTGTAATCACGCTGACTGCAGGGCATCTCACGGGTTCAGCTTCGTGATGAGGATGTGATGATGATTCTAAATACCTTGGAATATGATGGGCAAATAGAGAAGATTGATTCACCAGACGGCGAAGACCGCTTCAGACAAGCCTTGTTGGCTATTCCTGAGACATCAGCCTTCACCTCAATTCCCTGTGGCGTATGTCCGGTGAGTTTCCACCCAAAGCCTTCCACTCAGCACCCAGCTGGATATTTTGTTCAGCAGCAAATCAGCAGTTGCTGAAATTGTAGCTGTTGCTGATTTGTAGCTGATGCATCATAGCAGTACCCTGCTTGTGTCCAGGCCTTGCCTCACAACTCATTTCTTATCTGGCAAAAGTCAGATTTGTGGTTGGATTAAAGCGCTGTCAAGCGTGTTTGCAATTTCTTGGACTGAATCTCTACTTGTGTGGCTTTTCCAGGTGTTCAACGAGTGCACGCCTGATGGTCCTATCTCACCAGCGACTTGTGTCTATTTCCAGCAGTGGCTCGAGTTTTGATGGAGCTGCCAAGAAAACTGGATTTGTCATTGGCAGCTTGCCATTAATACCTGAGTATAAGAATGCGTTCAGCATCTCACGGCAGTTTTGGAATAGCAGGTAGGCATGCAATAGGTAGCCAGGTAGATGTGTACTTGTAATCTGCCTTACAGTCTGTAGTGACTACTTGCCGGTCAGTGGCTTTACCTTTCCATGTCTCTGTGCTGTCCAACGCCTATTGTGTCAGCGTCTGCGATTGCAATGACAGACTGCACAAGACTGCATAGAGATGCCAGGGTTCAACAGACAAATGCAATGCATTCCACGATGCAGGTTGCCAGCGTGCTTCCACCAATTATAATTTGGACTCAGGCTCAGATGCTGACTGTAAAGACAGCTTTCAGCCAACCAGATCAGCTCTCTTTGAGGTACACGGCAATGCAATTCATGCCCACAAGCTGAGTCGCATGTCATGTAGGCAAATATGTGGTCAGTTAGGTCCATGGCCACTCACAATGATTCCATACGTTTTATTCTTCATATATACATATGAATACAGTTGCATGGGTATATTTATGTCCATGGCCACTCACACTGAACGCTTCGATCTAGTAGGCTTCAGTCCCAATTTGTGGAGTTGTCCTCGGATGCGTACCACGCGCAAGTGCTTTGCAATTCAGAGCCTGCATTGCAATTTCTGTCAGCTTCAGCTGACTAAACGGCCATGAGAGTGATGCTGGCATACTAGATGTAAAATTCTCTCGATCTCGCGATTGCGTAAGCATTGGCAGCAATCGCATAAGCAGTGGCAACGCAAAAGCTGTTCGATCACATTCGCAGCTCAAGCGTTCCTACCCGTTTCTAGTACAAGAAGTTGCCACTCACTGGTATACGATGTCTTGCAAGAAGGCAGTGATCATATCAACAAGCCAGGCAACGTACCCCAACTCCAACGACAAAACTGGAGTCTGGTGAGGCTGCTGACGATTATCCCCGATGCGTGCAAGCATACATACATGTTTCTGCAAGCCACGTCTTGTTAGCCTAGGCGACGAATCGTGTGCAACGCCACTCCGCACTCCTGCACCTTGCAGTCGCTCGTGTGCCGATACTTGCAGGGCAGAGGAGCTTGTGGCACCTTACTATGTATTCAAGAACGCTGGATTTGATGTGACCGTCGCATCCATTAAAGGAGGGCAGATCCCCATTGACGAGGCCAGTCTGCAAGGTGAAAATCCACAGTAGCTGAAGCAGGCCCATCAGCTAGAGCATACCTCAGATACTTGCACAGTATTGAAACTGCTCGGCTGGAATGCAGGGGACTTTAAAACTGCTGACGTGAGCAAGTTCTGGGGTGACGGTGAGTCAAGCAATCACTGACTTGAAGGCTCTGTGACGCCAATATATGTCTGAAAAGATGTGCTTGACACACTGAATGAGCTATTGCAGACAGCAAAATGCAGCTTCTGAAGGAATCAGTGGCACTTGCCTCCATTTCTGGGAAGGAGTATGACGTGAGAACAATTTGCAGCTCTGCAGTTTGTACTTGCCTTGTCCAAGGTGCATGCATTTGACACAAGTGGTGTATCGGCAGATTGTCTTTGTTCCTGGAGGACACGGCATTGCGTTTGATGGTCCTGGAAACAAGAAGCTTGCAAGCGTGCTAACCGAAGCCTACAGCTCAGGTACTGCTAATGTGTCCCACTTCTGTTGTTTGCGTTGCAAGGCTGAAGAGCACACATACTGCTTGGGCTACAGTTGCCTGTATTGTGCTTGTACGTTTAGAAGCATGTCTCTCATAAATCTATACTCTCTATTCAGATGCAAAAGCCTCTGGTATCACGAAAGGGCCAACAGATAGTGGAAGCTTTAGGGCTTTTTGGACAATGCATTGAAGATTTCAGAGATGGCGCTACCTGTGTTATGCAGGCAAGGTGGTAGGTGCGGTGTGTCATGGCCCAGCAGGTATTCTTGAAGCAACTGGTCCAGATGGCAAGTCCATTGTCAGCGGCAAGAAGTGCACAGGCTTTTGTAACACAGAGGAAGAGGCAGTGGGCAAGACCAACAAGGTGCCCTTCTTGCTAGAGGACCGCATGAAGGAGCTTGGTGGCAAGTATGAGAAGAAAGGTGACTGGAATGACTTCTCTCTGAGGGATGGGCAACTGGTTACTGGTAAGCAAAACACTTCACAATTGTATGCATGTTTGATGACAAGGCAACATGAGCACATGAAATGTATGAGCATCAGTCATGAGTGTCATGTGGAATTGATAAGCTATACTGCTGCAAGCACATCATTTTGCCTTCCTACATAGCTGTGCAGTGTCATTTCTTTCTGGGGCCAAAAGCTGACTATGCTCACAACTGCAGGTCAGAACCCCCAGTCCTCAGCAAGTACTGCAAAGTTGTGTGTTGAGGCCAGCAAAGCATAGATCTTCAGGCTGCTATTGACTTGCCTATCCTTAGCTTACAGTCATGTGTCTATTGTCTGCAACATTTCTACAAAGCTACCTGTAATATACTGTTTAAGTGCTATTAGTCTGCTAAAGAAGGCCTAGTCATGAAGTCAAATTATGAATAGGACATGTGCATATTCTAAAATGCTTGCACTGGCCTTTCGCGCTTTGTTAAAGCAAGACAGCTTCATTGAAATCCAACCGACGGGAGCTGTAGAGCTGCGGCATATGGACAAAATGCTGAGGACCATTCTTGAGTGCATATCTGATTGCCCTGAGGAGTACATTGTAAGTGGATGCCTGCCCTTGCTCCACAGCTTGGACAAGACAAAAAGCCATTGGCCCTGCAGCGATGCACAATGGAGTGGACGTTACAACCAAGTCCCACCAGGCCATCACACAACATACTTTGCTGTTTGTTTTGAAGGAAGATGTCAATTCTCTACAGCATTACAGTTGATGGGTATATGAAAGGTTATGTTAAAAGGGCAACTCAGATATACAGTCTTGGTGTTAGACTGCAAGATGTGATCCAAATTGAAATGACACAGGACACATGCATTAAGTGAGGCAGAATGCAACCCTGGACATTGCCCTGACTGCTCATTTCAATATAGCGCCCAACGACCACATGATGAATTCACACTCAGCGTTGCCCAAGGAAAATCGCAAGATCTACAAACAGTAATGCCAAGTAAAGACAGAAAGTGAGTGAGTACCTGTTGAGGGTAGGTGCATGGTGGCTTGTGCATCAATGAGATCATCATCGCCAGTGCTAGTCAGCAGTATGGCATCCCCTGAGCCGGATGCAAAGGAGGCGGACTCAGGCTCAGCCAGGTCAGGCGCCACACCGCCCTGCTGTAGAATGTCAGGGGGCAGCTGCACCTGCCGCTGTCTTTGGTGTCCGTGTGCACCATCCTGCAATACCACTGCAATCATGAGTGCCAGCTGAGTAGGCACTTGGCACCATGCTGTGTGTTGCCTGTGAGAGAATAAGCTGCCTTGGGATGTTTGAGTGGTAGAGCCTCAGCCCTGCCGTCCAGGTGCAGACAGCCAAAGTTTTGCACTGTGACCACCAAACATGAGTGCTATTGCAGGTTGATCATGGCCTGCACAGTAAATCAAGCACTCATTACCACACTACACCAAATCAACCGTTGTAAGCGAACGCTTTGAGCGTTGCTTGTGTAGCACATGGCTCTGCAAAGGCTTCATCACATATGGAGACACAACGCTGCCCTTTGCAGCTCAAGCAGCAGCAGCATCTGCCAAATGCAGCATTGTGACGCGTATGCGCACTGTACCTGCCACTCTGACCAGCCATCTCGGCGCGCTCTAGCTGTGCACCGCAGGTTCAAGGAGGGACAGCTCTGACAGGCATCAATGACAGCATGCAAACGAACACCGTGGCGCAGTGGCTTCACCATTGCTGTGTGTAGCTCATCATCCGTCAGTGGGCCTGCCTGAATGCAAATGCTCATCTCTGACCTCCCACAAAAAGAGCTGTTGACATGCGGCTTTTCAACTTTGCATGAAGCTATGTTGTGTGGGCAACTGTGAATCTAAGACTAAATGAAATCTATGCAAAGCACAAAAAAAGAGTGGGGTCCGGCATGGGTAAGGTGGTTCGCAAACTTGTAAGAATCTGGGATGCGAGCCATCAGATGTAGTCACACAGTGCCCGCAGCCAGCCCTCCCATGATGCTGAGTTGGCACCACTGTGTTGGACAGCATGTCTCTGGCAATGTGACAGATATCGGTACCACATTTATTAAGCATGATACTGAGAGAGAGGGGTCTGTGCCCTCACACATGTTTACAGTGTGTGACAAGCTGCCGCCAGTGCCAGCACAAGAGGGAATCGGCTAACCTGCTGGAAGTCAGAGGGAAGGATGCCTTCATCCCAGCTGCCCCCAGTGGGGTGGGGGGGCTGGCAGCCATGGCCTGAGAAGCTGAAGAAGAGGGAATCCGAGGGGTGGCAGTCTGTCACGAGCCATGCTACTGCTGCCAGGATGTTAGCCTGCACATGCAGACACACACCTGCTGTCAATTCCTCTGCTGCCTTCATTGCACTCCAGTCGGACTCATTGTAAATTGTGAATGCTGCACACCAGACCTGCTGCACTTGCCTATAGTGCTGTTGTGCACAGTTGTGATGTTTGAAGAAGTTGCAGGGAGGTGAAATTGCGCAGCAGAGGAGGGGGGGGGAGAAGAGTAGGTACCTTGGTGGGAAGATACTCAACATGTGGCTGCTCATCATGCAGAAAGATTACACTGTCTGCCTGGAACCTGCATGCAGACATTGCCTTGACCAGAAGCTGGCAGCTATTGACATGAAGGCTTTCGTGCAAATGCTTATCCAAGTCCAAAATACAGACTGTTACACTGAGAGATGAGGCACTGACAACACTTGTGCTGCATCCAGAAAGGCCTGCATGGTGCTGGAGGCGTGCACAAGCAACAGTCTTTTGGTTGCCAGTACTGCACAGGTGCTTCTGCCCAGAGTCAGGCATGCAAGATAAGTGGGCACACACGTGCTTTGGTACGTGCACTATGGCCCTCACCCATAGTGAACTGTCAGCAGTTGGTATAAGCATCTGGCATCTCTCACGCAACCTTTCAGGGCTGCCTGTGGTATGCTCAAATAATTGCAGCCAATCAGCACAGCCTTTTTGCGGCGAGCTTGCCATGCTGGCGCTGTGTCCTGGTGTGAGGATTCAGGAGGAGGTAGGCTAGGGGGGGGTATGAAAGGTGCAGCATATGGCATTTCTGACGGAATCTGTGACAGGACTCCGGGGGGTGCCTGCAGGACACCAGGCAGCATGGACCATCAAATTGATGGAGTTGTTGGTTTGCACTGCAGTCAAATCAAGGTGTGGCTTGCAGGGTCTGTGGTGAAGGCTGTACTGTATATGCGTCCAACTGCTGCACAATGTGGGCAATGTAGCCAACATAAAGATGAAGACTTTCAAGGCAATATGGACAAGCAGCACATCCTGTACTTCACAGTGCAACACACAAAAAATGTGCATCTGCTGGGATTTCACAATGGGAGCTCACAAACTTTTGATGAGGACTGTGAAGGACACGCTCAGCATGGAACACTTGTACACCAGTGCAGGACTGGTGAGTGTGATGCTGCAGCCGCTGTCACATGCAACAGTCACCTCTGAGACTAGACGTGGACCCGGCACTACGGAAGGTCTGCCAAAAGCACTCTTGGCTTGTGGGGAAGCAACCAGAATATGCTCATTGGCTAGGATAGGCTCAACAGAAAGAGCCTGCCCCTGAGGCATGTCCTGCACCTTGATCAACACACAACTTCTGAAGACTCTGCCTGCAAGGCCAATATTAGATTCTAGATTTGATAACCTCCTGATCCCTTACCATGTCTGGTTCGACATGCTCCGGGGTTGCAGGGGCTTCCTGAACAATCCGAGGTTCATTCGTAACAACAGGGGTTGGAGCCTCTTGTTGACGAGACACACTGATTTGCGGGATCGTGTTTACGTGACCGTTTTGAGTAGGCGCAGGCTTGGCAGCTTGCTTCACCGATGGCGTACTGCCGCATATTCCCATTACAGCGCTTGCGGTGATTTTAGCTGAAGTGTGATCACACGCGTATCGTGCGAGACATGCAGGTTACACACAGCGACCAAGCCCGATTCGCTAGCAACGGCATGCACAGGGAGTTTGGGCAGTGCCTCATCGAATCGATGTATCGTCAGAGTGCAACGCACGTGTCAGTTATAGCCAGATGTTGTTCTGGTTCAACGGATCGAAACTTGCCGGCAGAGCGCAAGCACCACTCCTCCTGGCGATCGACCAATTTTGCAGCTGGTCAACCGCATGACTAATCGCATCAGGGGCGAGAACGTGATAGATGCCAAGGAGGGTTCTCATACATGGTCAAAGTTTGCTCGGTCTACGCGCCTGCGGACAAGCTCTGCACAGCGCCGCGGAGAGGCCGTTGCGAAGTTTGCAGTGTTACGCTTGCAAAGCTACTGCGCAGCCACTTCTCACCCGTCGAGACAGCTGCCGGTGCTTTCAGTCCAGCGACACCTGTTTGAGCACCTAGATCAGATCTGATCAGTCAACGCTGTCTTTGTCCGCCTTCACGACGTAGTTGGGCAGCAGAGGATCTTGCGAAGCGCCTGTATAGCATACAGCGCAATTTGTTCGCCCGCCTGTCCCAAGACAGTGGTGCAGTAACAGCGCTTAGGCTCAAGCCTCATCTGCAAAAAAAGCACTGACCGGCGTGAGTTGTTTAAAGTATTGCTGATAGCGGCAGCAGCCATCTTGTACATAATTGTGCAAGGTACGATAGCGTGGCTTTCAGAACGTACATGGGTTGCAGGGTTTCCTGTTCCTTCTGTTTTTGCTCAGCTTTGACTCACACAAAACCATGCTTATAAATCCGCAAGCAATGCCTGAACTACTTTGGGGTCTTTCGTTTGGTGCATCTGCGCTGTGAAGCTGCAAGTCTCCTCCCTGGTCTGCAGGCTGATCCTTCGCTGACTTGTGCCCAGCTATATGGCACACGATAGTCTCCTGTTCAACAGCAGCAAACTAAAGGTAAATTCTGTCAATAAAGATCGAGCATACTGTAGCACCGTTGTCTCAGACTTGGTCACATGCTGCTCCAGAGAGAACAACAGCTTCCTGGTGGTGCCAATGTATGCAGCAAGAAAACTTGCACAAGCTGTGGGACGGTCAGCACCCCCCAGTGGAGAGAGGGTCCCTGTGGTGAGAATCACTTTTGAAGACAGTTGTTCTGTCGACCATTGTCTCGTTGACAGTGAAGTCATGCTACTTGGTGCGCAGGGCCAAGGACACTGTGCAACGCATGTGGTGTCAAGCATCTGCGGCATGTGAGAGGTCATCAACGGCCAAACCCAAACCTAGCTGCTCGAAAGCCACTCAAGAAGGTGATCAATGCACAGCAATACCCATATAGTACATCGTAGAGTAAGAGCTGATATGTCAGCCATCAAGCATGCACCACCAGCATGGGTATTGAGATTGCAACATTTGTTGCACCATTGATTGCAACATACATTATATGCTCTTTTCTGCAGTCACCAGAGGGGACCACCCACTCAGCTCTGTATGTGTCTATTTAGGGAGCAGTGTCCCGCATGAGCCAGCCTCAGCTCTGCCATGTCAAGTCAGAGGCAAGCTTCAAGCACAAGCTGCACCAAGTCAACAGTGTGAGCAAGAACAAGAATCATTTGAGCTGTCTGTGGCAGAAGAACACAGATGTAAGTGCAACGTTCCATGCTGCAGTTGTTGCAAGTGCTAATCAGAAACTTCTGTACAACACTGACACAGCTGATTGGGAAATGCTGCTCATGATGTTATTGCATGTCTAGATTTTGAACTTGCCGTGACAGCAGGACAGTTTCTGTGGAGCTGGCTTGCAGTGCACAGCCCTTATCTGTAGATATTAAATGCTCTGAATTCACCCACACTTCACTGATGCTGCAGGACTGTTCCCAACCTAGCTCAGAGTCAGCAGGTGAAGTATGGGCAGCCTCTCAGGCTGCAGCATGCAACCAGCAGCAAGACCTGGCACAGATGGGTACAGAATGTGCAGCAGCAGTCAACTTGCTGTCGATGACTCGACCGCAAGGCAGCTTGCAGCAGTACGCCAGCACAGCGCCACAGCATCAGACTCTGCCTACACATGCTCAGGTGAATGCTGCTTGTCTTCCAAATCTGTCATGCTGGTGGACAAATCAAACCTGGGCCTGTGAGTGGGGATTTTATGCAGTCATCTTGCATCCTGTGGCCTTGAGTGTCTAATTCTATCGCAACAAAAGAAGGTCAAATAGTTTTGCCCAGTATGCATCTCAGCATGCAGGCACTATTTTTGTGGTGCCTTTCTGCAGGCAATCCAGCAGCAATGTACAGATGCGTATGTATCAAATATAAGGGCATCCAGTATGGCGGTGGAGACAGAGGAAGAAAGAGAGTCTCAGCAAGCCCTCATGCTTGAACATGCCCGCTGTTGTGCAGCTGTGCGGCTTGAGTTGCACATGGCCAAAAGGGAGGCAGCAGCTGCCGATGCAGCTGTTGCAGCTGTAGCACAGGTGGGTTTCTGATTTGATGCAAAGTGCTCAAAGTTGTATTCCGTCGTGGAATCAAACCCCTTCTAAATCTGTTACGCAGTCAATCAACTTAGTGTCGGCAGCAAGCTGCTTTGTGTACTGTCAGACACAGCTTTACATACTTGTGACCTTGATCTTCTGAACTGGTGGCAGCATGCAATGTATACAGGATGGGTCTTGTTGCATCTTGGTTGACTAAAGAGTACTGATGCAATGCTGAAAATGTGATCCATGTCAGGGTCCCCTGACGCAATGACAGCCAGCATGCCAACCAAATTCAAGCAATTGCTGCCAAGTACCTGACAATGTCTGGATTATTCTGCAGGTACTGGAAGGAAAGCAAGATGTTGCACAGAAAGCACACACTACTGTTAAACAAGTTGAGAGACAGCTAAAGCAGCTGACAGAAGACACTTAAGGAGTTGACAGTGTTTGCTGACAGCCATATGGCTGTCAAACTTGTCTTCAGCACATGCTGCATACACACTTAGGTTGAGAGTGTATTGCAGCAGCTGGGAAGCATTCAGTCGTCTTCCAGGTGTATTGCTGCTAATTGTGTACAACTTAGTGACTGTGATAGCTGGTTTAAGATATGTAAGTATTCATTCAACCACAGGATGTGCTCAGGACAGTAGTAGCACTTGCAGCACAGTGCAAAGATGCTTAGCCATTCTAATTGCCTGAGCTGGTGACCCAGTCAATTGCTAGCTCACATATACCAGTCATGCTGGTTGCTGGCCCAAACACTTCAATATGCAATCCTGTGTCTGCACCCAGACTTCTCATCAGGTCCAGCCCTGCTTCATAGTTGGGTCCTCCTCTCCTGACATATATTCTTAGCTTGGCTGCCTTGATCTGCTCCACATATTCTTTGATGGCTCTGATAATGCCCTTGAAAGTTGCTGCCACATCAGTGAAGTTGGCAATGCCACCTCCTATCAGTAGAGCTCTCCCCTTTCCATCAGCATTCGAGGTGGCAGAACCTAGCAATGTCTTGGCATACAAATAGGTCTCCTGCAGGATCAACTTGCAGCTTAGAACAGCAACAGACTGAGCACAGTCATTTGAAGCGCTATTGGTCATCACCACCAGCTTCAATGCTGCATTGACAGTAATGCATCATGACAAGGGTAGATTGCAGGGAAGATTGCTTCAAAATATACAGGCAGGCAGGGAAAGCGCAAATTTAGCTTGTTGGAGGGTTTGTGTTGCATGGCATCTTCTGCCAGATTACCTGCTGGTTTGGAGCACCGCTATACTCTGCGTAATTGCCAAGCTCTCCTGCATATCCCAGGTCTGCCACTGTGTCTGCGTAGATGACAGAGGCACCTGCAGAGCATGAAAGATTACTGTAACAAGCAGTCCTTTTAGATGACCGCAGACTTTGGTCAGCGCCATGTGACACAGCAATACTTGCTCAGCAATTTATATAACTGAATGAGCGGAAAAGAGCCTGAGCAAGATTGTCAAGCAGCATGCAGAACTGCGCAGGTTGCAAGTGCCAGCAGCAACTCCGCAAATTTGTGCAACAGTTGTGAGCAATGCACAAGCTTGCCCAATGCAATGCATTGCCTTTAAATATGTATCAGTGCTGGGCAGAGACTCACCTCCACCAGCAACCATGGTCCAAATTCTGCCTTTGGGATTCAGGATGGACAGCTTCAAAGATGCTCCTGAAGAACACAAAACCTTCCTGACAATCGTCCAGAGATGACACCTGTCTTGATCACTAATGCAATACGGCAACATAGCGTTGCCATCGTCTTGCATGCATGCTTCAATGTCATGGCAGCAGATTGGTCATGGTTGCGCAGTGTGACAGAGAAATGGGGGTGTGTTTGAAATCATAGCAGTGATTGAAAATGGCATGCAGGACATGATGCATGGCACTTGCATCCGGACAGATTGCATGTGTGTGCTAAGTCCTCAACAGCTTGCTCATGTGGAGCTTGTTGGTCAATACTTGTGATGGCTTATAGCGCAGTGCAGGCCTGTGCAACAGCTTTTACCTGTATTGCTGTCAAGATCATGCACATGCTCTTCAGCAGATGTCATGGTCCTTCCAAAAGGCAAAGGGAACTCAAGGTCTCCCCACTTTTTGCCACTCTTGAAAGCTGCTGTGTCATCAAGCTCGCCTCGCATGTCCAGAGGAAATGGCATGCCTTTGGGATCTAGAGTAAATGGGTTCATCTCCAAGAGTGTAAAGTCCAGATCTAGAAACACCTACTTGCCAGACAGCACGTGGGCCTAAGCGTGGGCACGCAGAAGAAGCCAAATGACATCCAGCAGATTGCTGTACTACTTTCTCAGTGTGTGCATCAGTTGAACAGCAGACTTGCCTGATAGCAAGCTGAGATAAACTTCTCCATCTTCTTTCTAAACTCTACTGGCAGATTGGATGTCAGGGGTGCCAAACTGTCACCAGTGATGCCATCTTGTGTTGGTAAAGCAATATGCTGAACTTTGTCCCTGCATGATAATCCCTGCATCCTCAGGCTATGTTGAGCCCATATGTTTGCTGTCTGTGCACGCTATGCAGTCTAAATTTACCAATTTTCTTCAATTTCAACGCCGCCTGCAAGCCCAGAAAGATGCAGTGAGCTTGCTTGGGGTTTGACGAGTCAAATACCAAGCAGCACCTGATGAGACCTTACCATGCTCTGAGAATGATATTTGATTGTTCATCCTTTGGCTTGTGATAGACAGGTAGTACTCCTGATCATGGGGGACAAATGGCTCGACAATGAACGTTGTTACAGCTCCTGCGCATCCGTCAATCTCGACATGCTTGCCCATCCTGGCCTTGATAAACTCTTCCACCTCAGCGACGGAAAGGTTTAGGCCTACTAAGTCGTGCTTGCCGCGCTTCCCGAACAGCATATCAGGCTTCACCACTAACTTTGATGTGGTCAGCCAGCGATTTTGATCTATAAGCTCGGTGAAATTGGTACTCTGCGTCACTTGAGCGACTTGCGATGAAAGCTCGATGCCAAGCAATCTAGCCAAATGTGCTTTCAGCAGCTGCTTACTGTTGTACTCACGGATCTTTTTTCGAGCCATTGTTGACCCTTTCTTGTGTACTCAGAGCTGACCCGCACTTGTGCCGCTGATCACAGTTTCGTTCAGAGTTTCGCTGGTTAAAAACCCGTTTCATCTCCCTGCATGGTAAAGGTGCATGTGCACTCACGTTCTTAAGATTTAGATGTGTCAGCCCTTGATCCGTCCACCTACGAAACAGTAACAGGAAGCGAATGACACCCCAGGTGGCTTCATGCTGTTTCCCAGATGAACTGCTTGCGACGCATTGATGATATATCTGTGGCACATCCTTGAGCGATCATGTGCCAAATGTTGTCGTACTGAATAGGTGCAACACCTTATCTGTGGAGTCTCAGCTGCTAGACAAAAGACTCAGGTGGCTAGGTCATGTTTTCAGGATGCCTAACAATAGATTGCCTAAAATGCTTTTGTTTGGTGAAGTCAAGGGGCTTCGCCCACCTGGCCGCCCTAGGTCTAATTTCAATGATGATTTGCATTACGTGATTGCCAAAACTGTCGTATCAGTAGGCCTGACAGGGATGCACAAGACAGGTTGCTCTGGAGAGACAAGATTTGCCCTGCAGTTATCTAGCTCATCATGAGCTGGAAAGCGTAAAATTTATTGTTATTATTATGATTATTAGCTTCATGTCTGCAATTGCCTTCTCCTACTGTGACAAAATGTCGCCATGCATTTAGTTCCGGCCCAAGGCGTGTGCTGGCCATTCCATGCGGTGATGCTGTTGTACAGAGTACCTGTGTTGCAAGAAGCGGGTCGTACTCTCCTACCACTGTGCGAGCGCTCATCCATGTACAAGCGTCATGGACTATATACAGATGCGCTTGGCTTTGGTGGTGCCGTTGGCGTTGGGCACAGAGGCATGGTTCTCAGCAATTCGCGTAAATTTACGGAAGACGTCAAGGACGGAAGCTGCGTGCAAAATGTGCCACGCATCCTGAACTCTACGCGGCGTGCGTGCTGAGACGGAGACCTCAACAATGCGTACCTCACGTGGGCGACACAGTACATTAGGTCTCTCGAAGAACCTTATCGAGGCGCTTGCAAAGGCTTGTCAATTGCCTGAGCTGCTGTCCAGCAAAGCCGCGCAACAAACCTCAATATGCCTGTGGCACAGGGCCTACTGCAGGGCTCTTCGATAAGAAAGGGTTGTGTTTCTCACCAGCAGCAAAGGGTACCTGGCCGCCTTACTTGTTCTAGAAGATCCCCTTCCAGCAGGTTATCCTTGAACGCTCGCACACAATCACCGGCACCTCAACAGTTTGCCAAGTCCGCTCGTAGCTGCCGTAGACAGTTCAAGCAGCACAAGAAGGGCTGTTCTTGCCCCTCCTTTTCTGCCTGTGGGTGTCGACAGACGACAGTATGTGGTGCTGGAACAGCTCACCCTGAAGAGGTCAGCATGCACTCCTCCTGCGACTTTTAGTCCTATCTGTGTGGATTTACAGCTGTACTGTGTGGGTGCATCAGGTTGTGTGGACTTTGATTTCTGAAGCAAATTTTGGCCTTGTTTATGTTGGGCACTGGTTGGGGTGTTGTTGAGCTCCTCTCTGCATGCGTACAGGAACGAGCAGAACAGGGCAGCAATGACAGCTTCAGCAGCAACGTCAGCATCCCCACCACTGGTATGGCTAAGGGGCTTGGGTCATTCGGTGGTGCTACTTTGGAACGCTCAAAGCTAGATACCAAACAGGAAGTCAAGACACAGGAACCCAGAGTGGACAACAGCGGCGGAGGTGGCAACAATGGCAAGAACATATTCAACGGAGGTGGTGGCGATGGCGATGACAGTGACGATGATGATTATTTCGACGAGTTCGGTGACGGAGACGGTGATGGGGATGGTGACGACTTCTTCAGAACAGTTGTGCAGCAGCTTTATACCAAGGAGGCCATTGATGCTGTCTTGCAAGAGTGGTTCAGAACAGTTGCTGATCTACCAGCCATCATACGGCAACCTGTTCAGATGGGCTTGTTCAGCTCAGCACAGCTAGTGCGCTTCTTGTCTATGGATGTCAGGCCTAATGTCACACGTGCTGTGACACGCACAATGCCTCCTGCGGTGAGTGCCAAGGCATGAAGCTCTGTCAAAGCCACAGTGCTCTTTTTGGGCACATAGAGTCCGTCTGTTATGTGTCTTAAATATAGATATATGCACCTGTTGTCAGTCTGCCTCACAGAAACTGTGCACTTGTGCCAAGGGTTTTGCCTTCGGCTGCTTACTGTCTGTCTGTATGCATGTATTGTCTGCACATGTTTAGCCTAGTGTTCAAAAGCATGCTGGCACAGTGTCTCAAAGTGTTGTGGCACCTTTGCAGGTGTCACGAGGTGTGGTTGGCAGACTCATGGCAGACCCCGCCTTTGTCCAGAAGATGCTGGTGGAACAGGTCATCTCTATCTCCAGCAGCTTAGCATGGGAAGCCAGACAGCGTGGCGAGAACTTCACCAAGGAGCTTGACCTGGTTGCCATCAACACCTTGTCAGTAGCAGCATCCACAGGAGCTCTTGTTTGGCTCATAGCCCCCAACAGATCTTATGGGGCAGTGCACAAATTTCCCTGGCAGAACATGCTGCAGAGCATGCCCAACAACCTGTTTGATGCCTCTACCCCTTACAGGCAGTTCTCCATGGGCAACAGAGCAGCCAGTCTTGTGGTCAAGTCAGCAGAGCTCTGCGCAGTTGGCTCAATTGCTGGTGCTGCCATGTCAGGTCTCTCACAGCTAGCAGTCAACCTTCGGCAGCAGCGTGATCCCAGCTTCACTCCCTCAGTCCCTGTCCCAGACCTGGCCAAGAGCACAGCCGGCATGGGTTTGTATATGGCCCTGTCAGCTAACTTGAAGTATCAGGCAGTCAGCGGCATAGACAGAGGAATGTTTGACCATTGCAATGTTCTTTGGATGTACCTTGGCTGCAGCAGTGCTGTCAGGTTGTGTAATAACTTAGTTGGCGAAACAACACGACGATGGCTTCAGGGCATTCCTACGCATTCCCCTGCTCTGTTACAGCAACGTGCTCCAGTCGCTGTAGCCCCAGCCCCTGTTGCTCAGGCAAAGCGCAAGAAGCCTGCCAAGTCTAGCAAGAAGAAGCGGAGCTCTGGTAACAAAGGTTTTGAGATGTCAGCTGGTGTTCACCCAGCCGCAGCTTGAAAACTTTTCTTGCTGTTTGTGCTTGTTGCTGTTTGTGATGTGTACATGAAATGAATGAGCCTCATACTGGTGTAGGATAGATAATGTGTGCTTTGATTTTCATGTGTAGGGCTTCATCGTTAGCCTTTAGACTGTGATTTGTCGTGCTAAGGACCAATGTACAGTGCAAGTACTATCAGTAGCAACTTGCAGTGTAGTACAATCGACCTTCAGTCATTGCTGCATAAATCAACTTTTTAACGTTTGCACATTCTTCATCAAGTTCAGGTGTTATCCTGAGTAAGTTCTGAAAACCTGTCAGGTGCAATCCAGTGTTCAGCAATGCATTACAACCCTGCAGCCATGCTCGTGACAGGAGTCGAATTCACCTTTCTTGCTGTCAAAAGTCTTGATATAATGTCGGATTCAACTAGATGCATCATGCACTATTCTGCACATCTCCTGCATGCGCGACACTTCGTGAAAGCTGAGAAGCATTGTGTGTGCTATGCTGCTTATTGCACTGAGCTGTTACGCTGAAATCATTGCGCCTGTAATGCAGAACAGCAACTGCTTGTATCTGAGAACCGATCTATCAAGGGAACAGCAAGTGCAAGTCAATATTCATCAACTTGATGTTTAGGGGTCTGTAGCTACAGGCAGGTTCAGCTGATGGTCGAAATGATGTGAAACTATTCATGCACACCAGATCTGTGGACACAGCTAATGCAAGATTGGGAAAGGACATGGCACAGCAGCACTGATTGCTAATTGGCACAGTACAACCAATGTAAATGTCTGCTTGAAAAGAAAGCTTCATGTCTGTTGTCATCATGTTCAGCATACACTGCATTGGAAAAACACTGCAACAAAGAGACAAATGGCAATGCAGCTGCAATTTTGGTCAGGACACAGGCAGCATGTCATGATCACCATCCTCTACTTTCTGCTCAAGGACATTGCTGCGGGGATTGGCAGTAGGGCCAGCTGCAGAGGTTGCACTAGCAGACTGATTTGCACTAGAGTGCAACTTGAAACCAAAAACGCGAGGGGTGTAGGGCACCAAAGCATCTGCTGGACGCAGGGAAGGCATGGTCATCAATAGCAGATGTGGCAGTGTTGTACCAAAATAGGCACCGTCTACATTGCTTTGGTATTTGCTGCGTGGGCAAAATATGTCCTGACACCTGGGGCAGAACAGCTTGACTGTGCTTTGCCTTAGCAGATCTGCAGTGCCAACGGGAAGGCATGCCTGCCCTTCACACAGAACCCTGGGGCATCTCCCAAAGCCAACATTTCTGAACTTGTCTGCCACTGCATTCAGCCCTCTACTGGTCAATATGTATCTCACATGTATGAGACCATACAAGGCCTCTGCAGCAGTCTCCACAAGCTCATGCTGCTCTTCTGTCAGGATCTCGTTTGGCTGTGGCTCAGCATCTAAGATCAAATCCAGAGCATAGTCGTAGTATGGCACTTGAGTACTTAGGCCACTCAAGTTGAAGTCATCCTGTATGTAGTCCTCCTCAACTTCGCAGAAGAACTCATTGCCTCGCAAGCTGGAGAACCATGATATCCATGAAGCCACTTCCTCTTCCGAGCCGCTGTTGTCTTCAGAAGTGCCACTGTCTGTTTCTGAAGCCAGGTCTTCTTGAAACAAGTCTGAGTTGGACATGGACTGCTGCTGTCTGCTGAGTCTGCGCTGCCAAGCTCATAAGCAAGCAAGCAGAACCTTTTACAGCGAGCACAACGATGCAAGCTGAGCAGAGTGGGTCAGAGAGTCGTTCACGTCAGTGTATCAGATCTTGACATGCTTGTCAGGGGCAAAATTCAGACGTCGACGCTGCCGGTTGCAGATCTCCTTCCTTAATGAAGTTCTGCAGAACAGAGGGTGCCGGACAAAGCGCAGGCGCCCCTAGTCCCTCCCCAATACACCAACGCTTGCTAGGCTGCACGAGCAAACCGCCAAACCTGTTGAAATTCGCCTTGAAGTTTCCAGGGTTTACATTCTCAATTAGGCAGCCAGCCAACGCGAGGCATAGCGTGTACAAAACTTATACTGCAGTGTTGTCAGGAACGTGCATTGTGTACAGCATTCTAAGGGAGTGCCAAATTGTTGCAAGATGATTGGGGAAATGTTGTATGTAATTGTATGATACAAGAGCTTCAGACAATCGAATGTAAACGCATGAAATTTCAGCACTGAGCATCACTGAACAAATCGCTTGTCATAATCCAATCCTGGCCAGTGAAACCACGATTACAACTTACTTGTGCCAAATGCAATAGTCAGTGCTCAAGAGTTGCATATGCCTGCATGCATGGCTGGGAGGAATGTTCTCATCTGCTGATGTATTGATAGTCATCAAATAGCTGCACAACAACAGGCTGCTGAATATTTGAGCTACATCACTCATTGAACCGAACTGCCCCAACTTTCAGCACAAAAGCAAAAGTGCCCAGCATCAGACTGATAATGAGTGTAAAGCTGATGACAATCACCTGCACAACAGTAGAACAGCATTGTTTGGAGCTGCTTTGCAGCAAACTATCAACAAAGCCATGCAGATGCATGTGCATCCTGAGTATGGACGATTGCATGCACAAGGACTCTCAACACTCTTGGTGATCATCAGTCAGCACACCACGTGCCACAACTCTGCTGGATATGTACAGTTAAAAACTAGCAGTACTGCTGCACCAATGATGTGAGTATGATGCAGACACCTAGATTTGAGCCTGGCAGGTCTAGCCTGTTAGACCTGCCAGGCCCATACCTGTTGTTTAGCAGATTGCATGTGCTGCCATGCATGGCAACATGCAAAAGGCCGTGACAATGCTCAGCACTGTGATGCTTACCACTTGTGCAACGGTGATTTTCTTATACCATGGAGTATCATCTATGGGAATAGCTTTCATGGTGGGCGACAGGTCTGCTGGCTCTGAAAACGGTTTTGATCTGCTGTCTGGACCAAAGGGATTGGCCACCTTCTTTGCAGGTTTCTGACTGGAGTCACCAAAGGGTGAGCTACTAGACTTGCTCCTGTCTCGACCTGCAGAGGCAAGGCCCCGTGTGCAGTCAGCAATTAAACAATCTTCCACAGTCTTGCAGGATGTAGCTTTGCAAAAGGATGCTACCATAGGGACACCTCAACTTCATCGTGGCGTGACAAGAGCTTGGCATTCATGCAGCTTAGCATACAACATGCACCATGTTCCTAGACAGAGGGTGTTATGCATCACTCTGACATATTTGCTACCTGCTGTACTGACCTTCCCCAAACAATCTGGTGCTTGGTTTGCTGCTGGACCCATTATCAGAGTCAGATGTTGACGGTGTACTGTCATCCTCATCAAACTCTGTTCTGGCCCTTTGCCCTATTTGCTCAACACCCATAAGTTCTCGCTTGTCCCTTGTTAGCAGCTTTTTGACCTGGGCAGCTCCTTCATCAAATGGTCCTCTGTCTGCAGGCCGGCATGGAATGTCGGCAGTCCAAACACACACAAAAAGATGTTGTTCTGCAAACAGGTTGTCAGTGCATCAAAAATAGAACTGCTGCAGGTCCTACCTTTATCTTGAGCAAGGATTCTGACTAAGGACAGTCGCTGTCGTCTTTGTGGCAAAGTTGTGGAGGTAAATGCGGGGCGAATGCCAGTCGATACAGAAGGGGCACGAGCCTGCAGCAGTGGATGGCTACTGCACTGTACAACCATGCTTGGTGACAGGCAAAATGCTGTAGGACTGAGGTGGTCCGCAAATAAAGAACGGGCACAGTTGAATCGATGTGCAAGGATAAGAACAACCAGTATCAAAGCTACCACTATCGAATCAGTTTTGGGTGAATTCGTGCCAGTGCTGTGGGTTGATGCTGGCGTTTCGGCCTTTCGGTAGGTTTTGAGCAAGAACATGCAAACCCTCCCCAGCAAAGAGTTCGGGCAATTCTGTGAAGGGCCGGCTATGCGCTTCGTGATTTTCTCGAAATCCGGCAGCAAAAGCATCACTTCAGAACAGGTGCATATATATCTGTAGCGCTGCGTCCGTCAGTCCTTGGGAGGAACCTCGGCAAACGCTTCAGCTAGCTCTGCACGTGCCAGGCCTTGTGAAGCCCAGCTGAGACCAGGCCCTCGGCAAACTCAGGATGTCCTCGTCCAAAGGAGTGGGCATCCCAGTCAAGCTGTTGCACGAAGCAGAGGGTCACACACTTACGGTCAGCAGAGATCCTGTCAGTTGAGTCCTGCAGATCACCGCTTAGCTGTGTTGTCAACCGCCAGGTTGTGCATAGGTCGAACTAAAATCTGGAGAAGCATACCGTGGAGAGTTGCACGAGGCTGAGGACAACTGGAACTGCCAGCTGAAAAATATTACAGCTACAGCAAAGGTGCAGCAGACCTACTGCTGGTCTTGCTGTCACTTTGTGCTTGTTGTGAAGTCAGTCAATATGGATTGCAACTCACACGTGCACTTCACATGCAGGATGGTAGAATATCGCATCTAGAGCACATCTTTATCAGAGGAAGCCGAATCAGGTATTTCCTCACACTCTGCAAAGTTTGCGTGCAAGTCACATCTTGTGCTTGCATGCAGATGCTCGGCAGGTTGCTGACACTTGCAGAAATCATGTGCTGACATCATGCAGTGCATGCCAAACCCAATGACAATGTCGGAAGCATTCTCTCAGATGGTCATGACATTCTGCTACAGGTTTGTCATCATACCAGACATGTTGAAGAATGCTCCCATGTTCAAGCGTATTGATCCCAAGATGAAGGTATGCTCTGGAGTACAGTCACCTTGAAAACAGCAGACAGAATGCTTGTGAATAGCTGTGACATGGTGTGGCATGGGCTGGTGTTGGTTTGCTTTGCCTCACTAGTTAAACCTTTGGCTTGCAGATGAAAAATGTGCCCATGGGAGTTGGTGGCAGGGGTAGAGCAGTGGCAGCTCGTGCCAAGGCAAAGGCCGGAGCAGCACCTGGTAGAGGGCGGGGGTAGACTGTGGTCCTGCGCTATGTCCCATACCAAGCATGAATTTGTATAGGGACAAGACTCAGGGACTCATGACTCCACAGAACCGCAAAGCTCGTAGCCTTGCAAGCAACACCAGGCTTCTGGCAGGAACAGATCCCTGACACAGCTGAAATGCATGCAGTCTGTAAGGCATGCACTCTTGATTAGCGCTGGGTGTTGGTCAAGGCTTGCAAGTTTGTATGCTCCTTGAAGACACATATGGGCAAAAACTTCTAAATTTGGCCTGGATGTGCTTCTAGATTTGGCCTGGGTGTGCTGTCAGTAGTCATTCCAGTAAGCACAAGTCAGTTCCATTTGCTGCATTTAAATGGCTGAAATCTTAGCAGCTTGAGGGGAGCATGCATCAATTGTTGCATAAGCTGCTTTGGGGACTAGAGCATGAATGTCATTTAGCACAGTCCAGACATTTCACGCAGTGCTCATGTTGTCAATAGATGTACATGTGATCACTTGTAGGTGCAACACCCAGTCTTTCTTTACGATGTGTGCATTGTGCATATGCTCACAAAACAACTCTCAAACAAGAAATAACGCTTGGCCACGCAGTAAACTCTTTAACACGCACATTCCTGAACTCACAAAGCTGAACGATCAGGTTGGTTTCTGCTCACCGAACATAGCCTAGTGTGCAAGCTTTGCACTGCAAAGGTACATGAAGGCATGACGAGCTGCATGAGATGCAGCATTGGAGTCTGCAATGTAGCTTTGTGTTATACTGCCATGCGTGTCAGTCTGAAAAGACCCTTGCAAAAAGCACAACCCCGTGCGGCGCACTTGCTGTACTTGTGACATCACTGGGACTGAGCCTGAGATATGCAGTTGTTGCTGTGGCCCATCAAAGGAGGCAGAATGCCCGCACGCTGCCGTAACGACACGCTTCCATTTGTACCTAATCTACTGCAACTTTATTTTAGACTTCCTGGCTTGAATTGGAGCTATTTCAATTCGCCACTGCCTTCGCAAGTCTTCTAGGTCATCCTGGCATATGAATGCATTGCGCATTAGTAAAGTGCTCACTCATTTGCTTTTTTTCTTTATCACTCAGTCACTTGCTCACTTACTCATGCACACATTGTGTGCAAACAGCCGGCACCAGCATCAACGCTGAACAGTTTGCAGACCAGATGCCTTGGGAGGCTGAATCGCATACAGAGGCTCATGCTAACAATGTGCTAGTTGACCCACCTCAAAATGCTTTTCATAGTATAGACATATGAGGTCAGCGCTTCTAAAGCCGGCCCTGAGTGCCCATGGCAGGAAGTCTTGATACAGCTCAGCGCGAGTCTGAGCCTTGAGACGAAACTGGCCACCCAAGACTGACAATGCTGTCATTGGCATTCCTGTCTGCAAGCCAGCCACAGAGCAGCTCAGCGAGTCCACTGCCAAGCAGAAGGCTTGCTGTGGAGCCAAAGCCAAGCTTTGATGGCAGGTAGACAGGCTAATCAGGAGGACAGCAACATGAAGACGAGTAACCATGCATGCTGTAACAGGTCGCATGCAGCAGCTTCATGCAGCTGCAGCATCAGGATGTCCGCTATAGGATGTCAACTGTTCTGGGCATGGAAATAGCTTGAAGCAGGGCAGCAGATCGGGTCAGGCAATGCAGACTGCAAAGTTGTTGTTGTGAACCTGGTACCTGAACGAGCTCAACAGCCTTGAGTGCTAGCTCCCCAAATACATTTGTGTGACAACCAAATAACACGTGCCAAAAGTCATGGACTTCTCGAGCTCTGGCTGCAACATAAGCTAGCTCTATATCATCAATAAACCTGACTGGGGGTCGATCGCCTGCTGTGAAGTTCCTGTCACCCATAAACTTTGCATAGGCATGGCCAAAGGTTCCTTCTGGCAAGTCCCATGCATGTGCAACAGCTTCATTCTGCAGCAGGGCAACAGTCAACACATATTGTCATCCTGTTGGCATTGTGATTTGGCCTGATCTGCTGCTTTGCAACATAGCGTGAACTATGCACAGCTACAGATGGTACAGCTTACTTACAGTGACTCTTGGCTTGTCACGAAGTATCTGCTGGCCTGTCTCACTGTCCTGCATTCTTCGCAGCATGCCCTGCAGTGCTGCAACTCCTGTGCAGCGCAGAAGGGTTGAGATGCACAGCTGCGGCAAATGCAGGTTGCCAAGAAAGCGTGGCTATTGAGTCACCTGTTGTCTCTCCAAGAGCTGCGACCATGTCTGCTCTTGCAGGACTGCAGGTAGCATCCAAACATTGTGAGTATATGCAACAGGCCAAGTTATGCAAGCAGGCATGCAGATGAACGCAAAGGCTCAACCACTTGCTTTCTGAATGCTGCTGCAGTTGATAGAACAGCAATTGCGCCTTTCTGCAGCAGATTCATTGGAGTATGTGTATCATATAAGAATGTTTCTTCCTGCTGCTTGTGCTCCAGACCCCTGTTCAGGACCAAATGTGTCAGCTGCAACCTCGAAGTAGCAGGTGCCTCTAAAGAGATCTTGTTGAGGCCTGCTTACCGAAAAGGGGTGAGAGGTTCTCGAATCGACGAGAACGACGCATGCTTCGCTAACTGAGAGGCCAAACCAAGCGCAGGTCCTTCGGCACACACAGACTGTGAGGATAGAAGACACCAACTTGACTCTTTGCATACACTTTCTGCATGTGTGGACTGCTGTGTGGACTGGCATACCTCGATAGCCGTAAACTGTCCTTGCCGGTAGCCACGCTGCCAGACTAAGTGTTCCTTGCATAGCGACCAGACGCACTCTCCAGGTAGCTGTCCTATGAGGTGTTTGCAGGTATTGTGAGTGCTTCTTTCGTGTTCTTAGTAAACGACACCAGATCTCGTGTCCCTATGATCAGACTTGTTAGCTGGCTAGCATTGTAAGCTTTTTCTCTTTGTGCCCGATTGCCTTTGATTCTTACACGCCATACGGTGACTCTTTCACATATACCGGTATAGCTATAGGGACCTATAGGGCCCTATAGGAACTTCATGCAAGCAGCAGCGCAGCATTAAAAGATCGAAGTCAGATGTCCAGCAGTGGCACGTGTGATACATTAGGTGCATGTGCAAGGGTCGCAGCAAGACTGCTGCAGCATATGACACAGCACACAAGCAGTTTGTACCAAGTAGCAACAAGCATGTGGTGCTTTGAAGTTTGACATTATGGATGCATGCCAAAAACAAATCGAGAAGTGGGGCACGAGGGGAGCACACTGATATCTCACGTCATCAGGCATCAGCAGCATAGCGCTCAAGTGAATGGAAGAGATGTTTTCACAGCAAGTCCATCATGATTTCCCATGGGCATAGACACATTACATCGATGACCTAATTGTGATGTCCCATTGACTGTCTGCTGCAGAGACTTTGCGCTTGCTGTGCCCACATTGGGCCATAGGTGCAGTTGCTTGTGCTGGACCGTTGGTACAAAATTGCCAGTCAGCTGCCTCAAAACCATTTGTTTAGGTCCGCCCATAAGTGCAGATCTCCACCGCTGCTGATCTGCGCGCTGCTAGGGCCACCTTGATCAGACTGCAGCTTGTAATGGTGAGCAAGTCGATGCCGCCGAGTCGACCGTACTCAGTTGTTGCTGTTTGGTTTCCGGACACTTGTCTTGTCAAAGTGTGAAACATGTTTTGTCATAGGTCAAGTCGACCTATTTACTGATCTTCAACATCACGGTCGTCTGTGGCTGGTAAGTCCCCGTCAACACAGTACATCACTACAACAATGTCTGATATCTGACAGTTACATGCCAGCAGGGCTTATGTTCTGTTCCTTTGTCTCATTGAGAGGTATAATGGTGGTGACCTCTGGCAAATTTGGAAGGTAACCCTCCTTGCCATGCAGGCAACGCTGAGCGATGTCATCAGCAGCGCTGAGCTGTGCCTTCCACTGCTGCTCTGCAGGCCATTGAGACGCCATTGAAGTTGACCCAAACTGCTGCGCTGTTGGAGGTAAGTGTAATCATCAAGTTGCCATATGCTTGTGTCAACCTTGCCAAAGTCGCATGCTAACCTTGCAGGTGGCGCACAGTGTCCTAGGGGTTGTCAGAGCTCCTGTCATGACAACAGGTGCAGCGCTGCAGATGGTCCAGGCTTTGCAGCCCTGCATTTGATGGATGATCTCACTATGACCCTCTGCAACGTTCTGACATTTTGCTGCATGACCAACAACAGGTTGTAGATTGCTGTTGACATGGTTTGCCTGCAGTTCTTCAGGTGACATCAAGGGTGTGGGTGGTCTGGCGCATAATGGTGGCCGCTCCAGCACAGATTACAAGCAGAGGAGTAACAGTTGTTCCCCTTGGAGAGCATTCCATTGAGCTGAACCTGATGTCGCTCTTGCTTGCGTGGAGCATCACAGAGATAGTCCGGTACAGCTTCTTTGCTTTCAAGGTAAAAGTTGCCAACAGCAACCTGCAGCAGCCATGGATCATGCACAGGACAGCCCCAACTGCTCTGCAGCATTCCACACTCCTACTGCTAGCGCACACCTGTCTGCTAGATGGACCCCTGTGGCCTGCTGGCACTGTCACCATGCATATGGCGTGCCAAGCTGCCTTGTCTACACAAGAGATTGTGTCGTATGCATAAAGCATATCATGTCAGTTGCATGTTCACACTTATGCTCAAACATGCTTTTTCCACTCATGGTCGACCCCATATCACAGCTCACAGTGACAGTGAAGCTCACTCATTATTGCAGGAGCTTGGCATGTCACCATACCCTCTGTTATGGCTGCGTTATACAACATTCATCCCGCTGTATCCGTTGGGTGTGGCCAGTGAAATGACCATGGTTGCCTTGGCGCTTCCACACATCAGAAAGTCTCAGATTTGGAGCATACGCATGCCAAATGCCTTCAACTTTGCATTTGATTACTTTCTCTTCTGTCTGCTGGCGGTCGCTATATACATTCCAGGTAGGTGTCGCATTGTGATGCGCATATCTTTTGACATCAGCTGTTATGTGCACAATGTATGCATGCAGAAGACCTTGTGATTGGCAGCACATGCAGTTCGTTTGCAAACCTCATTCTCGGCCAATACGAAGCATGCTGTAGTGCTACAAGCATTGCACACCATCAAATGTGAATTGAACTTATTTGTGCAGGATTCCCAGTGCTGTACTTACACATGCTGAGTCAAAGGAAGAAGGTGTTGGGGAAACCAAAGGCAAAGCTGTTGTAGCTTATTGAGTTTGACGCCAGCTTGCGGGCTACACAATTGTAACAGGGTGGGTAACATGCACCTGGACACGCTGGCATTGGGCTAAAACCCTGCCCTTGTTTGGAGGAGAAATGTAATAGGGTCACAACAACCTGCAGTGTCTTCAGCACTCAAACAAGCGGTGATCAACTAACTTAAGAATTGTTTATTGAGATACTGCAAGTGAAGCTACTGTTGACACCAACGGTGATCCAGTCAAGCCCTTTTTCAACTTGTTCTATAAGCCGTGTGCCTTTGTGGTGAGCTGCTGCTCCTTCTGTTGACTCCATCTGATGCCTTCCGGTTACTGTCAGTGCGATGGGAGCTGTTTTCGATCTGAGGTTCCAGTAATAGTCTTCTGTTTTGTCCGCCTCACACAGGAGCAGAATAATGCCACAACGGAAGTCAAGATCGGAACTGTTTGTTGCTTGCGGTTATTGCTAAGGCCTAGCTATTAGTCACAGTCACCGGCATATGCATGGCTTGCGAGATTCAGCGGGACATGTTGCCAAATTGACGGAGCGAAAGCTGTCATCTAGACTCATGGTTAGTCTCACGTGTTGACAATAGTTTATCGCTTGTTTATCGTTCTCTCAGGGAGCTGATCAAAACATGGCAACAAGCCCTGCACCGTCCGAAACGCCGCTTAACGAGCAAAGGCCGTTTTTCGATTTGTAGCGTTGTGAGCTTGTGTAATTTGTTCCCATATGGAGGTGAATGATGAGACCGACTTGTATGGAGACCTGATCACCGGCCATGCAGAAGAGGGACAAGGACACTACAGGGCAGAGGCGGAAGAGGTACCTTAGTTGGCTTTGTGTAATGCCCATTCAGTGTCTTGACCGTCGTGACTTGCACAGTTGAGAAGCAAACTGCAAGCCAAAGAAGAGGACATGCAGCAGTTGCAAGCTGAGCTTGACAAGGCGCTGGCTGAGGTGTGCAAGTGACCTGCTAAGCACACTGTCCCAGTGTCATGCTGCCCAGTTCTGCACAGACACTGCAGGCATCAACAATTGTGCAAAATGCAGACTGCTAGGCTGTCCAAGGAGCGGGAGACATTGGTGAGGAACATTTCATGCCTATTCAAGACTGCTCAAATGGAAATCCAGAGGAAAGATGCAGAGCTGAAGCAGTTGCGGGAAAGATGAGCTAGGCAAAATAGGACACTGGATTTGTACACCTCTTGTGTGAGATGCAACCATTATACAGTTGGGTGGGACAACATGCACCAGATGACAGAGATACTATCTGATATCCACCCATAGTGCCTGTCCACAGCCTGTTTGGGTTCAGCTGAGCTACAGGGAGACCATGTATGCATAGCCTTATGTTGAGCGTCCCTAGGCTGTATTGCCATTGGCACTTGGCTTGTATGTTCTCATTGTTGAAGGAAAAGAAAAAGAAGAGACGATCCCGTAATGTAGAAAAGATTGAGGCGATCCTGACTTGGGTCCAAGCTTCTCACAGACATAGCCATGGCCTCATTGTGGAACCCAATAGTCTTGTACAACCGACAAACCTTTGAAGTGGCGCCATTTAACATGTCGACCAGGTTAAACTTGATTTTTGCTTGTTAATTATCTCTTCATAATATGGATCATAAGCAGCTGGTGTTTTCGAGCACGTGGACATGGCATCATGCTGCAGCAGCGTTGGACTCTTATCAGATTCTGAACTTTCAGGTGACTGCAAGCTTCGTCCTCAACAATGGACGACCTGCATGTACAAGGTCAGACCCTGCAGACTCTGCATTTGGACATGTAAGTTGTGCATATTCATGCACATGAATGCAAAGAGCATGGCAGTTTTGCAGGGTAGCTTATCAGGCCGTACGTGTACACCCGTTTGGGTGGCATTTGCAAGTAGTCAACGTCTTGAGCTCGAGCTGCCTGCTTTGTCAGCACTTCCTGCGCTGCTAGCAATGCTGTGGTGGCCATGGGTGTCGAAGCTTACGCCTGCATCAAGTAGCTTCTGCACGACACCAAGGCTACTGTGGTCTTCACAGGAACAGGGTGGCCTTCAAATTCAATGTCTGAGTCGACTCTGCTGGCATAGAGGCAGAAGTCAAACTTCAGGTTGCAATGCTTTGGATTCTAAATTCTGGTCTCATTATGACACTGTAGCCTCAGCATATGTGTTACAGTTTGCGCTGACACTGTAGCCTCTGTAATCCTGTGTTTGTCAATCTGCCACAGCGTACAGGACAGCTATCCGCAGCTTCAATTTCCGCCTCAGAAACGGTGCTGTTGCTCTGGGCTCCGTCAACGTAGGTAAGATCTTGCGTTGTTTGTCAGCGCTATCACAAACATGCAATTGTGCAGGCTGAGCACTTGCTTGTGGCAACAGGCAAACCCAGGCGTGTCGGCAGGACCGGTCATGGCGAGATCCCTTGGCCTGAGCTGTCCAGGTCACATAAAGGCACGTTCATATTCACTCTGTATAGGTTGACCGAACTGACCGAAAAACAATAAGCAAATGTAGGTCTGTGTGAGCATGGAAGCGATTGATGTGGACTCAGTTGTGTGCATGCAGGGCAATACATTGAGGAACTCACTCGTTGCTACTCCTCTGAGACAGCGTAAACAAGCAGCTGCGCATAGCAATCGAAATGCATTAGTATGTAGAGCAGATGCACAAGTAAATGCAGCTGCAACAGAAGCACCTCCTGCCAGATCAACAGCAGCTCCTGGTTCTAGGATTGCAGCAAGCGTGACAGACCTGATAGGAAACACACCAATGGTGTTCCTCAACCAGGTCAGCAAGGGAGCTGGCGCCCGCATTGCCTGCAAGCTTGAGATTCAGGAGCCCTGCCGCAGTGTGAAGGACAGGATTGGCAAGAATATGATTGAGGATGCTGAGAAAAAGGGCTTGATCAAACCAGGTCAAACTTCAGTCCCTATGGATCATAGCAACAACTGCATCACTGCCTGTATTCGGAAGAAGCAATCAGATTGAGTTCAACGAATACTGCAACACTTGTATGCCTGCAGGAGTGACAACCCTTGTTGAGCCAACATCTGGTAACACCGGCATTGGTCTTGCCTTTGTAGCTGCTGCTAAGGGATACAAGCTAATACTTACCATGCCAGCGTCCATGTCTCTAGAAAGGAGGGTCCTATTGCAGGCCTTTGGAGCAGAGCTTGTTCTCACTGATCCATCAAAGGTGCTGCATTTTTCTACATTGAGTTGTAACAACTGATCCAGGCCCTATCATTCCGCCTGTACATGGCATTCCGTCTCGACAAATCACACATCACCAAAGCAATATTGCGCACTTCATCACACGCCAGGGTTTGTTTGGTAGCCTGTGTACATACATTATATGCAGCATGCTGACATTGGAATGAGGTTTGAGCCAACAACATTGAGTCTGATGGACTAAGATTTTGTCTGAAGGGATTACTGCAGCGCTCGTGACCAATCTGTTTTTGCAGGCGATGCGAGGAGCTGTAAATAAGGCACAGGAGATAGCTGCTAAGACAGACAATTCATACATCCTACAGCAGTTTGAGAACCCTGCCAATGCTGACATTCACCGTCGCACAACAGGGCCGGAAATCTGGCGGGACACAGCTGGACAGGTCAGTTATCATTGTGCAGCATCAGCTTTTCCTGCGTGGCAATGGTAGCATGCTTGTTGTTCCTGTTCCTGGCCAAGGCAAAGTGAATCAATGTCACAGTCAATGTCAACAGGGGGTTTGGTGCATTTCGTGCTGACAGAGCTTCTTGGTACTTACAGTCTTGGCGCTCAGTGGCACACAACCTGCAATGGTCAGCTTAGATGGAGTCTTGCCTTGTCTTGCTGATCTCAAGCCTGTCAACTGCAAGCAGCCATTGCTGTACATGTTGCAATACCAATCGCTTAAGATGCCTCCACAAGAAATGTGGGCAGACACTAAAAGCGCCATGTTGCTGTGCAACTATAACACTAACTCTTGGCTGCACAGGTTGATGTGTTCATGAGTGCAATTGGCACTGGAGGCACCATCACAGGCGCTGGTGAGTACCTCAAGTCACAGAAGTCAGACATCCGAGTGATTGGCATTGAGCCAACCGAGAGCCCAGTACTGTCAGGCGGCGCACCAGGGCCTCACAAGATTCAGGGCATTGGAGCAGGCTTTGTGCCTGGTGTCCTCAACACCAAAGTCTATGATGAGGTTTTGCAGGTGCAGAGGGTGCACTGTGTCACGTCACTATGGTGGCGTATCATGTCACGCTTGCAAAGCATGTTTTGTTTTAGTCCATGTTTTGGGACATCTTTTGGCCTTGCAATGCCTTCAGCCTGCCTGCACTTGCTGTCTTGCATGTTGCCTGCACGCAAGATGATGCTTCTCTGGACGTTCTGTTGCTTGCTGACACTGTCTGTGTTCAGCAATTTTTGCAAGTAGTATCGCTGTCTTCATGACTTGTGTAACACTGTGTGAGGTTGCTGTCAAGTGAGGCTGCTGCTTGACTTGTTGCTGAGCTTGAGTGGGGACTGTGCAGGTGAGCAGTGAGGACTCAATAGAGATGGCAAAGCGTTTGGCAAAGGAGGAAGGCATCTTTTGCGGCATTTCGTCAGGAGCGGCAGTTGTTGCGGCCCTGAGGGTGGCCACCAGACCAGAGATGGCTGGCAAGCTCATTGTTGTCATCCTGTGCAGCTTTGGCGAGCGTTATCTCTCATCAGTACTGTTCACCAGCATAAGGGAGGAATGCCAGAAGATGGGAGTGGATGAGCGGATCATGCTGTCAGATCAGACTGGCAAGGAGTTCTTTGTGCCTCCTTTGGCAAATTAGGCCTTGGTTCAAAACCACATATCAGATCAGACTGGCAAGGAATTATTTGTGTCTCTGTCGGCCCAACTAAGTCCCTCCATGCAAAAGTGTGAATTAGTAAGTACCAAGGCCTGTTGCTGCCATGCTACATTGTTGATTTTGGTAGTGGAGCTGCTGACAAAGGCTTGCAGCACAAGAGTTCTTATTCATTCCTTATTGATTCACTGGGATACTGTTGGGCTGTATAGACATCAGCCTATCTAAGCAGTGTTATTGAGAAGTACCAATGGTTTATGCTGCTTGACGTGCAGCTCTTTTCTGAACTACTGGTGATTGCTGGTTGGCTGCTATTGGCGAGCGCTTTGGTTGTCCTGCATTTTGTTTCCTCTTTCTATAGCGCATCTCAGCCCGGATTGGGACTCCTTCAAATTCAAAGTCTTTCTGCAAAGCTCTTGTGAGAAAGCGCCTTGCATTCTCTGGAAAAGCAAGTCCACCAGATACAAATACTGCAAATGTTGGTGGTCTGCTCTTGACCTGGGTGATGTAGCGTATCCGGGCTAGTGCACTCCCTGTTGCTCCATCACCTTGGTGACGCATCACCAGCTGCACACACACACACATCATTATCATCCGAGCACAATGATTGTTCCTTGATAGATTGCAATAAACAATGACTGTTGCCCCAAGCGTGCTGCAGATCTGATAACAAAATCTGCTTGTCTTGTCACTTTACTGACTGTAGTTCAGTTTGACAGGAATTGCAGCACACGGCAGGATCAACAGAAGATGCCATACACATGTGTACATGAAAGCAATCTTCTTTGTGACCAACCCCAAAAGCTCAATGCCAGAATGTCACCTTTTCTCGCCAGTTGTTCAGCCTAGATGTGGTCAGCCGTTTGTTCCAGGTGTCATACAGCTGCATTGCTGCTGGAAGCAGATCTTGGGCTCCTTCACCTGTCTTGGCTGACAGTCCATGCAACGGCAGAGCTGCCACCTCAGATGTACTTGCTTGAAACTGGCTGTGGATGCGCTCCATGACCTGTCATACATTCGCAAAAAAAGCAGTGTCACAATGACAGTGCGGTGCATCGAAGCAGGCGCTCATGCATGTCACCATTTGAGGCAAGAGCCTGAAGGAACACAACCTAGCTTGGGAGCACTGACATTGAGCACTCAGCTTTCAGCAGCCGCAGCCACACATCAGCTTGTGCTGTGTCTACCATTTCATCCCTTTTGCACTGCTAAGAAACCCCTTTTGCTGCGCATTCCCCTTCCATATACAGGTTATACACAGCAGATCAGCCGATGACTCACTGCAGAGCGCTCGTCCTCCGAGCAGGCATCTAGCTTGTTGGCCACAATGAGTAAGGCTCGGCCCTCCTTGATGACGTCGCTAGCCAGGGCCAGCTCACGCTTGGAGACTCCACTACCTCTGTCCCGCACATCCTCTGCATTCACCAGCAGCACTACCACAGCTGCCATGTGCATGCTGCGCTGCCCCTGCTGCAGCGTCTGCTCAGCCACTGCACCCCTGACCACACAAATGTAGCGTTTAAACCACATGGTGAGCATGTAGGCCAAAGCGTGTAGACCATAAGACTGATGTTGAAAAACGCCCTTGACCCACAGCTCAGAAGACCAAAACTCTTTTTGTCGAGAATCGACTTAAGCTGTGGCGGATGCCAAGCAACTGTGTGCTAGACCAAGGTTCATGTTGTGGCCCACAGAGGCAGACCATAACAGATGCAGGACAGACTGGTGGTAGGAGCACAGCGCAACTGCGTGCCAAGCTGCTCATCACAGCTTGTACAAGCCGCCTGCAGCTGGGCAGCTGCAACCAATCAACTGTATCGATCAGTTTTGTTTGCCACTGACTTGCCTCTTGAGCTGTAGTCCTTCAATTCACATGCAGGCAGATGCATTGCAGCAATGTCTCACATCCAAATAGATAGCGACACTCCCATGACTCTGGAAACAGAGTACAATCACAGCACAAAAGCCCACCCGCTTTCATCATAGTTGTGCAGGCGGTTGCGGCGCATCCAGCCAGCAGTGTCAACCAGGTCAATGTCACGCCCCTCCCACGCCAGCCGCCCATGCACTGCATCTCTGGTCAGGCCCGGCTCAGGCCCTGTCATGCTGCGCTCCCTGCCTACCAGATAATTAGCCAGAGTAGATTTGCCCTGCCATTCACACACTACTCCTTATGACAGGTGACTAGCTGATGTGACCTTGCCCTGCCATATGCACAATGTGTCTCATGCCAAGAATGGATTGCTCAGTATAGACATGTTGCTCAAATCAGGCATACAAGTGCCAAGATAGTACTGAGTGTGGCGGCTGCTACTGATGCATTGCTGCTCACGATGGGAAGTTCCTGCAAAGCATGTCTATGTGCTGTAATAAAGAAGACCTAACTTGATGACACCATGAACACCTGTATAGGCACAGCTTGTAGAATACATTGGACACATTGGTTTGAACAGCATTGGTTGGAGTTGTGATTAGAGTTGTCATGACTGGCCCCACTGATGCCTAATCAGCCATGGCATGTGGTCCACATGCTCAGTGGCCTATGCCAATCCATCAGGGCTGAAAAGTTGCATACAAATTCACGTAGCAAGGTGGCAGAGGAACAGAATAGCAAGTCTGAGAAAGAGGCAGCTGACCACATTAGGGAGGCCCATGATGGCCAGCTGCACAGCTCGCTCCTTGCCTTCTTTATCCTCTTGGGCCTGCTGCTTGTGGAAGCTCTCATGCTCATCCAAGACCGGCTGCAAGGCTGCATACAGCTCAGTCATGCCCTCCCCTGCATGCCAGCACCATAACTTCTGTGCAAGTAAGAATGGTCTGGAAAGTCTGCTTCTTATGTTCGTAGAAAAAGGACCCAAACGTGTGCCTTAACCATCAATACGCTCATGATCAATCTGCAGCAGCTTGATTCTCCAGTTTTGCTGATATGCTAAACAAAGCAGCAGCAAGCAATATCCAACAGACAAGTTGCCTTTCCCCCCAAAAGACGCCTATGTCCTGGCAGCTTTTGTAGTGCACATGACCAATGGATGCAACACACAAAAGCACAGCCTTTGAGCTTGCCCACATCTGACCAGCACACAGGCAGAAGTGGTGAAGCTACCTGTCTCAGCTGAGATGGCAATGGGGTCACCAAAGCCCAAGCGTGTTGCATCTGTCAAAGCTGCCTCCACACCTGCACCATATCCATTTGCTCTGGGAATTTGGACTGGCAGTGACCTGTCGCTGAAGCAGTGGACCTGTCCTGTGGTGATGAAGGCTCAGGTGGGGTGTGAAGCCCTGGATACTGGGGTCCACAACAGTCATGACTTTGATGACATTTGTAGCACAAGGGGTTGAACCAGTGCAGCAAGTGGGATCAGATGGGACCAGGTGGGGGTCAGGGGCAACCAAAGCCAAGGTCATGTAAATCTAAAGCACTGCATGCTGGCTTCAGGTGGGGCTGGAAACGCTGGAGGTTGGGATCCCAACGAAGTCATGGGCAAAAAAGCTTTATCACATGGGCTTACAAACGCTGAAGTGTATAGCCTTCATTGCTGTGTGAGGCAGAATTGCCATGTTGGACTCGGCGAATGGGTTCCCGGGTCAGAGAAGGGCAGTGTCAGACACTGTGAAGCAATGGTGTGGGCCTTAAGCTGGTGCTGTGAAACCATGCACATTAATACTGTGACCTCAGACTGTGTTGCTGATAGTTGCAGGGTGCTGGAATAAAGCTTCCATGCAGTCAGGACAGCTGAAGGCAACACACGGTCATGTCCGTACACCTCTGCAGTTGGCTCGGCTTGCATTGATGGTGAAAACAAGAGAGACATAGTAGATGAAAACAGCTTGAGTGAACCAACACATGCCTGAGCTTCCTGAAGCACCTCTACGCTCTGCCTTATTGGCAGCCAACACCACAGGTGTGGAACAGTTCTTGCGCAACCATTTGGCCAAGTCTGCATCTTGTCCTAGCACTCCCTCCCTGCACATGTGCTACATGTCTAGCATGCTACATTGACAGCATGCAGTAATGCATGCACTGCGTCAAGAAAAGCAGACTTGGCGATGTGAACGTGCACCAGGCAACATTGTTGCAACAAGGCATTGATGGGGCACCTGATGCAACATGACTTCCATTGGGATGAGAAGCAAGGCCAGCATGCATGCAAGCAGTGTAAGCAAGGCTTACCTGGCATCCACTAAGAATAACGCAAGTGTGCTTTGATTGAGCACACCAGTTGTGAGTACAGTGGCCCTGGCTTGAATGGTTCCAGCTGCTGCAGATGGTTCGAGGCCTGTGCATCACATCAGTGTAGGAATATAGGTTGCAATTTTGCAACTGTGGACCCATATGTACAACATGGTGCTGGCATTGCAGTGCACTGGCTCAACAATCTCGACAGGCTGAGTTGACCATTCTATGCTGACCTGAGGTATCAACGACCTTGAAACGCAGATCACTTAGGCGCGCTAGGCCTTCCTTATAGTCACGAGTGACATGTCCCTCAGGTGTGTTGTGCACCTGCGACCAAAATGTGAGATGCACAGGAGCAGACATGGAATGCAACTACAATGTAACGAAGGAAGGCGCTTTACCAATGCTTCTCTTTTGCCCACCAACCTGTTGAACAAGGCAGATTTGCCGACGTTAGGTCGCCCTACCACAGCAACCTGCAGCATGCATGACATGTCGACGTGCCTGTCAATTTTCGAATCCCAGTGTGAGTAAGTGCAATGCTAAGACACGCACCAGAGGCAGAAAGAGGTCGTCTAGCTCTTCCTTCGCCCTCGAGCAGGGTGTTGTCGCGACTTCTCTTTTCAGTAGACTTCGACTCGCTAGTCGCTGACTGGACCTTCGGAACAACGCAGTCAGCATGCGACAGGCAGCACAACTCCCAATGGACGGTACAGGTCGCGATCGGGCAGGTAATCACTAGCCGTTTCGATCGAGAAGGTAATCACTAGCCGTTTCGAGCGATTGTCATGCGCATGCTGCGCTTGCTGCGGTCTTTCGTGCGTTCCTCTTCTACTCCTTTGCATGGCGTTAAAATTTGACGCTGACCCCCTTGACCTCTCTTTGCAATCGCTGTACATCCGCATGAGTACTGCGAGGCCATACGAGATTGTGGTATGGGGTGCAACCGGATCAGTCGGCAAGCTTGTCTGTGAGCACGTCGCCCAAAACTATCAGGTGAGGATGATCACTGACCTGTCAAGATTCTGCTGCACCTGCTGCACCCGGAAGGCCTTATGTAACTTTACCCTCGCCGATGTGATTCGCATCTTATCGACAACCCCACTGCTTTTGCAAGTACGCCGATTCCGGTACGTAGCTTGCAGGGTCGCGTGAGATGGGCTATCGCCGGTCGCAACCAGGCCAAACTGGAGTCTGTACGCAAACACGTGGCGGAACTGAACCCTGCATGCAAGGTCTGTTGCTGCTCATGTCTTCAATATACAGTGCTCGCTACGTAACGTTGGTTACCAGTGTGCACACCCGCAATTTCAGCTGCCAAAAGAAAGTGTTTATTGACTTACACTAAGGTCCATACTGTGCAAATGTGACCCTGCCTGGGTGTTCAGGATCTACCTATCATCCTGGGCGATGCTCAGGATCAATCCTCCCTGGACAAGTTGGCTGCCCAGAGCAAGGTTGTTATAGCTACAGCTGGACCCTTTGCTCGCTACGGCACCCCTATTGTAGACGCTTGTGTTAGATCTGGAGCTGACTATTGTGATGTCACAGGTGCGGTGTGCATGCACTGCACACACAGCTAGCAGGAATCTCACGGTCTGGAGTTGATCAAAGCCACTGATAATGGCCAAGCTGACCCCAAAAAAGAACAGTGATTTGCTTAAATTGCCTTTAGCAGGTCATTTGCTGACTCTGTTGTGAGCGTTGCCATTTTGGAGGGCAACTTGTTCTGACAATGATGCTCATTCATTGCCTTGACATGCTGCATTGAGCTTTTGCTGGCCCGCACCGTCATCTGCCTGTCCAGGTGAGGTCGTTTGGATGCGCCGCATCTTGGACAAATACCATGAGGCTGCAAAAGAGAAGAATGTGAGGATAGTCCACTGCTGTGGATTTGACAGCATACCTTCAGATTTGGGAACCTGCCTTGTTGTGGACCATCTGAACAGTCTTGGCAAGTATGTTTCGCATACATGTGCTTTTGTCATTGTGTGCATTCCGTACTTGATTGCCATACAATTGTACCTGTCTGCAGGCACTGCTCCCTGTATATTCTGTGCTATGGGCCACATGCATTGCGACAGCATCCTGCTACCATGCCAGCATGTATTTGCCTTGAGGGTGTAAAAGCATGAGGCACCATGACGCATGACAGCATGAGCTTGCTGTGCCCTGCTGCTGTGGCAGTGGTGCACCATCGCCCTCTTGCACAGTGTTCATCAACAAAAGCAATCTGCTCAAGTTTACAGTTACAAAGGTGGACAACAGACCACAATCTACCACTGCTTGCAATTGCCTGTCATGTTGCTGGCAGTGATTGCCCAAAGCACCTGGCCTTTAGACGATCAGCCAAGCACAGGCCATGCCCCTGGCATGCCCTCCCACATGACATGCTCACAGCGCCTGACTAAATGTTGTAACCTGCACATTGCTTGTGTACTTCCACCCAGCATACTGCATGCTTGTGGGCCTGACAACCACCAAGCCCTGCTTGAGATTGACTGCCTGCATTCCGATGGCATGACAGGAAGGTAGCAGCAGTGAGCGTGTTATTTGGTAAGCTGTCTGGAGCAGCCGGTGGCGGCACCATCGAGACCATTCTGAATCAGGTGGCCACAGAGCCCTTCAGAGATCAGAGAGCGGCTGCTCACCCCTACAGCCTCAATCCACCTTCCACCAGGTCCTCACACCAATCTGCTTTGTCACGTGCTGTAGTGTCATGTACATGTTGCAATTCACATGCCTCATCTGGCCACCTGGCTTGGTACAATTGCCCCTTTTGTCCCCCCCCCCCTCCCCCCGCTCTTGTTCTCTGAAGACTTGCTTGCTGGCAAAGCAGACCAGCACCTTTGCCTTGCTTGATTGTGTGGACGACCTGATTTTATCTGTGTTTGCATACAAACAGCGCATGTTGACAGCGCACCTTGTCATCCAAGCAGCATCAAGCATTTGTAAACAGGGTGTCGTAGCTGTCAGGCATGCATGGCGTGAGTAGAGTTCCTGTTGTATGGGCAGCTCTTCAAATGTCCACCTGAGAGGGTGTGGTGCTACATTCTTCAAGTTTGTTCAGCGCAAAGACCTGAAAGGCAATGCATTGCTGCAGGCACGCAGGCAACTCTGGAGATCAGCTACTGCCAAGATATAACAAGGATCAGGGCTGCTGGACTGCCCCCTTCATCATGTCATCAGTCAACACAAGAATTGTGAGAAGAAGTGCTGCACTGCAACAGTCTGCCTACGGTACATTACGTTTGTGTCAGGCTCTTGTGCTGAACGCGCTTGACTCCAGGGTGCTGCCAAAGTCAATGTAGTATGCAATTTGTCACATGACATATCTGCAAGGAATGAACCTTGGATGCCTGACAAGGTACTGACGACGCTTTTACCAAGAAGCTCTTTTGATCAAATGATGAGTGCTGTACTGATTTACACAGCTGAGCAATGACGTATTTGGTGTGCAGTAAATATGACAGTGCAGTACCTTTTCGCATACGCTCATGCGAGTGTTGCAGGAAAGGATTTTACCTACAATGAAGCCTTTAAACCTGGCGGTCTTTTTAGTGCTGTGGCAATTAGCGTTGCTACAATTTTGGGCGGAGCAGCTGTAGTCATTCCACCGTTGCGCTTTCTGCTTCGCAAGGTTGTTCCCAAGCCTGGATCAGGTCAGTCAGTTTGCTCAATCATGCGGTGCATAAGGCTGATCTTGGCTGCTCATCCGACAATTTCCTTGCCAGACACCATTATGTGTCATTTGAGTTGCAGACAACCTGACCTCACCGCAGTGGCTTTCAGCATGTCTGACATTAGTCAGCTGTACACCTGCCCTATCGCAAAGTCATAGCCCCAGCCTTCAGCAACAATGCACAAATGTTGATTCTGCTAACGATGTGTCATCACACAACCAGTATCAAGCACTCCTAATGGTATGAAGCTCAGCTTATTCTACACTGACCTCTCACTATCTCATTCGCATTGCCTAGCCACCTTGACAAGTCAATAGAGCATGCTAATACAATGGATACTTCACAGCGTGAGTTTGGAAAGGGGCATCACTGCTTACGAGACATCAAGTAAGCTTGTTGCTACACAGTTGAGCTTCTGACATTGCGTGTAATACAATCCCAACGCGATGCCGTGGCAATTTGATTTGTGATCTCCATGTTTGTCTGACTTGTTTTGGGGCAGTTGCTTGCCCTGACATTCATGCCATGGGTGTGTGTAGGGCCTTCCAAGGAGGTGCAAGAAAGTGGCTTCTGGAGTGCCACTGTATCAGCACGCAGCCTTACCCCAGCTGGACAGCAACCTACCATTGTCAAAGCCTACATTGCAGTAAGTCAACACCTGGTTCTGCTCACATTTACCTGTGCTGTGCTGTGCTGTGCTGTGCTGTGCTGTGCTGTGCTGTGCTGTGCTGTGCTGTGCTGTGCTGTGCAGTAGCTTGCCCTGACTGACTCAGTGGTATGCCATATTGTGCTGTGCTGCTCTGTGGTATTGTGTTCCATGTCAAGACACGGCATGCTGCGCTGTACATTGTCTTTTTCTGCTCTGTGTTGCTGAAGAGCTTGTTGTCATTTTGCACAGGATCCAGGGCGGGATCCAGGTCATTGGTCTACTTCCAGAATGTTGCTGGAGGCTGCACTTTGCTTGGCACAACAGAAGGAGGAAGGCAAGCTGATGGGGCTGCAGCAGAGTGGAGTGCTGACCCCTGCTTCTGCCATGGGCATGCTCTTGGTGGATAGACTACGTAAAGCTGACTTCAAGTTTGATATCATTTCAAAATAGCACTTGCAGCAGCCTTTGAGAGGCTGTGGAAGGCTTGAAGTAGCTGACATTGCTGGTCTTGAACGCTGAGTGCAGCTTTCTGCTCAAAGCCTGAATGGCACTGTTGCAGTATGTACTCACATCTGCAAAGTTGGGCATGCCAAGAATGATGACAAGCCCTCTGTATAAGCCTTCTGCGTGAAAGCCATGGCAGTGCGTCTTGGATGCAACTTGTACAGAGCTGCTGCCTGAATGTGTTTGGCAGATGTAAGCATGCTTGCAAAGCTGTGAGTACTCTCTCTGACTTTCTGTTCTGGTCTTGGTGCTAATGACACACATGATGAATGATAACCTGCTCCTTGAGTCAGAGCATCTTATAGCTTGCATGCATGTGACTGTCATAAGCACAGTGTCGTGCTGCCGACACCAAGGCTGCACAGACGTCTTATTGCTGAACCTCGGCACTTGTCAGATGTCTCGGCACTTACTGTGCATTTGCCCATAAAAATTTCTTGCGACTGATTAAGGTGTGCATGTTGAGGCAAATGCATTTGGCTTGACGGTGGTGTGTTTTTCCAGAGACTTGTACGACCCTGCTTTCACCTGCAAAGGTTGACTTTAAGTCCTTGACACCTAGGCCCTCTGGCTACTGTATGGAATGTTGTGGTCCCAAAGCTGCCTGGGGATCCCATTGCCATCTAGCATTCAGAAAAGCCTGTCGCAATGTCCATTTGCCTGTCACAACCACCATTTGCGGGGCATTGTGTTCCTTGACACGTAGTTCCAGTCGCCTGTTCTAAAAGCATTGGAGACAATCAAGTGTCAGAGGCCGGGACGTTTCGTGTACCCTCCGGGCATGGCACAGCAGATGCAGCGGCAACCGCCTTCTGTGACTGATAACTGCGCAGGCTGTGCACGGCTGCAAAGACATCATGCAAGGCCTTCGGCGGTACACTCAGTTCCGGATCAGCCTTATCGAAACACACCACCTTCTCAACCACTGTCGCGACGGCATGTCTTGTCCTTGTCAGCCACTGTCGGACTGTCAATGATCAGGTGAGTTCACCATGATATGTCGGGACTTCCATCTTGTGACGAGCAAATGCTCAGCCTCAAGTCCGTATGCAAAGCACTCTATTAGCGACTTGCTGGATATGTGGTTTCGGAGCTTGTAGTTCTTCTGAAGATTGATCCGTTGTCAGCGAGTTCACTGCACATGCTAATGCCGCAGAGGACCTGACGCAAGAGCTGAGACAGCCACTCAGCAACCTGCATCAAGCCTTGGGACAGAAGCAAATGCTCTAGGGCCTGATGAAGACATTTTTGTAGCTGTGGAATTCAGCCTTGCTCTACCCCCAGGGTTCAAAGAAACAGCTGTGCTGCCTCCAAAGCCTGCAGCTGCCAGACCTGGGTTTGGAAGTTTCGGTTTGAGTCTTCATCTCCTCTTCCTTTGTTGCAGCCCGTTTCATCCTGTTCACCTGGCAGTTCACCTGTTGCTTCATCACTGTGCCTGGTGTGCTGTGGCCCAAAGCTAGACCTCTCTGCAAACATTGACTGCGTTACCAATCAGCCTCAGAACTCGATACTCCTATATGCATAAGCAACTTGGCTCTACAACATGTTGACCGCTGCAGAAAGGCAAGTTGGTGCAGCGCCTGTGTCTCCAGTCAAAGCTAGATTTGTATCAGACAGTGGAGCTCAGCTGAGCGTAGTAGTTAGGCCGGCAGCTGAAATTAAGCCAACCTTTCTGCAGGTGGGGCACTGCACTCATTAAGCACCACACATACAACTCAGACAACCACATCATGACTGACTCTGCCATAGGCCTGCATACACCTTATGCACTGTTGACCCTCAGAGTACATGACTCCTGTCCAGAGTGTCCTGCGGCCATCAACAGCAACTGACAGTGTTTGTGCGTAACTCGGCAGGTTACTGATATCAGCCAATATGGGGACATTGCAGCTGCCCAGTCAGTGCTGGTACCGCCTGGTTGCAAAGTGGTGGACAAAAGCACTTTCAAGGTGCCACAGCCACCCAGAAATACAGGCACCCTTGCAGGAGTGGTAAAGGTGCCTCCATCTACAATCTACAGGTAAAGAAGGCATATGTTTGACATCGACTGCAAAATGAATGCAAAAATAGAGTGCTGCATTGCCTTGTCGATATGTTCTGGTTTGCCCGTTCTTCATGTCCACTTAGGCGGGACGGAGTTGCAAGCCTATGACAACATTGGCATGTCAGCTACATAGCTGCATGCAACATACAATACAAGATGCTCTATGTAGTGCTTAGATGGCTGCTTTGTTTCAGGTATGAGTTTGTTACCGGAAGCGGTACGCATGCTGTCATGGCAGCTGCTGCCTCCAAAGGCCAGGTGTATGTGGCAGGGGGAACTGCACCAAATGCACAATGGCAGGCATCAGCACCTGCTCTACGACAAGCTGTGCAGTCCTTCAAACTGAATTGAATCAGCTCTCAACAATGCCGCCAGCCTTCAGCAACCAAACTGCATGCTTTTGTTTTGCGATACAACACTGAACAGAAACAGCCAAAGATTACGATTGTATGTCACGCTGCATGCTTGGACTGGTAGTTGTTACCAAGTCGCAGCGTCTGAAAGGACAAAAATTGATTCATACAATAGTTTGCACAAGTTGTGCGGCCCTGTCTAGGATATGCTATACGTATGCTGAAGCAAAAACAAGCCAAAGACACGGCAACAAACACACAATCAGCTGTCTGTATCAGGCTCCACGAAGCACTCAGGTAGCATTTCGTCACCAGAGCTGTACACACTGCTGACATCAGAATGCCTGGATGCCTCGCAAAGCAGGGATCCCATTGCTGCATCAAGCAGATCAGCCTGTTGCACAACATCCTGCGGGTGCTGCACAGCCGCTTTCTGCATGCCAGGCTGAAAAGATGGCAATGCGGCAACAGGACTGGCAACAGAGCTTCTCCATGTTGCAGTGTCATCGAAATCCCACTGCTGAGTCTGGCCAAAATCTCCCACATGAGCACCATTAGGGCTCCACAGAGTGAGGCCCTTGTCACTGGAGGACGAAGTGATGAAGCCCTTGCCTGGCGGTGGCCCATGCTGCATCCACTGCAAGGCAGAAATGCTGCCCTTATGAGCCTCCCACTGTGCTATGCGCTGAACGCCCTGCACAACAGGCCGTGCTGTACTTGCACAAAGATTGACAATTATACTTGTGCAATGACATGCACTTCTGTTCCAGCGCATTTGTTAGCAACAACAGACCAGCTTGAGCCTACCTACAACAACGCTGGGGTCACGCAAGCACTGGTAGACGATCATCATATTGGTTTCTGAAGAGTTGCACAATCTTGCTGTGTAACTACACTCAACAGTGCTGGGAGTGCATTTTTGCATATGAAGACCCTCATGCTGCTTGCTCTGCACCTTCAACAGCACTGTGACATGCAGGCTCTATGGCATCATGCATTACGGCAATCATGCCTCATTTTCATATGCCCACGTCAAGCAGCTGGAGCAAAACTTGCATACTGAAGTGCATGGCTGGATCAAGCCTGAGCTGTACCAAACAATGATACCTGATACTTGCCCTTGCCACCTTTCCAGGCAGCAATGCTGTAAGTGTACATGAAACCTGCTGAGTCTGAGACAACCAAGAGAGTCTGAGCAGGGTCCACACACACTGCCGTCAGGCCGCTGTGTTGGCTAACCTGCACCTCCATCACCAGCTGCACCTGCTTCACATTCCACAGCCGCAGAAAGCCATCTGCACTGACTGCTGCCAGTACATACGGCAGCCTTTTACCAATGAAGATGACCTGCAGGCACAACACAAATCTTTGGTAGTTATGCCCGCAAAAAGCTGTTGGGGCTTGTGCTGCAGCATAACAAAGGAATTTTGCGCCGCAGCCCATGTGCGTATCATGTCCAGATGCTTGCTTACTGAAGAACCTATCAGGATTCAGCAGGATGTGTAGTCTCCCATAGCATCAGCAGTCAAGTCTGAGGCAACTTGCATACACAAGCATCTACCGGCCACCTGGACTGCCTGTCTGCGCTTGCGAAGGATCATGTTCTGTCATGTGCACATCATACCTGCAGCAGTAACAGTGCCATCCTCCACTCTGGTAGCCTGTAGCACATGTATGCAATGCAGTGATTTCCCACCATTGAAGCAGACACAGGGCAGGAAGCATGGCAGGGGTACCTGCTCTATGCTGCGTTCCTGCAGGCTAGCATGGCTGAGGCCGGGCGGGGCCAGGTGGGCGGAGACGGCACCGCTGTCCGTGTTCCACACCACAATCAGACCATCATAACCACCTGTCACCAGGGTATGGTTGCCCTGCAGTGTTTCAGGTCCTGGATTTCAGGCGGCATGTGCCTGCTGGTATTGACTGAAGCTACCAAAACAGACAAGGCTGAAGGTGTCGGGGTGCTTGGTGGGGTTAGACAGAGGTGGTGGGTGATTGTCTGCAGCATTGTGCTGTGGATTGTGCAAACAAGCACACCCATGTACACATCTCCACAGTGCACAAGATGATGACACATGCTGATGTCTGCTGCAAGCAGTTTTCAGCAGGCAGCATGGGATTTGGCATTGTGTTGAGGCAGTGTTGATGCATTTGCCTGCCTGCATGGCAGCAGTGAGGATGTCTGAGGAGTGGCCCTGATGTATGGCAGCCTGCTGCTGCGCAAGCCGCTTGTCTGGCACTATACGGCAAGGGGCTACAGGCCGCTTGTCAGACTTGGCATCTTCATAGAACACCAAGCAGCGCTCCCAGCCTACAGTCACTATATACTGCCTCTTCAGCATGGTCTGCACACAGCATGTACCAATCAGAAATATAGTCAGAGATCAATGCAACTTTGCTGATACAGACAGCAACCAGCATTGACTTTGCGACTTTCCTGAACACTCCTGCAGAACATCTGCTCAACACAAATGCAGACACAAGAGTAGACAGACAATGACATAGCATTAGACACACACAAACACACAGGCAGTCATGCAGTGTGGCTTACAGAGAGGCAGATGATGCCGGTGATCTCCTGATTGCTGATGGCCTGCAACTCCTTTAAGCACTCCCCACTAGAAAAGTTCCAGATCTGCATTTACAGTAGACTTCAGAAATGTATGGCACAAACAGACAAAACTGATGACCAGCATAGGATGTTCTTAGGCGCATTTTGCCCCAGTCTAAGCACAGTTGGCATCCTGCACTAGCACAGCAAATGCAATAAGTGAATCTGATGGCTGTCAAAAGATGATAATGATCAATTGCTTGCTGCAACCATAGTTGTTTTATGTTGTCGCTGGCATAGCAGTAAAGAGTCACCTTGACACCACCATCCTCACAGCCTGTTATGAGGCGCCGGAAGTTGAGGTCGAAAGCCATAGATGTGATGCGCGCGTCATCATGAGCCCTGGCCCAGCGTACCCTCAGAGCCCCTGTTGACACCTACAATACTGTCTCGACTTGCTTTCACCTGATGCAACATTGAGTTGACAGGGTCATGGCACCAAACGCACAAAGTTGCTGAAATGAACTGGTGATCAACGCAAAACCTGTGCCATGCACATCATGGTCTGCATTGGCATCAGTGCAATGCTTGTTTGGCAGCACAAACTGGCAGGGTGTGCGGCGCCTGTGGTCATGATGTAAACAGAGACAGGCCACCGTGTAAAAGCATGATGCTATGATGCATACATGAGGACTCTCAAGATGATGCCAGACTGTACCTTCCACACACAGATCAGGCCAGATTCATCAGCACTGATGGCCTCCTGGTAGACGGAGTTGTAGGCTAGCTGGCAAACTGGATGCGCATGCCGCCGCAAGCTGCTGTCAGGCTTCAGATGCACAGCTTTCCAGGCCTGTACACAATCAGACACTGGAGAAGCTGCAATACTGCAAGTGGCATGCCTGCAGTCATTGATGGTTGACTATTGGGCAATGCCACGTTCAGGAGCGCACCCATCCCAGTACAGAATCTGGACATGTACACATGCTGCAGTGACCCTAGCTAGGTTGTAGGACAATGAGCTGTGTGATGCAAGCTTGACATGAAGAAGGCTGCAGTCACTCTAAGCAACACATACATGCTCTGACAAGCTAATTGATTTTTAAGCTAAAACTACAGACAAATGTATTGTGCTACCTTTGGTAGGACAGACCCAGACAGCAGCTGCTTCTGCTGAGGATCGTACATGAGGCAGGTCAGAGCATCTTCTGGTCGATGCTTCTGCTTGTCTGTCAGCGTCTGCAAGCACCTGTTGTTTCGGATGTCCCATACCTGCAGATATGGTGCTGGACTACTGACTGCCTGGCAAGCCTCCAGTGTGTAATGACGTATGCATAGCCTGAGACGCTGTTAGTGCAAAGATCAGCCTGGCATCAAGTGTCCCAGAGCAGTTTGGCAAAGCACTCAACAACCCAATCTGATGCAAGATTTGGTGCAAGAACTAAAACACAGTTAGCAGAGCATGGGTGGAGCGTCCTGTACAATGCTGAATGCACAAGCTCTTGCATTGCTCATGCAGCAAGCATGTTGGGTGCAACTGCTAGCCAGTCTGCAGGAACGTGGCTCAAAGATGAGCAGCACCTTGATGACCTTGTCTGCACTGAGTGAGATGATCTGACTGCTCCGCTCATTGATGGTGATATGAGTAACAGCAGCTGCATGACCCTGCAATGCACCATCCTGACTGTCCTTTGTCACTTGACCCTGGCGCATAGAGAAGAATGCATACAAAAGAATCTCTCCCATAGAAGAGAGGCATTTCATTGTACATCAGCACGATTGCAAGAGCTACTGTTTGCCGACAAGATGATAGCAGCACATGTCTGCAGTGGGTAAGCAGTGCGCACAACATAGCCAAAAGGCAACAGGCCCCACTTTACACAGCTTGAAGTGATGGGACCCAGCAATCATCAACTGGGACAGTGTACAAAAAGAGTGACCATGCAACAATTTGCATTGTCCATGATGAGTGGCCCAGCACAGATGCACATGGTTGCTTCAGGCTTGACTCACCGTCAGAGTTGCCATGGAATGCAGCTGAAATGGGTTCCACAGCATGACGTTCCGATCCAGACCTCCACTTGCAATGAAGCTGTATGCCCTGCTCCAGTCCACAGCCCTCACTCCTTGCGTGTGCCCCTCAAGGTACTTCACTGTCACTCTGGCCTCCACATCTGCCAGGCACAACCGCTTGTCCAGGGAGCACGAAAGGATACTGTTCAGCTCGCTCACATACTGCAGCTGGCAGATCCAGTCTGTGTGCAGCAGCTGCTGCCACACCTGCCTCAAGCCCCACCTGCATTTGTACCCCAGCTTGTTCATATGCATAGAGAGGAAGAATATCATACACAGAGACAGACATGCCATGATTCACGGCAATCGACAAGCTGTCTGCTTGCTTGTCATTGTTGCAGCATTGGGGCTTGTGCATGGGTGTATGTGCATCAGTCACAACTAGGAAGGTTGTTGTTTACAATGTACCATGACAACAGCTGTGCATTGCCAGCAGGTTACACTGCACAGCTACTCAAGGTACATTGTCATGCTTCCAGAATTGCCTGAGACTCATCAGCTGACCTATTCTCACTTCTTTTAGGCTCAGATGCATTCTCTGCTAAATTAAACAGGGTGACATATCCACCAATGTCACCGACAGCAAGCACCTCCTCTGTTGCTGAGGAGGGTCGGCGCCAGCAATCCATGCAGACAGGAGTGTGAGCCAGCTCTGGAATGCTGCCACATATCTCCATTCCCTGCCAGGCAAAAGCAACATGTGCTGCACATTGCCTGATTGCCTTGCAGGCTACTGAATGCTGCATTCTTGCTGCACAGATACAACAGACACTGCTTCTCTGAACTGCTAGAGTGAGACAAGCTAATTGAACAAGTCAGCAGCGAATGATAGCATTCCTGAAGGTAATCACTTTGTACAAATGTGGAGACTGAACTGTGTCATGCAGTATGCCTGCACAATCATCTGCTGCAGAGATTGTTTACCTGGAGTTCATAGATATTGATTGTTCTTGCATACGAAGCTGTGCACAAATTGTAGCTGACAGGTGTGGCTGCTGCCGCTGTAAGCCATGCGCTGCCTGTCCTCACAGTCCCACAATGTTCTAAGTCCTGCATGATCCCGCAGGAAAGAATTGACAAGGAAGAGCTGTGTGCACGCTTCCTGCTTGACTTTGTGGTGATGGGAGTGCTATCTAGCTATCCTTGGTCAATAGTACGCATCAGAGCGCAAGCGACCACAAACTAGCAGACAACACTGCATTGGGCAAAGTTGTAGCATGTGGCCTGTGCTGATAGAGTTTGGCGATGAACAGAACAAACATTTGATTGACTGTCTGCTGGTGCTGCATAACCAGCAAAATCCCATGTGCTACACCTGCTAACTGATATGCTGAACAGATTTTTAAGTTTTGCAGCCATACCTTGGCTTGCCAGAAGCGAAAAGTCCCATCTTTGCCTGTAGTCACATACCGTTCCTTCAAGTGACCCTTAGCTGGCAAATTAATGATGTTGGTGATCATATGACCATGCCGCCTGTGACCTGAGAGATCCTCAGGTTCCACAGGAGCACCATATGACGTTGACTCCTCTTCCCCACGCAAGCTGCAGTATGGGACATATTTGCAAATGTACACTGCAGCTTTCACAGGCACAATGATGTTGCCGTGTTACCTAGCTGCGCTGTCGTTCTCGAGCAAATTATAAGTAGAGAACTCCCTCCAGTCCACAGTGCCGTCAGCATTAGCATCAATCCTAGCAAAGAGCCTGCGAAGAGCGTCTGGGCCGTCCCCCTCATCGGTTTTCAGTACTCCTTTGAATGCCGTCACAAACTCATTGACATCTAGACTACCCCCTTTGTCTTCGTCTGCTTTGGCAAACACTTCTTTTGCTTTGAGCAGTCTCTGCATAGCGATCAGTCCAAAGTCAGCAGAATTCTACAAGCTTGCAAACGCTTTAGTGGCCTGCAACGTCCACCCTGACCTCCAGATTCAATTCATTTTCTGCACTGTCAGTGGAAAGGTTAGTGCGAGCAGTAAGAGCTCCGGCTGCAAGAGCCTTGTTGTCGATCTTGCCAGCGCCCCTGAGCTTCAGTGTCTTGACCAGTTTGCTTGCAGAGGCTGTCATGGCCCATGCAAACGCCACCTAACGGTGACTACATCATACAGTGGTTGCGTGACGGAGCCTGAGGTTGAAGCTGAAACTTGTCAAGGCAGTTTGAGCCGAGGAGCTGAAGTCCACGGGTCCGGGTGATAGAGCATTTCTGCCAGCAGTTCTGGTTTCATGTCTCCGTCGCGCCGGACCGTTTCATTTTGCTCCTGGAACTGGCGGTCCGCATGTGGAAACTGGTTGACATACCACGAAGGAGTGCTTCTGATCGACCTTTGCCATTTGACCTTGCCCCGCACGGGCTCAAACTGCGGGCTCAAACTACGGGCTCAAACTGATCACTGACGGCAGCACAGCCTGCGAGCAAGCTGCACGGCGGTATTGATCAGCGCAATCGTTGAATCCGTCAGGGATTACGCATCGGGCTTGCAACTGCCGGGATTAGGCTGAGCAAGTCAGCATGGCTGACATAGAACGGCACTGGAACACTCCCTCAGGCTTCAAAGCAGCTGTAGAATCAGCTGTCCCATTGCCACAGATCTACAACAGTCTCAAGGACAGTAAGCAAACCCTTGTCCCTGTTGGAGGTCCATGCAGCAGGCAACTGACCTGGTACGAGTGCGGGCCGACAGTATACGACAGTGCACATATGGGGCACGCCAGAAACTATGTCACATTTGACATTGTCAGACGGATCTTGGAGGACTATTTTGGCTACAGTATACTGTATGTCATGAATGTCACTGATGTTGATGATAAGATTATCAGACGTGCCAAGAGAAACTATCTTCTACAGCAATACGAGAGACAGCATACTGACAGTGCACAGGTCTGTGCAGACATGAGATGCTGAATCAATCTGCCCAATGCATGGCAGTCACCAGTACTGTCTGATGTGCAGGTACTGGCAGAGGCACATACTACACTAGCAAACAGCGTTGCTGCACAAAGCAGCAAACTGTCTACAGCTCAGTCAGAAGCTGAAAGCGCCAGAGATGAAGCCAAGGCAGCCAGATCGCAGGTATCCATTGATGCCACAATTCGAATTCAGGCACTCTTGATACGCACCTTCATCCTTCATGCTTGTATGCAGCATCTGAAGGACGCTTCAAAGAAAGAGAAGCTGGCAAAAGAGTTGGCAACTGCAGTACTCCAGGAGGACTTGAAGCTAAAGCAATTGCAGTCAGCGCAGAAGCAGCTGCAACAAAAGGGTACTTGTTGCTGCTGCCTTCATGCACAGACAGGCTTGTGCTCTCGCTTGCAGGTCACTTGCTTGATTATTCACTGGTTGCAGGGTCCCAAGCTAGTGTGCCTGACATATTGGCAATAGCTGGTGACGTTATGGGAGACCTGCTGGACAAGCAGCAGGGACACACAGTCACAGACAAGGACATCTACAGGTACATAAGCAATACCCACTAACTCGTGTGCCTTCAGTGTATTGCATGCACTGCTGTGAGAAGCACTCTCTTACCCAGCAGCTTATCTCTGTATGCATACTTCCACATAGACTGTGCCTTTGCTGGCATGCATGGCCGTCCTGAGCAAATTCACCTGTATCTTGATCACCTGCATCTTCATCACCTGTATCTTGATCAACAACAATGCTGGTATCACCGCATGGCCTGATCAGATGCACGCAACACCACTTGACCTTCTTTGCATAGCTAGTCCTCTCCCCTGTCTGCATCATATACACGGCAACATGTATCATTTGGCCTGTATTCAGTCAACTTCGGTTGCTGCACAGGCAACATGCTGCTCGGTACGAGTCGGAGTTTCTGGAAGACATGGATGCTCTTGGCTGCCGGCGGCCAGACGTCATGACCAGAGTCAGTGAATACATGACAGAGATTGTGGAGTACATTCAGACCATCATGAGCAACAACATGGCCTATGAAAGCAACGGCAGTGTGCATTTTGACACGCAGGCGTTCAGGTACATGCATCTTGGGGATCAGCCTACACCTGACGCCATGTGCAGCTCATATCTGCGCTCACACGATATGTGATATATTTAATGTGAAAAGCCATCAGGCTCGTGGCTCTTCAAGGCATCCAGAAAGTGTGCATCTTGTAAGTCGCCATTCTGAATGCTTGGCTTACGTCCTGCATGCTTGGCTCACTTTCTGCAAGTTGCAGCATGGTGCATGCTTGTGCACTTCGCTGTTTGGGTCATATCAGCATTGAAAAACCTTTGCAGACACGTTTTGGTGTGCTGCAGGGATGCTGGTCATGTATACGGTAAGTTGAATCCATGGGCTGTGGGCTCAGCAGCACTGGCTGCAGATGATCCAGACACGCGACAAGGCAATGGTGAAAAGCGCCACCCAACAGATTTTGCCTTGTGGAAGGCAGCTAAGCCTGGAGAGCCCTCCTGGGACTCTCCTTGGGGCCAAGGCCGTCCTGGTAAGCTGCTGGCGTGCATTGCAGTGTTCAAGATGTGAATCCAGTGTAGACACAGCACTCCTGCAGTGACTTTAATTTACAATCTGCCTTTGTAAGGCAATGGGTTGCTATATGTCATGATTGGTGTCTGACAGGTTGCCTGAGCCGTTGACATGCAACACAGACATTTCTTGAGCATGATTGCTTACTGTACATGTGCACACAGCTAAGCTGCATAATTTTCCCTTCTATAGCATGCATAAGCATGTGATTTGAGCCCGCAACCCAATGATATGTAAAAGCTTTTGCCAGTTAAGCATGATCATCACGTTCATCCTCATGGTATAGTGCAAAGCCTTCCCATCAGCCATGAGCAGCTGCATTGCTGTGCCTTGCTCCACTGCTTCACAGACTCTCAACCCCTTCTGGCTCATGGCTGCCAACCTGACAGGGTGGCACATAGAGTGTTCAGCCATGGCTAGCCGGATCATTGGGGAGCAACTAGACATTCACAGCGGGGGTGAAGACCTGCGCTTTCCCCACCATGACAACGAGCTGGCCCAGGCTGAGGCCCACTATCACACCTGCGGCTGCCAGCAGTGGGTCAACTACTTCCTACACACTGGCCACCTCTCCATAGAAGGCCTCAAGATGTCCAAATCTCTGAAGAACTTCATAACCATCAGGCAAGCCATGCATCTTCTGCTGGGACTCCCACCATGGAGTACCTGTCAATTTGACCCAAGGCTGCATCAACTGCTGACGTGCAGTCAAATGTTCCAAGGCATGCAAGTGTGAGCAGACAAAGCCAGATGAGCCCTTGCAGAAATGTATGCATTGCATGAAAACACGAGTCCATATGGGAATTTGTAGCGTCATCAGCTGCAAGTCCTCATGTGTTGGTCAATATGCACTGCCATCGAGGGTACTTCAGCTGTATGTTATAGGCACTGGAATGAATGTGACATGCCTGCCTGCTGTAACATCAGCCATGACCCTGCAATTGTGCGAGTAAAGACTGTGAGCCACATGACCAAGGTGTTGTCCTGTCTGTAGGGAAGCACTGGCCTCAGACTTCACTGGGCGGCAACTGCGGCTCATGTTTGCGCTGTCACCGTGGGACAGGCCCATGCAGTATGGCCAGCAAGCAGCAGACGAGATGAAGGCCAAGGAAACCCTCTTTAGAAACTTCTTTCAGAATGTGGAGGTTGTCATGCGCCAACATAACACAGTCAAGCACAGATCCAAATGGGATGTAAGTCTTGTGACTGGGTATCTGTAAGCCTACCCCAATGGTCCAAGACAAGTATTGCATGACACCAGATGCCTGTTCAGTTGCTGGCGTCAGCTTGATTCGGGCCTGCCAAGAGCCTCGACCAGATCACAAAATGTATATGCCAGCGTGCTGTGTACCGTGATCCATCAAACTTGGTCATCATCAGTGACCTTGCAGAATTCAACATTGCCTCTTTTGCATGTACTGTCTTCAGGCAGGTGCACACATGCAACTCAGCACTCAGTACATTCTACAAAGCACTGGATTTGCAATGGAGCCATAAGTTAGTACTTGAGTGCATTGGCCAGGAGTCTCATGAAACAGCAATGCTGCAGGAAGGGGATGGTAAGGAGAGAGGACTCGCAAAGAACATTCAACAGGCCCAGCAGCGAGTGCATGAGGCGCTTCTAGACAACCTAAACAGCAAAGCAGCTCTGGACGCCCTTCTGGATCTGGTCAAGGACACCAACAAGTACCTGGCAGACCGTCAAGGCAACACACAGGGTCAGTACATCGACCAGTGCAGCTTTGTGCATCTGCGCGCCAGCAAGCGCTAAACAATTGCATTGCTTAGCATTTGAGCAGGCTTGGTCATTTCCTGAATTTTGCTGCAAAGTTATGTTGCTGTAATCAACTCATTCAGAAGACATTTTTGCACGTCACTTCCAGACGTTTGCAGTTCTAACGCTTAAGAAACATTGGTTCAGTAATCTTGGTCACACTCTGCAGGTCCACCAGCTCAACCTTTCTTGGTAAGAAAGGCTGCAGCGTATGTGACGCGCATCCTGAGTATCTTTGGCATCTCAGCAGCTGCCCCGGACCAGCTGGGCTTTGGTGGGGAAGCCGCTGCAACAGCATCAGCAAGCGAAGGGGCAGCCAAGTATCTGGATGCCTTTGCACTGTTTAGGGATACTGTCAGGAGCATGGCCAAAGGCAACAGGTCACCTGGGCAGATGTTGGCAGCTTGTGACAGGTGAGACGCCCAGCAACACATCCTGCCTAGCAAGCAATTTGCATCAGACAAGTTGCATCAAATGTCTTGTGGCAGATTGGCACTTGACCTGCTTCTAAGTGTGCTTTTGGACCAGTGCCCTTCTCAAAAAATGAATCTGCTAACCTGTTGACCAGCATATGGTATTTGTTGTCATGGAGAACGGCAACTAGGTAGCCTCACATGTTGCTGGGTTCCATACTCATTGTGTGGTACATCCATGCTTCCACGCTTGTCTGTCGAATGACCCAAAAAGGTTTCCTGTTTTGCATGGTTCAGCACCATATGATGACGCCCATCACTTGCCTATGTCCACAATGAGTCTTAACACAGTATTTCTGACGTCAGCTGGTCTGGTCAATGCTCTCCAGCAATTAGCCAAGCATGTGTGCATCCAACATGTGGCTTCATGAGGGTCAGGCATGTACAGCCCTGAGTTGTCTGGTGCGTCGACGCAGAATACGTGATGAAACAATGCTGGAGCTGGGAGTGCGGCTGGAGGACCGAGGGGATGAGTCAGTGTGGAAGCTGGAGGATCCAGCTGTTCTGCGGCGAGAGCAGCAAGCCAAGCAGCAAGATGCTGCTGAGCAGAAGCTCAAGAAGCTTGTCTCAGCGCACAACAAGAAGCAAGCTGTAAGTTCTCATGACTTGCAGTATTGGCAAAGTGATCACTATCAATGATGAGAGGAAGCCAGCAATTGCCCAGGTGTACACAGAGGCAAGCAATGTGTCTCAAGCCATGTCTGGGTGACCTAGGTGATCACTTGGCCTAGAGTACCTGTGCATGTCCTATGCCATGACGACGCTTGTGCATCTTTGACACGACTGTCAGCAAGTACAACACCCACACAACCAGTCAGGCGAGGGCATGCCTGAGGTTGCATGTATCTGCTAGATATGCTACTTTTGTGTTTCTTTTTGGTTCTGCGCAGCATCTTGTGCTCTGTCTGTATACAACACCATTGCTGCCAGATCTAGCCAACCTGTGCTCAAGGCATGTATTGTGTCCTGCAGGAGCTTGTTCGATTGCAGAAGCTGGTACAGCTGCCATCTATACAAGAAGCCACAAAGGACAAGTTCAGCAAGTTTGATGCAGACCTGAACCCGACCCACGACCATGAAGGCAACCAGCTAGATACAAAGGTGCTGTTGTGAAACATCGGCCACAGCACTTCTAATTGTATGACTTGCTCAATTGTCCTACACCCAACTTGTGACTTCCTTATACATTCATTGTTGAGATGCAGTGAATAATCTTTGTCCTGTTCTGGGTCCACAATGTCCAGGGGTGTGTAGATGTATAGCTTTGCATGTGCAGGCTGCTGCCAAGGCAAAAAAGGTGGTGGATAAAGAGAAAAAAGCAAGGGACGGCTTGAAGAAGATTGAGGTTGGTCTTGCTCTATGAACATTGATCCCTGTCTGTGTCTCAATTCTGAGCTCTTTGGTTTTATTCTCAAGCTGTTTTATGCTGAAGTGGTTTCGTGCTGGCAATCTCATTCACATCTTTCACTGTGTTTGTTGTTTGCGTCAGTCTAGAGCTGTACAAGCAGCGGCTAACCTACCTTCAAGCAACATTTACATGTCAAGGACAACACAATTCGTATGCCATGTCAACACTGATGGTGACGAGAACGATGCGACGCGTGGTATATGCTGCTGTAGAATGACCCAGAGTTAATGTCAAGAACAGAGGCTGAAGTCAAGCAGCTCGAGCAAGAAATTGAGGAACTCAAGCACATGCTAGAACCCAAGGCCTGCAATGGAGCGAGTTGATCAATACTCCAATGTGTTCTCGTGTGTTGTTGAGTAGTGTCCGTGTGTCAAAACCAAAATTTCATTGGTACTGCTGTCACTTGACTGTAGTGTCTTTGAGTAATGAGCCCACCATGATTCAGCATGAAACTTTTTGGCAGACATGATGAACGTCTGTTGATTAGCAGGAGGGGCGCAGCACCATGATCAGTCAATGCGTATGTCTCAAGCTGCCAGTGTGCTTCTATGCTGCTTTTCCAGTGTTGGTGCAAATATTACATACTCTGCACGTATGATGCTCACGTTTATACGCGCTCGCCGGGCTCACACTACAATGATGTGTGCCGTATTGAACGCTCACTTGTCATTGAAACTGTGGTCGTAAGGATAGCAAATCAGGCAGGGGTGAACACAAACCCATTGGCCAGGTGAACTTAATTGCCCGACTGACGTAACGGCAGCTCCTGTTGCATTTTTGGCACAAACTAACGTGTGGTGGCTGCAGAAAAAAGCTGTAATCAAAAGCGCATCCAATTGCACGACTTCATGGATGTCGAGCCAGCATCAGAGCCAGCATTCATTCATTCATTGATTCATTAGATTTTAAAGGTCGTTGGGGCCAGCCACGACCGTTGGACCAGTAGACTTGAAATGTCAAACAAAGATACCCAAATGTTCTGAAGCACTTATGAAAACACTAATGTTCACAGCTGACGCACTCTAAGCTAAACTAAAGGATATGTCCAGATTGTGCTGCCACCAGGGTGTTCCTATGTTCAAAACATTCCCTCAAAAACCTAGCTATGACTTTGGGATCATGTAGAGTAAAAAAAGAAGACAGTGTAGGGGCTGGGCCCCAAAATATGTTTGTGAATCTGTTCCTGATGGCACATTTTTTTTGTTGCACGCTGTTATTGACACATAGCTTGGGTACATCTTCTTCGTTGGCTTCAGACATGCACGCGCACTCGATAACACTAGGCGACTTCGCTGTGTTCTGCTGGGCGAGGACAGGTCTGGGGCATATCGATAGCCTCTGAGATAACATTTAATGTGGCAGCTATGCGTTGCTGGCGACATAAGTATTACAAGCGGCCTTGTGTACACATAGCATGCATACAGGTCAGCTTAGTAGCGGTAGCTTGAAGGGTCCAGCACCTCTCTGCTTGAGTAACAATTTTCCAGAACGTTGTCTTGGCAGCCTCGGCAATAGCATTGGCGTCCGAAGCCTCAAGGCCAGCCGGCGGTCACCAAATTCCTTGAACAGAGGGTGTCGCTGTCAAGTACATACAGTTCAGAGCGAACGCAGAGCAGCAACTGTCGCCAATCCAAGCCCGTACAAGGTTCCTACGTATGTGCGAGCGACAGGGCGCATAGTTGCCAGTAAGTTTGCAGCTGGCACAATGACACAGAGATTGGCCTCGAGCTGCAAAGCTGCTCCAAAGCCTTTAGCACATCTCCCAAGGTCACGCTTGGGCTGTAAACGCTGACAGAGAACCACACACTGTAGTTGGTGACATCCATGGAGACTTGCGAAAGGCCATATCATCTTTGGAGGCTGCAAGGGTGCTTCAAGAGGTTGGGGGCCAGGTTAGGTGGGCGGGCGGTGACACCGTTGTCGTCCAGCTTGGTGATGTCCTTGATAGAGGAGACAGTGAAATAGGTCAGATGTACTCAGTGACCATTGATGCAGTACTGCCATGCTTTAGCCTGATGCAGAGTGACTGCATGCGTAGAAGTCTATCTGCTGCAATAACAGTAAATTGCATGCAGGTGTTGTCATGCTTTTGAGGGAACTGCACAAGCAGGCTCAGCTTGAGGGCGGAGCTGTGTACATGCTCAATGGCAATCATGAGAGCTTGAACGTGTCTGGCCACTTCAGGTAGGCATGGTCACATGCCTAGACCGCATTGTGCACATGCATTGGACTTGGCACTTAAGCAGTACAACAGCTGAAGGTGCTTATGGAACAGACTAATGCTATGTATTAGTACGCTCCAACCAGATCTAATCACAGCGAAAGTGGCACCTCACATGGTGATGAATGAGCTGTGTGTAGCTGTGATCTGACAAAGCAACTAACTTGACTTTTTGATGCCTGGCATGCATGCAACATGGCAATGGTCATGCAGATACGCAACCCCTGGAGGCTTCAGGGAGTCAGCGCTTGCGGCAGGCCTGCGTGGTGAAGACCTTCAGAACATTGAGAAGCAGAAACAAGCTCGGCAGCGCATGTACACACCTGGAGGGCCCATGGCCCGTGAGCTGGCCAAGAATCCAACCGTACTGATTGTCAATGACACGTTGTTTGCACATGGAGGCGTCTTGAAACGCCATGGTAGGTGTTTTGGCTGGAGGGCATGTCATGGACAGATGTGAACATCCTTGACCACCTGCTAATGTGTAGTCATCATGCGTCTGCATTTTATCTGTGGTCCTCCCGTGAAGGGTGTGAGGCGCTGCATACCATGCTGCATGGGCACGTGTTGTCCCAATGGTAACACTCTGAGAGTGAAGGCAGCTGGCAATGTGGACTGCAGTGCAATATGGGCTGGAAAAGATGAATCAGGAGGTTTCTCTTTGGATGCGGGGTCTGCATAATGCTGATGGCAGCCGGCCCACACCCCCTTTCTTTGCCACTGGGTGAGGCTTTGGTGCCAGAATCGCCACATTTGCCAATCATGAGTTCCATGTCGAGTATGATGCAAGTGCTCACTGTAGCATAGCCTGGCTTTGTACACCACCTGCTGCCTTGCCTCTGTTCCAGCTGCATTTACTTGTGTTGCCTTGCATGGTCTTTTGATGGTCGAGACAAAGCTTACAAGGTGGGTGGTCTGGCTGGGCTAAGTGCAAAGCAGCAGCTGTCGCGCTGTCGTCATACAGACATGCAAAATCAGGGTGTATATACAGTTTTGATGATGACATGCTGGTATGATGCAGGCTGTAGTAGCTGGCCAAGGGTTGGCAGCCTGCCAATGTAGATGTTGGGTCATGCATCATGGTGTGCACAACTTGCTCTTGTGTGCACAATTTGCTCTTGTGTGATGTCTGGGCTGACATTTCTGTGTTTGCATCTGCAGGGATGCAAGCAGTGTCATGTGGAACAGGATGTACAGCAAAGAAGCATTCACGCCATATGACCGCTTTTGCGTTTGTCGGCAGCTGAAAGCAACTTTGGAGGCTACAGGCGCACGGCATATGATCATAGGCCATACGCCACAGGTACCAGACATAGTTGAATAACATACATAGTGGGCCTGCACAGGTTGTTGGTCAGGACCGGCCAAGACATGCTGTATATTCCCTCAATTTGGACAAAAGCGTATGCTGAAGCACTTTTGGTGACATGGCAGTGTTGTATGCTGCCTATCTATGTATAGTGACGTGGAATGACAAAACTTGTGGCACCGAATCTTTGAAATGCAATGCAGACGACTGGAGCCAATTGTGAATGCAATGGCCATGTGTGGCGGATGGATGTGGGCATGTCAGGAGGTGTTTTGAATGCGCTCCCTCAGGTAGCAGTTTGACTGTTCGATGCAGACTGCGCCATGCATTTCATGTCAGGTCCTTGCTTTGCTGCCCAAAAGCTTTGCAGCTTGGTGTGTGCTGTATTTTGTGTTGTCTAGAGGTCATTGGTTTGCAAGTGCAAAATGCAAGGCACACGAACTGTCTGCAGGTCCTTGAGATCTATGAGGTTCATGGGGAGACTACTGTGCGGGTTGTAACAGCCACCATCCCTTGCGTTCCCCAAAGACGGCAAGGAGCCAGGAATGTCTTCTGAGATGACCTTGACGGTGGAACTGATGTTGAGCCATTGCAGGACCTCAAATTTTGCTGTTGTGAGCAGGAGCACCGGTTTAGAGACAATCTTCTCTGTTGTGAGCTTTGTTACACACTGTTGTTTTCCACATGGTTTTTGGCCTGACATGCATTACGCAGCTCCATTTTATTGTACAGTTTTGCAGGATTTTGTTATGTTTTCGGGGTGTGTCGACACAACATGTTTGACTCGTACATTCATAGCTTCAGCTTGTGGCAGATATTGTGCCCCTTCGACATCACCATAAACAGCTTCTGATGCTGGTTGTAAGTTCTACAGATTGCGCAAAGAATGATCATATCCAGCAAGTATCAGGGTTGTCTCCACCAACATGCATTGCAAAGCCCGGCCCGTTGCTACAGCTAGATTATGCATCAGGGTTGTATACTGCATGCCAAAATCTGGGTTCTGCAAGTTCAACCGAGGTACGGCCAAGTATCTGGAAGCATCTTTGACGGAGTCTTACATACAAATGTGACAGCTGAGGCTGTTGCAGCATTCACACACGATTTATGTCTATATCATTCATGATGTGTCAAGCTGCAGGAAGGCGCTGGCTGAATCCTTGACTTCCACGCATGACCTTGGATACAGCTTACTTAAGTCAGAAATGCGTTCACGATGTATGCAACTGCGTTGAAAATGATATCATGTCAGACTAGCTCCAGCAAATTAGCAGCCTGTCATCTAATCAAGCTTGCTGACACCCTCCACTATGCTGTCTGGAAGTGGTGGGATAGGTCTGGATGCATAGAAGTATATCAGCGCAAAGCAAGACAAAAATACCGCAGCAGTGATGGGTAAAACCTGGCCACAGCAGAAAAGTATGTCAGTAACCAGCACTGTAGTAGCAGAAAGCTATGCAGCCTGACTTGCACTTGTGCAGGTATCGTGCTTTCTAAACAGTTGTTGCCTACCCATTTCAACATGTCATGAATCTCTTTGTTCGCCGCTTTTCTTTTGCGTTTGTCCTCATTTGTTTCCTTCTTCCTGCCTGGTCGACAAAATCAGGTTGCTTTGTCAGCTAGGTGCATCCGTTGCACCGACACACGGTTCAGGTCTCCAGGAGACATGAAACAGAGTGAGTGATCACGTGTTGACTTGGTTACCTTGTGTTGCCTTGCCCATGAGTCCGCTTGCGTCGCGCCGAGTACGGTTGCCGCGTTTGCTGAACCGATCAGCCTCGGAAACGCCTTTTGATTCCTGCGGGCCACGCTATGCCGCCGACCCAATGCAAGCAGAAGGTGCTTGTCAACCAGCCGAGATCGGCAAAAGCTGCAAGAGCGTATCGCTGCCTTGCTGAACGCTTCATTCATTGCCTTTGATCAGGCGGAAAGATTGTGTTCGAGGCAAAACTGGATGTGCTTCTTCTTCTTCTGTTTCTGCCAAGGATCTCAGCAGTGTTGCTAGGTACCAACCCTTGCAGCCAGAACGTGTCCTAGCACCTTACCTTTCAGCAGTCCAGGGCTTCAAGAGCCGAAAAATGATCAGCAGGTTTAGATGTGGATGTCATGGTCTTCATGTAGATACTGGTAGGCTTTTGCCTTTAGCATAGCAGGTGCCCAGGGAGCGACGCCATTGTGTTTTCTACGCTTCTGGTTCAGCAGAGGATGAACATCATTTTGTGTTTGATTGCCCTGCATACTGTGCCATCAAGATCAGATTCACAAAGATATTGTGGGGCCCAGCCCTTACACTGTCTTCGTTTTGTACTCAACCTGATCCCAAAGTCATAGCTAGGTTTTTGAGGGAATGTTTTGAACATAGGAACACCCTGTTGGCAGCACAATCTGGGCAAACCCTGTAGTTTAGCTTAGAGTGCGTCAGCTGCGAAGATTAGTGTTTTACATAAGTGCTTTAGAACATGTGGGTATCTTTGTTTGACATTTCAGTCTACTGGTCAAATGGTCATGGTTGGCCCCAATGACCTTTAAAATCTAATGAATAAAAATTGACTGGACCTTGTTTGCAAAAAGCTGATTGAAATACTGGAAAAAGAACAAAAGCTGACTAGGAGCTTGCAACACGTGCAGACTCAGCCCACGTGCATGAAAGGGGACCTGTTACAGGGTGACGCTTATACAAGTAATTGGCTTAGTGCTATTAGGCACACACCAAAGCTCGCACGTAGAATCAGTTGTATCGCAATGAGCTTGGTTGCAGAGCTATATCCTGACAAGACACATGTGCTGTGATCGGGCCGCGTCACGCCGTAATACACTGTAATACATTGCCACACTGCAACATTCCCCCCCACTTAAGTGTGAACGTCCTCGATCATCACCAAGCTCCAAGGTTAGGAACACAGTGAGCACAAAGCCAAATTGTCATTGAACGGATATAACACTGGTTGAGTTCACAACTCACACTGAGGGCAGCCCTCAACACATCTCTGAGGGCATAACCTCACTCTGAGGGCACAACCTCAACACAACTCTGAGGGCGAAACCTCACTCTGAGGGCACAACTTCAACACAACTCTAAGGGCACAACCTCAACACAACTCTGAGGGCGAAATCTCACTCTGAGGGCACAACTTCAACACAACTCTGAGGGCACAACCTCAACACAACTCTGAGGGCACAATTTCAAGGGCTTGATTTGATTGGTTTTCTTTTTTCTCCCGTGTACAACCGCATGCCGAATTGATGGACTTTTTCGAACAGAATTCACTTAAATTGTCTATTGTCTGTTGGCCCTCAGATGGTCCCCAGGATACAAAACCAAAAATGTAGGCTAATAACTGCTCAAAAGGGGCGGTTAACCCCTACAGCGGGAGCCTTTTATGACGTGGCTCACGCCGCACCCTATGCATGCGGCCTAAGCCACTTAATTAATGCGGCTCCCGCAGCAGCAGCAATATATGATAATACCAGGCTGAGCCCATTGCTACAATATCCAATCTGAGCAAAGTGAAACTCGTCACTCAAACATCGACCTTGGTGTTTGTTGTAACAAAAAAGGCATCTAGTGTTGACACAATTGTGAGCAAAAAGCTTCAGCTAACCTGCAGTGTGAGTCATGTAGTACCAAAAAACAAATGCTGCCCTAATGTGGAATTATGCCACTGCATACCGACTGCCACTGCAGGTCACACACAAAAACCGCATTTTCCTAGCACTGTTCTGCAATGCTGTATCAAACAAAGGGCCGCCAATAGCACCTTTCACAGCCAGCTCTTTATATCTCTTGTACTCATCGTACTGCCTCTCAAGTTGCCTCTGCCGCCTAGGATTGTCAGGAACACCTGGTTCACGCAAGTTGTTGAGCCAATCCTGCATGATTTTCAGCTTGACTTGCAATGGTATTGCTTGCTTAGCACCCTTTTTCATCACAGAATCCAAATGCTCTGCCTTGATGCAATGCTTTGCTTCCACAAACACCAGCACCGCCTGGGCGTCCAGTTTGCCCATCACAGCTCCATCAAATTCACAGAGTACTGACCCATCATCTCTGATGATCTGAGTGATCTGAAGCTGCACTGAGTCCTTGAGATGCTTGACGACTGCAGCTGTGACTTCCTGCTCAGTGCCTGTGTTTGAGTGCTTGGTCCACCCATCCACAAAGACCTGATGTTGCTCCAACAGCACTGACGTGTTGGATAAATGCCTACTGATTTCGCCTATTTCGTAAAACATCCGTTTGCCAAACCAGTGTGACAGACCTGCTTGCTGCAGAGCATGCTGCAGATCCAATGCTGAGAAATGATTGAAGCCAACATTGACTGTTACGCTTTCTCTGGCTGAAAGAAACTGAAAGATGCTGGGCAAAACAGTGACTGTAAAACGGTTGAACATCAAGTTCAGGTGGAAGATGGGTGCGCTTGGTCGCCAGTCGGACTGCTCCAACCCTTGCAGCAGACCCTCCACATCACTGTCCATGAGATTGAGATGAGTCAGATCCCACTCCAACGCCTGCAAAACAGTCACGTTAAGTGAGGGCAGAGCTAGCAGCTGATTCGCAGCTATTCGACGCTCGTACCCCATTTTCTGCCAGTTCTTGCCCTTGTGACACCAAATCCTCGATCTTCGACTCATCTAACATGGCTGCTGGTCGATAGCAGCTTTGCCTCAGATTCGCAGGCAGGGAGAAGCTACGTGGATAGACCGACATGCAGCAGGGTCGATCCCTCCGAAACCATGTGCATGCGCTAATGCTTCCTGTGCGCTTGCGCAAGGCTGTACAGGGTGCCTAGGCAGTATTAGGCAGTGTTAGCATGTATCGTAACTGATACTGACTGGAATCTTCTGACTGTTGCGACTGTTGCGTAGACGCCAAACAGTTGAGGTTTCACTGTTGTTGCTTTGACTGTCTATTGTGCCCCTATTCGCCCCAAGGACATCAAGATCATCAAATTATTGATAAATGAGTGTTATGAGTGCAAGAATCATGAAGCTTGAAGAGATTTCAGCATTCGCAATGTATCTGATGAAAGCCCTTGCAAGTCAACGAGTGTTAGAAGGACACAGTTTGACCTCGGGTTTTGTGCACCCTGACCTCTCCTTCAGCCAGTGAGAATGTACCCAAAACCATGCACCTTTATGAGCAGCTCCAGCAACAATACGACAGCATGTCAGCCCGCTTCCTGGAGCAAGGCCTTGCAGCTGACTCTATAAAACAAATCAGGTGAGTTATTTTGGTGCTGATGCATCTTGCAGACATGCAGGTGTACAACTGTCAATATGGAAATACATGTACAGTACATGCACGTTCATTGTTGACCTCTCTAGTCGTGCACTGGCACTTCATAATTTGCTCATCAAACACCTGCTTCAAAAGGCTGGCTGCATCCTGGTTTTAATGCGACCATGAGTGGTGTACCCTTTCGGCAAGTGTCTAACCTGTAGCAAGTCTTGCACAGTCTTGCTCAACATTTTGCTTCGCACCTGTACTCCCAAATTGAGCAAGTGGTGTGGCTGTGGATGTGGGTCACCTTACCCGACTTACCCTTCTTTCCAACTTTTCTGCTTGCTCCTCAGAAAGTTGTTAGCTCTGAGCAATAAATGGCTTTTTCTAGGAATGACAATAAAACTGGGAAAGCTAAGTAAGCTGGGAAACCCAGTATTACAGACAGTCAATCCCAATCAGCTTTTTGCACAACCTTTTTGATGGCATGAACTCCAGCATGACGCAGGTTAATGATTTGGATGGTAACTGCATACAAAAATGACTTTACCCAATTGGTTCTTGGGCAGCCTTACAGCACTGCAACAGTTGCGTAATGTCTTGAACAAAAATCTGGCTGTAAACAGATGTGCTGTATTTTGATTATTGTGCAATGGCAAAGAGCTGCTTCTACCTCAGTGATGCTCTCGAATGTCTTGTAGGCTATCTGGTCCAGTTCGTTAGCTAGATCTCTGAGATCGCTAACCGCCCAACCGTAACTGGTAGTAGGTATTGTGGTAGGCATTCCCTTGGTAAGTAGGAGCGGAGAGACAAAGTTTTATGATGTCCAACAACGATCGAATGGCTACTTTATCCTGGGTATTCAGGCTCGTCGTGTTTACCATTTTCCAATCCCTTCATGATTGTTAAAATCCAAGGGATGTCAACTTTATTAACAGACCACTGATTTTGTCTAGGAGATCGAACGTCTCATCCTCGATGCTCTTGTGTGCTTAATTCTTCCAGGAATTCTAACACCAGTTTTAGGTGCTTTATCAGGTTATCATCACGAGGTGCCACATGGAATTACAGAAAATTCAGAGTTTTGTCAAGGTCCTGCAGAGCTACAGTACTCTGTGTACAGAAAAAAGCAGTGTCATGTCACGGTTAGTCAACGCTATCATAATGCAGATAATGTCTTTACGTAATTTCTGCAGCGTCTGGCGTAGATCTCTGCCCATCCGATGATCTGCCCTAGACCACTGTAGCATCTGCCCTAGACCGTCTATGGATCAGCGCCAGAGCACTGTAGGGTCTGCTCTAGAGTTCTGTAGGGTCTGCATGCAGAAGAGGAGAAGCCTAGATCTGTGTGCAGAGTTCTGCAGGTCTAGGGCTGCAGAAGAAGCTTCTGCCATCTCTGGATTATGATAGAGTTGACTGATCTTCTATAGATTTCGAGGGTTAAGTTGGGGAAACCCCAACACAACCCTGAAAATAAGGGCAAACAGGCATGGTGTGGGTGTTAGTCACAGGCAAGGGCCTTAGTCACCTTGTAACACCTCTGGCCACTCTCCCCCGATTATAGAGAATTAACCATTAACCCCCTATATTTTCTAAAATTTCTGTAATAAGTGTTACTTTGTTACATGGGAATTAGGTACTGCACTAAGTACTGGATGCTTATTTGGCTCTGAAATCCTTTGTAGCACAGGTGATTTGGGCTGACAGATAGGGTCTGATTTCATATCTTTAAAACATTGCTTACCAACGGGCCCTGTTTTGACTGGGTTTAGTCACACACACAACCCTATGCCTGATGACAAACTCTGACAAATCCCAGGAAAGCTAAGGATACTGGATGTGGTCAGTGGTCAGTGGTCAGTCAGACAAATATATATCCATACAACTATCCGGCAATGTAACTGACTACTGACCTTAGGGTTTCTCTGCATTATGTCAGGATATGTTCAAATATATAACATCAAGCTGACTAGGAGCTTGCAAAACGTTTAGACTCAGCCACGTGCATGAAAGGGGGAAATTCTTGCCCCAATCTAGCTGGATTCGCACGCAGGATGCGCATCCGAGGGCACAGAGATCACTCGCTGCAGTCAGACTCATAACACCACTCGACACACGCATACACACTTGGGAAACTACTTAGCCGTTCAGGTGCGACAGTATGCTTGCGGAGGAGTAACAGGAGGCACTGAAAAGTGCTGACAAGGCATTCGCCAATAAGAGCACCAAACTTAGGCGGAACGGGCAGTATATGAAGGTAAGAAGGCTTGGCCTTGTAGTTTACCGTTGTCACGAGAGTCTGCGGCTGCTGTGTGTGAAGGTATCGATTTGTGTCAACAGCATACACGCTGCCGCTCTCGAACGGTATCTTGTGGACGGCAGCTCCACAACTGCCTATGACCTGCTGTACGAGTCATGTTTGGATTAATTACTGTGTCCGTGCACTTTCAGGTACATCGCATGAAGGCTTTCAGTTTCATTCGATCTTCTTTGGCCGGGGGTTGTTATCAAGGATCTGCTCCCAAACCTGAGGATTCTGCCTCAGGGTTTATACCCAAGGTTCCCAGTCTGCTGTTTGATTTGGAGGTAATAGCACGACGCGATGTGGGCATTTGGCCCTGTCGGAAAATAACTATGGCATTTGACCGATTGTTGCACTGCAAATTTTGGAACATGCTGCAGCTGGAGGATGGCAGTACAGCATCTGCAGAGAACCAAGAAGATCCTGGTGCTCCTACAGTTGCTGCTCATATAAGATCCCTTACTGAGCCGCGCTCTGAAGAAGAGTGCCAGGTGAACAGACATGTATTTGTGTTTGCTGTTGAAGCTTTGCTGCACGTGTGTCTCTTTTTGTAGTGTTTCTGACACTCATTGAATCTAACAAATGAATTGCTTCTGCAGCTGGCATCTCATGTGCAGCTGGTGCAAAGATTGCTTGTTGAGAGTGGCAAGCGTCAAGGGCTCGACGTCTTTGAGGTTGCAGAGGGACTGCGCAAGCTAGGACATGCTGTCACAATCCGTAGTGCGCTGGGAGGGGGCGGCGGCAATGAGTGTCTCCGAAACCTAAGGCACAGATTTTTGACATGCCGCATGCAAGGTATAGATCTCTGACCATTGCCATCTGAAGCAATCACACTTACAGCTTTGTACATATAGCTATGTATGTGCATTTGTGCAAGTACATATGGACACATCCAACAAGGCACTACCTAACTTCTTTCATCCTGTCAGTCAGGCAAACTCAATGTGCTGCTGTAGTTAGGTGTGTGTGTGTGCATGCAGGCACCCAAGGGCATGTGAACTACATTGTAGACCCTTGTTTCAGAGAGCAGTTTGAAATTGCTCATGTAACTCCCCGTTATGACTGTGTACTGTCAGAGGTTCCCGCCCACTTCATTGGCACTGAGGAACAGGTAGCAGCTGTAGTAGAAATTATGTCCAAAGAGATCAGTCGAGCGTTCCAGCAAGCAGGTGCTACTCTGCCCCCTTGGCGTCATACAGCCAGTATGCTCAGCAAATGGCAACCACGCAAGTCAGAAGATGTCAGCTTTGAAGGGCAGACTTTAGACAGCAGAACACCCTCTCTTCCACAAGACCTGCCGCCCCCTGTAATTCGCCATCATCTGGGGGGTCCTGGTCATGGGTACTTGCAGCGTCATAGCACCAACAATGCCAACAATGCATGGCCTGCTCGACGTCATGGTGCAACTGCTCGAGTGTCACTTGATGATGGCAGTCGTAAGGGCCGTTTGTCACTTGATGAGGGCAGCAGGAGGAAATTCAGTGAGAGCCCTAGCACAACTGTGGTGGCTCCACGTGGGGCTACACCGCCAGCAGGTGTGGTAGCCACTGTGCAGCAGTCCATCAACGCTTTGAGCAGAAAGACGTCGTTCAACTCAGTAAACCATGCAGTCCATTTGGTGTAGCTTGAAATAAGAGTAGCAAGAAGAGATGAGAAGTGCCTCAAAAGTGAGCGTGTGATCCGTCATGTCAGACTTACATCATGCTTTTGGGCATCATGCACTTTTGAGTGGCAAACAATGAATGCATTTGTGAGTGAGAGCCAACAGGTGCTTTTTCTGAGCGCACATACATTTATCGTGCTGCCAGCACCTTCCCTTCCCCTTTCCTGGCCCCAGTTATGGTTGCAATGTGAAGCCATCTTGTCAAGAACATGATTCCATACAGGTTGTGTTGTGGGCAGATGCATCATGATGATGTGCTTGCTAGTTTCTTTTGTTGATGATGCACAGTCTCAATGATCTGTCTGGTACCTGTACTCTGTTGAGCTTTGTCAGTGGAAATATTTCATTTTTGTTCAGAACTGCTTAGCAACCGACAATGAAGATCAAATCCAGTTCAAGGCTGTTTTGATGAATGCAATGTCGATGTAACAAACTCACATCTGATTGCGCAATGTCATACTGGTGCGCTGTCCCTCCAGCCTCGAAACCACAATATTAGCCTTGAACAAATCAAATAACATGTACAAAGTCGTATCTAATCGCACATCGTCAATATGTGCCAACTCAAGTAGCACGTTCACCTCGGAACGTTTAATGTGTCCCTAGAACTGCACTGAACAAACAAGCAATGGGAACTATGTGAGTGATGTACAATAACAGAATGACTTTCAAAGAGTGCCAGTGATGGACTTGTCAGGGCTGACATCTGTGCTGCTGAGGCTGAATGTAGGCTCAGCTGCCATCTCTTGGTGACTCAAGCTGAAGTCAGGACTTGCAGGAGCTGGCAAACTTATATCAGCTTTCCTGCTTGGCATCTCATTTGCAACAGCCCTGTCCTCACAAGCATGCAGGAGTGCCCCATCTGTGCTCCATGGCTCAGTGTCAGTTGTCATGCTGGGCAGCCTGCTTTGGAAGCCATTACTCACTGCTTGTGAGCCTAACTCGCCACCACTGCCATCTGACAGTGGCAATGCTGCAGAAGCTGCTCTTGCTTCGCCTGCATTCACATACGAATGTTCAATCTCCTGTGGTAGGTTGTCATGAAGCTTTGTCAACATGAGCTGTGACTTGCGTTGCATGTAGCTAGACACATGCACCATGCACAGCGTCTTGTGCACCCTCTCATATCATTGAACTGCGCGAGATCAAGGTGGTGAACATGCTCAGTTGCTGGTAGGTGCATCGTGTGATGCTCACCATGACTTCAGAGCCCTCAGAAGCTGGCAACTGAACAGGCAAGACGCTTTGCATCATCAGAACACAAGAAATTTTGAAATTTGTTACTCGTATGACTATCATGTCTCATTTGCACCTGCATACTTTGCCTTGGCTGTCAAAACAGGCTGAGCTGCGCTGTAGGACTGACGCAAGAACTGCAAGGTGGCATCCGGGTCTGACAACTCTGAGGAGGCTGTGCTGGAGGTGCTGCCAGATGACCAAGATTGCTGGGAGGATGCACTCTCCTCCCTCCGGCTTATCTGATGACCCTGGGTTTTGCCCATCCTGTGCTAAGACCCATTGCTTTTTTGCTGCGATGCAATTGCTGATACTGGGCAATGTGATTAATTGACTTGTTCAGTTCCATTGTCATACGCGTCAGATGAGCACAAAAAGAGCAACAGTCTGTGCAGAGCTGAGCACTTGCACAGATCTGGCAGCTCAGCAGCGTTTGAGTTGTCATGGCATGGGGCAGAAGGCTTACATGGCAGGGCTGTTGGGATGAAGCTGGGCTTGCATGCTGTCCTCAGCTGGGGCTGCTTGGGGATGCCCTGCAGTTTGCTGCTGCCTCACAGGAATCTGGGAGGGCAGGAAGTCCTGCAATTGCCCTTGCAGACGGCGTGCTTGATCAGCCAGACGGGCCACCTGCAAGTGGCCCCTATTAGGTATGCGCAGCAAAACCGCTGCAAGGGGACTAAAGCAAGCCAAGCATGCATCCTGCTTTGTGAGTGAGTCCGCCTGTTTGAATTGGGATTTGAAGACATGTGTGCACCCTGGAATGCGTAATTTCGACCGCCTGGGCTTGCAGTTCTGCCAAAATCCATATCTAGCCTGCCAGGACCAGCTTTGAATTAGCCACCCTGCCTATGCTGATGTTCTGCACATTTCACTGATGATTGAGCATCAGCAACTAAGCATTCTGGGATTCTCAGGGTGCGCTCTTGCAGGACACAGCGCAGCGTGTCACTTTCACAAGGGCAATGCCATTGGAAAATTCAGCGTGCAAACAGCATATACACAGTGGCAAGGCAGACCTGTTTGGCTGCAGACCGCTCCTTCTGCAGCAGCTGCTGCTCAGTGGTTTGATGCCGGGCTTGGGAAGAAGAGGCAGCATGGGCAAGGTGGGCAACCTGCTCCTTCTGCATGCGCTGCCGCCATGCTGTGTCCAGCTCCAGTATCTGCGTCACAACAGCAGTCATTGTGCATGTCATCAGTCACACAGTCATTGGATGGTCAAGTCTGTGACCAGATGTGCTCAGCACCAAGTGAGTGGATGGGTCGGCGATTGACTGGAATGCAGTTCACAGTGGCTGGCCGGTGGGAGGTTTGAGGGGCAGCAAATGAGTTTGTGACCTGCTGCTCCCTGTTGAGTGCCAGCTTGGCCATAGCAGCCTCATGCCGGCGCCGGACTTCCCCTTCACGCTGTGCGCTCTCGTTACTCATTTGCTCGGCCAAAGCTGCCATCTTGGCACGCTCCTCTTCCTCTACCACCCTCTGCTGCTCGCCCACAGCTGTGGCATGATCCAGCCGGGCCTGAGCACATGCAGCAGACTTCAGCAGAAATCATGCAGATGGCGTGCTCTGTGCTCACCCCTCCCCCCCCCCCGGGGCCCTTACAGCTGTGTCACACTGACCTGCTGATCCTGATGGCCAGGCATGTCACTTGTGGGAAACTGTCTTGATGTGTTGAGTAAAGCCTTTCCAATTGCAATCTCCGTCTCTGGTTGTGCTCTTGAGCCCATGACATTCTTTACAGTGAAAGCATACATTGTCTGCAGCTTGCATTGGGAGGCGTAAACCACCAATGGATCAAGAAACAACATCATGGTTGATTTTACCTTGATCTCATCTGCTTGTAGTAGCAGTTGAAAGTTGGTGTCCTGGTCCCTCTGCCGCTCAGCCTGTACTTGCTGCAATGTCTCACCAGCAATTTGCTCCTCTTCTGCATTAGCCCTCTCCAGCTGCCGCCTATACAGTATTCAAACAGTCATAGTTGGCAGCGCAATGATGTGGACCCTGTCAACACAGGCTGACCGTCAAACACAGAACAGCATGCAAGCAAGCACTGAGGTTGCTACAGTAGATCAGGCTGCACACTTGTACAAATCCAAGAGCATATGAGAAGGCTGACAAAAGAGACAAGTTGCTGTGCAGCAGGTGCATGGCAATCTCAACTCTGACATGCTCATCAACCCAAAAACACTGGAAGCTAAAGGACACTCAGGGGGGAACGTTCGATTCAGCAGAAGCCAAAGGGAGCATGCAGTAAGATACACACCGGTGTTCCAGCAGTTGGGCCTCTTTCTGGCGCAGCACAGCGGCAGACTGCAGGTCTTGGTACAGCACCTTGCGCTGGGCTTGCTCCACCTGACGTTGCAATTCAGCAGCTGCCTTGGCCGCCTGGCGCCGCCCTGCCTCCCCTTCATACCATGCCCTGTCTGAGTCAGCCTGCAAGGCACAAACACTGTGCTGACATGCATGCATGCATGTATTCTAACAGGAAATCAGCATGCTTTGGCTGCCGACCTCACCCTCCCGCAACATGTGCTGGCAACCTGCATGTGCCCCATGCTTGGCTGTGTGGATCACAGAGATCTGTGGGAAAGCCAACGTCAGACTCATTTAGGCCAGGCATGGACTCGCAGATGGATGCAGTGGCTCTTCAGGCAAAACATAACATATATAAGGCAGCAGCAGCATGGTCACATCATCATCATTGGCATCATTCTAGAGCGTGTCAACCAGGCTTGGATTGCAAGGTGCCACACAGCTGCAGTTGGACCAGGAGCAGTGCCAACAGCAAATTGAGCAGCACCTTGAGATGAAGGAAGGTGGCTTCTTGTGCAGCTCTTGCTGCTTGCCGCTGTCTTTCGGCATCCACACTGTCGGCTGCTGCCTGAGCCGCATGCTCACTTGCTTTGCGCAGCCGCCTTTCCCTTGCTACCTGTATAATGCGCACCGCTGCTCAGGTCCTCTCAGAGACTATACGCACGCCTCAAGCCTGTCAACCTTGTGTGTGGTCTGAGCAGCGTCTGTCAACACGGCCTGGACTGGGAGTTCAAGTTCTGCAGTGCACATGCATTGCTACGTGCGCTGTCAAACCTTGCAGTCTTGCTGCAGCTGAACACCCTGAAAATCCTGTAGCTGCAGACAACCGGGGCATCTGTCCCATAAAGCAGAATCCCACACAACACAAAAGGATGTTGGCTGATGCTAAGCAAGCAAACAAGTAATAGACATAGACAGCAAGTGACCTGCTGTAAGTCTGCTTCTTGTTGGAGCTGCTTCTCTAGGACAAGGCGAGCAGCCTCAGCTCTTGCAGCAGCCTCCATCTCTGCAGCTGCCTCTGCAGCCCGCCGCCTCTCTGCCTGCACACACACCATGCACAAGCTCAAGGCTTGTTCAGCTTGATGACCATCTGCCACATCCAGAGCCTGCACAACCTGTTTGCTACAGTGTCATGGCTGAGCAGCACCTGCGCCTGGGATCCTTCAGATTGGCGCTCTTGAGTGTAAAGCATGGCAGCATCAAACTTGCCCACGTGAGAACACTAGCGCAACTACCTGCTGGCATTCAATGCCCACACTGCATAAAGCTCACAATCCTGGACACTGGCCACATGCAAGCTTCCTTCCTTGACCTTTCCAACATTCAGCAGGCATGACTGACCTGGTGCAATCTGAGGGCGTCTTCCTGCTCTTGTGCAGCCCAGTCAGCCAGCTGGCTGGTGCGGTGGGCCTCAACTGCAGCCTGGCTGGCAGCCACCTCCTGCCTCAATCGCATCTCGGCTGCTGCATGCAATGCATCCTGCTGTAGCAGCCAGTTACGCTGCCCCGCCTCAAATTCCAACGCCTGTAGCCACAGCATGTCCAAAGTAGGGTTGCAACTGCAAACTCTGTACCACATGAATTGTAGCTTGCAGCATCTTGTCTGCAGCTGCTGAAACCAAAGCATCCTGCAGCAGCCGCTTGTGCTGGTTTGCCGCCAACCCCAATGCCTGGGGCAGCAGCATGTCATCATGTCACAAGTTTGCGATCTATGTCTCAATGCAGATGCAGCGACAGATGAGCTGTTGCACGGAGTTGCTTGTCTGAGGTGCTGCATGTGCTGAACCCTGCTGCATCACTATGTGGTGATGCCCTCACACACCAATGTGACAGTGGTGTGGAGTGTTGCTGCACTGCAGGCCAAAACAGCATGCACAAGAGGTCATACTCAATGACTGCTGGCGTCTTGTCCTGACTCATTCTGCTGACCGGGCACAGGAGGTGGGCGAAGCATATGAGTGACAGGACTGACCTTGATGGCTTCCTCTTCTGCCTTGGCCTTGAGGAGGCGGGCGGCCTGGCGCTGCTTGTGCTGCACCTCCTGCTTCACTGACTCCACCTCCACTGCGCACTGCTGCTTCACCGCCTGCCACACCGTGGAATACCCTCAGTGGGCTGCTGGCATGTTGCATGTGGTTGTACTGCAGAACTTGCAAAGCTGATTACAATTTACTGTTACTTCAGCGATGAAGTTGCACACTCATTGCTGTCTGTACTGCCCAGATTTATGACCAGCCTGTGAATGACAACGCCAGCTGGTGCTGTGCACAGCATCTTGACTGATATTTTGATCTGGCAGACGTCCTGTGTCTGTGCCAATTGTTGGACTGCAACTGCTTTTCAGTGAAACCTGATTTCTGAAGGCTGATTTGGACTGATGCAATGAGGCAGGATGACTGGCTTGCCTGGAGCTGAGTCTGGTAGGCCTGCTCCATGCTCTCCACTTGTCTCAGCCGCTGCTCCTTGGCAACATCATCCAGCCTCTGAGCCTCAGCTGCCAGCTCATCCTCATGCTGCCTCAAGGCTGCTCGGCGCTCGGTCTCAAGCAAGCTCAGCTGCTGCCTTTCCTACAGGAACACATCAGCAGTCCTGTACTCTCTCATGATGCTGCAACAGACACAGCCCTGTGACTCATTCACCATCTTGCTGCTTCAAGGCTGCTGTGTCTCCAGCAAGCTCACCTACAAAGGCACAGCACATGCAGCAACAGTTCATGTGCTGTCAGTAGCTGCCAATCAGCTTAGTGCTCGGCCTTGCCAGCAAAGCTCATCTGGTGCTTGTCCTGAGAGAACAAACACTGACACCTCTCATGCGAGCTCAACATTGCAACAGAGTGGCTACTGTCTGAGAGTCTCTGACCCTCTGCTGCCAAGTTCTGGTGAATACTGGTGAGTACACAACTTGTTCTGTCAAAGAGGTCGGCCGCTGCCTCTCGTTCACATAGGCAGGATCATTGGTTGCATGCATGCATCTGCTGTGCATCTGATCAAGCCTTTGACAGCACCCAACATGCAGAGAGTACAGCCATATTGCCACAACGATCCACCGGCTCAAGGCTCAAAACATGCAGGTCCAGCTTCAGGATAGCTTGGGAGCAGCTTTCAGCAAGAGTACGAATGTACAGACTGGGCAGAGGGCGGAGACTAACTCTGGCAAAGGCTCGCTGCTGCTGGGCTTGGCAGTTGGCCTGGGCTTCCAGCTTGGCCACCACCTTCCTGCGGCGGGCTAGCGCATCCTCTGCTGCCTGGACACGCTCTCTCTCTCCAATCTGCAACAACTCTGTGGCACTTGCAACAGGCTGGAAGATGCTGTTTCAACTGCTGCAAAAGCTAGGCAATATATGCTGACGAGTCGGTTGTTGCTGTACTTGTGAACATATACCCAGATATGTCAGAAGGCACGTAAGACAAGTGAAACGTCGCAAGGGGGCTCACATACAGACATTTGTACATGAGATAGCGTGGAGGGATGGATGGAAGACAGTCATGCAAGCGGGGCAAAGCTGAGTGATGGTGCACTGATGCATGGCCTGCAACAAAGCAAGCCTGTGTGTGACTAGTTGCGCTGCCACTCGGCTGGTGGGACAGACAAGCAAGGAAAGCAAGCTTGCTACAGAGTTGATCTTTGAGGCAGACATGCAGCATTTCCAAGGGTGACGTAGTTGCAATGAGCAGCTGACCTGCAGCTTGACAGCGGATGGGGGAAAGTGCTTGAAGAGGGGATAGTTATGATCCCCACAGGCCAGGGGGTGCAGGGCCTGAGCAGGGGGGCCTACATCCTCTGGGGTTGCATCTCGCAGCTGGTACGCATGCCTGATCATCTGCATGCAGCCATAAATTGCAGCACATGGAGTCAGAACTGGAACAGGTGTGCTGTCACTGGGTTGTTCATGCAGTGTGTTCATTCAGTTGCGAGGTGAGTTGTATGTCAGCAGGACTGCGACACAGAACCTGCATACAGGTCCAGTAAGTCTTCCTGCACAGGCTGGCCAACAGGCAAGTGGCATACAGCGTTGTGTAGCTAGAGCTTTCAATTGGCAGAACAGGCATGCGTGAACATTTGCCAGCATACGTAAAAGACAGATGCATCAGGACTGACAATCACAGGCTCATGCATACAGCAATCAATCACATCACAGACACCATACTGGCTCCACGTGCTGCAGTGAACAGCAACTCAGAAGAGTAATACCACAAAGAGCGATAAATCATGCAGAGCTGTGCGTGACACTGTGCAGTATCACAGCTGAGCAGGCAGTTCTGTTGCATTTGATGAGTTGGACATGCTCACTGTGCTGAGGTCTGAGGCAGCAATATGAGGAGGAGTCCAGCCAGAGCGATATGAAAACCCTTTGCTTGCAGCCCACATGCGTTCATGTCATGCAGCCCAGTCATTCATGTCACGTAGGTGTTGTGTCACCTTGTTGAGGTCCAGAGGGTTGCAGCGGCGAGTGATGCCTTCCATCTGCTGCATGGTCTCAGCAGACATGATCTGTGCTCTGAAGTACATCAGGTATGACAGAAGCAGGAACATGAGGAAGGGTGGGCTGTTGCTGAAAACGTGGTCCCACAGCTTCAGCCAGTGTGACTTGGAGAGCACCTCTGTCAGGGCTGTGGACAGCAGCCCCCATGCATGCATCTCAATGCCCCCAGGCCCTGCAGTTGACCACACGCTGCACATCTTATTGTGCAACTGTCCAGACTGGCAGCAGTTCAGGTTGGTAGACATGGCAATTGTCTGATACACGTCCTCATGTCATGACAGCCCGGCTGTGATGCACGGACTGCCGACCTGCAGCGTGGCAGCTTTCGCTTGCCTCAGAGTTTACCGTCTCGTCTGCTAACATGTTAGGACTTCTTGATTGGACTGAAGGGCAGGCCTTGAGCAGGATTCAGGCCATAAGCATAATTCAGTGAGGATTGTAGCCAGGATTGCTAACATGGACTGACCTGATGACATGGCTTGGAACAGATCAGGGTCATGGAAGGCCAGCACCTCCCCCAGTTGTCCCAGCACAGGCAGGGGTGGATGAGGAAAGTGGGTGAACCAGTGCTGGCCCCAGTTGCTCAGCAGACTTGCTATCACCTGCAATATGGCATGCTTATGCACCAGAACAAGAAGACCTAACCAGATGATAACATGGGAAATTATTTGGGAGGCACACAAATGGACAGTGATGACCCAACAGAGTCTGCAGTCATAAGACACAGCTGGATGGCAAAAGGCATGGGTCAGGAAATGCGAAGCAGGTCAGTTTGAGTGTGAATAAACAGGACAGCAATCATGTTTGTGGGCAAGCTACAGGTTGCTTGTGCGCTGAGGTCCTGCATCACTGTTCAGCACCTCAAAGCAGCTCTCCAGATCTGCCTTGAAGAGCCTGACAAAGGGGAAGGCTAGCGCAGGTAGAAAGGCAACCTCCCCCAGCACAGGTGCCCAGTGGGTCAGGGCTGACAGTGTACGTGCCAATCGTCTGAGCAAAGCCCTGTCCCCTACTGGATAGTCTTTCTCCAGGTGTGCATATGCTGGATGCATGCCCATGTTGGACAGGCCCTGCAGTGCATGCCTTCCTGCTCATTCAGCTGTGGACTGGGCACCATCAACTGTGGACTGGGCACCATCAACTGCTGAATGCAGTGAGCACAATGCATCAAACAGGGAGCTACTCGGAACTGTGTGTACCTAACCATAGGGGATACACATTTTGAATGAATGAATGAATTCCATGAATGAACGAATGAACAAACGGACGAACAAATGAATGGATTGTTTCAGCACATGTGTGGCAATTACATCACGAGGCGTATCTAGCCCTAGAAGTTACAGGAAGGTGTGAACAGTGTTCTGTCACTCAGAAAGGAAAGCTTGTGTTCTCACTGTGCAGACTGAGCATCTGGAATGAGGCCTACACGCACAGTGCAGGATGCAGTCATACATAGAACCAGGACAGGACTATGCCATGCAAAAGCTGCAACATTTCTTCAAGAAGGGGTGTGTACCTGAAAAGCCTCAGAGTTGTGTGGCAGGCGCAGCAGAAAGTCCCACACCAGCAGGCGATACTTGGCTGGGTACTCTCCATATGCCAGTAGCAGCTCCTGCAAAGGGCATAAGCTGGGTTGCAATCTACCAAGCCTTTGCTCAGCTAGGCTGCTGTTTGCTTGATGCCTGAGCACATGTTGAGATCAATGGTGTTTCCTAGGCATACAGGGGCAATTGTCACATACACACCTAGTACCAGACTGCTGTGTGACAGCAGTGAAGAGTGACAGTCGCAGGGCGAACATGTAAAGGCTGCTAAGCATTGTTGCACAGGAAGGCAATCTGCCTGGACACAGCAGCGTCTCAACCCAGTAGGGACCTTTTCCCAGCTGACACAAGTCAGCATTGAAGCTGTTGATGGATTTGTCAGTTGTATGCAGTTGGCTGCCATTGACAACAAGGGCAGGAGCCCACCTGCAGGCGGTGCTGGTTGAGCTGCACCCCTTGGGGGTCCAGGCGGGCCACCCTGCACTGCTGGTTGTTGGGCACTAGGCTTTCTTCCTGGGCATCCTTTCTGACAGCATGTGTCTCTTTATCAGCTGCATGGTCAGAAAAGCTAGGTGATGCTCCTGGTGTGTTGGCTGGTGTGACAATCCAGGCATGTCGGTAAAGCTGATGCTCTGTTCAATATCATCTTGATAGACAGTGGCGCAGCATTATCTGTCTGACACCATCAGACTATGTCCAATTGCAGCCTGGATCACAGGTGAATCACCAGCCTTCTGTTTGTTCCCCTTTGCTAGTTCACCATGCACTTGTGCTGTAACTCGCAGCAAATGCATGTCCTTTACTGCAAACGTGACCATGCAGATGGCAGCAATGGCATCTGCATTCCTTTGGCATAGCATATGCTTGCAAGAAAGCTGCTTAGCCAATCAGTAACACTTGGCTACGCTGCACTTCAATCTTGGTTGCAAGTTTGATGTGGTGTCAAAGAAGGTTACGCTCGTCCAGTGTTGCATGTCACCTGCTCTTCTGCTGTCATGCCGTTTGGGGCTATGCCCACCTGGTTGCTTTGAGTGTGCCGCCTTTGTCTGAAATGGCAGTACCAGCTTTGGATCTGACTTGAGCCCGTTAGCAGTAAATGCGTTCTCTTTGCCTGTCGAGGTCCCAACCAGCTTGGCGGGGCTGGATGGTGGGGAAGACACACAAGGCCCTGCTTGCTGAAGGGATGTTCGCGAGGTGCGCCTCAGAGGCTGTGCTGTTCCCACTTGCTGCTTGCGCACAGCCACTAGATCATACAGATGCAGCTGCAGCAGTAGCATTTGGTGTAAGAGAGCTTCTCTCAGTGGCAGTGGCAGCAGGGGCAGTTGAACAGACCATGCAAATGCATGAACATCAGCTGCTATTGGCTGGCTTTTCTTGGCACATGCTGTTCAGGTCTGCTGCACATGTACATCAGCTGCAGTCATAAGGCAGCAAGACTGCAAACGTGCATGTCATGTGCCGTTGTACTGCTCCAGATAAGTGCAGGCATGTTGGTCATGCAGCATCAGCCTATTGCTGTTCCTGAGGTCCTGCATGACGACATGAATGCAAGTCCTGCAATGCTGGATTATGACGGGCTCAGCTTCAAGCCAGACGGGATGCTTGAATGTGCTGAATGCTTTGCACAAAATGCTGCCGAAGCAATCCACAGCAATGATGGCAAGCAGGCACTGGACACTGGCAGTGCCCATTTGCTGACCCACCTCCCCTTCTTGAGTGATGAGTGCTGCATAGTTGCCTCTGCGGTCCAGGGCCATCTTCACACACGCTTGTTTCTGTATTGCAGGCTCAATGCAGCAGCACACCTTGCCCTCCACCACATCCACAAATCGCACAACACCATCAGTTCCCACAGCTGCAGCCAGGCAAAAACTACACACAGTGGACGCGATCAATCAGCTTCAGGGTATCATGCAACAGGACAAGCACAGCACACTGCAAGACATGTCACACAATACAAAACTGCTGTACATAGATCTGGTTATTCTGTGTTGTGATCTGCAGAAGTGAATCTTTGGCCTGCTTACTGTAGGTCTGTTGTGTGTCATCTATGCAAAAAGAGATCTTGTAACGCCCACATGGTATCCAGCAACCGACAACAGCACATCATACAGGATTGATGTGATGGCGGGCATTGCCACTGCCCAACACAAAGGCAGAAGCTAGTCTAGCCAGGTGTGATGCACACAGCCTCTCACAGTGGATCTGTGTGCCACTGTTCAAGAGTTCAAGAAGCAAGAGGCCAAGAGGTGTCGTGCAGGCTGGACTTGATCAGCAGCACATGTGAGCCACAGGCTATACCAAGACATTGATGTCCACCCCTCAATCGTGACTCACATACAGACAAAGCTGGCTTGCACAGTGTCTCAGGACAATCTCTTCAAAGTATACCTGCTACTGTTTGTGAACCTGGCATGAAGTGCAGCTGAGCTGTGCCATACACGCTGTGCGGTATGGGCAGGTGCAGGGCATACAACAGCTCAGCAGCAGCCAGGTCCCAGATGAAGAGCAAGGGAGCGGTGCCCCCAGCAACCATCCAGGCACCGTCAGGGCTGACACAGAAGGTCCGGCAGGCAGGCTGGCTGCTGCCTGGTATAGCAGGCTCCAGCTTCTTTAACAGGCTGAGGCTTGTTGCATCCCATAGCCAGAAGCTGTCATCCTGCAGCATAAACAGCTGGTTGAGCTAGTGACCTATAGGCTGACTGAGGGTAGGTCTCAAGTCTTCTCAGCTTGGCATCATTACTCCGGTCATGTAGCATCACTGAGCTGAAGCGTTGACTCTGTGACACTTTGCGAGCAACCCGCAAATGACATGTGCAATAAAACGCTGATGTCCATACCTTGAGCACAGTGATGAGCACATTGCCATCCAGAGCATACTCAGCCTGTACAGCAGAGTTGGGACCTGTGCCAAGGGCCTTCTTCCTAGTCAGGTTCTGCATGCCCACCATGACATTGAGCAGCCAGCAAATCAGTCAGCATGTTGCACAGCATACGTATCAAGATTCACATATCAGATGAGCAGATCAGTCTATAAATTGGTGACTCATGAAGATGCTCGGCAATCAGCAGGAAGATCACTTCAGCATACACATGTATTGCTGCAGCATTCAGCGCATGATCTACACGTACAAACCTTCAAGTCCCACAGCAGGACGCAGTCTGAGGATACAGTAACAAGCTCATCACCTGAACTCCTCAAAGACATGTGACGCACTGGACTGCATAACATAAGCTGTATTGAGTTCGTGATCATAGGCACAGGGAGTGTGATGTGATTGTTGGGCTGATTGTAGGGCCGCAATGATTTTACCTTCTGTGTCCTTTGAGTATTGCCAGCCTGGACATCTGGTGTGTGTCATACACTTGCACTGACCCATCCTGTGAGGCAGTACAAAGACTGTTCAAGCTAGCCTGACTGCAAGGTATGCCTAACTTCTGCACTGCAGCTATATGCGGCCAAACGTAAGCTCATGTGGGGTGACATGCATCTGGTGACTGAGGTCAACAGTGCTGGTGGAAGATTCACCAAAGCTATGGGAGGTTCACCTGAAGGGCAATATATGCTTGCCTTTTGGCGGAAACGCCCAACTTGACTGCTGATCCTCCAGCCTGTTGCCCAGCCAACCGTGCGTACCGATTCCTGCAGAGTAAGCGTTTGCCACTGGCCACCATAGACAGGTGGTTGATCAGCGCAGGGGCTATTGACTTACTTTGATATATACAGGAGCACGACTACTCCTTTCTCGTCCACGGTCGTGACTACGTCTCCTGTGAAGTTGAAGTCAACTGCTTTGAACGGCACCGCCTTTGCAAGCCCTCCTGCCTTGGTGGAAGGGTTCTTGATGGCTGAGATGAAGCCATCCTCTACTTCTGGAACACCAGTCCATATCTTGCCAAATGAACTGCAGAGGGTTGTCTGTGCGGCCATGATCAGCGGCAGCGCTCCATCACCCCGGCGATGATCTATCTCAGACAGACTATCGCTTCGTGTGCCTGATGTGGAGCTTGATGATCACAAAATTGCCTCAGATCTGTCATCTCGGCAAATTCGAATTGGCCAGTCCCATGCCGTGAAAGTGCCCGAAGCTCCTATCGAAGCTGTAGCGATGCCGGAAAAGTTGGATCGTAAACTTGAATACAGTACCACGTTTGAAAACGACGTTCGTGAAGGGCAGGATAAAGCGGGTTGTTTGTGCGACACGCTGGTCACCACCTAGAGTGACTTACCATTGCAGTGATATCGATGCTGTCGAGGTCCAGGCTGACGTCGCCTTGGCTCACTTTGGTGGGCCAGCGGTGCCTGGTCAGTACGGCTCCAGATAGTCTCAACTCTTGGCGCAACCCCGCTGTTGTGCTGCACGGCGCAGGAGATTTGCGATTCGAAGACTTGCCGATGGCCGATGAGGTGCGCCCAACCACGTACGGGTGCAAATGAGGGCTGTCGGCATCTGCGGATCAGATGTGCATTTTCTCAAGAACGTGCGGACTACCCATGTGTTGTGATTCGCTTGCCCATCACCCCAGCGTTGCAGTAGTCACAGCGATGCTCTGCGCAGGGCCGAATGGGTTCGTTTGTGGTGACAGAGCCTTTGGTTGTCGGTCATGAGTCTGCAGGGTGCGTCTTCAAGCTTTTCGCTCGCAGACGTGACCCTACAGAAAGATGTAGCCGAAATCGAAACCATGATCAGTCACCGTGGCATTGTGTCTCACAGAGAGGTGGTTCAAGCAGGTTCTGATGTGACCAGCCTGAAAGAGGGGGACAGAGTAGCCTTAGAACCCGGAATCCCATGCTGGAGCCACAAGATGTCAAGGCAAGTGGCCAAAAGCATGATGCAGATTCCTGCAGCTTGACCAAACCGCATCATGAATCGGCTGTCAGCATGCAACTGCTTGTCTGAATGGGTTGTGCTCAGCTCTATACTGGCGTGAAGCGCACAATCCAATTATACATGTCCAAACACGACTTTGCTGCACGATCAGCACTGCTGATGCAGAGTTCGCTGTCCAGACACTCGCCTGTTTGTTACCGTATGACGGTCATGTGTCCACATGCAGCAGTGCATGGTCTAGTTCAGTGGTGACCTTTCCCTACTTACGCATGTATGTGATGTTGGGCATCTGCTGTTTGCGTGATGCGCTGTCCAACATATTTAGTTGGCGTCCATGAAGCTTGAACGCAGCGCATGGTAGAGTGCCATGGTGATGTACTGTGCTGCCTAATGCACATGTAGCATTACACTCATGCAGTTGAACATCAAGTTTGTAGGGAAGGTCGGTACAACCTGGACCCAAACATCAAGTTTTTCTCATTACCACCAGTGCATGGCGCCCTGCGCAAGTATGTGGATCATCCAGCCGATTTCTGCTTCAAGCTGCCAGATTGCTTGACATTTGAACAGGGAGCGTTGGTGGAGCCTCTCAGCATTGCAGGTCAAACAAACTGCCTGCATTGACGCTGGGTACTGCTAGTATGCGTGTCCTCAGGATGCAGTCACAATGCTTGCATGTTCTTCAGGAACAGCACACCATCAATTGCATTCTCATTATCAACGAGGGCTAGAAAGCAGCATGTGATACTGGCACAGTCAATTTGAACATGTCCCAGATGTCAAGCACAAACATACAACCTGCAAAGCTTGTGATGCAGCTCTCTCACAAACTTTTCTTTCCGCAGTGCATGCATGCAGAAGGGCCGGCGTAGGACCTGGTAAGAAAGTTGCCATATTGGGGGCAGGGCCAATAGGTAATTGCTGCCAATTTTCTCCCTTTTTGGCCCGCTGAGTGGCAGATGAGGCAAGATATGAGAGCCCCTGCCTGTGACAATATGCAGTTAAACTTTTTACGACATGTGTCACCCCTGTATTGAATACGGAGCCATGTACATGTACATGGGGGTCCTGCCAGCAACTTTGCAGAGCAAAATTTAGTGTGTGTTTGCTGCCAGTTGGCCCTCTATCTAGCAGCTCCTGATTTGCTTTTGGATCGATGTATTGATTTTGGGATCTTTGTATTGATGTTGACCCAGATTTGACATTCAATTGTTGGTGATCTTCTCATTATATATAGAATGGTAAGGAGTCTTGTTCAGGGTTTCTTTGTTTGCATGGTCAGATCTAGTGTGACAGACGCTGGGGCTTTTAAATCTGATGAACAAACAGGATGTGCCTGCAAACCTTCACAGATGTATTTGGAACATCTTTCTGTTCCTTTCTGCAGCACAAACACAACAAGATGCTGCAGAGCACTGGCAAGTCAGGATTGCTAAAGACAGCTGATGTTTGGAAACACCTCAATGCAGCTGCTTTGCAGGATTGATGATGCTGGCAGCAGCCAAAGCCTTTTCAGCTAGCAGTGTAGCTATCACTGATATCAGGCCAGGCAACCTCCCTGTGGCTCAAATCCTGGGCGCAAAATACGCCCTGGACCAATCGAAGGCGGTGAGCACAGCTGAGAATGTGGAAGCTATCAGAGCGGTGTTTCCTGAGGGTCCAGATATTGTCATTGACTGCGTCGGCTTCAGTAGTACCATCACAGTGAGCTGCAAAAGATGTACTACAGGGTGTTACAGGATGTTGCAGGATGTTGCAGGATGTTACAGGATGGGCATTGCCCATCAAGCATTGGCACTGTTCAGATTGGGCGTCTGAATGAGGCCAGCCTGCATCTAGAGTGACCAGTACCGATGACAGTATCAGTGCCATCATGCAAAATCGCACATATCTGTCAGGCAGGAGTACATGTGTAGTCTGCAATGCACATGACTGCCATGCACAGGCCCTCCTACAGCACCACCTTGATTACATAGCCAGATAACCGGAGCTATGCGCAAGCTACAGGCATTAAACAAAGCCACCCTTGTGCAATCACAGGGGTTGCTACTCTGTCATTGCTGGCACCAGCTGCCAATGTTTGCATCAAGAGTTTGCGCACGTACTACCAGTGGCATATACAGTGGCTTGCAAAGTGCTATCAAACCATCATCGCAGTACTTAAGACAAAACTGTCACAGTGGTGTCACGGACGCTGCAGACAGCACTACAGGCCGTTGCTTCTGGCGGGACGGTGGTGCAAGTGGGCTTGGGTCAGGACACATGCTGCGCCCCGACTATGCAGACAGTGTTCAAGGAAATTAACTTCACTGGCAGCTGGCTGTACACCAACACGGTCAGAAGTCAGCTCCACACAGCAGTAGCTTGTCTCATGCAGTTTGATTGAATCTGCTTGACCATCAGTGACAGTCAGTGTCAATCCTTGGTTGCAGTGCAAGGTTGTGCCAGGCAGCGACAACTAGCTGCATTATGTCTTTGCCCACCACATGGCTGTGTTTGCATCATATCAGAGCACATTGCATCTGTGGCTGCATTGTCCCGCTTGGCACATTGTCTTCTGTCTGTTGTTGACCTATTGGCAAGTTTGCAAGCTGTGTCTGTTTTGTCTGCAGTTTCCACTGTGTATCAGCCTGTTGGAAGAGGGCAAGATTCAGACCGAGCCTTTGATCACGCACAGACTGGGCTTTTCAGAAGCAGAGGTCCTCAAAGGGTTTCAGTTAGCTTCGACTTCTGCCACAACAGGCGCCATCAAAGTCATGTTCAGCTGGTGAAAAACGTCTCTAGTTTGTACATGCATCAATGAACATTGGTCATGACAGGTACCGCTGATCAGTGTGGCTTGTAGACGTCTATGCGTACTGACCAGCGCATGGTAGCTGCGATGCTTTTTGACTTGCTGCATAGTCCCTGACAATTGAATGCCAACTCTGTAAAACCTCTGCTGTACTTATATGCCACAGTATGACTGGACTGTAGCTGGGAATCCTTTTTTTGTTTTTTGAACTCTACTATTATTGTCACTGACCGTTCCATTTTGTAATGTATTACAGATGTATTACAAGGATAAGGATGTAACTTGCTGCTCGTACAGCAAGCTGCTATAGGTGGTTCAGCATTTGCTGATGCAGTGTGTCATGCTCTTGCTTGTTTGCCATATGAAACATGGTTTGCATGTAAGCCCATATTGGGTGAATGTCACGGCCCAAGCTGTACGCTGTTGTGGTAAATTGGATATCAGATTTCTTCTTGCAACAAACGGTAGCAGAGAGCAAATGCATGAAGATCAAAGAAGCTAATGCGAATCGAAAAGAAAAACACTGGCATGCAAGGCTTGGCTACAACATAGCGTGGGTACTAAACACGGGTGTCAGAGAGAGTAAGTGCTGCAAAGCAGTAAGTGCGGTGCCCCTTGCATGGGTCAAGCAGTAACATTGAGCAAACAAGTCCACATCATGGAAGGCTTGGCAACTCTAATACCCATGTGTCATTGTGTAGAAGATCATTCTTGCTTGCGCCACCAAAGACAACCAGGCCAGCTTTGTTGTCCGGCAGGCTTGTGAGCGCCATGCTATGCCCACTTCTGCCAGAAGGTCTTGCCATCCCCTGCAGTAACATTAGTATGGCTTCGCGCCCCAGGAAGCACTGTACCAGGACCAGCTGACATGTGACATGCCTGTTCTAGCTCACGTGACCACGGCAATAATGACCAAACATTGAACTCGTGTACATTGCAGTGCAGGCATTCATGCTTGCGTCCGACTAATGCATTGCAACAGGGGGGTATGCTGTGAACCCACAGGACCCAGGGTAACATCACAACCATTCACTAGCCAACAAACTCATCTGCGGAATGAATGGACACAGCAGCAGCGCACTGCATATGCAAACAAAGCTGACCTGGATCTTGGGTGTGCTCCAGCGCCATGTGAGGGTGTCCAACAGAGCAACGCTGCTGAAAAACATGTCCTGCCTGCTGTCACAGCCGCCAAAGGTGGCCAGATGGCGATCATCAGGCAGGGCCAGGGCGCAGTGGCCATAGCGCGGGCTGGGGGCCTCCCCCTCCACCTCTGAAGTGTGCTCTGTCCACTTCCATGCATCTGTGTTCAAGGTATACACCTGTGACGTGATCAGACACATGGCTGAGATGGTGTAGCATGTGTGCTCATGTGCACCCTGACCGCATAAAATGCATTCTGCAACAAATCTCAGGAGAACATGACTACCTCTCACGGCAACTATTCGCATGTTGCTTCCACAGACACCAGCAGCAGGAGATGCCAAGTTGCAGCTACGACATGGCTTGCATCAAGGATCAGTGACTTGTATTAGAGCAACCAGAGCAATCTTACCCTGTGTCGACAACTATGCAAGGCATGCATGCAGCAGGAGTCTGACCTCCTTCAGTGACCAGGCCTTGTCTCCTGTGCCCTGCCCCCCCATGACGACCACCCTGCCACCTACTGCTGTGGCCCTGCAACAACCCATTGCCTTTATTCTCAGCTGGCATATCTTCTTCAGCTTTCAGCTACAGCTCGTCCAGATGCAAATTGCAGTGAGTTTACCACAAGCGGAGACACACACTGCATTGCTCACTCAGGCGTGATCCCCGAGCCCCTGTACCACATGATCCCTCGCAATTGCGCTTCAGAGTTCACTTCAAAGCTGCCTTTCAGCCGCATGTAATGCAATCTGCTGACCTACTCTACGCCGCCCAAGGCTGCAGGCTCAACACCGCATGTAGCCTTGACATAACATCAGGTAACAGACAATAATTCAACAGTGCTCCAGCAGCAAGCTGTGACTGAAGACGATAGCAAAACAACACGCTGCATAGCAATGTATGCAAATGCTGTTCATGCTTGCATAGTCAGCATGCAAGACAGCCCATCTACACTGTCACGTGGAACGGGATTTGCTGCTGGTCTGCCTGCTACAAAACTTTCAGCAGCACAATTGCAGGAATTATGCTGGGATGTACAGTCACAAAAACAGCGTTCAGGCTCAAGTAGTACTACAATGTACTACAATGCGCTCTGCCAGCTGCCAAAGCGCATGCCCTCACAAAGTGCTTTACAGACTGCATAGCAGCGTCTGTCACAAAGAGGAAGACACATGAGGCCAACATGCGCAGCAAGTGGGGCAGATGACTCACGAGTGATAGGCCCTGCCCTTGGGAGGCGCCCCCTTTGCCTTCATCGCAAACCAAACCAAACGTTTGACATCGATCACGAACATGTCATTCTTGAACTTGCCGGCATCATCCATCCCTCCAAAGATGAGCAGGCGGCCCTCAGGCAGCACAGTGCAGCTGTGGCCAGTGCGTGCTGGCAGTGGTCTGCCTGCCTCCCCTGCATGGCAATACATACTATCAGTGCCCTTGCTTTCATTGACACACTTGATAATGACGTGTCTTCCCCAGCGTTCAGATATGTGCTGCCCTGAGTAGCTCCTGTGTAAGGTCATATTTTGGCAGCTAGCATACCAGTTGTAGCATGAGGGGCTGTGTGCATGATCTGCTGCAACAGTCATCTTTTACTAGGACCTTAAACACTGGCAGTGTTCTGGAACTGACACAGGCTGACACCATGCTCTACACAGCTTGTGGCACAGCCCATTGTCTACATCCCTGAGTCTAAAGTTGAACTGAACAGCAGCATAGGAAAGCTAAAGCCAGTACAGGAGGTCCTCAGCATTTATGGACAGTTGTTGACGCAACCTCCATGGCTGCTCTGAATCTTGAGGCAACCACCGAGAGGACTAACCCCGTTGTTGAAAGTGTCTGAAGATGTTCTGAAGAGGCTCTAACACTGTTCATGAAACCATCTGCAGTAGGTTGTCCTCAAACAAAGCAGCAGGCGCTTTTGGACTTGAGTGCAGGGACTGGGCAAGGTCTCGGAGATACCTGAGATCGAAAGACCAATCCACAGGCGCATGTCTGGCTCCAGAATGATCAAGTCGTTGTACACCTTGTTGCCAGCATCAGCTACATTCCCTGCTTCATTCTCATCTGCCTCATGCGGGGACTCCCCACCGTACACCACCAGCTGCTGACCCTGCACACACATCACGCAGGAGTGTGACACAAGCACTTGCATCATTGTGTCTTGCTGGCAAATGCATGAACATCATGCAACAACAACGATGGAACAGGCAGCACATGCAGTCTGATGCGAACCAGCAGGGATTGAGGTGTGCCGAGATGAGAAGCTTGACAACTTTGTTTGCAGCAAAGGCTAGACTGTGCAAGTATCTGAAAGATCAAAACACCAGGTGGATTGGAAGTTGCCGGCAGAAGAGGGAGATCCGTGGTGCATTGCAAAATGATTCAGCGCAAAGCTAAATGTGACAAGGATGCAGGCCAATGAGTACCTCATCACATTGCACCATGTAGGCAGAGTGCCAGGCTGTTGTAGAAGGCAGGTCGGCACTAGGCAGCCTGCTCCAGCCAGCCTGCCCCACATCCAGAATCCAGGCATCTGACAGATGGCCATCGCTGTCGGCGCCTCCCAGCAAGCACACCTGTGCACACAAGGTGCCCGCCTGAGGGGAGTTCTCTTTTGTGGGTCATGCAGACTGCTAACAACGTTGGCTCTTCCAGCTGACTGGCAGACTGTCATGTGTTCACATGTAACATACTGGACAGCATGCATACAGGCTTTGCGGTATGCTGCGTCAGAGCGGCGACAGAACTGTTTACCACATTACATTGGCTTCCAGGTTGCAACCTGCTTTGTCTCGTGTTCAAGACCTCATAGTCATCAGTCACAACAGGCTGTGTAGCTATGTAAAGAAACAGAGCAGCTGCTTCTTTCTTGCATCAGTGCTGATGGGAAGCAGGGCACCTTGTTGTGAGGCAAGCAGGTGAGGGATGAGCCCCAGCGCTCCCCAGGCCCAGCGTCCCCCTTACTGCAGTCACTGTCCAAGGCGCGCCATGAAAATGATGCATCTGTCAACACAGCCACCCACAGTCACAGGTAGCATGCCAAGAGCAGCGTGACTAAAACTCACTATGCAACAATGTTGCTTGCTAGAGATGACAGCAATGAAAACTGCATCATGGACAATGACCTTGGTGTGCTAGACTGCTGTCAGAGCATACAACATAACAGCACAATGTTCACAGTCATGGCAATGCCTTGAAGGTTCAAATTCAACTCTGTGCTGCAGGCTGTGAATGGACACAGCTTACATTGGGTGATCAGAAGTAATGACATGTTTGCGCGCTTAGTTTGACATGATGGCTCATTGCTGTTCACCCTGTACACAACCGGCAGTCAGCAAGTGTGACTGACCTGCTAGAGCTGCAGGTGTGGCCTTGCGCCTCTTGCTTGAGGGTGGGACACTGCAAAGCATTGGTCATGTTTGAGGAAACATGACCAATGCGGTACACAGGCTTGAATAGCAACAAAAGTGTGATTCATATACATAAGGCAGTCATCAATCTCACCTTTTGTTACTCTTACGACGCTTTGGGTTTGCGGGTGTCATGGTCTGCAGCTGCGTCTTACCCTCAGCTTTCTGCGCCGGCTGCCTCCTCTTAGCAGCAGTCAGAGCTTCCTTTGGAGGATGCTCATCTTCTGCAGCTATATCAGCTTGCTGCTGAGTGATGTCTGCTTCTGCTGCTAGCTGTGCATTGAGTGGTTCTGCTGCTTGCTGTGCATTGTCTGTGGCATCCTTCATCCTAGGAATGCTAACATCTGACAGGAAACTGTCAGGCTGCTCAGCTGGCTCACTGTGGAAATGCTCCTGGGGTGAATAGAACTCCTCTTGAGGCCCTGCAGGTGTGCCTGCCCCTCTGCCTGTCTCTGCCTTGTCCTGATGCACAGCAGGCCCACCAGGCAAAGCAGCTTCTTCAGTTTGAGCTGCTTGTGCTGCATCAGCAAGACTGGTTCTGTGGTCGGTAGTGGTGACCGCAGCTCGAGTGTCATTTGTTTGAGGAACGTCATGTCTGGAAGGTGTGCTGGCAGCTGCTTTGTCAGCAGTTTCTGCGTCAACATCAGCAGCAGTGTCGGCAACAAAGTCATCGGCCTCTGGCTCAGAAGCATCTGCCTGAGTCATGAGCTCCTGGAGTGCAGCAGCGTTTCGCTTGTGTGCTTCCTGTTGCTGCAGGATGACCGCTGCAGGTTGGTCCTGGCTGATATGTGTCTGTCTGTCCTTCTGAAAGGGAGACTGCGTTCCCACTGAGTCAGGGATGCAGAGGGCAGGAATGGAGCTTTGTAGCATCCATGGGGGGTAGCTACCTTGTGACAAATCAGCATGCTGGCTCAAATGACCGCTGAAAGACGGCTGGTATGTGGCCAGACCTTGATGCTGTGGCTGCTGGTTGGTCTGGGCTACACGCAAGGTTGGTGAGGCAGCTGCAAGAGACCCTGAAACTGCAGCAGCATTTACAGGTGAGTAATGACTGCAGAGGACATAGTATCCATACTAGATCGCACCTGGCTTGATGACCAGCTTTCCGGTGTACCCAAGACTGAAATCGAGCACAAGACAGCCGTTCTGGTGTGAGAAGGGAAGGGTAGCTGGGAAAGCTAGCTGTACACCATGGAAAGCAATTACGGTCGTGAACGGCTGAGAGGGCTGTGTCATAACGTCTTCCTTGGATGGCGTCGTTTTCTGAACGTCAAGTTGTATGACCGTGTCTTGCCCGCAAGTCCACGCAGGAACGAAGCTGCACAGCAAAACAGATCGGCGGCCAGATCACTGGAAACCTGCTGGCTGCGCACTTGCCGCTACGTGATAGTGCATATCCGTCCATGCGTGGGCCGCAACTTGTGACAATGCATTCAATCCGTACACCTCGCTTGAGAGCCAGAGGGGCGAGAGAGCAGCACATTCAATACTGTTTTCTAGTGACGTTGACCTGCCAATTCAAATCTTCCGGGACGGAGCAATTGCATGCAAAGCCCCATGACAAGACCAAGCTTAAGCATCAAGCATTTCACACTGTCAACGCAGCCCACTGCCACACTTCTACATGCTTAGACGACAACTGCTTCACATTGAACAGCTTTACTCGTTCGGAGCGAGGGACGTGGAGTTTCGTTCCTTATTCGGGGTCTTATGCAGTGTTGACATGCTGATCCGCCTCGCAATTAGGGATTGATGGTTGCGATGAACGAACGACCACGGCATTGATGGCCTTGGGTGGCACGGCCAAGTCCAGCTTGCCTCCGAAAGTCCCAAGGCCTCCTTCGCTAAGCCAAAACGACTTCACTGTCAAGGCCAGCAACTTTACGCGTGGGCCGCAACAGGAGGCATCCAGCCCTTTGTCTCCAGGAGCTCGAACTGGTGAATGGCACTGGCCATCGCTGACCACCGCTGGTATGCCGGCAGCCTGCTGCTAAATTTGCAGGTTGGCCTTGTTGACCTTACGTTCACACGCTGCACTGTACTTCAGAAGAGGATGAAGACCCAGCAACAAAGTTTGAATTGCTCATTCAGCTAGGTAGGCATAAAGGATTGCAAGTTGCTTTGTGTGTTGATCGATTCTGTGCAAACCCACTGTCAGCAAGCTGGCAGCTTTTTCTACACAGAACATCAAGGTACACACTTTGCGCCTGCTCAGTCAAGCTCTTTCTAGCATGCAGGGCGCGGCTCATATGGGTCTGTGTACAAGGCACAGGTCAGGGGCACGCAAGAGGTAGTCGCAGTCAAGGTCATACCTGTGGGGGACAAAGATGAAGTGCTGGAGATTCAGAAAGAGATTGAAATGCTCAAGGAGTGCAATCATCCAAATGTTGTAAGGTACCTGGTAAGTCACTGGAGGAGCACATTCATTCATTTGTGCTTCCCTCAACCCAGTCCCCAAAACTTTTCCATTACAGCTGACACTGGTATTCAAATGATCTGAAGTGCTTCATGTTTGCATTGCTTCTGGCTCTCTGTTTTTGCTACTTGCACCTCATGAGTGCATCAGGGGCAGTCGTAATTTAAGATTAGCAAGCAGCTATGTTTACAAGTGTGCCACTGGCAGGGCAGCTGGGGTGGTAGTGAAGCTTTGTGGATTGTGATGGAGTATTGTGGGGGTGGCAGTGTTGCAGATCTGATGCATGCCTCTGATGTACCCCTGGACCAGGACATGATCTCCTACATCTGTGCTGAGACTCTGGCTGGTCTTGCTTACCTGCATTCCATTGGCAAGGTACACCATACCTCTGCTACCTCTCACTACAGCACCTTGCATCAGACGGCCTGTGTATCTCTCAGTCATTACTAGTGTTTTTGGCTGTCTGTGCGGATTTCAGCGTAAGCCTGCACATCATAATCGTGATTTGGCAAATACCCTGCTCAAGCAAAAGCTATCAGTCTAGTCTCTGCGGAACGCACTGGAGCATACAGTTGCAGGTACACCTGGCATTTCGTGTAATTGAGCTGCCCAGGAAAGCAATTATCATCTCATGGACGCTGAACAAGGAGCGCTGTGACCATTTGTGCCCTGCGTCTCAGGTGCATCGTGACATCAAGTGTGGCAACATTCTGTTGACAGAGGCTGGAGAGGTGAAGGTTGCTGACTTTGGTGTGGCAGCACAGCTGAGCAATACAATGAGCAAGCGCAACACCTTCATTGGCACCCCACACTGGATGGCACCGGAGGTCATTCAGGAGAGCAGATATGATGGCAAGGTCAGCCACTCAGCCTCCGCCAGTCCACTGCTATGCCAGCCTCTGGCGTCACGTGTAGTGTAGACACAGTGCTGGACGCATGCAAGGCCATCATGCAGCATGTTCTGTTTAGCATCTCAAGCACATGTGTTGTTGCGTTTGCTTTAGCAGAGAGCTGACTATTTGCAGCAGTACCGGCTGACTTGTGAGGCACAGAGACTTTGGCGTTTTCAAGCACAGAGGCATTGACAGTATTCAGCTGGCAATAATGACTGCTGGACTAGCATTCTGTAGTATGGTCAAAACACAAAACCAAGCAAACCAGACTCAGCTCATCTCATGGCCACCAGTCAGCAACCGCAATGCAGCGCCCAATGCACCGACTATTGACAGTGTCTGCAAGCGCCAGACTTGCTTTGTGCACCCATGTGGCCCGTGATGAGCATTCAATGCAATTGCACTGCCTGAAAATTGCACAAGCATCTTTGGCAGTATACTGGCACATCACCTGATGGTCTCGAGCACCTGTAAACAAAGGGTGTTTGATTGACAGGTGGATGTATGGGCGCTGGGCATCAGCGCTGTTGAAATGGCAGAGGTGACCCCACCCAGATGGTCAGTGCACCCCATGAGGGTCATCTTCATGATCTCTAGGGACCCCCCACCCCGCCTGGCTGACCGTGACAGATGGTCCCTCACCTTCCATGACTTTGTGGCACAATGCCTGCAGAAGGTGTTTTCTCGATTTGGCTGCCTTGTGAAGGCATACAATCGCATTCCTGACTAGCTTGGTGATCATCAATTTTGCACAGGCCATAACAAACAAGCACAAGTTGTCTAGATTGGAAATGCAAGGCAGATCCTGCTGCAGCTCAGGTCCTGCAATACGATGAGTGTTGCCAAAATCTTGCAGTATGTCTTGCAAGGCAGTCTCTCCATGCAGTACTGCAGCTTAACAGTTGTGATCCTGCATCCCACTGTCCACAAACAGCACACCACCTGTGTAGTACATTGGCAATACAGATGTAAAGCTGCTGGCCACTCAGCTTGGACAACAGCAGCGAAAAGTCCAAAGGTACATGCTGCGTAGGAGCCTAAGGTGCGGCCCAGTGCCAAGTATTTGTTACAACACAAGTTTGTGGTGGCGCCTCGGCCCGCCCTGGCTGCAGCTGCCCTGCTACCCCTCATTGCCCGCTCCAGGGATGCCTTGCAGGCCATGGCGGCCGCCTCAGACCCCCCTGTTGCCCCTCCCTCCTCCAGGTCAGGAGAATGATCAATTGGCAGAAGTCAGCAGCTCCTTACGCCGCTGTTTGCATCCAGTTGTTATGCTATAAATGCTTCTGCTCAAATTTCCAAGCACTGGGGACTGGGGCAAGGGTCAGAACATGACAACGTTGAGATGCCAGCTGCTCCACCTTACAATTGTCTTTTGCTGAGATTGCAGCAGCTCCAGTATGTCACTTGCGCTGCTGCAGCCTACCCACCCCATCGGTTGTACTGTTTGTAATTAAAGGAAGATGACCAATGTATGTGGGTTGTATGCATCTGGTCAGTCTGCAAATGCATATAGTGCACAGCAACATTACTGGTGTAATGGTCCACATGACAGCAGCAGGGCAGATTTCCTGGAGGGCCAGCCTCTGAAGCACTCTTGGTTCATACTTCCAGATTAGCGCGGCTTCTAAACTGTGCAACCCACAGCTTTCCTGTGCGTGATGTCTGCAGGGAAGCAGCAGCCGGGCACACAGGGCAGTTCTCCTGGAGGGCTGGCCCTTCAGGCACTGTATTGGCCCAGCATGGCAGTGCCCCCTCCACCACTGGGGGACCCGCCAGAGGGCCCTGGGCCAACACTGGCATGGTCAGGGCTCGCCTTGCTGGCCTTTCTTTTGGGGCCCCTGCTCAGCTTGGTCAACCCCAGGTCTGCACGCTTACTTCTGCTGCACAATTCCACTGAAATTTTATGCAAATAAGGGCTGCAGAGCTGCAATTGAGCTGTTATGCTGAAGTTGCCAAGCGTAAACTGTAGAAACTGAGTCTGCTGTTGGCAAGCCTCGCGCTCAGGTGTCAAGATAGGCATTGCAGGGTTCTTTTGTGTAAACAATGGCAAAAGCAATGCATATATTTTTTGCTGCATAGTTTGTTGCAGTTTCAGCAGCTTGTTGCAATTGCTCTTTAGTAAGCGCACGAAGCTACTAGTTGTCACATGTGTTTCATGAAACACTTGTAAAAACACAAATATGTTGACATGCAGGCAGGGCAGGACAGTGGCACTATGCTGGCGTATGGCACAGGCCCCATGCCAGGGGCAACCATGGTCATCAATGCTGATGCTAGCAGCAGGGCTGGCACCCTAGGCCCGGCTGGCACCTTTGTAACATCTGGGGCTGAGGAGGGGCCGCAGGGGGGGTCAGACTATCAGGCTGCTGTCCAAGCTGCCAGTCTAGGCGCTGATGGGTAGGTTCTGAGTTGGACATGCTGCTCTGCCTGCAGCAGCACGTTGTGTCAAGACGTCTGCTCTCGAGGTGTACAAAGCTGCACTCGAAGCTGTTACATGATCAGCACATTGGTCAGATGTGCTAGCTGCTCTTATTTACAACGTGTGACTTGAGTCACAAGATGGTGGCATACACAGGTTGACCTTGATCAATCAGTACTATCAGTCTATTTCATGCTGTGCTGACACCCGTGTATAAGGCGTGCCAAAGTATGAGTTGATCTATGATCCTGTATTGAAACGTGGGGCGCTGTGCTGGGCAGGTACATGGCAGCAGTGCATGCAGCAGCTGCAGAGGCAGCTCGGGAGTCCGGTGGCGGGAAGGGCGGGCCTGAGTCAGTGGCACAGTCAGTGCAGAAGGCGGCGCAGGCGCCGGCTCGGGAGCGCGAAAGGCTGTTGGAGCGGCTGCGAGGAGTGTGTGAAGGTGGCAGTGTCATCCCTGTTCCCTTCCTTCGCGCCGCCCATGCAGTGCCTGCTGCCATTCTGGATGACATGAGGGCGCCCTATGTGCACCCATCGCATGCACATGCCCGACTGGTAAGCCAGCCCAGCTGGTGGACCCGCCTCCTTCCACACCACCTATCCTCCTGGATCACCTCCCTATCATGCAACACCACTGGGCTGTACCTGCTCTTTTGCTGGAGGGCAGGATTGCAAATACTTGTCCGCTGGGCTGGCTGCAGGCTGTAGGGTGGCTGAAGGTCTCAAAGCATCATTACATGACAATGATGCACACTGCTCAGATTGTCATCTTACAGGTTGATGCGTTGCTATGGGATCATGCACATGGGGTTGATGTTTGGTGATGCAGGGCTTTGCTGCTGTTGCAGCTCCTCAGCCTGATGACTGGGCAGAGACTCTTGGGGCCCTGTGCCTGGAAGGCTCATTAGCTACCAGTCGCAACATGCAGAGTTCTGAAATTCCTGCTACAGTCCTGGCTCAAGTCAAGCGCAGTCCTGTCATCCTCAATCTGCTCAGGACGCTGGCATACTACAAATGCCGAGCAGACTCAGAGGTGTTGTTGCCTGATGCAGCAGATCAGTTGCAGAGTGCTGTGCAAGATCTTTCGGATGCACTTCGAACTATTCTGTGTTTATAGCCCATTTGACAATTGCAGTTGCTTTTGTCTGCAGAGATGTGCCTCACCACATTGCACTAATGTCCTGTAGTTTTGCTGGTGCCACAAGTCTTGCAGTCCAGCGGCTACTCAGAATTTCTGTATGGGCAACATGATACGTTTGGACAACATACAGCACATGTGCACTGCCAGTAATAACATTGACTGTTTCAGCAATGAAGGGATGGTCGCAAGCAAGCACTCCAATGTCGCAAAAGGATACTTGCATGTGTAATGCACCTAAACGTACACGTGCTGAGTACTTTATAACACACAACATACGGCAGCCTCAATCGTTCACTTGAATACCAACGCATTTTGCCATGTGTAACAAGCTTTGCAGCTGACAATACGCACAGACTATAACAAGGTCAACACATGACAATACAAGGAGGCATATTGTTCTGAGGTACGCCACTGCCTGCCAAACGTTATGATTATTAACGTTGTTGTTGTTGTACCCATGTAGGTCACTGCTGCCGCCTGTGAGTAGTGGTAGTAGTACTCATGTAGACCACTGCTGCCGCTTACCAAGCTGGTCTTGGCATGAGCGATGCTAGGTGATTTGCTTGTGCTTGAATGTCACATCGGTGTCAGCCTTGTGCATCTTGGGCATGGCCTGAAAGATTTACACAGCACACATACAAGTGCAAGAAGACATTGATATACAACTGCAGCACTAGTGTCGGCTGACAATTGCGCATTTCAGGCAAGTCCGCGCATGAACCTGCAGGTAATGACTGATGCTTCCAAACTTCTCGGCCATCCAGGTCTTTGTCATAGCATCAACTGCTTATGCTTGCAACATGCATCGATGGGTCTGGATGAAGGCGACGCTGAAAACAGAGTCTGTGGCACAATAGCTAATAAGCTAATGACTGTGTCAAATTTACAAGAAACATCTAGATAATGCCAATCTTGTTTGCTACATCCAACGCATCGTAGTCAGTTGTTAGCCTGACATACGCCTTCTTTGCACCATCCGGCCTGCAAACAAAGACATATGCTCAAGATTGTTTGCAAAAATGCCTTGCAACAGGAGCAGGACCTACTGGCAGTGCATCCTACGTTCATTGCATCTCCTTGCACTGCACAAGTAAGCATCATAGCAAAGTACAGAACACATGTGGCCCCCATCAGCTGCATTCAAAGACATGCTTTGCACTGGTTCTTCACTACTACACACCTGATCAAGGTGTTGATCTTTTGTGTCTGGATGTCATAAAGGCGGCCTACAGCCTCCTTGATCTGTTTCTTGTTGGCTCTGACGTCAACAATGAAGACCTGCACCCAGATGCTTTGACTTCAAAACCAGATATGTCTTTTGTCATTTGACTACCGCCGCAGTTGAACACCAGCAGCCGTACGAATGGCATTGACTTGGACAGCAACGACAGCATGTCCAACTGTGAATACACAACACAACCTTGGACCCAAAGGCCTTTCAAAACTACAACAGACTGTTGGCAGGCAAAAGAGCTTGTGCATGTTGACATGGTGGGCTTACAAACAATGGACATGCTGGAAGCCATGCGACTGGGTGCGCCCTGCTGTGATTCTGGCTTACCAGGGTGTTGTTGTCCTCAATCTTCTTCATTGCAGACTCAGTTGTCAAGGGAAACTTGATGATCTGGAAATGGTCCAACTTTTGAGGGGAAGGAGCACTGCAAGGAACAAGCAAAGTTGAAGACCATCTGCCCACATTGTACACAAACACAGAGACATGCAGAAATGCCTGGTGACTTCCTGAAAGGCAGGCAGGCGAAATGCTCCACAGAAAACATTTCACTGCTGCCAAGCCAGAATCATGGCATATTAACACAGCTGGCTGCTGCTGACAGACTTAGGTAACTAGTCCTTGGCATGCATGATAATTGCTAAGGCTGCTATTACTCTGCTGAGAGTATTGCTGGCACCCTGCAATTGTTTCTGGAAGTTGCTTGATTGAGCTGTGACAATGGCAAATGTTTGATAACCAACTTGGTATGATGCAAAGGCGCCTGACCACACGCATGATCAAGTCTGAGTAGCCAGGCTGGAACACTGCAGGCTGCCCTGCTGCACTGAACCTTTTAAGCTGCCCCTTTCATGCTTTTATCCGGCATGCGCATTTGACAGCACTAGTTACTGCCTGCAGTGTAAAATCTGTCCTGGCCCAATTTTTACCTTAGTCTGGGGTACTTAGGCTTCCTGGGTGCCTCAAAAGTCTTGGGCCTGTGGAAGACAGTGCTGTATCTAGGCTTGCGTGACTGCCTCCATGTGCTCCTCTTGACTGACTTCAAGGCCTTCAAAGCCTGAGCCTTGGACTTGCCGTCTTTCTTGATACCTGATGCACACACAAGACCGAGCCTGAAACTTGTTCCGATGACCGCATTAGTACAACAGTCGCATGCTGCGAGGGTCACACGGTGACCACGCGTCAGGAATAACACATCGAGTCACTTGCATCACAATTACCTTTTGGTGCCATTGCTGCAACCTCCGTCCACCGCGCTGCACTGCGCAAAGGGCTCAAGACTTGCCAGAGCCGCCGTAATGGCTTATGCTCATTTACGGCGTCAGTGCCCATACAAATTTCATAGTTAGGGCTAGCTAGGTACCTAGCCCCGAGACCAAAGTTGGAGACCAAAACCGTTGTGTTCGAGTCCATGCGCTGAGTGCGATTGCAGCAATGGGCGCAGGCAGTCATTTTCACACAATGTCGAGTTTGAAAACGGCTGGCAGGGTCAGATCCAATGCGGCAGTTCTGCCCGGACGCAGTTTGCGCTCCGTACATCACGTTTCACGGCCGTTGTGCTTGCCTCTGCACCCCGGCAGGCACGCCTGTGTGCCTCGCGGGCGGTCACAGCAACGTATAAATGCTGTAGTGTCAGCTCCAGAAAAGGTGGACACCGGCAGCGTGCCACCTTTCCAGGCGTGGACGACCGGAGCTGCGATTAAGAAGCGAGAAGACATTAAGAGTATCATGATTTTGGGAGCTGGTCCTATCGTCATTGGACAGGTGATATAAACACAAAAGCATGCACTGCATCCCGATCCGGCATCGGTTGGGAACTAACTTACTGTTACCAGCGCAGGCTTGCGAGTTCGACTACTCTGGAACCCAGGCATGCAAAGCACTCAAGTGAGCTTCGTATTTCTGCGAACGGTGGCGTTGATCACGATACTCTTATAGTGTATGACTAAGCTCTATCTACATCTTCAGGGCTGAAGGCTATCGAGTGATTCTGCTCAACTCCAACCCGGTTAGTCAACTGCCTGCTTCTTGTTTGGGACAGATTATCAGCCAAACTTTGACAATGCAGCAGCAAGCTTGTCAGACAGTCTCATACATACATGCAAGTGCAGGCAACAATCATGACAGACCCAGGGACTGCAGACCGCACATACATCGGGCCCATGAGTGCAGAGCTTGTTGAGGAGATCCTTGAGAAGGTATGCATGACACAGCTAACATAAGTATTGGTACAACTCCATCAGTGTTTCACTTTATGCAAACCTGAATGCGCTCTTCTGCAGGAGCGTCCAGATGCTGTTCTACCCACCATGGGTGGTCAAACCTCCTTGAATCTTGCCAAGGCTCTGTCAGAGGTGAACATGCTTGGCAATGCCACATATGCCCTGTATTTGTAGATTGTGGCATTCAGGCTAATATGCAACTCATCAGCTATGTCCAGCGGCTTGTAGCTTGCATGCCCCTTCCCGTTGTGTCAGCTCACTGCAGCCTATATATGTGCAGACAATGCAGCGTACTGACTCTAACAAACATTACCTTGCACGACATGGTCAAACTGTTGAGATGTGTCTTGCCTTTCCGTCTACAGACAGGCATCTTGGACAAGTACGGAGTTGAGCTGATTGGTGCAAAGTTGCCGTCAATCAATAAGGCAGAGGACCGTGAGCTGTTCAAGCAAGCCATGGTCAAGATCGGCCTGAAGACTCCCCCTTCAGGCACCATCAGCAACTGGAGTGAGGCCCTTGAAGTGCTGGACATGATTGGCAAGTTCCCTTTGATCATCAGGCCTGCCTTTACCCTTGGAGGCACAGGCGGAGGCATTGCCTACAATATGGATGAATACCAGGAGATTATCAATGCTGGCCTCAATGCTTCCGTGACCAATCAGGTATGTCAAGCTGGTCATGATTTTGGTCTCACTGTTCTGCTGAGCAGTAGTGCTGCTGCTGGACCCAGGCGTGCTGCGCCTGGGTTGCAGCACAGCCCAGGAGTGCTGCACCTGGGTTGCAGCACAGCTGCTCAAGGGCACTCAATGCGCCATTCACACAATTTGGCATGCAAGCTCAACAGATGAGACCACACTGCCATTATCTTTCCTTAGTAAAGCCTGCGCACAGTGTCATTGCACAAGGCCATGCAAATGCAAATGTTGCACCATCAGATGCTGTTCAGTATTTGAATATGGTGCCATATGGCTGCAGGTCCTGGTAGAGCAATCCTTGCTGGGCTGGAAAGAGTTTGAGCTGGAGGTGATGCGTGACATGAAGGACAATGTGGTCATCATTTGTTCCATCGAGAACGTAGACCCCATGGGGGTGCACACTGGGGACTCCATCACCATTGCTCCAGCGCAGACCCTGACAGACAAGGAGTACCAGCGGCTACGTGATGCTGCAGTGGCCATCATTCGGGAGATGGGCGTTGAGACGGGTCTGTCACTCATCACACAGCCAACCGTTGCCCACATCCTTGCTTTCTAACCCCCCTTGCAGCAGCATCAGTTGTGCGGACTGCTGTTCAGCTTTTTGGGTCTCTAGCAGCACTAGCAATGTTGCCGACTGTCTTAGCATTGCAAAAGGCCTATAGGCCTACGAGAGAGCCTTTTACAAGGGACAGGATCCAGCTCTTTTGAAAGGCAGGAGTGCTGTCTTGCATGTTGTGATGTGTATCAAGCTAAGTTGAATGCCCTAGCATTTTATGAATACCATCTTGCCTCACAGGCACAGTCTAGGCAATTGCAGCCTACTCCACCAACACTTGCCTACTCAAGTGCAACTGCCTGCACGTCAAGTGAGGTAGCAGCCTTTGAGGAGGCACCGTTGTGACCACAGGTGGTTCCAACGTCCAGATGGGCATTGACCCTGAAGACGGCGAGATGATGATCATCGAGATGAACCCACGTGTCAGCAGATCATCTGCTCTGGCATCTAAAGCTACAGGTTTTCCCATTGCCAAGATTGCTGCCAAGCTGGCAGTCGGCCTCACCCTGGACCAGATCCCCAACGACATCACACTGAAGACACCAGCCTCCTTTGAGCCTTCCATCGACTACATTGTCACCAAGGTAACATTGTGAATGCTGCAGCTTCAAGATTAGCCTGTGAGCTTCACACTCCACTCAGCAGGCACAAGCACTATGCCCATGTCATAGATGACTTTGACATCATTTTTGATCTGTCCAGGACAGCATGGTGCATGAAACAAAAGAACATCAACAAGTCATAGTAAAGCACATGTTAGTTGACACATGCTGGCCAAGAAAGTCACTGCTGAACCAGTATGATTGCCGGGTGCATTTGTGACTGTTGCTGTGGAGCTGAATGTTGTGATGAATCAGGTCAAAAAGAGCACAACTTGCTGAGCAGTATGCAACAGCTTGTGCCTTGTATACAGTCATAGACGTATGCTTGAGTGGCCGCTCCTGAAGGGTTGTTGTCACACACCGATTTGCAGCATTGGTTTCATATTTTGGGATTGTGCTACCAGGTCTTGGATGGAATTCAGGCACACCAGCTTGACATTGTACTTTCTCTGCCCAAGGCAGTACCGTTTCTGGCTTTTCACCTGGTGTCAGACGCAAGGGTTCATGTTTTGAACGGAACTATTTGATTTGAGTGAAAGCAGTCTTTTGCTATTTTTTGCTTCACTCATGATCTGACTTATGCTGCAGATTCCCCGCTTTGCGTTTGAGAAGTTCCCGGGATCCAAGGCGGAGCTGAGCACTCAGATGAAGTCAGTGGGAGAGGCCATGGCAATGGGGCGAACCTTCCAGGAGTCCTTCCAGAAGGCCCTGCGTTCCCTTGAGACTGGCCTAGATGGCTTTTCCTTGCCCAAGAACTGGAAGCGCATGACCGACCAGCAGCTCATCTACGGTCTGAGGGTGCCAAACCCTGACCGTATGATGGTGATGAAGCAGGTCAGGGCCACTACCTGGTGGCTGCAGTACCAATACATATGCACACTTTGTTGCATGTGCGGTCCGACAATCTGTCTCCCATCGCACTGTGCTTGAGTAAGTCGCAGGCAGCATATGTAGTAAGCCTGCCATCAGGTGCTGCTTTGAGAGTCCATGGTGTCAACCCTGTCATGCCGTGATATGGACAATAAGCACACATGCTCCATCCCATACACGCGGATCACTATGGTCAACACGGCAGCAAGCAACCTCACAGCAAAAGAATTAGCTGCAGCCCAAAAGTGATTTTCCACAGAAGCACTGCGCAAACATACCATGATGCAGTCAGGAACACGGACAATAATGCTGCCAGCTGCTGACAGCAAAGTGGCATGTTTGTAGGCCATGGAGGACAACATGTCACAGGAGACCATCTTTGAGTACACCAAGATTGACCCCTGGTTCCTGTCTCAACTGGGCGAGCTGCATGAGGCTGAGCAGTGGCTCAAGACTCAGAGCCTGGACAGCATCAGCTATGACGACTTGCTGGCCACCAAACAACGAGGCTTCAGCGATGTTCAGATTGCACGATGCATTGGTGCGTGTCCTTGCTGACTCGCTTGTCTTCACTCACCTGTTCCACATCCTCTGCTGGTCATTCTGCACCTTGCCAGAGCTGCATGCATTGTCTGTTGCTCTCTTTCTCTGATCTCACATATACTTGTGAACACAGCCATCCAAAGTGACTTGCCTTGGCACAGAAGTGAATGCAAGACCACAAGTTTGTCACAAGTGTCCACCACAAGTAGATGCAAGTTTACAAGGACCACAAGGTTGTCACAAGTGTCCACCACAAGTAGATGCAAGTTTACAAGGTCGGTACAATTGTTCACGCCGGATGGCAACTTGCTGCACTGTTGTGTACTGTCTGACTGCCAGGCTGCCCGCTGGCTCATGCTGCTTAACAGCCTGCCTGCTCACACAAGGCGTCATCAGTCAGTCTTGATGGCAGTGCAGGTGTGAAACAGGAAGCAGTCAGGGCCAAGCGACAGGAGTTAAAGGTGGAACCATCCTTCAAGCGAGTAGACACTTGTGCAGCAGAGTTTGAGGCTGCAACACCCTACATGTACAGCTCCTATGATGGGGAGTGCGAGTCCATGCCTACAGACAAGCCCAAGGTGCTGATCTTGGGTGGTGGCCCCAACCGGATTGGGCAGGGCATTGAGTTTGACTACTGCTGCTGTCACGCATCCTTTGCTCTCAGGTGAATGACTGCTGCCTGCTCCACTTGTATGTTGTACACGCTGTGCTGCTTGTTGCCTGCATGTTGCATTTGACTGGACCACTGCTGCTGTTGCTGTGCCTTGCCAGGCTGTAGTGCTCACTTGCTGTGCCCCTGAGCTATGTGCTCTTCAGTAGCCATTGATGACTTGACTTTCCTGAGGGGCCTTTGCCTAGGTGGAGGTCTGCCGATCACTGGTGTAATCTTGATAGTGAAGCAGCACAAGGTACTGAAAGTGTGTGCTCCAATAGATCTTCACCATGCTGATGGCAAACAAGAAGTCTTAATTAAAACATATCTGCTTGATATACAAAACAATGTGGCACTCTGTTTGTGGACCATGTCATGTGTAGACAGCTGCTGTATTGGCTTGACTGACTCCTGGAAGCCATTGCTGCAGAGCTGATGGCTATGAGACCATCATGATGAACAGCAACCCAGAGACTGTCTCTACGGACTACGACACCAGTAGCAGGCTGTACTTTGAGCCTCTCACCATTGAGGATGTGCTAAACGTGATTGAGAAGGAGCGGCCAGAGGGCATCATCATCCAGTTTGGAGGGCAGACGCCCCTCAAGCTGGCCAACGCCATCCAGAAAGCTCTGGAGGACAACCCATTGCCTGCTGCCAGCGGTATGATACCATTGCCAGGCTGAACCTATGTATCTGTCAGCATGTGCTTGTGCGTGAAATTTGTTCTGTCCCCCCAAATAGATGATATACTGTGCACTGACACATTTGAGGTTTCTGTTGCATCAAGCCCCAAATCTGCCTTGCACAGGCCATGTAATCTGATGCTGCCCCAATGCACAACAGTATGCAATGATAATCATACTTTTGAATGGACATTTGCAGCACCCCCTTCCACTGCAACACAGCGTAGCTGCTGTCCTGATCAGCTTTGCAGCCTGCAGAGGCAAGGTAAGACACACATATCATGCGGAGTACACAGTCAAAAGACAGCCCTCCCCCTTGGGGCTTGTGCGTATGCTGTTGGTGGTGTCCTGACCTGCTGGTTGTTGGTGACAGGCAAGGGCAATGTCAAGATCTGGGGCACACAGCCCAAGAGCATAGATGATGCTGAGGACAGGGACAAGTGGTATGAGATCCTGACCAAGCTAGACATCAAGCAGCCTCCTGGTGGCATGTGCACAGACGAGAGCAGTGCCCTGAACCAGTCCAAGAAGCTGGGCTTCCCTGTCATGGTCCGCCCTTCCTTTGTGCTTGGAGGCCGAGCCATGGAGATTGTCTACAGGTATGGTAGACAAACCAGGCCTGAGCTACACACATGATCAGGTGATTATGGCCTGAGGTGGTAGACATTGTCAGGGGGCTGAACAAAGGAGAGGGACAAGAAACAGCGAGCTCATTACAGTGCAAAACAACACCGTATGGTCACCACATACATACAAATCACCCATCAAAAACACCCAGCCAGTGATGGTTATGTTGTGGCACAACGTGTCACTCAAAGTAAGCTTGCCATTCCAGAAGGCCCATCTGACGTGGGCAGATTGTCACATGTGTCCTCATGACTCACAATGCTGGCATGGTGCTGCAGCTGATGTGGCAGATCACATGCCGTATGTGGATGCCGTCATCAAGGAAACTATACGCCTGTACGACCCTGCAACCGTTCTGTTTCGACGGGCCCTGGAAGACATCTTGGTGGACGGCAACCTTGTCATCCCCAAAGTATGTGGTTCATCACATTGTGCTATGCAACTGTTCACACATCGGGCGAGGGGGATGGGAGGGTTGGGGCAAAGAGTATATTGCCCTTCTGTCATCTCCTTGTATGCTTAATCCTCATCTGTGTTTCTGACCTCACAGGCACATGACTGGGTCAGATTCAACAGCTACAGTTGTCTGTCAGCAAGCCAGATCACTCAGCAGCAATGCTACTTGCTTCCATTCACCGTATCTTGTTTGTCAAGGCTACACCCTCACAGTGTCAATAATTTGCGAATCACCTTTCAGGGGTGGACCATTCAGTTGCACCTGGCAGGATCTCAGAGGAGTATAAAGGCGTTTGAGGCCAATGCTACTGAGTTCAAGCCAGAGCGCTTCCTGAGCACAGACAACAAGCTCCATCGGTAAGCCCATGTTACAGTAGCGTTACTGGGCTTTCCCCTTGCCAGCACGAAATAATACTTGGCTTCTCATTGAATTGATGCTGCAAGGTGTAATTTGTTCTTTTCGTTTTCTATCATTACATTTGTTCTGTTTTATGTGCATTTGTCATGATTGCTGTTACAAGCTCACTGTGTTCTGGTTCAGTGCTTGTGACGCTATAGCAGGCTGTTGTGGTACATAGTTAAGACAGACCCAATAAGGCAACACAGCTGTGCCCTTATATCAATATTGCACATGTCTGCTTTGATGTCAAGTGTTTTCTGCTCAAGGGTACGGCTAAGTATCTACATGTTCGTCTGCCCAGAGACCAATGATGTAGTCAGTGGGAGACTAGGCCACAACTTCCTGAGTAGACCACCCATTGCAACAGAAGAGCAATTTGAGAACATTGTGGTGCAGAAAGGAACCAGCTCCAGGCTGCTGCCTCAGGAGGCTCCCATTATGATTGCTGAAAAGCATAAATTTTTCTTTTTCTTTTCTGCAGAAAGGAGCCAGCTGGGTATGCGCCTTGGGGTGCAGGGCCCCGCAAGTGCCTAGGCATGCCTCTTGCCACTGCAGAACTCAGGGTACGCCAGAAGCCATATAAATCATTGCTCAATGGCTCATTCAGTTTCAGAAGAATTCAGATGGGCTCATTCAGCTGCTCATGAATTGCTTTGGCTGCTTGCCCATTCCTTCAGGCAGTCACCCATAAACTGTGCAATCAGCCTGTTTCTCTCTCTGGGATTGCGTGCACACTGTAGCTATGCATAATATAGATGTGTGAAAGGCATCAAGGTATAAGCAAAAGGTGCATGCAGTGCCACACGGACTGGTATGCTCCCAAACAATGTCTTGTACCATAGTGTATAGTCTTGCAGAGCATTTCACAAGCTACAGTGATCTCAACGCAGATGCTTACATGATGGGCACACAATACGCATCCATCATGATGTCAATTCAATGTGTTCTTTTCCTCCCCATGTGTCAGTTCACACCACTATAACTGTGCAGGTATTCTTGGCAGTCTTGGCTAGAGATTATGAGTGGGAATGCAATGCTGATGAGGAATGGATTACCGCAGAGAACCAGAGGTGTGCTGATCTGCCTGTTGCGTTTGCTTGTTTGCGTGACAGGGCTGGTATGCTGAATGCCAGAACAAGTTCTATAGCAAGCAGGACTGTGCAAACCTGACGTCAAGGAATGATTTGTCTTCAATGAATGAATGACTGGGTTGACAGACAAGGTGATGCTGATCGATCACAGTATCAAGCAATGTTGAATATGTGCACCCTGTATCTCAAACCTAGCCTTGTCCCAATGCCCATACTAGTGCTTTCCCCCATTATCCCTGCAGGATTCGAGCTGTTTCGAGCTGTTAGTAGTGCTTGCATTGGCTGATAATCTTCATGCATCACCATACAGTATGCATACTTGCACCTGACTGTATCTGCTATCAATGGATGGAATAGGTTGCAACGCCTCGGAACCCTGTTGACTGCACACACTACATATGAAGCCTCGTGTTGCTTGCTTGCAGGCCAGAAAAATTCCTGATGACAGAGTTCTCAGCCCGAGATGCATAGTTCAACCACACAGACACCATGATCTGATTCCTGAAAAACCATGATCTGCTCATCTGCGTGGCCAAAAGCATTGTCACGTATGACAAGACCACATGTGTACAATGGTAGTAAAGTCTGCAGGCATGCAGTCAGCCGGTGACAAAAAGGGTCTTTTGGATTGGAGGTGTCTGGAGGTCAACGCAAATTTCCCTGGAGGTCAAAACTGCTTGGAAGTCATTTAGGGTCAGTTCAATTCGAGCGACAATTTTGACGAGCAGGAGGGATTTGCTGTG